>Ga0070765_100003294_pt1 | contig 10352 bp, 9 predicted proteins | sample HubBroMetageWFT5_FD_71516 | JGI IMG/M metagenome (GOLD analysis project Ga0070765, IMG submission 71516) | Warmed and freeze-thawed soil microbial communities from the Hubbard Brook experimental Forest, New Hampshire - Hubbard Brook CCASE Soil... | ecosystem: Environmental > Terrestrial > Soil... | reverse complement strand
CTCTGGCAAGGTGCTGGGATGGGCCGCGCTGGCAGGACTCTTTAGTGAAACGGGCATTAGAAGCTTTGCTGCCGGGGCGGATGTCAAGGCACCCTTGGTCGATAAACGAAACGACCTCGGTCTGCCGCATTTTGCGCCGAAGGCAAAACGTGCCATCTATCTCTTTATGTCGGGTGGCCCGCCGCAAATGGATCTCCTGGATTACAAGCCGAGCCTCGCTTCTCAGTTCAACGTGGACATGCCCGATTCCGTTCGCGGCAACCAGCAGTTGACTGGCATGACTGCCGGTCAAGCGCATTTCCCAGTAGCACCATCCCACTGGCCTTTTCGGCAGCATGGACAGACCGGGACTTGGGTGAGCGAACTGTTGCCCAACACGGCGCGCATGGTGGACGACCTCACCATCATCAAAACCATGAACACCGATGCCATCAATCATGAGCCCGCGATCATGCTCATCAATACGGGCAACATGAATGCCGGCAAACCGTGCCTTGGAGCGTGGTTGGCCTATGGCCTCGGCAGCATGAACGACAATCTGCCAGCTTTTATTGTTCTCCAGACGAAAACGAATCCCAAGGAGAACAACCAGCCGGTGTCGTCACGCTTGTGGGGCAGTGGATTTCTGTCTTCGGAATACGCAGGCGTGGGACTGCGGTCCGGCGCCGATCCCGTGCTTTATCTCGACGATCCCGCCGGCGTGGACCGCGAAGTACGGCGCGAAATGCTCGACACCGTCGAACAGATTAATTGCCAGACTTTGGCCGAGATCGGCGATCCCGAAACAAATGCGCGCATTGCCCAGTACGAGATGGCTTTCCGGATGCAATCATCAGTCCCGGAACTCACCGATTTGAGCAAGGAACCGCAGTCCACCTGGGATCTTTACGGACCAGAAGCCAAGCAGCCCGGCACATTTGCGTATAACTGTTTGCTCGCGCGCCGAATGGCTGAGCGCGGGGTGCGCTTCACGCAGATTTATAAACGTGGATGGGACGTCCACAACGACGCCGTCGGAATGCTGCCCATATTGTGCCAGGAAACGGATCGCGGCGCGTACGCGCTGGTCACGGATCTCAAACGGCGGGGCCTGCTCGATGACACGCTCGTAATCTGGGCAGGAGAATTCGGGCGCACGGTGTACAGCCAGGGCGGCCTGACACAGGATAACTACGGCCGCGATCACCATCCCAGATGCTATACCACATGGATGGCGGGCGGCGGCGTCCGGCCTGGCGTTACTTACGGCGAGACCGACGACTACAGCTATAACATTGTGAAGGATCCCGTGCACGTCCGCGACTTCAATGCGACCATCCTTCATTGTCTCGGCATCGATCACAGCAAGTTCACTTATAAATTTCAGGGCCTCGATCAAAAGTTGACCAGCCCCGTCGAGGCTTCTGTCGTGCAGGGATTGCTGGCGTGATCTCTGTCCCAAGACTCACGGAAGTTCGCGGACTATGGACGCGTTCTACGCTAGCCCAGCGATCTGTCGTGCTAGGATCCTCCGCTGTTCTCTTGCTCCTGCCATTTCTTTTCCGTCTAGACGGACGTCAGCATGCGGACTGGCTTCAGTTCCTGGGCCGCTTCCATCCCACGCTAGTGCACCTGCCGATCGGCATGCTCGTGCTACTGCCGTTTCTCGAGATGGCCGGGACGACCCGGCTCGGTTTGCGCGAAGCTGCGGGTTTCGTATTGCGTTTGGCGTTGGCCACGGGTGCGCTAACTCTTGTCTTCGGAATCCTGCTGGCATACGGAAGCGGCGTCATGGGCGTAACTGTGACGCGTCACATGTGGGGCGGTATCGTGCTCCTCATTGAATTGCTGGCGTGCGTTGTCGTTCGACCCGCGTGGGCCGCAGGGCAACTTCCACGTGTTTATCCCGCGCTGCTCGTAGTAAGCCTGCTCACGCTGACATGGACGGCGCATCAAGGGGGTTCGCTCACCCATGGAAGCGACTACCTGACTCGCTATATGCCGGCCCCTCTGGCACGATTTTTTCCATCGGCGTCCGCCGCCTCCGACGCTGCTTACGTAGGCTCGATCTACATGCGCTCGATTCATCCGATCTTGGATGCCAAGTGCGTGGCGTGTCATGGATCAAGCAAAGAGCAGGCCGGCCTTCGCCTTGATTTCTACGAGCTGTTGATGAAGGGAGGCAGGGACGGATCTGTGATTGCGCCGCGAAATCCGGATCGCAGTCTCATGCTGCAGCGGGTCACGCTTTCCCCAAGTGACCGGCACTTCATGCCGGCCGAAGGGCGAACCCCTTTGTCCGTTACAGAAATTGCGGCTCTCCGCGCCTGGATTCTCGCCGGCGCTTCGCCCACAGCGACCAGCGTTCCAGGAATTGCCACTGTCGCGGAGAACGCGGAATTGCCGTTTCAACCCGTGAATGACTACAGCAATCTGATGGATGAGATTCGGCAGATGCAAAGTTCGGAGGGCGTAAAACTGGTCGCAGTTTCTGCCAAGCCATCCGACGGCCTGATTCTCAGAACGATTGATGTAGCCTCCAAGTTTGACGACGCTCAGCTCGCCCAGTTCCAGCGATTTGCTCCATTTATCGTCGAGGCCGAACTCGGACGCACCGCCGTGACCGACGCCTGCTTCGACACACTCAGCAAGTTCACGAATTTGCGCGTTCTTCATCTGGAAGGAACTGCGGTTACCGGCAAGTCCCTGGGAAAACTGACCTCACTCTCCCACCTCTCGTACCTGAACCTGAGTGGAACGAAGGTGACGAGCGATACACTGATTCCGTTGAAAAACATGCCGAACCTGCGTCACATCTATTTATTCGACACGCCTGCGGAGCCGGCTTCCGAGCCCGCGAACACGAATCTCCGGAGCACACAATGACGAACATGCGTCGGCGCACATTTCTTGCCGGGGCGGGAATCGCGGCGCTCGCGTCCGGGCGCACGGTTTCGGCTTCCTCACGCTCCTCCTCTGTGCCTGTTCAACTCACTGGCAACGGGGAATGGACGTACGCCGTTGTATCAGGCTGGGGAGCGTTGCCCTCAGGTACACGGTTCGGTGGCACGCATGGCGCGATAGCCCAGGACAAGGCCGGAAATATCTACGTCAGCACGCAGAGTGACACCGGCGTTCTCATCTACAGCTCCGAAGGCCACCTGCTCCGGAAGATCGCTACCGCATATCCCGAGGTTCACTCGCTCGTCTTTGCCACTGAGGGCGGCGAAGAATACATATATGCCACGGTGCAAAAGGGCACGCCCTCGGACAACTGGCTCTTCATGAAGATGAAAACCGATGGCAGCGTCGTGCTGAAGATTACGGCTCCTCCGGAAGCCGGTTTCAAGTCCCCCAACGAATGGCGGATTACGGCGGCCCTGCCGACCCCGGATGGTTCCATCTTTATCGCCAATGGCTATGGCGATTCGCGCATCTTCCGCTTCGATAAGAATGGAAACTATAAAGCGAGCTACTCGGGAAAGGGCAGTGGCGACGGCCAGTTGGATTGCAGCCATGGCCTCTCACTCGACACGCGCTACGATCAACCGCTTCTTCTGGTCTGTGATCGTGAGAATCGCCGTCTCTGCCATTTCGATCTGGATGGCCGCTACGTACGCACGGTTACCCAGCATCTTCGTAGACCTTGCCAGGTGAGCTTTCACGGCGACTATGCTGTGGTTTCGGAATTGGAAGGACGCGCCACGATTCTCGACCGAGACAATGTTCCTGTCGCTTTCGTTGGCGATAATCCGCAGAAATTGCAGTGGGCTAAGTACGACCTTGATCCCCACGCGATCAACGCCGCCGTCTTCAGCGCGGCGCATGGATGCTTCATCGATTCCCAGGCAAACATCTTCGTGTCTGATTGGAACCAAACCGGACGGGTTACCAAGCTGTCGAGAGTCGCAAGGAGTTGAAGTATTGAAGTCTTGAAGTTCCGGCCTAGCGGGGCCGGCACAAAATTGCGGACGACCAAGGACCAAAAACAAGGTTGGCCCTAAAATATTGGTGCGAAAGGGGGGGACTCGAACCCCCACGGTTTTACCCGCCAGATCCTGGGCGCACACCCGCGAGGCTCCGGCTACGAAACCCTGCGCACAGGGCCGCTCATCAGGGGTTTGAATGTACCGGAGACAACCTCACCCTGATGGGACAGGCGGAGTGGAGGGTTCGGCAACGGACGATCTTCTGCCGCCTGATGTCCCGTTTCGAGCCGCGAATATGTCTCCGAACTGCTGCCAATCCCTTGGCAGACTTCGAAGAAGATCGCAAATTTCTTTTTCTGTAACCCACTCGCGGAGCGCGAGTTGCCCAGGCTCGCCGAAGCAGTAATTAAACTGGCATCCTTGCAGTCGCTTAACACACGCAATCGCTGCTTCGATCTCGGCCGCGTGAAACTCGAAACTTAGATATTTCGGCAACTTCGACAGACCGCTTAGAACCTTGGATTCATATCCTTCAACGTCAATCTTGATGAAGTCCGGCACTCCGTATTTCGCAATAAGGGCGTCAAGCGTAGTCACGGGGACGTTTACGACTTGCCCGTCATGCGTTCCGGCAATTTGCTTTTCCCAACCGGGAACGAGGCTGTTCAGAAGATTCAAGTTCGACACTGATAGAGGCAGAACTCCGTCAGCGTCTCCCAAAGCGCAACCCTCGACCTTGAGTCTTGGAATCCTCTGAAGGTCCTTAATCAATGATGGCGTCGGTTCAACCGCCACCACGGTCGCGCCAAGCGAAAGAAACATCTTCGAATACGTGCCGATGTTTGCGCCAACGTCGAATACGAGATCGCCGGGTCCTACGAATCCTGAATAGAAACGCCTCACATCGCGTATCGTCGACTTCCAGAACTCATGCTTGAAAAGGCACAGATACGCGTTGCGGATTGGGTGGTATAGCGAATTACTGCGGAGCGAAGGCAGTCTGTCAGTAATGGACATAAGTGAAGATTGAACTGATTATAGACCCGAGGGAAACAGGTCCGGGAAATCGCGGCTGCTTCACGCCAATACACTTTACTTTCCGACATCAGACTTGTACGGCAACTGTCGGAAACAGGCGACGAGAGGAACCTTTTGCTCGATGGTTGGGCTCTGGCAAGGAAAACAGACACTCGGACGTTGGCATACTTCCAGCCGCTCGGATCTGACTCAAACTTCGCATATACTGGCTGCGATGCTTTCACGCTGGCTCGCATTGCGGGCCACAGCTCCATCACGATCACGCAGCGATACATCCATCCTCAAGCCCGACGCAATCGAGCGTGCGTTCGCGCCGCTGGCCACCATGGGCGTGTCGATTTCAAGCGTCGAACAACCCGGTCGGGGCGGGTGCAAAATCGGGCACAATGAAAAACATTGGGAAGTTCGAGGCGTTGCAAGTTGTTGGTGCGAAAGGGGGGACTCGAACCCCCACGGTTTTACCCGCCAGATCCTAAGTCTGGTGCGTCTGCCAATTCCGCCACTTTCGCAGCATCCGAAGCCTAGTTTACTGTGTTTCGCGAGCAGCAGGAAAGACTCCCTGCTGCATTTTCTTCGAACTTGTTCCGGAGCAAATTTCTGTCGCAAATGAATAGATAAGTGCCCAGTCGCGCAGGAGACTGCACGAGGACGTCGCATCAATAGAAAATCGCAGACCAGGCAGCAGCGAAGTGGCTCAACGTCGCGTGCGCCGATCCGGCCCGAGGCACTGCCGCGTCGATGACGCTATTGCACTTCGTTGAGCTTTTGATAGATCAGCATGGCCACCAGCACCAGCAGGAATACTCCAGAGCCGATGCTGAAGATGCGAACCGGAATCGTCAGCCGGTTCACTTTCGTCAGCAACTCCGTTTGTTCTTCCTGCATATGCGAGTTGGAGTCATCCAGAAACAGCTGGTCGTCCTCGTGCATGGTGAGGGTGCTCTTGTAGATGAGAAGGACAATCAGGCCGATCGCGAATACTCCGAACACAACCGCAACTAGAGTCAGCGTCATAAGCCACCTCGGCAGAGTCGAAACGCAGTGCAGCGGCTTTCCACTTCATGGTGGGGCACGCAGAACCCCGCAACCAGTCTCGGGGAAGGCCTTAACGCCACGATTATAGCCCCGATGGCAAGCCCTCGCGCCACATTAATCCCCTTGTCCGGAACCCGTTATAGACTCGCCAACTCTGCGACTTCCGCCCCTCCCTCGGCATCAAAGCAGCAGGTGGATTCCGAGGAGGGGCCTAGTTTTGCCTTATCTGAGGAAAACCACTCTGCTATAATCGAACAGCTTTAAAGCCAAGGAGATACGAATGGCCACAACAACCGTCCCCGAAGTTACCAAGAAAGCCGCACCCGTCACCCTGACCAATAATGCCGTTTCCAAGGTGAAAGAGATCATGGCCCAGCAGAATCCCGTGCCCGCCGGGTTGCGCATCGGAGTCGTCGGCGGCGGATGTTCCGGTTTCTCTTACTCGATGCAGTTCGAGAATGGCGCCGGCATGATGGACAAGACCTTCGATATGGACGGCCTGAAGGTTTACGTCGACGCAACCTCGGTTATGTATCTGAATGGTTGCATCGTCGACTATGTCGAGACCCTCGAAGGCGCCGGCTTCAAGTTCGAGAATCCGAACGTGAAGAGCACCTGCGGCTGCGGATCATCCTTCAGCGTGTAACTGATTTTGTGGGGACAGCCGCCCTCGGCTGTCGCCGTGCGCAGCACGGTTGGAATTGAAAAAAGGCCTCATCGAGAACGATGAGGCTTTTCTATTTGGAATCCAGGAGGGTGGGGATTTTGACTCATGAAGTTTGCAACTTTATGAAGCCTGCGAGTGAAGATTCACTGCTGCGGCGGGGAACTAGGCTGGCTGGGATTTCCATACCCTCCGCCGTTCGGCGAAGTCGGATTGTTCTGCATCGGGGACGGAGAGTTTCCAAAGCTATTGCCGAAACTATTCCCGAATCCGCTCGTTCCATTCTGCCCGGTTCCGGGTTGTCCGTTTTGCCCGTTCAGATTCCCTTGAGCGCCGAATCCCTGTAGCTGTTGTTGATACGGAGTCGTGATCAAGAATCCTCGATCCATCGTCGGATCGTAGACGAATTGCCACTCCTCGTACTTTTTCTTGTGATCGAATTCGCGGATCGTCCGGTCTTTGCTCAAGCTCGCGACTCCTACAATCGGCGCGCCGCCGAACGTTGTGCCGGACAATTTGTCGCCCGAAATTCCCGTCAAGCCTCCACTTGAGGTTCCGCCTGGACCAGCGTTGGTTCCGGCCGTTGCGTCCGTCGATGCCGGTGCATTCGGATCCGCTGCCGTCTGGGTATCAGTGGAAGGCTGATTGTTCTGCTGCGAATTCTGCCCGAAGGCAGAGTTGGAATTCGCACCGAGCGCGCCGCCCCCTCCAAGTGTAGATGGCTGCCCCAACGGCGATTGCCCCATTCCGCCCGGCGTATTCAGCGTTCCATTCGCACCGAGCGTCGCCGCCCCGGCAATGCCGCCGCCCAAGGCGTTCATCGACATCTTGGCTTCGCCATAGTGCAGCAGCTTGAAATCTTTTCCCGTCAGCGGATCTTTGTAGCGCTTGCGCAGGAACCGCATCTGGTTCGTGTTTTCCAAGTCTTCAATCTTCGCCGGATAGCGGCTGAACTTTTTGTAGTATGCCCGGATCGCCCGCGAATACTGGACTCCGCGATGAATCATCTCTTCTTCGCGATCGCGCTTAATGTCGAACGTGACCGAGGAGACGATCACCGCGGCGAAAATGGCCATTAGCGCCATCACCAGCAACAGCGTCAACATGATGTAGCCGCGCTCGGCAGATCGGATTTGTGAACGACGTCTCATCGAAGAAGTAAGAGGTTTCAAGGTTTCAGTGTTCAAAGTTGCCAAACGACGTTGTCGCCGTCAGGCATTGAAACGTGAAACTTTGAAACTTGTTCTTCACCCTTGCGTCAGCGGAATATTCTGCGGAGGCCCGCTGTTCACCACGTCCTGAATCTCCACGAAAGTGTTTGTGATGCGGACGACCTTATACCGCCGGTCGACGATCTCGCCTTCCCCCGCCACGAACACATCGTCATTCAGTTTCAGGAAGATCTTCTTAGGCTCTCCCGGCCGACTGGCGAATCCATAAAACTTCAGCGGGATCGGGGGAGGCGCTGGCGGCGTCGGAGCCTGGTATCCCGGTCCTGGATCCTCTGTTTTCTTGGGGTCCGTGTGTCCGGGAGCGAGGGGCTTCGGTATATCTTCTGCCTGCGACACAAAAATGTTGCGGCCGTTTCCCTGATACTGCGTCTTCTCGCTTGCTGCCAGTAAATCCAGCCGCAGCGTCGGATCCAGATTCTCGACCTTCACCTTTTTCCCGGGTTTCCCCTTGCGCGGGGTCGGAGTGTGGGTCAGGCTCGGCGCGGCCGCCTGCGCATCCGAAGCAGGCGTCGACGACCCCGTGAACATCGGGATGAACTCGTACGCGAATATCAGCACTGCAATCGCGCCGAGCACCGCGGCCCACATCGCCTTCTTCTTGTTTTCCAGCCCGATCTGCACTTAGGATGCCGCCTTCAAATACGTGCCCAGTCTCAGATGCAGCCGCACGGTTCCGTGCGGTTCTCCGCCCAGGGCAACGCCGTTAATGATGAAGAACATCTCGTCCCGCTCCAACGCATTAATGAACTTTGCCAGCGCGGTGTAATTTCCCGAAAGGTCGTATTCGATTTCGATCGGTTGCAGGTTCCCGGGTTCTTCATCGTTTAACTTATATCTTTCCTGTTCGATGGTCACGCCGTTCGCGCCGGCCACTTTGCCCAATTCTGTGGCAATCTGCGAACTCTGAGTGGGCAAGCGATCTTTATAGAACTCCGCAATCTGCTTGTTAGCCAGGTCAACCTTATGTGGCAGATCCTTCAACGGAGCTACTTGCCGCGTCTTCGTGGTCAGCTCGGCCTGAAGCTGATTCATCTCCATCCGGCGACTTTCCGCCGACCCTACCAGAGGGGAGAAGTAGATTATGGCCGCAATCAAATCCACGGCCACTAGAATTCCCAGCGCCACCTTCAACTGCTTCCGGGTTTGCCGCAGGTCCGGCATTAGAGCTTCGATCCTTTCGCTACTTTGGTCTTGGCCGGCGGAGGTGTCATGGGCTTCTCGTCCGTTGTTGCCGGCTGCGCCGCGATCACACCCGCCAGTTCGGGAATATAAATCGCCACAATATCAACCTGTTCGTTGTCGCCTGTCTGGGATTGCACGTGGGTGCCGCTGACGATGCTGGTTTGCGCGAATCGCCGCGATTCTTCCATGCGGCGTGCCAGTTCGATGGCGCGCTCGCGCGAATCGCCGGCCACCCGCATCTTCAACTCCAGCTGATTTTCGTCATCAAGCGATGGATCGATTGCCACGACATGCACTCGCGGCGGCATCACTTTTTCCAGACTCTCCAAAACTCGCGTCCACGAGAACGCCTTGCGCTCGATGACGTCATTCAGGAATTGCGATTCGTCCCGCGTTGTGCGATTTTCCGGACGGTTGAGGAACGTCTCGGCGTTGGCCCGATCCTGATCGCGCTTGGCGATCATCGCTCGCTCCTGCGCAAGCGTTGCCCGGTCCCGGCGGGCGTTGACCCATCCCGTGATGTCGAGCGTCAGCAAGACCAGCGTCACTAGAGCGACGGCGCCGACAGCGGTGCCCCAGCGCATCCAGAATTGCCGCGCATCCTCGTACGGCTGACTCGCGAGATTGATATCAAGTCGCATAAAACAAGTGGCTGGTGATTCAGTGGATAGTGGCGGCTAAAGATGCTCGGTGATTAGTAACTGTTCACTAGCCACTCATCACTGCCTTTAAGAAATCAACGCTCCCACCACTCCTGCCATTCTCCATCGCGGTACCGAGCCCGCAGCGGTCGTTCCCAACTGCGCCGACGATACGAGTTCCTGCACGTCGGCTCCCGTCTGGGCCTTCAGCGCAGGAGCGGCTCCGCCCGACTCCGGCAGCCCCGCCACATAAATCTGCTCGATATTCAAATGATACGTGTCCTGAAAAAACACGACCGACGGATACACTTCCTCCGCCAACTGTTCACCGGTAATCGTGACCCCACGCCCGTTTTCCAGCGTTCGAAAAAGTTGCAGCTGATCGTCGCTCAGGATCGCGATGCTCGTCGTGTGCGCGTCCACCTTGATTACCAGTGTAGGCTTCTTTCCAGAGGCCGCGCCGATCGCTGCGAGCGTCGATGGCAACACCACCCCCGGGCTGAATCCAGCCTCGCGGAAGGCCGCTTCGTAGTCTTCGATTACGCTGCCCAGCGCGACCGCTGCAACCACCTTCACTTCGTCATTCACTTTCTGCGCGTGGTACGAAACTTTCGCCTTTTCCACATCAAAAGGGAGCGACTTCTTCAGCCGG
>Ga0070765_100003293_pt1 | contig 10354 bp, 10 predicted proteins | sample HubBroMetageWFT5_FD_71516 | JGI IMG/M metagenome (GOLD analysis project Ga0070765, IMG submission 71516) | Warmed and freeze-thawed soil microbial communities from the Hubbard Brook experimental Forest, New Hampshire - Hubbard Brook CCASE Soil... | ecosystem: Environmental > Terrestrial > Soil... | reverse complement strand
ACCGGCCAGCCCGTCGACGCGCGGCGCGCCTACGAGATCGGGATGGTGCATCAGGTGACGCCGGCCGCCGAGCTGCCCGGGACGGTGCGGGCGCTCGCGCGCCGCATCGCGGACAACGCGCCGCTGTCGCTGGCCGGGATCAAGGCGAGCATCCAGCGCACCATCGCGGCGCGGGACGCCGTCGCCCACGACGATCTCGACGCGGCGGCCAATCGGGCGCGCACCAGCGCGGACGCTCAGGAAGGGCGCCGGGCGATGCTGGAGAAGCGGAAGCCGGACTTCCGGGGCGAGTAGCGCCTCAGCGCGGGGGCGCTCCCGCCATCAGCGCGGCCACCGCGCGAGCCAGCGGGTCGTCGGTCGCGGCCAGCGCCTCGCGCGTGCGCGCCTGGTCCTCCGCGCTCCGATTCTGGCTGAGCTTGGCCTTGCCCTCGAGCGTGGCGATCGGGATCTCGAACGCCACGATGCCGCGCTGCATGCCGTCCACGTAGTCGGCCGGCAGCGACTCGAGCGACCACGCGACCGGTCGCTCCGCGCCTTCGTAGACGCGCACCAGATCGGTGAGCAGGGTCCGCACCCGCGCCGGGTCCTCGACGAGGGCGCCGGTACCGGTGGCGTGCACCGCCACGTAGTTCCAGGTGGGCACCGCGGGATGATTGGCGTACCACGACGGCGAGACGTAGGCGTGCGCCCCCGAGAAGACCACCAGGGTCGGGCGGCCGGCGGCCACGTAGCGCCAGTGCGGGTTCGCCCGCGCGACGTGGCCGCGCAGCGTGCCCCGAGGCCCGCGCGCGTCGTCCACCAGGAACGGCAGGTGGGTGGCGAACGGCGCACCCGCATCGTCGGCGGTGATCATGACCGCGAAGGGCTGCGCGCGCATCAGCGCGTGACACCACGCGGGATCGGCGATCTCGAAATGCTTCGGGACGTACATGGCTCAGGCTCCGATCACGGCACGCGCAGCCGGCCTTCGATGACCGGGACCACGCGCCCGCCCACCAGGATCTCGCGGATGCGCCCGCCGCTCATGCCGACGCGGATCTGGATGAAGCTCTGGCGCCCCATCCGCGTGCCCTGCTCGCTCACGATGTCGACCGTCTCCGCCGGCGCTACCAGCCCGCGCTCGACGAGGTAGGCTCCGAGGGGCCCGCTCGCCGACCCGGTGGCCGGATCCTCGGGAACGCCCGAGGTGTGCGGCGCGAACATGCGCGAGTAGACCGTGCCGGCGCGCGGGTCGGGATCGGGGGCGAAGACGAAGACGCCGAGGTTCGGCCCCTCGCCCTGCGCGGCCAGCAGCGCCGGCACGTCGAGGCGCGCCCGGTCCACCGGGTCACGGTCGCGCAGCGGGATATAGAGGAAGGTGTTGCCGGTCGAGCCCGTCCGCACCGGCTGGCCGGCGAGCAGGTCGGACTCGGCGAGGCCGAGTGCCCGCGCGAATCCGACGCGATCGGGCAGCGCGGGACCGAAGCGCGCCTCCCCGTGGCGCATCCAGAGAAAGCTCGGGCGCGTGGGCTCGCCCTCGAGCGTCACCTCCACCGGCCCGATGCCTTCCTCTAGATTGAAGCGGAGGCCGTCGGGAGGCAGCCGCTTCTCGGTCGCGAGCACCCAGGCGGTGCCGATGGTCGGATGGCCCGCGAAGGGCAACTCGCGCGCCGGGCTGAAGATGCGCACGCGGGCCGCGCAGTCGGGCCGCGTGGGCGGGAGCAGGAACGTGGTCTCCGAGCAGTTCATCTCGCGGGCGATCGCCTGCATCTCCGCGTCGCCCAGGTCCGCGGCGTCGAAGACCACCGCGAGCGGGTTGCCGCCGAAGACCCGCTCGGTGAACACGTCCACCTGCACGAATCGGTACTCGCGCGTCACGGAGGCCTCCCGTCAGCCCGCGCGCCGGCGGGAGAGGCGGACCAGCCGGCTCAGGTGCTCGCGCTGCAGCTCGAGCTCCTTGATCCGCAGCAGCCACTCCCCGCGCACGCTGGCCATGCCGTCGCCGCCCAGGCGATTGACCTCCTTGAGCGTCTCCCGGTAGCCGACCAGGGTGGCCTCGAGCGTCTTCAGCTCCTCTTCCGAGCTCATCACGTGGGCTTCCGCGCGGCGCGGGCGACGGCCGCGATCTTGTCGGCGAAGTTCACCTGGCTGTCGTCCTCCGGCTGGTAGCCGATCTTGATCCGGGCGTTGGCGATGGACCAGAAACGGTGGGTGTTGCCGCTGATGCCGTAGACGATCAGGAACGGCACGCCGTGCTCGTCCCGGATGTCCTCGGCCTCCACCATGCGGACCGCCTGCTGGACCTGGTCGCGCTTGGAGAGATAGGCGCCGAGCGCGCGGTGCATGACCTTGACGTCGCCCGGCTTCACCTGGTCGATGTCGTCGTCCCGCGGCCCTCCGATGCGCCACTGCACGATCTCGAGCTCGCGCCCGTCCACCTTCCCGGTGGCGAAGACGAAGCCCAGCAGCTCGTAGGCCGCCTTGGCCCAGCCGTACCAGTTGTCGGAGCGTGGCGGCATCTCCGGCGTGACCATGTCGAGCCGGCCGTCCCACACCAGCCGCTCGTAGTAGTCCGCCGCGTGGTTGGAGCTGGCCACCACCACGCGCCGCACCCCTTCCTCGAGGGCCACCCGGCAGACGTTGTAGGCCAGGGCCACGTTCGTGTGCTCGGCCCAGAACTTCTGGTCGCTGTTGTCCTGCCAGGTGGTGGCGTCGAGCCCGGGCGCGCTCACGAAACCGCAGTGGATGACCGCGTCCGCCCCACGGAAGTGCTGACGGTACTCGTTGCGGTCCGGGCGCGTCAGGTCGGTCACGATGATGCCGGGCACCTTCGCCCCTGCGCGGGTGGTCGGCCGCACGTCGATCGGCACCAGGTCCCATCGCTCGCTGAGCTCGGGGAACATCCGCTGGGCGATGTAGCCCGACGCCCCGGTGATCACGACACGTCGCTTGGCCATTGGGGTTTGGTCTCCTGGGTCCGGGTCAGCGCGGCCCCGACCGGCTCTTGACCGGCGCGGGCGGGGACGCGGGTGAAGTCGACTCACGCTCGGGCGTGCCGCTCGGGCGAAGCGGGACGTAGAGCACGGACGGGCGGCCCCGGCCGCCCTGCGGGTAGAGATCCATCAGGTCGTACACCGTGCGCGGCATCTCGGTGGAGACGGGCAGGCCGAGCTGCCGGGCCATCTCCACCGTGATCGGGAAATCGTGGGTCCAGCGCCCCTCGGTCATGGTGGTCGCGAGCGTGACCGCCTTGTCCTTCGCCATGTGCTTGAGCAGCACCTCGACCACGAACACGCCGACCTGCACCCGCGCCTTGGCCGACATGTCGGCCAGGATCAGCATCTCGTCGCTGATGTCCGCCGGCTTCTTGAGGGAGAGGAGCTTGATGATGGACGCGGCCGGCATGTCGCCGATCTGGGGATCGACCGGGCCCAGCACCGCGTTGGGATCCATCACGATCTCGTCGGCGGCCAGCGCGATCAGCGAGCCGCCCGACATCGCGTAGTGCGGTACGAACGCGGTGACCTTGGCCTTGCGCTGCACCAGCGCCTTGGCGATCTGCTCCGCGGCCAGCACGAGGCCGCCCGGCGTGTGCAGGATCACGTCGATGGGCTGGTCCTCCGGGGTGAGCCGGATCGCGCGCAGCACCGCCTCGGAGTCCTCGATGCTGATCGAGCTGCTCACCGGCACCCCGAAGAGCGTCACGGTCTCCTGCCGGTGGATGAGCGCGATCACCCGCGACTTGCGCTCCTGCTGGAAGCGGTCCAGCACCGACGTGCGTGAGATCTCCAGTCGGTTGGAGCCGTAGACCTGCTGCAGGATGACCACGATCAGTACGAGCCAGAACAGCATCTTGGCCAGGCTGACCAGTCGCAGCCACCACGAGGTGGACGTCCCTTCCGCCATGGGTCGTCGCCCCCTTCAGCGGTAGTCGGGTGGCGGCACGAAGGCCTGGAACTCGCGCTCCAGCAGCCGCGCGAACTCGATGCACGTGCGGTCGCCGTACTGCGGTCCCACGATCTGCACGCCCACCGGCAGGCCACCGGGGGTGAAGCCGCAGGGCGCCACCGTGGAGGGCAGGTACGCCATGCCGGTGTAGCCGGCCCAGAAGAGCTGGTCGGTGGTGGGCACGCGGCGGCCGTTGACCACGATCGTGCGATCGTAGCGCTCGCCCTCGTGGTCGTGGGGGAACGCGGCGGTCGCCGCGACCGGGCAGAGCAGCAGGTCCCACTCCCGGAAGAACTCGGCCCAGCGCCAGCGCATCTTGTGCCGCGTCTCGTTGGCGGCGAGCCAGTCCCGGTGCGAGGCGGTGTTGGCGCGCATCATCCGCGCGTAGTAGCGCTCGTCGTCGGGCGCGAGCCCCCGCGCGATCTCGACGTTGCGCCCGAACTCCTCGGGCGTCTGCCGGCCCGCGGTCGCCGCGCGCAGGAGGAAGACGTAGACGCGATGCGCCTCCGCGGTGTCGATGGCCGGGCGCGCGGTGTGGCTCACCTTGGCCCTCTTCTTGACGAGGAAGTCGGCCAGCGCCTGCAGGCGCGCCTGCACCTCCCGGTCCACCTCGGCGGAGGGATCGGTCAGCATCACCGCCACCTTGAAGTCGCGCAGGGCCTTCTTCCTCGGCGCCGGCAGCTCGAGCCGCCAGCCCGCACCGTCGATCTCGTCGGCGCCCGCCATCACCGAGAGGCCGATCGCCAGGTCTTCCGCGCTTCGCCCCATCGGGCCGATCACCGAGATGTCGCCCTGGGCCACCCGGCCGGGCAGGGCCTGGCCGCGCGGCGGCACGATCGCGTAGGTCGGCTTGTGGCCGAACACTCCGCAGTAGTGCGCGGGATTGCGGATGGACGAGCCGATGTCGCTGCCCGCCTCGAAGCCGGTGAGGCCGGCGGCCAGCGCGGCGGCCGAGCCGCCCGAGGAGCCGCCCGGGGTCCGCGAGAGATCCCAGGGATTGTTGGTGGTGCCGTAGACCTCGTTGTAGCTCTGGTAGTCGGCGAGCCACGCCGGCACGTTGGTCTTGCCGAAGAGCACCACGCCCGCCGCGAGCAGCCGGTCCACCGAGAGCGCGTTGCGCGGCGCGATGTTGCCCTTCAGCGCGGGAACCCCCCAGGTGGTCGGCATCCCGGCGACGTCGTACGATTCCTTGATGGTCATCGGGACGCCGTGGAGCGGTCCCCAGACCTTGCCCTTCCGGAGCGCGGCGTCGGCCTGCTTGGCGCGGCGTCGGGCGCCCTCGACGTCGGTGACCACGATGGCGTTGAGCTTCGGATTGAAGCGGTCTCGACGGGCCAGGAACGCGTCGAGCGCCTCGAGGCAGCCGACCTTGCGGCGGCGGATGTCGGATGCGAGCTGCTTCGCGCTGCGGAAGTGCAGTTCGGTCATGGAACCCTCCGGCTCACGGCTCGAGAGAGAACGTCACGCTGACGGATGCCTGGATCTCCTGCTCGCCCGGCGCCACCGGCACCGCGCCCGACATCATCGCCCGGGCGGCCATCTCGGGACGCGGCGACGCCGCGCCCGCTTCCTGCACCGCAATGACGCGCCCGACCTTCAGGGAAGCGGCGGTGGCGTAGAGGTCGGCGCGGTGGCGCGCGTCGGCCATGGCGCGCTTGCGCGCCTCATCGAGCACGGGCGCAGGGTCCACGAGCCCGAAGCGAATACCGTACACGGAATTCGCGCCCTGCTCCACCTGCTGGTCCAGCACGCGGCCGAGCCGGCTCAGGTCGCGTACCTTCACCCGCACCTGGTTGCTCACTTCGTAGCCCACGATCTCCGGCGCCCGGCCCTCGTTCCTCCCCTGCCGGCGCACGGGCGAGACGCTGATGTTCGTGGTCTGGACGTCGCGGGCGGCCACCCCGAGCGCGGCGAGCGACTGCAACAGCTTCTCCATGGCCTGGCTGTTCGCCGCGAGGGCCTGGGCCGCGGTCGGCGCCTGGGTCGTCACGCCGGTGGTGATCTCGGCCATGTCGGGCGGCGCGGTCACCGTGCCCGCGCCCGACACGGTGACGGTGGCGGGGCGGCGCGACATGCCGTCCGGGCCGGTCATCGGAGCGCAGGCCGCTCCGGCGAGCGCCGCGGCGAGCACCACCACGAGCCCAACCCGCGCGGGGGGACTCACACCGGCTGCTCCCGGTGGGCCAGGGCCACCCGCCGCCCGTAGACGACCTCGAACAGCGGCGAGGCCATCAGCGTGGTCACGATCGCCATCAGCACCATGATCGTGAACAGCGTGGGGGTGATGACGCCGCGCTGCAACCCGATGTTCAGGATGATCAGCTCCATGAGCCCGCGCGCATTCATCAGCACGCCGATCGCCGCCGACTCGCGCCACGCCTCGCCGGAGAGGCGCGCGGCCAGCAGGCACGCCACTCCCTTGCCCGCCACGGAGAGCACGACCAGGATCGTGGCGATGCGCCAGAGCGCCGCGGAGTCGAGCAGGGTGATCTGGGTGTTGAGCCCGGAGTACACGAAGAACACCGGCAGCAGGAACGTGGTCGTCAGCAGATCGAGGTGACCGATCGCCGCCTCGGTGAAGCGCCCGCGCGGCATCGCGATGCCCGCGACGAACGCCCCGAACACCGCGTAGATGCCGACCGTGTCGGTGGCGTAGGCGCCCAGCATCAGCACGAGCAGGCCGGCCGCGAGGGTGCCCGGCGCGAGACGGCCCTCGGCGTCCACGCCGCGCTCGAGTGCGCGCAGGAGCGGCCGCCCGAGCGCCAGCATCACCACCACGTAGAGCACCCCGCCCCCGATGGCCAGCCCCGCGATGAGCCAGGAGCCCTCGAGATACGAGAGCACCAGAGCGAGCAGACACCACGCGGCCGCGTCGTCGCTCGAGCCGGCCGCGAGCGCGAGTGTGCCCATGCGCGTGCGCGCGATGCCCTTCTCGTGCAGGATGCGCGCGAGCATGGGGAAGGCGGTGATCGACATCGCCGCGCCCAGGTAGAGGGCGGCCGCACCCGGCGTGACGTGTGGCGCGAAGAGATCCGCGTCGCCGCGCAGGGCCAGGGCCGCGAGCGCGCCCAGGGTCATCGGCACCAGGATGCCCGCACCCGAGACGATCGAGGCGTGGCGGACGCGGCCGAGGATGAGCCGGTGATTGAACTCCATACCGATCATGAACATGTAGAGCACGAGGCCGAGCTGGCTCAGCGCGTAGAGGATCAGCATCGACGGATGCATCGCGCCCGCGCCGGCGCCCACGGCGGCAACTTTGGGGAACAGCCACGCCTGCGCCTGGGGGGCGATCAGGCCGAACAGCGAGGGGCCGAGCAGGACCCCCGCCACCATCTCGCTCACCACCTGGGTCTGTCCGACGCGCCGGCCGAGCCAGCCACAGACGCGGCAGGCGGCCAGGATCGTGGCCAGCTGCAGGAAGAGCTTCACGGTGAGGTCGTGGGGCGCCATCAGAGCGGGCGCGTCACAGAGAGCCCATCATGAAGAGATCCAGCTCCTCGTCCTTGGCCCGCAGCCGCGTGATCAGGAAGCGCAGGAGGTTGAGGTAGATCACCTTGCCCACCCGCGCGTCGCCTTCCGCGATGCTGCGGAACTCCTCGCGCGACAGGAAAAAGAGCTTGGCGCCCGAGATGGAGCGCGCCGCCGCGGAGGTGGAGTGCTCGTCGATCAGCGAGTACTCGCCGAGGCACCGGCCCGGGCCCAGGGTGTTGAGATGCACCTCGGTCGGCCGCCGCGCGCGCAATCCCACCCCGTCGGGCAGGAAGATCTCCACCAGCCCCTCCAGGACCACGTAGAGCCCGGGGCCGCGCGTGCCCTCGGAGAGCACGAGCTCGCTCGGCGCCACCTCGACCAGGAGCCCGCGCGCGATGATGTGATCGAGCGCGGCCGGCGGCAGCTGCTCGAAGGCAACTGATCCGCCGAGAATGTGCCGGTAGCCGTCCTTGGTCAGCCCCATGGGGGGCCCATTTTGGCATAGAGTCCCGGCCTGTGCTGGCCGTAAGCCGGCGTGTTTCCCTCGTCCCGTCCTTGGGGTAGAATTCGCCGGAACTTTTGCCCGGCGGCGAGCATCCGAAGAGCGAGGGGGCGGAGATGGGTCAAGACCGGGGACGGGGCTTCGTGGTCGCGGCGGCTTCCGCCTTCCTGCGGCGGCGGTTACTCCACCAGCGCCTGCGGGCCACCGCGGTGCGGGGGCTCAGGACGGTCTCGGCCGGGGCCGGCGGGCGGCTCCAAATGAGCTTCGATCCGGCCGCCGACGGCTTCGCCCATCTCCCATCGTGGCTGGCCGCCCACGCGCGCGAGGTCGCGGCCGCTCCCACCCCGGCCGAGCCTCCGCACCTGCCGCGCTTGTCCATCGTCGTCATGATCGTCGGCTCCCGTGGGGACGTCCAGCCGTTCATCCCGATCGGCCGCCGGCTGGCGGAGCGGCACCGCGTGCGCATCGCGACCCACCGCGAGTTCCGGTCCCTGGTCGAGCAGGCCGGGCTCGAGTTCTATCCGCTCGCCGGCGATCCCCACGCGCTGATGGAGTACATCGTCAAGACCCACGGTCGCATCGTCCCGACCCGCCTCGGCCAGATCGTCGAGGACGTGCCGAAGAAACGGTCGATGATCGCCGAGATTCTCGCGTCGACCTGGCGCGCCTGCACGGAAGCGGATCCGGAGCGGCCCGGCGCGCCCGAATTCCGGGCCGACGTCATCCTCGCCAATCCCCCCAGCTACGGCCACATCCATTGCGCGGAGGCGCTGCACGTCCCGCTGCACATGATCTTCACCATGCCGTGGACGGCCACCGCCGCCGTTCCCCATCCGTTCGCCGGCATCGAGCCCGGCGCGGACCACCCGGTGCAGAACTTCCTGTCCTACGGGGTCATGGACCTGCTCGTCTGGGGCGGCATCGCCGACCTGGTGAACGCGTTTCGCGAGGAGACGCTCAAGCTACCCCCCATCGCCCTCGCCGACGGCCCCGCGCTGCTCGACGACAACGAGGTGCCGTATACCTACCTCTGGCCGCCGAGCCTCGTCCCCAAGCCGGCGGACTGGGGCCCGCACATCGAGCTCGCGAATTTCACGTTCTACGACCGGGCGGGCACCTTCGAGCCACCGCGCCCGCTGCTCGACTTCCTCGCCGCGGGCGAGGCGCCGATCTACGTCGGGTTCGGCTCGGTCGTCGTCGAAGACCCCGCCGCCCTCCGTCGCGTCATCTTCACCGCGCTGGACAAGGCGGGCGCGCGCGGCATCGTATCCGACGGCTGGGCCCACCTCGCGGGTGAGGATCCGCCGCCGAATGTCTTCCTGATCGGTGACGCGCCGCACGACTGGCTGTTCGCGCGCTGCCGCGCGGTCTGCCATCACGGCGGGGCCGGGACCACCGCCGCGGGCCTGCGGGCGGGGCTGCCGACGGTGGTGGTGCCGTTCTTCGGCGATCAGTTCTTCTGGGGACGCGTCGTCGCCGATGCGGGGGCCGGGCCCGAGCCGATTCCCATCGACCGGCTCGACCGCGACACGCTCGCCGCCGCGTTCGAGAGCTGCCGGCGGGGGCCGATGCGCGAACGCGCGGCCGCGCTCGGCGTCGCGGTGCGCGAGACCGACGGCGTCGAGCTCGCGGTGCAATCCGTGTATCGCCATCTTCCCGCGCGGGCCATGTGCTGCGCGAACGATCCGGACCACCTGGCCACCGTCTACTGCGACACGTGCGGAGAACGCCTCTGCCCGGAATGCTCCCGGGTCGGGCACGCCGGGCACGCCGTCCATCCGTACGGCTATGTCGACTGGAGCGTGCGCGCCGGGCGCGGGCTCACCGAGGAGATGGGCGAGCTGATCGGCGACACCGTCAAGGCCCTGCAGGCGGGACTGGAGGAGATCATTCCGAAGATGGGGCCCTGGCGTCACGGCGTCGTCTTCGACGACCGCGACGAGCCGCCGAGCTCGGACGGCGAAGCGCCGGTCCGGAAGCTCGAACGCGCCTCCCGATCCGATTGAGCCGGCGCGCCGGCCGCGGCGCGCTCAGACCTTCCCGGTTGCTCGGGCGTGACTCGCCGGCCGACGGCGGCGTCGCCGCCGCGGCACGTCCGTGATGGCGATGGTCACGATCGTCAGCACGAGCAACTCGCCGAAGACGAGGCCCCAGCGCCGCGCGCGATCCGCCCACGCTCCCGTCCAGAGCGCCGGCGCGAGGGCGGCGACGAGGGAGAGGGCGATGGCCAGGAGGTAGGGACGGGGGACGCCGAAGGACCAGGTCGGGAACCACCACACCTGGCCCTTGCGGAATCGGGCGATGCCGAAATGACGATTGCACGCGAACCAGAGAACGTCCCAGGTCACGGTCAGGAAGAAGAACATCGCGAGCAGGTCCGCCTCGCGCTCCCAGTAGCCGCCGTAGAACTGGGGCACGTGCAGGAAGAGCAGGATGAACGTCATCAGGCAG
>Ga0070765_100003292_pt1 | contig 10356 bp, 9 predicted proteins | sample HubBroMetageWFT5_FD_71516 | JGI IMG/M metagenome (GOLD analysis project Ga0070765, IMG submission 71516) | Warmed and freeze-thawed soil microbial communities from the Hubbard Brook experimental Forest, New Hampshire - Hubbard Brook CCASE Soil... | ecosystem: Environmental > Terrestrial > Soil... | reverse complement strand
CGCTTGAGCTCCTCGCGCAGCGCCGTCTTAGTGGTGATCGCCCTCGGGCCGCCGCGACACAGCTCAATCCGCCGGATGTGCTCGGCGAACTGCTCGGGGGAGAGTTGCGCAAGGAGGAGCTTCCCCAGGGAGGTGCGATGCACCGGCAGCAGCCAGCCAGAGCTCAACCCCCAAGGATCCCCGTGTCGATCTCGTGCTGCCCCGCCCGCCAGCCACGAGCGCGCTCCAGATAGAGCACCCTTGTGCCCAACGGGACTCCAAGACTGACGAGGTCGCCAGGCCGTCCGCGGTGTCGGGCGCGTTGAACGCGAAGTAGAGCTGGATGACCTCGCCAATGGTGCGAACCTCGGTCGTGGCATTCGCTTCGCGCGCGTCGAGATCGAGCAGGAAGCGACGCAAGCTGTCCGGACCCAGACGCTCGGCCGTGACGTAATCCTCCATCCACCCACGGGCCGCCCTCGCCGCCGGGAAGGAACGCGCGCGTTCCACACCCTCGTGGTCGTAAAAGCCCACGCAGTAGGACCTGGCGCCGCTCCTGGCGACATGAGGCCATCGCTTGTGCTTCTTCCACGGCTTGGCCATCACTCACCCGCGATCCTGGAGCGCAACGCCGCGAGAGTCTCCGGGGAAAGGTCGTAGGCAACAGGCGCACCCTCAAGTCCCCCGCGCGAACGACGAGGCGCCGGGCACCCATCTCGGAGGCCGCCGGCGAGGCGCCGCCTGACAGCCCTTGAGCCGCTGGGGCTCGTCGACGACCACGCCGGCCGACGTCATCGCGCTCGCCCCAGAAATCGAGGATCGCCTCCTCCGAGATGCGGTAGTGGCCGCCAGGGAGCCTGCGACAGGCCAGCAGCCCCGAGGCTATCTAACGGCGCAACGTCCGCTCGTGCACCCCCACCGCGGCCGCCGCCTCCCGCGTAGTCAAGAGCCCGTCCTTTGAACCTCGGGTGCCCGATGTGCCCATGCTCTGCTTGTCGAGAAGCGCAGCTTTTCTCGTCCCCCGAGTTGGTCCCGGTCCGCCTCCACACCTCTCCCAGCAATCCCCAGAGTCCAAGGCCAGTCCAATCGACCAGCCGAGCCCCGGACCGCGGTGGCGCCATCCGCCTGCCACCGCGCAGCCGATGGAGGCTCCCAACAGAACGCTCCACCCCACGAGACGTACCGGAGGACACACGGCCGTCGCCGAGTTGCCCTACGGAAGTCTGCGCCAGCCCGATCCGTGGCAGCAGGGTGGCAGCAGATTCGTGACCTTCTTGCTCGTAGACGCCCGCGCCTGTCCCCGCCGCTCGCGACTCTCTACGCCCCCAAACCCCTGTAGTAGAGCCACACTCAGCCCCACCAAACGAAAGCGGCGGACGAGGTTCGAACTCGCGACCTCAAGCTTGGGAAGCTTGCGCTCTACCAACTGAGCTACCACCGCACTGGACCTGATCTTACGCCCTCGCGCCGAGGCTGCGTCGTCTTGCGACCGAGCGCGGCCCAGCAATGCATCCTCCGGGCTGCCCTGGCATCTAACCTTCCTTTGCCCATGCGACGACTGCTCGGACCCGCCCTCGCGACTCTCCTCGGTGCCGCCCTGCTCGGGCTGCTTCTCTACGGGGTCACCCACCAGGGACCCTCCCGCACCCTCGACCAGGCGCTCGCCGAAGGCCGACAGCCGCTCGCGCCGCAGGCCACCCACGCTCTGCCCGTACTCCTCGGCGGGGGCAGTGGCTCGCTTGCTTCTTACCGCGGCCACGTCGTCGTCCTCAACTTCTGGGCCTCGTGGTGCACAAGGTGTCAGGTCGAGGCCCCCGCGCTCGAGCGCCTTCAGCGCGAACTCGTCCGCCACCGCGGCACCGTCCTGGGGATCACCTACGAGGACATCACCTCCGACTCGCTTGAATTCCTGCACCGCTACCACCTCACCTTCCCGAACCTCGTCGACGGCTCGGGCGAATACGGCCGCTCCGCCTTCGGCACCGCCCAGCTACCCGAGAGCTTCCTCATCGACCCCTCCGGGCACGTCGTCGCCATCTCCCGCGGCGAGGTCGAACCGCCGTTTCTCGCCCGTGCCCTGCGACTCGCGGAGAGCGCGTGAGCCCGGGTACTCACCCGCACCCTGCGACTCGCGGAGCGCACGTGAGCCTTCGCTCGGGTGGCCCCCCCACGCGCGGCCCCGGGGTAGGAGGCCCCGGGCCCACCACCCCGGTGCCCTCCCCACCCTCGCGGATGAGCCCCAAACCCAACCACTCGGTCCTCCCTGCGCTGGTGGTGGTCGTGCTCGCCGCTGCGTTGCACGCTGTCTGCGCCTCACCCGCGCTTGCCGCCGGGGCAGTGGCGCCTCGCACCACGCTGCCCGCCGTCGAAGGTCAGGTGATGTGCGTCACCTGCAAAATCCCCCTGCTCGTCGCCCAGTCCCCCCAGGCCTCGCGTGAGCGCGCCTTCATCGAGCGACTCATCGTCCTCGGCCGCACCGAGACGCAGATCAAGCGTGCGCTCGTCGTCCAGTACGGCCCCACGGTGCTCGCCCTCCCCCCCGCCCACGGGTTCGACCTCGCTGTCTACGTCGTTCCCCCCTGCGTCGTGCTCGCGCTGCTCGCTCTCCTCGCACTGCTCCTGCCCCGCTGGCGCCGCCGTGGCCGGGCCGGCGCCGTGGGGGACGCGCCCCTCACACTGTCTCCTGCCGACGCCGCGCGCCTCGAGGCCGACATGGCGCGCTTCGACTGAGCGCGCTCGGCTCGGCCCCGCTCGGCCTTCTACATCTCCTGCGGCGCACCGACCCCCAGCAGGTCCTCCAGACAACGGGCGATCGTGCGCTGCGCCGCCACGCACAGCGCGATCCGCTGTGACTCCTGCGCCGCGGACTCCACGCCCACCACGCGGCAGTCGCGGTAGAACGCCGTGAAGTCCTGTGCCGCCTCCAGCGCGTACGCCGCGATCCTGTGCGGCGCCCGGCGTTGTGCCGCCTCCCACACCTCGCCCGGGAACGCCAGCAGCCGCTTCACGAGCGCCCGCTCGGAGGGATGCAGCGGCCCCCCACCCGGGCTCTCCCACGACTCCCCCGCCGCGTTGTCCGCCCCGGCTGCCGCTGCGGCCTCCGCGAGCGCCTGCGCGACGCGCGCCTCGCCGGCCTTCGCGAGCACCGAAGCGATTCGTGCGTGCGCGTACTGCACGTAGTACACGGGGTTCTCGTTGGACTCCTTGCGCGCGAGGTCGAGGTCGAGGTCGATCGTCGTGTCATGCGAGCGCGACAGCAGGAACCACCGTGCCGCGTCCACCCCGATCTCCTCCACGAGCTCCTCGAGCGTCACGAACTCCCCCGCCCGCTTTGACATCTGCGCGCGCTCCCCGCCGCGTACGAGGTGCACGAGCTGCATGATCACCATCTCCAGGTGGCTCGGGTCGGCGCCCAGCGCCTCGTACGCCGCCTTCATCCTCGCGACGTACCCGTGGTGGTCTGCGCCCCAGATGTCGACCTGGCGCTCGTACCCCCGCTCGCGCTTGTCCTCGTGGTAGGCGATGTCCGAGGCGAAGTACGTGTGCTCCCCGTTCGCACGCACCACCACCCGGTCCTTGTCGTCTCCGTACGTGGTCGTGCGCAGCCACACCGCCCCCTCGCTGCGGTACGTGTGCCCTCGCTCCCCCAGCTGTTCGAGCGTCTGCTGCACCCGGCTCGGCGTGCCCTCGTGGAGCTCGCTCTCGTATTGCCAGTGGTCGAAAGCCTTGACCCCGAAGGCCTGCAGGGATCTCTGCATCTCGCTCACCATCGCGCTCACAGCAGCCTGCCCCACCTCCGCAGGGTCCCGCGAGGCAGCGTCCGCCAAGCTCGTCGCGAGCCGCTTCACATAGTCGCCGTGGTACCCCTCCTCGGGCACCTCCTCCCCCCGCGCCAGCGCCCGGATCGACTCGCCCAGCTTGCGCACCTGGGAGCCCGCGTCGTTGACGTAGAACTCCCGCGTCACCTTGTGCCCGTGCAGCGCCAGCACCCGCGCGAGGGCGTCGCCGTAGGCCGCGTTGCGCGCGTGGCCCACGTGCATCGGTCCCGTCGGGTTCGCGCTCACAAACTCCACGAGGACCCGCTCGCTTCGCGCCGTCCCCCCCGCGCCGAAGCCCGCGCCCGCCTCCAGCACCGCCGCCAGCGCCCGCCGGTGCCAGTCGTCTCCGAGGAACAGGTTCACGAAGCCCGGTCCCGCCACCTCGAAGCGCTCGAGGTCCCCGCCGATCCGCGCCTGCAGCTCCGCCCCCAACCCCTGCGCGACCTCGCGCGGCGGGGCGCCCACGCTGGGGGCCAGCAGCAGTGCGGCGTTGGTCGAGTAGTCGCCGAACTCCACCCTCGGGGGGCGTTCGAGCGTCACTCCCTCCGGGCCCCTGCCCGACCCCCCGGCACTACCCGCTCCCGACTCGCTCGCCCCGCCCGACCCGCCCGACATGTGCGCTACCGCCGCGAGCACCGCCTCCCGCAGACCCTCCAACGGCGTACGGGGTCCATTCCCGAGGGGTTTGGCGTCGGCGTCCATCTCAGTAGTGGTAGGGCTCACCCGCAAGGATCTTATGCGCCCGGTACAGCTGCTCCAACAGGACCACCCACGCGAGCTGGTGGGGCAGCGTCCACGCGCCCAGCGACAGGCGGTGGTCGACCCGCTCCAGCGGCGGCGCCCCGTAGGGGCCGCCGACCACGAACACGACCTCCGCCCCCTCCCGGCGGCGCTCCTCCACGAAGGCGCTGAACTGCACGCTGTCGTACGCCTTCCCCTCGGCCGCCAGCAGCGAGACGAACGCCCCCTGCGGGACCCGCCGCGCGAGGGCCTGCGCTGGCCGAAACGGGGATGCTGGTCGAACCGGGGATTCGCGCCGGAGGCGCGTGTCTCCCGGCTTCGGTCGGAGGCGAGCGTCTCCCGGCTTCGGTCGCACCTCCACCAGCTCCAGCTGCACGTAGCGGGAGAGCAGCTTGCGGTAGTGAGCCACGTCGTCGGCGAAGGGCGCCCTCACGCGGGCCTCGCCAAGTACGGTCACGCGCACAGGTTGCGATACTAGCCCTGTGAACGACCACTACTCAGGCGCCGAGCGTAGCGGGAGTGGGGCAGGCCCCCCTCCCGACGTCCCCCCCACCGACCTCCTCCCCAACAAGGCCAATCTATGAACGACCACGACTCAGGCGCCGAGCGCCACATCAACATCCACCTCTCCCCCGAGATCATGGGGGGCGTGTACGCCAACTTCGCCAACGTCAGCCACTCCGACTACGAGTTCACGGTGACCTTCGCGCGCGTCGACCACGAGGTCGAGGCCGAAGAGGTCCCCGGCGTGGTCGTCTCGCGCGTTAACCTCTCCCCGCGCTTCATGCGCGAGTTGATCGATGCGATGGAGGACAACTACTCCAAGTGGCGCACCCGCGAGGACATCAAGAACCTGCCCGAGTAGGGCGGCGGTGAGGAGGGTCGAGGAGCACAGGGACAGCCATCCGGGAGCCCCGAGATCAGGGGCGCCCCCGCGACGGCGCGTCACGACGCCGGCGTTGCGCGCGCACACCGCCACGGGGGCCGAACCGCCTCACCGCGGCGTCGGCCCTGCACGCGCGCTTGCACTTCGGCCACGGGTGTGCCGGCACGTGGGCCGCGGGGCTCCTACCCTGCAACGATGAAGGTCGCGATCGTCTCTGACATCCACGGCAACCGGCACGCCTTCGAGGCGGTGCTCGAGGCCGTCGCCGCGAGCGACGCCGCCGAGCTGTGGTGCCTCGGGGACCTCGTGGGCTACGGGGGCGACCCCGACGCCTGCGTGGAGCTCGCCCGCGCACACGCCGCGGTGTGCCTCGCCGGCAACCACGACCTCGCCGTGCTCGGGCAGCTGCCGCTGTCGGACTTCTCCCGCGGCGCCGGCCTCTCGGTCCAGTGGACCCAGGAGGTGCTCGCTCCCGCCAGCCGCTCGTTCCTCGCCGGGCTGCGCCCCCAGGGGCGCGAGGGGCCCGTGGGGCTCTACCACGCGAGCCCGCGCGACCCCGTGTGGGAGTACGTGCTCTCCGCGCTGCTGGCCGAGCTCTGCTTCGACCACCAACCCGAGCGGGTTTGCCTGATCGGCCACTCCCACGTCGCCCTCTCCTTCGCGCGCCTCACCGGCGAGCTCGCCTCCGGTGGAACCCGCCGCGAGGGGACCGTGCTCGACCTCGCCGACGGCGAGTGGCTGCTGAACCCCGGCTCCGTCGGCCAGCCACGCGACGGGGACCCCCGCGCGGCGTGGCTCGAGCTCGACCTCGACGGGTGGACCGCCTCCTACCGGCGCACCCCCTACGACATCGCCGGAGCCGCCGCCTCGATCCGTGCCGCCCGCCTGCCCGACTCGCTCGCCGAGCGGCTGGAGTACGGTCAGTGACCGTGCGCCGCCCCGAGAACCGGCTCCGCCGCGCCATCCCGCGCCACCTGGCCTCGCGCCTTGCGGGTCCCCGTCGTGGCCTGCTCCGCGACCACCCCCCCGGCTCCCGTCGCGTAGGTTTCGTGCGCCTGCTCTCCGCCGCCGCGCTCGGCCTCCTCACTGCCGTGCTCGTCTCCTGCGGGAGCTCCGGCGCCGGCCTCATCCCCGCCGAGGACGCCGACCCTCTGCTGCGCGACTTCCAGGCGGTCGAAGCGGCCGCGAAGGCCGGTGACGGCGACTGCACAACCACCGAAGCTGCGCTCCGCACAACGGAAAGCGACTACCACTCCCTGCCCAGCTCCGTCGACGCGGGATTGCGTGCGCGGCTCGAAGAAGGCATCTCCCACCTGCACGAACGCGCCCTGGCGCTCTGCACCCAGCCACTCGCGCAGACGACCACGGGCGAATCGACCTCGACCACCAAGTCCACGCCCAAGACCACCGCGCCCCCCACCGCGACCACCGAAGCACCGACCACCACGAGCGAACAGACCTCCACCACCGGCACCGGAGCCAGCACCACGCCGGGCGCCACTACGCCGTCCGGCACCGAAGGCGGCACCGCACCGGGTGTGGGCAACGGCGAAGGCCAGGCCGGGGAAAGCGGCGCCGGCAGCAACGGACAGAGTGGCGCCGGCAGCGGCTCCGGGGAAGGGGCCAAGAACGGCGGCGGCGCCTCCGGCGGCACGGGCAGCGGGGGCACCGGCAGCGGGGGAGTCGAACAATGAGCGCCGTGGAGATCGCGGGGCGCTACCGCCTGGAGGGCCGGCTGGGCTACGGGGGCATGTCCACCGTGCACCTCGCCTTCGACCAACGCCTGGAGCGGCAGGTCGCGGTGAAGCTGCTCGCCGAGCACCTCGCGGAGGACCCCACGTTCGTCTCGCGCTTCCAACGCGAGGCGCAGGCCGCAGCGCGCCTCGTGCACCCCAACATCGTGCAGGTGTTCGACTCCGGCCTCGACGAGCGCACCGGCCAGCACTTCATCGTGATGGAGTACATCGAGGGCCGCTCCTGCGCGGAGATCCTGCGCGACGAGGGGTGGGTCGACGTGGACGAGGCCGCCTCGATCATCGAGCAGGCGTGCGAGGGCCTGTACTACGCGCACCGCCACGGGGTGGTGCACCGCGACGTCAAGCCCGGCAACCTGCTGCGCTCGCGCGAGGGCGAGGTGAAGCTCGCGGACTTCGGGATCGCCAAGGCCACCGAGCAGTCGAGCATCACCCAGGTGGGCTCCGTGCTCGGCACCGCCGCCTACCTCGCCCCCGAGCAGGCGCGCGGCGAGGAAGCGGGGCCCCCCGCGGACCTCTACGCACTCGGGGTCGTCACCTACCAGTTGCTCTCCGGGCGCCTGCCCTACGAAGCAGCCTCGCTCACCGAGCTCGCGCTCAAGCAGCAGCGCGAGGAGCCCCCGATGCTCGACACCCTCGTGGCGTCCGTCGGCCCCGAGCTGGCGGACGCGGTGGCGATCGCACTCGCGCTCGACCCCCGCGAGCGCTACCGCTCGGCGCGCGAGATGGGCCGCGCGATGAGCGACGCGCAGCGGGGCCTCGCGCCCTCGCAGCCCGGCGGCGCACGCACTCCTCACGCCACCGCGGCGACCTCACTGCTCGCGGCGGGCGCAGGAGCGGCCGGGGCGACACGCTCGTCCGCGGGCGCTGGGGCCGGTCGCGGCCGCACGCCCTCCCGCGGTGGCGCGGTCGCAGTGCGTCAGCCGCGGCCCGGGCCGGCGCCGGCTCGCGTGGAGCCGATCGTGACGGCCTCCCGGAGCGGGCACTCCCGCGGACGGCGCCTGTTCGCCACGCTCTTCGCGCTGCTGCTGCTCGTGGTCGTGGTCGTCGCGGTGATCGTCGCCACGGCGCCCGCCCCCACCAAGGTCACGCTGCGCAACGTCGTGTACTCCGACGTCGAACACACCTCGCTCGCGCTGCAGGAACTGGTCCGCGAAAACACCCGGTAGCAGGCGAAAGGCCCGCTTGCGCGGGCCTCCCGCTGGGCAACCGTCACTTGTCCCCGCAGACTACCGTCTCTCCCGGCGCCGCGCCGGCCCGCAGCGCGGCGGCGACCTCGGGGAGGCGTCCGGCGAGGACAGCGCCGCGCAGGTCGCCCATCAGGCGGGCGAGGAAGGCGAGGTTGTGGAGGGTGAGCAGGCGCCGCGCGGTGAGCTCGCCGGCGCGGGCAAGGTAGGAGAGGTAGGCGCGCGAGAGGCCCTGCGCGCAGGCGGGGCAGGGGCAGCCCTCCATGAGCGGCTCCTCGGACTCACGCCAGCGGCCCTTGACGAGATCGAGGCGCCAGCGGCCCGCGGGGTCGGGGACGAGCGCGGTGCCGTGGCGGCCGAGGCGGGTCGGCATCGCGCAGTCGAAGGTGTCGATCCCGAGCTCTACCCCGGCGATCAGGTCGTCCACCTCGCCGATCCCCAGGAGGTGGCGAGGCAGAGCTTCGCGGGGCCCGCCGAGCTCGCGGGTGGCGTAGCCGACCACCTCGTACATCTGCGCCTTCTCCGCCCCCAGCGAGCCACCGATGGCGACCCCGTCGCAGCCGCTGTCGGCGACGACCTGTGCGGAGGCGCGGCGCAGGTCCTCGTAGACGCCGCCCTGCACGATCCCGTACACCAGCTGGCCCCCCGGACCCCGCTCTGCTCCCCCACGCGAAGGGCCGGACTCGGCCCTCCCACCCGGCGGGCCATGCTCGGCCACCTTGTCCGGGGGTCCATACCCGGCCGCAAGGGTCGGCCCGTGCTCGGCGTGCCAGGCCAGGCAGCGCGTCAACCACCGGTGGGTGCGCTCGGTGGAGCGCTCGGTGTAGTCGCGATCGACGTGGAGGGGGGTGCACTCGTCGAACACGAGCGCGACGTCCGAGCGCAGCGCGGCCTGCACCCCCATCGAGCCCTCCGGCGAGAGGAACCGCTCGCGCCCGTCCACGTAGGAGCGGAAGCGCACCCCCTCCTCCTCGATCGCGAGGATCGCCCCGGTCTCGCCGCCGGAGGAGCGGGACTTGGACCCGGAGGGGCGGGCCTTGATCTCGTCGGCGACCGTGCCGTGGCCCATCGAGAAGACCTGAAAGCCGCCGGAGTCGGTGATCGTCGGCCGCTCCCAGCCCATGAAGGGGCCGAGGCCCCCAAAGCGCTCAATCAGCTCTGGGCCGGGGGAGAGCAGCAGGTGGAAGGTGTTGCCGAGCACCATGTCGTAGCCGAGCGCCGCGACCTCCTCGGCCAGCAGGCCTTTGACGGTGGCCTTCGTGGCGAGCGGCACGAACGCGGGCGTGCGCACATCGCCGCGGGCCGTGTGCAGCGTCCCAGCGCGGGCAAGCGACGCGCCGTCGCGGGCTTCAATCGTGAGCGCGGCCACCGCGGCATCCTAGAGTGACACCATGACTGCCTCGCCCACCCTCGCTGCCCCGACGCAAGTCGAGCGTCCCGAGTTACACCGCCCCGCCGCGCCCCCTCGCGAGCGGGCCGGCTGAGGCCACCATGCTCGCCTCGCTGATCGACGTCGGCCACCTGGTCGAAGTCTGGGGCTATCCGATCCTCGGCCTGCTGGTGGCGGCAGAGTCGGCGGGGGTGCCGCTACCGGGCGAGACGGCGGTGGTCGTCGGTGGGGTGCTTGCGAGCCAAGGCAAACTTCACATCGAGTTGGTGATCGCGGTGGCGGCGCTGGCGGCGATCGTGGGGGACAATGTCGGCTACCAGATCGGCCGCAAGGGGGGCCGGTGGCTGCTGGAAAAGCCAGGCCCCTTCGCCCGCCAGCGGCTGGCGGTGCTGGAGACGGGGGAGCCTTTCTTCGTACGGCACGGGCCGAAGGCAGTGTTCTTCGGGCGCTTCATCCTCGGCCTGCGCACGTGGGCGTCGTGGCTGGCGGGCGCCAACCACATGCGGTGGCGCACGTTCTTCCTGTGGAACGCGCTCGGGGGGATCTGTTGGGCGACGGGCGTGGGGTTGATCGCCTACTTCGTCGGGCAGTCGGCGAGCAA
>Ga0070765_100003291_pt1 | contig 10356 bp, 9 predicted proteins | sample HubBroMetageWFT5_FD_71516 | JGI IMG/M metagenome (GOLD analysis project Ga0070765, IMG submission 71516) | Warmed and freeze-thawed soil microbial communities from the Hubbard Brook experimental Forest, New Hampshire - Hubbard Brook CCASE Soil... | ecosystem: Environmental > Terrestrial > Soil... | reverse complement strand
TGGAAACGATCGAAGATCCGGGGGAACGGGAGCGGGCATATAACGCGGCGGTCGCGGCGGCGTACGAACGCGGCAAGGGCCTCAACATGGCGGCGTACTTCGAGATCGACGACGTGATCGATCCCGCTGACAGCCGGCGCTGGATCGCGACCCTGGTCGACAACCGCCAGCCCGGCGATTGGCGGACTCGCCGAACCAAGCGCCGCCCCTACGTCGACGCGTGGTGAACGGCGTGGTGAACGGTCTGTGGACCGGCCGGCGACCCCGGGCGGGAGTCACGACCCGGGGCCGCCGCCGGTCCCCAGCTGCGGGGTTCGGAAATCCGTCCGCAAGCGACGAGGCGCACATTCGTCGCGCCAGCGAGCCTAAGCCCCGTCCCGTCAGTTCTCCGTAAGCGCTCAGGGAACGACGCCCGGCACGGCCCGAGAACGCGGGTAGTACTGGTAGGTGTAGGGACTGGGCGCGCCCGAGCCGAGCTGCGGTCCCACGCCGGCGCCTCCATCGGATGGGACGGTCGGCACCGCGGCCGCGAACAGCCGGGAGAGCACGAGCAGCAACACCAGCGAGCCCGCGACGACCCACGCGACGACCACCGCGCGCCGGAGCCACACCGCCGCGGCGGGCGGCGACCCGGACCATGATGCATGAGCCGCCGACGACGCTGCCTGGACCGCCGGCGACGCGGCATGAGCCCCCGGCGCCACGGCATGAACCGCGCTCCCACGCAGCGCGGCCCCGGCCGGCGGTGTCGCCCGCACGAGCACCCGCGCCGGCGCCGGCCCGGGATAGCGGTCGTTCAGTCGCCCGTCCGCCAGCAACCCACGCAGCGCTCGCTGCCACTCACCCGCCGGCGGGCGGTTGACCGCGTCGGCGGCCAGAGCGCGCGCGAGCAGTCCGTGGAGTTCGGCCGGCAGGTGCCGCAGATGAGGCCCGGCGGCGCGCGCGTCGTGCGACCGCGCGAACAACCGCAGGATTACGAGCCCGAGCTTGTAGGCGTCGGCAGCGCGTGTACTCGGCGATTCGCCGAACGCCGAAGGAATCTGCCAGTCCCCGGTCTCCACCGACAGGAGCGCCTGGCGGCCGTGGAACACCATCGAGTCGCAGTCGATGAAGCACACCTCGGGCTCGTCGCCGGCGCCGAACGCGATCAGCAGATTGTTGGGAGCAATGTCGCTGGCGACGATCGCGTGGCGGTGCAGGAAGGCCAGCGCATCGCAAATCCGCTCGGCGACCTCCGCGCGCGTGAACGTGTCCAGGCGTACGCCGAGTCCACGCGTCTGCAGAAACGAGTCGGCGCCGAGCAGGTGCTCGAGGGTCAACAGCACGGGCTCGCGCCGGCCGCTCGGCATCACGAACGGCGCCGAGAAGCGGCCGCTGACGTCGCGCATCAGGATCCCGGCGGCGACTGAGCCGCTGCGAACAATCGCCCGCGGCCACGCCGCAACTCGCTCCATGGCACCGCGCAGATCCGCATCGAGCAGGTGTCCCCAGGCCACCATTTCGGTCAGCACACGCTCCGCGCCGGCCGGAGGTGCGTGCCGGTACAGCTTGACAACGACGGGGCCGCCCCCGACGCCCGCGGGTACGACCGCCGGCCGGTACACCCGGCCCTGGCCTCCGAACCGCGAAATCGCGACAAGGTCGCCGAACTCCTCGACCGCGACCATGCGGCGCTCGAGCCCGGCCGCGACCTCCACGACCGCGCTCACGACAAGCCCGGACCCCAGACGGCGATCAGGCTGCGATCGTCGTCGTAGGTGCTGCGGCTGAAGTCGAGCAGCCGCGCGAAATCGACAACGTCGGGCGGACGGGCAAGCTCGCGCGCGAGCGCGAGGCCGACCTCCCCGGTGCCGCCGGCGAGCGGCAGCGCCAGCCCATCGGTGCACAGGAGCAGGACCGACCCGCGGTCGAGCTGCCGGCGCGCGGCCTGAACCGCGTCAGCGCCGCCGAACCGCGGAAGCGACTCGACTCCTCCGCCAACCAGCCCATCCGCGCTCTCCGGCGGCGAACCCACGACCGAATCGTATTCCTTGCCCGCGAGCACGAACGCCGGCGAATCGCCGACCGCGGCCACCTGCACGTCAGAACCCCGGACAGCCGCCACCAGCAGCGTCGTCGCAAGCGACCGACCCGCCTCGTCCACGCCCGCCGAAGCATCCCCCGAAGCCCGCCGGTGCTCCTCGACCAACGCCCACGCCGCGTGTTCGAATACCGGGCCCCAGTCGACGGACGCGCACCGATCGTCAAGCTGCCGGGCGACCGCGGCCGTCGCATAGCGAACGGCGAGCGCCGCGCCCAGGTCGGACCGCGACGCCCCGGACACGCCGTCGGCGACCGCGGCGACCAGCGTGCCCGAGTCCGCGTGCAGCCGCAGGCAGATGTCGTCCTGACGCGGACCCCCGGTGTAACGCTTCGACAGCCCTCGGACCGACGCGGCGCGGACCGTCAACCCGAACGCCTCCCCGCCGTCGGCGACCGTGTCCGGCCGGTAGGGCTCGCCCGAGGCGAGCCGCGCCTCGATCACGGCGGCCGGCTCGCCGATCGTCACCGGACCGCGTGCCAGCCGGACCCGGCGGCGGACTGACGCGGCGCGTCCGGCGGCAGTCATCGCCCGACGTCAGCGTCCTGAGCTACACGAGCGGCGCGTCGAGCTGGACGAACCCCTCCGGTTTCTCGAACTCGATCGTGTGATCGCCCCGGTCGAGCCGCTCGGCCGACGCGACCATCGAGTTCAGCATCGACGCCGCGAACTCCGCGATCGCGCCCGCCGTCGACGCCCCGGAGGTCATCATGAACCCGTAGCGGGGCGAGCTCGCGAGCCGGCCGATCACCTCGGGGTCGGCCTCGCCGACCCCGAACGCGAGGATGTTCGGCCGCTCCCGGAACTCCGGATCCTTGAGCTCCGCCAACCGAGCCTGCCACTTGTCGGCCTTCTCGGTGGGCAGGCCGTCGCTCAGGAAGAACACCGATGGGCGGTGCACCTGATAGCCGTTGCCCTTGAGCAGGGCCACGTCGGCGGGGATCGTGTGACGGAGCGCCTCGAGCGCACTCGCGTAGCTCGTGCCACGCCCCCGCGGCGACAGCGTCGGGAGCACGAGATCCTCGCTCAGCTCGGAGAGCTCGAGCCGCGTCTGCGCGCTCTCGGCAAACGTGATGATCCCGAACCTGACCTTCTTTCCGATCAGGGGATGCTTGGCCACCTCGTCGCGCAGGTCGATCAGGCCCTGGTTGACCGCCGCGATCGGTTCGCCGGCCATCGAGTGCGACTCATCGCCGACGAAGTACATCGGGAGGACCTGCCCGACCACCGCCGGCGTCGGCTCGCCGGCAGCCGGCTCGGCCGTCACCGGCGGCGGGATCACGGGCTCGATCGGCTCCGGAGACCCGGGATCAGCGACTTCGCCCGTGGCCTCCGGTACGCCTGTCGGGAGCTTGATCTTCATCACGCCCCCGATGTCGTGCTCGTTCCGCCGGAGCCGTTCGGTGGACGTGAGGGGATCAGCAGGTGCTGGCATGCCTTGCTCGCGGCCTGGAACTTTGCGTTGGACTCGATGTTCCGCGGGAAGATCGGGCCCTTGCCCGAGAAGTTCGGGGCCGGCAGGTTGTAGCCGTGCTGCTTGACGCATGCCACGAAGCTGTTGATTGCGGTGTGCGAGATCCGCCCGCGAAAGCCGCGACCGCCTGCACCGAAGCCGAAGCGCGCGCCGCACGCCTGGAACGCGGCCCGCATCTTGGGGCTGATGTTCGCGCCGCCGCCGGGACCGCCGCCGAAGAAGAACCCTCGCCGCGGCGTCGTGCCGGTGCCGGTCGTACCGGTCCCGGTCGTGCCGGTCCCAGTGGTCCCGGTGCCGGTTCCACCGCCCGAGCCGCCCGGTGGCGATCCACTCCCGGCGGGGCGCGCCGGCAACGTCACGCCGTGCGCCTTCAGGCACGCGACGAGCTGGGTGCGCCTCGCGCTCCCGGTCGTGCTTCCGCCGCTCCCGGTCGTGCTCCCACCGCTCCCCCCGGTAGAGGCGGAAGCGGTCGTGCCGCTCGACGAGCTGGTCGAGCTGCTGCTGGCGCTACCGCACGCGGCGAGCAGGCCGCCGGCAGCAATGGTTGCGAGCGCTATCGCCACTCGCCTGGATCCTGTGTTCAACACTGCATTCCTTTCGTAATGACGAAGCTGCTTATCCGCCCCCGCCCCCAAACAGGGAGCCCACCGCGGACGAGCCGCTGGTGCTGCTGGAACCGCTGGTTCCGCCGCCGCCGGCACCGCCGCCGCCGCCGAGTCCAGCGCCGGTGTCGCTGAGGGTGGTCGCGGACACCGTTCCGTTTGAGTTCTTCGCGCCCGCCACGACGACGGTGTCGCCTGGCCGCACGGCGTTCTTGCCAACCGACACGTTCTTGGTCACCTTGGTCGCGCTCGACAGCGTCACCTTCACCGTGTTGCCGTTGGCTTCAGAGATGTAAAGCGTGTTGCCGCTGACGCCGCTGACCGTGCCGAACGTCGCGCCCGCGCCGCTCGCGCCGCCGCCGAACAGGCTGCGGAAGCCACCGCCACCGCCACCGCCGGCCGCGCCCGCGCCGGTGACGCCGGCCCGCGACGTCGCACCGCTCGTGCCGCTGGTCGCGCCGCCCACGCCCGTCCGGCCCGCAGCGGCGAGGCGCGCCGCCGCACCGCTTCCGAAGGCCCCGGCCCCGGCGGAACTCGAGGAGCTCGACACCTGGCTCTTCTCGACGCGCACGCCGACGTAGAACCCGATCACGCCGAGCAGCAGCGCAAACACGGCCGCGCTCGTCTTGGTGAACCATTGCCGGCGACGACGCCCGGGGAGCGCGAACTCCTCCGTCCCCTCCTGATAGCTGTCCCACTCCTCCTCGGGCCGGTCGTAGGGGATCGCGTTCATCTCGCCACCTCGTGTTTCTTGTTGTTCACTCAAAGCGGAGCGCCTCGATCGGCCGGAGCGCCGCGGCGCGGCCGGCCGGATAGGTGCCGAAGAAGAGCCCGGTCAGGACCGCGGCGCCGAACGCGAGCGCGATCGAGTAGGGCGCGATCACGGGCTGCACGCCGGCGATCTTGAACTGGCTGCCGATGATTCCGGCGATCACCCCCGCGACGCCGCCGAAGAACGACACGAGCACCGCCTCGACCAGGAACTGGATCAGGATGTCGCTGTGGCGGGCGCCGACCGCCTTGCGGATCCCGATCTCGCGCGTGCGCTCGGTGACCGACACCAACATGATGTTCATCACGCCGATCCCGCCGACGAGCAGCGAGATCGCCGCCACCTCGCCGAGCAGCGTCGTGAACACCTTGCTGCTCGCGGTCGAGGTCTGGATGATCGAGCTCTGGTTGATCACGTTGAAGTTGCTCGTGCCCAGTGACCCGGCGGTTGGCGGATCGAGCTGGTTGAGGATGTTCGTGACCTCGGTCTGCGCCGCGTTCAGCTGATCGCGCGACTTCGCCTGGACGACGATCTGGCTGATGTTCCCGTAGCCCGTGAGCGTGTCCTGGACCGCCGTCAGGGGCGCGATCGCGACGTCGTCCTGGTTCGAACTGCCGTTCGAGCCCTTGGGTGCGGTGACGCCGATGATCTGGAAGTTCGCGCCGTTGACCTGGATCGTCTGGCCCACCGGGTCGGAACCGCTGAACAGCTCGCTGACGACGGTCGGACCCACCACGAGCACGCGACTGTGGTTTTGCTCGTCAGCACTCGTGAACCAAGACCCCTCCGCCATTGTGTAACTCCGCGCCGCCTCGTATGACGTCGTCGTCCCGACGAACGACGACGGTGAGTAGGTGGTCGTGCCCGAGGTCAGTGTCACTCCGTTCGCGCTCGTAACTGGTGACGAGCTCTGAACGTCGGGTGCCTGGTAAGGGTTGACGAGCGCGTTCGCGTCGGCCACGGTGAGGCCGGTGCTCGCGCTGGCGGTGCTGCCGCCCCCTCGGCGGAACAGGCCGCCGAGCGTGGGCGCGCCACTCACCAGCAGCACGTTGCTCCCGAGCTGGTCGATCTGATTCTCGACCGCGGTCGACGACCCGGTGCCGACGGCGATGAGCACGATCACTGAACCGACGCCGATCGTCAGCCCGAGGATCGTCAACCCCGACCGCAGCTTGTTCGCGGCCAAGCCGGCGAGCGCGATACGGATGGTCTCGATCACACCACTCGCTCCGCGGAGTCGGAACTGGTGACTTCGTCGGACAGGATCGTGCCGTCGCTGATCCGGATCACTCGCCGCGCGTGCGCGGCCACGTCCTGCTCATGGGTGATCAGGATGATCGTGCGCCCCTGGTCGCTTAGCCGCCCGAAGATCCCGAGGACCTCGGCCGAGGAAACCGTGTCGAGCGCGCCCGTGGGCTCGTCCGCGAGGATCATCGCCGGATTCGTGACGAGCGCCCGCGCGATCGCCACGCGCTGCTGCTGCCCGCCCGACAGCTCCGAGGGCATGTGATGCACCCGCGGCCCGAGCCCGACCTGGTTCAGAGCGGCGAGCGCGCGGTCGTGCCGCGCCGACCGGTGAACGCCGGCATACGAGAGCGGCAGTTCGACGTTCTGGAGCGCGCGCGTACGCGGGATCAGGTTGAAGCTCTGGAAGACGAAGCCGATGTGCCGGTTACGAACATCGGCGAGCGTGTCGTCGTCGAGGCCGCGGACGTCGATCCCGTTCAGCCGGTACACGCCGCGAGTCGGCAGGTCGAGGCACCCGATGATGTTCATCAGCGTGGTCTTGCCGCTCCCCGAGGCGCCGACGATCGCGACGTATTCGCCGCGCTCGATCCGCAAGCTGACGCCGCGCAGCGCGTGCACGGCGATGTCGCCGACCGCGTACGTCTTGTGGACGTCGACGAGCTCGATGACCGGCGCGCCCCGGGAACCGCCGAGAGGCGAGGGGACTCGCCGTTGAGCCGCCGCCGCCGTCTCCGCCGCGCGCTGAGCGGCATCACGCCTGGTCTCGAGCACGCGCTGCGCCCGCGCCACGGCCGGCCGCCGCGGCAGACGTGAACCGCCCGCCATCAACCGCCTCCGGCGCGGCGGAAGAACGCGCCGCCGCCGCCGCCGAACCCGCCGCCACCGAGTCCACCGAGGCCGCCCCCGCCGACCCCGCCTCCGCCCAGCGTCCCGGATCCCGACGATCCGCTCGTCGAGGTCGAGCTCAGCGACGGGAGCGCGATCGTGACCACGAGCGAGTCACCGGCGTTGACGCCGCTGATGATCTGCGTACGCGAGTCGCCGCGCAGCCCGACCACGACCTGCTGGGTTACGTCCTTGCCGTTCTTCTGCAGCGTGACCGTTCCGAGCGAGCCGCTGCCGGTAACGGCGGAGTTCGGGACCGTGATACCCGACGCCTGGCCGGTGATCACCGACGCCGATGCGCTCATGCCGGGCTTGACCCGGGAGTCATTCTGGTCGAGGGTGAGCGTCGCGTCATAGGAGACGACGCTGCTGCTGGTCGTCCCCACCAGCGAGAGCGAGCTCACGTGGGCGGCGAGCTCGACGCCGGCGAGAGCGTCGAGAGTCACGGTGGCTGACTGCCCATCGTGGACCTTGCTGATGTCGGACTCACTGAACGCGACGGTCATCGTCAGCGTGTTCGTGTTGATGATCTCGGCGAATCCGGAGCTCGACCCGCTCGAGGACGACGAGCCCGTGCCACCCAGGCTCCCGGCGGTCGCCGAACCGCCCGTGCCCGACGACCCGCTCCCGGAGCTTGACGCGGAGGACGAGCTCGACGACGAGGACGACCCCGAGCCGCCGCCCGACACCGCGTCACCGGGGGTCAGGCTCGACAGGGAAGCGATCGTCCCGCTCGTGGGCGCGTAAAGCTTGGTGTTGTTGACCGCGGTCTCGGCGGTGTGCACGGACGCTTGAGCGCTGTACACGGCGGCCTGGGCCGAGGCGAGGCTGCTCGGGGACGGCGTGGCCGTCGTCGTCGTCGGAGTCGAGGTCGTCTTCGCCGCCGAGCTGCCGCCGCTCGAGGACGACGATCGCGTGGTGCTCGGCACGACCACGGTCACGGTCACGCTCGGAGTGGTCTTTGTCACCTTGGTGCCCGACTTGGTCGTCGAAGTTCCCGACCCATGCGTCCCCGGGGAGGTCCCTGGCGTCGTGGTGCCAGGGTGGTATGCCGCGTACTCCACAGTTTGGGCGGACGGCGAATAACTCGTCGTGGACGCAGATCCTCCCGAACCGGACGATCCCGAACCGGACGATCCGGACCCGGACCCTCCCGACCCGGATCCACCCGAGCCGCAGCTGGCCGTGGTCTGGTCCTGGAGGCAGGTCAGCTGGTCCTCCGCCGAGGTCAGCTGCGACTGCGCCTGGCTCAGCTGCAGATTCGCCGACGTCGGGTCGAGATCGGCGAGGAGCTGACCGGCGTTCACGTGCTGCCCGGTGTGCACGTAGACGTCCTGCAGCGTCCCGCTGGTGTTGAAGTTGACGCTGACGTCGGTGCCCGCGGCGATGTTGCCGCTGCCGGTCACCGTCGACTGGACTACGCCCTGCTCCGCGGTGACGATCTCCTTCGTGGTCCGCGCCGAGCTGGTCGGCACCCCGATCTCAGATACCGCGAGGACGGCGACAACCACTGCCGCGACCCCCAGCGCGTAAAGAATCCAGGGCCTAGACGGTCGATCCCGGCGAGTCTTCATGGGAGTGGCAATCCATTGCCGAGCGGAGGGCAGGCAGACAGCGGATAGCGTTAGACGATCCGGAAGGCACGATCGCTCAGCGTTGTAGCGCCGGGCGTATCAGCTCTGCGTAAGCACTCTTGCGGTCCTCTTAGGAACCGCGGTGACGGTCACCGGCGGCAGCGCCGGGAGGTCGATTCGGACCACGAGGCCGCCGGCCTCGGGCGCCTCGATCTCGAGCGTGCCGCCGTGGGCCACCACCACCGAGCGCACGATCGACAGGCCGAGGCCGAATCCCCCGCCGCCCCGGTCGAGACGCCGGAATGGCTCGGTCAGTTTGTCGGCGTCAGCGGCGTCGATCCGCGGCCCGCCGTTGGCCACGGTGACCAGCACACGGCCGCCCGAGCTCCGTGTGGTCACGGTCAGGAATCCGCCGGGCCGGTTGTGGCGGATGCCGTTGTCGACGAGGTTGGCGATCATCCGCTCGAGCAGCGCCGGCTCGCCTCGCGTCCACGCTGGCTCGAGGTCGTCGCGCACTTCGACGTCAGCTTCACGCGCGCGTGCGCGAAGGTCCGTGACGCAGTCGGCCGCGAGCGCGGCCAGGTCGGCCGGCTCCTCTCGTCCGGTCGCGGCTTCGCTTCGCGCCAGCATCAGCAGTCCCTCGATCAGCCGCTCGCACCGGTCGACGGTCTCGCGCACCGCGTCGCCCATCCGCCGGAGCTCGTCGACTGTGGCGTCCGGGTCGGCCAGCGACACGTCGACCTCGGTCCGCATGATCGCCAGCGGCGTTCGCAGCTCGTGCGAAGCGTTGGCCACGAAGTGGCGCTGGCTGCCGAACGCCGAGTCGAGACGGCCAAGCATCCCGTCGAACGTGTCCGCGAGCTGCTTGAGCTCGTCGGCCGGGCCCTCGAGGCTGATCCGCTCGCCCAGATTCTCGCCCGACACCCGGCGCGCCGTCGCGGTGATGTCGCGCAGCGGGCGGAGCGCGCGGCCCGCGAGCAACCAACCGGCGGCGACCGACACCATCGTCATCGCGCCGAGCGCGACCACGTACTCGATCAGCAGCCGGTGGAGCGCGTCGGCGCGGAGCTGAGCGCGGATAGCTTCGGCGATCCTCGCGTCGAACGTGGTAGGACGGCCGATCGGCGGCGTGGGCAGGCCTAACCTACGCAGCTCCTCGCGAAATGCCCCGTTGCCGCTCAGACCGTTCAGGTTGTGGCGGACGAGCTCGTAGCCGATCGTGAGCAGCACGGCGCCCGAGACCAGGAACACGAGGCCGTAAAGCAGCGTGAGGCGTAGACGGATCGTCGGTGCCGGGAGGCGGAGCGAGGCCCGGCCGAGGCGCATCAGCTCATCCGATAGCCGACGCCGATCACCGTCTCCACGACCGGCGGGTCGCCCAGCTTGCGCCTGAGCGTCATGATCGTCATGCGCACCACGTTCGTGAACGGATCGGTGTGCTCGTCCCATACGCGCTCGAGGAGCTCCTCGGCGGATACGGTAGCCCCGTCGGCGCTCAGTAGCACCTCGAGCACGCCGAATTCCTTGCGCGTGAGCTCAACCGGCACGCCTTCACGCGTGACCTGGCGGCGCGCGGGATCGAGCTCGATGTCGTCGTGAGCGAGCACCGGCGGCCGGCTCGGAGTGGCGCGGCGCGCCAGCGCATGAATCCGGGCGACCAACTCGGCGAACCGGAACGGCTTCGGCAGATAGTCGTCGGCGCCGAGCGACAGGCCCTCGAC
>Ga0070765_100003287_pt1 | contig 10359 bp, 8 predicted proteins | sample HubBroMetageWFT5_FD_71516 | JGI IMG/M metagenome (GOLD analysis project Ga0070765, IMG submission 71516) | Warmed and freeze-thawed soil microbial communities from the Hubbard Brook experimental Forest, New Hampshire - Hubbard Brook CCASE Soil... | ecosystem: Environmental > Terrestrial > Soil... | reverse complement strand
TGCGACTCGAGCGCGACCATGACCATGTTGTAGATCGGCGCCAGCGTCCATATCGCGATCACCGCGCCGAGCAGCAACGCGGCGGCCTCGACCGCCCATTTGCGCCGCCGGTAATTCGGCGGGCGGCGGGGCCCGATCGTCGTCGCGCTCATAGCTGGACGTCCGAAGTACGCAGTTTGTGCATCAGGATCACCACCAGCGGGATCATCAGCGGCAATGACGAGAGCACCGCCGCGACACCGAGCTGCGGCCGCGCGATTTCGAAAGCGTCACGGATGCCCAGCGTCGCGAGCACATGCGTCGAGAGCGCCGGTCCACCGCCCGAGATGAAATAAGCGGTGTTGAAATCGCCGAGCGTAAAGATCGTCGAGAGCAGCGTGCACACCAGATAGAGGTTGGCGAGCAGCGGGAAGCTGACATGGATGAAGCGGCGGATGCCGGTAGCACCATCGACCTCGGCCGCCTCGTAGAGCTCCTGCGGGATCGCCATCCGGCCGGCGAGCAGGATCACGGTCCAGAACGGCATGTTCTTCCAGATATAAGTCGTGATGACCGAACCGAGCGCCATCCAGCGCGACGTGTCGAGCCAGCCCGGTCCGTCGACGTGGAACACATCCCATAAGGTGTTGTTGATGAGCCCCCACTGGGTGTTGAGCATCCAGTGGATCGAGATGAAGGTGGGGAGCGCCGGCACCGCCCAGGGCAGAACGTAAATCATCAACAGCCCCTTCACCCACCAGCCCTTGCGCATGAAAAAGCCGGAGAGCAGCAGGGCGAAGAACATCTTCACGTTCACCCCGATCGCCAGGTAGAGGAGCGTGTTGACGATCGTGTCTTGGTAGATCGGGTCGTGCATCAGCTCGACATAAAGGCTCGGCGAATGACCGAGCCATAACCCGTAAAACACCGGAAAGATCACGAAGGCGATGAACACGCCGACATAGGGGATGCAGAAGGCGATCGCCCAGGCGTATTCCGACCCTTGCAGGCTGCCGCGCAGGCTGCTGAAAAGCGAGCGCCTCCGTGCTACGGGGCGCCCGACGTCAATTACGGTTGCCGATGCCATGTGCAGCGCCCTTTAGCTGACGATCGGATATTTGGCGATGATCGCCTCGATCTTCTTGAACGCGGTTTCTGCGGCCGCCTTCGGGTCGGTTCCGTTGCGGATGATGTCCGCCTCGGCCGAGCCCCACACCTGCTGGGCGTTGACCTCGGCCCATCCCGGATTGAACACCGGATAATTCGGAACGGTATCGCTCAACAGGCATTCGGTGACGTAAGCCGCGCGGTGCGGGTCGGCCATCCAGTACGGGTCGCTCTTGACGAGCGAGGGCACCGCCGGCATGAACCGGCCGAGCCCCTCCTTCAGGTAGTTATTCGTGACTTGCGGCTGGATCAGATATTTCATGAAATCCTTGGCGACATCAATGCTCTTCGCGCCCTTCGGGATGACGGCGGCACTGACCCCGAGTTGGGCCGGCATCGGCTTGCCGTCATTGGCCATCGGCAGGGCCAGGGTCGCGATATCCTCGTACTGGTCTTTGTCGTGAAATAACGCGACTTCGGTGGAAATCGTGCCATCGAAATCCATGACGAAGAGCTTTGAGTGGAACGCGTTGTTGTCGTCGGCATCGTTCCAACTCAGGGCGCCCGACGGCACATAGCCGTCCTTATACGCCTTGGTGATCCAGGTCAGCGACTTGATCGCCGCTTCCTTGACCTGCGGATCGTCGAGATGGACCTTGCCGTCCTTGGTGACGATACCGTTGCCGCCATTGGCGATGAGGAACCCGCAGAACACGTTGTTGCCGTCGTTCGGGCCGGTCGTCGTGCACTGCAGGCCCAGCGAGTAGATATTGCGCGTGGTTTCGCGCAATTTTGCCTGCATCGGCTTGAAGAAATCCCAGAACGCATCCCATGTCTTCGGCGCGTCGGACAGCTTGAAGCCGGCCTTTTCCACCAGCGAATTCCAGACATGGAAGGGCTGGACCGCAGTCTTGTAAGGCACTATGTAGGTGCCGCGCTTCTTCGAGACGTTGTTGTAGTATTGCGTCGCGGTATAGACCGACGGGAGGAACTCGGCCTTCTGCGTCTCGACGACGTCGCTGACGTCAACCATCTTGTCGTCCCAGACGTTCTGCGGAACCAGAACGTCAACGTTGATGTCGATCAAGTCGGGCACGTCGCCGCTGGTCATCGCCGAGACGACCTTCTGGTTCAACGGCGCGAACGGGATCAGGCTGAAATCGATCGTGTTGCCGCTCAGCTTCTGATAGTCGTCGACCAGCTTCTTGAAGGCCGCATCCTCTTCGGGAACAAAGCCCTGGGTCCACCACACGGTCGCGGTCTTCGCCGCGGCATTGGCGATGAACGGGCGCGCGAGGGTTCCCGCCGCGGCGACCGCCAGCGAGCTCCGAAGCACTGCGCGCCTGGTAATATGCGCCATCACGATTCCTTCCCTTTAGTGCCGGATACGGTCTCCGGCGCCGCTTGTTCCCTTCACGCCAGGGAATATCTTCCGTGGCGCGGCGGAATATAAGCCACAGATAGCATAGGCTCAATCACGATTGCCATGCTGCCATGCGTCTAACGACTGGCTGCGCTCCGTCGCCCGGCAATCCGACGTATCAGGGAGGCGATCAGGTTGTTTCGATGGGATATTTGGCGAAGATCGCCTCAACCCACTTGAACGCTTTTTCCGCGGCGGCCTGCGGCGTCATCCCGTTCCTCATGACATCGGCCCAGGCCGCGCCGAAGACATGCTGGTTGCGGACCTCGGCCCAGGCGGGGTTGAAGACGAAGAAATCCGGCGAGGTCGGCCCGAGCAATCCCTGCTCGACATAGGCCTTGCGGTGTGGGTCGGCGAACCACCAGTCGTCATTTTTCACCACCGACACCATCGCCGGAAGGTTGCGGCCGAGCCCGATCTTGAGATACTCGCCGGCGACCTTGGGCTGGATCAGGTATTTGAGGAAATCCTTCGCAACTTCAATGTTTTTTGCGCCTTTGGGGATCATACCCCCGCCATGAGTTACTTGGCTGGTCACCGGCTTCCCGTCGTTGCTGAGCGGCAGCCCCTGGACGACAATGTCGTCGTAATCCTGCTTTTCCTTGATGATCGCGACCTCGGTTGAGATCGTACCGTCGAGATCCATGACGATCTGTTTGGCGTGAAAGGCGTTGTTGTCGTCGGCGTCGTTCCAGTTGATCGCGCTCGACGGCACGAAGCCCTCTTTGTACGCCGTGGCCGGGTACTCGATCGCCTTGATCACCGCCTCTCTTACCTGCGGGTCGTCGAGGTGCAACTTGCCGTCCGGGGTGACGATCTTCTGACCGCCATAGGCGATCATGAAATAGTTGAAGACGTTGTTGGGGTCGTTGCCTTGGGTGGTCAGCTGGAAGCCGAGCCCATAGACGTTGCGCATACCCTGCGCCCGCAATTTCTTCTGTACGTCTTTGAAGAAATCGTAATAGGCGTCCCAGGTCTTGGGGATGTCCTCCATCTTGTACCCGGCCTTTTCGACCAAAGGGCGCCAGATATGGTTCGGCAAGGAGGCCTGAATGTAAGGGGCGAGGTAGTAACTGCGCCGCTTCGTCACGCTGTTGTACGAGTAGGCCGATTGCAGCGCGCTCTCGGTGTACTGGTCCTTTTGCGTCGCGACGACGTCGCTGATATCAACGAGCTTGTCGTTCCATGCCCACATCGCGTTCATCTCGACCGGGCTGTTCTGGATCAGGTCGGGGACCAGTCCGGCGGTTATCGCCGAGACGGTCTTTTCCCGCATCGCGGCGTAGGGGCTGATCGTAAAGTCGATGATGTTGCCGCTCGCCTTCTGGTAATCCTCGACGATCTGCTTGAAGGCAATGTCTTCTTCCTGGGCAAAACCCTGGATCCACCACAATTCGGCAGTCTTGGCTTCGGCATTAGCGATATAGGGACGCCCCAAGACGCTCACGGTTGCGATGGCTGCGGAGTTGCGCAGCACCGACCGGCGGGTCAGCCACATGACGGGTCTCCTTCCCTGAGCAAACCCCGATTTGTCGGGTCGACGCGGTAATTTTGGTGAAAGCAGAGACCCGTTCCGCGAGGCGAGTCAATGCCTCGCCACGACGTTGCGTTAGCCTTTGACCCCGCCCATCGTCAGGCCCGCCGCCATGTAGCGGCGCAGCGCGTAGAAGATCGCAATAGGCGGAAGCGAATAGATGATGGCGAGCGCCATCATGTAGTTCCAAGGCGCCTCGTCGGCGTCGAAAAACTGCTCGATCGCCACCGCTACGGTCCAGTTCCGCGCCGACGACAGCAGCAGGTACTGGTAGAGGTATTCGCCCCACGCGAGCAGCAGCGCGAAGGTGCCGACCGCCGCCAGCGCCGGCGCCATCAGCGGCAGGTAGATGTGCCGGTAAACTTGCAGCGGCGACGCGCCGTCGATCCGCGCCGCTTCGTCGAACTCAATCGGGATGATGGTCGCGTATTGCTGGAGGACGAGGACTGCGAACGGCATGGCGAACATGATTTCGGCCGCGATCACCGCCCAAAGGTTGTCGGACAGCCCGTAGCGCAGCGCGACGCGCATGAACGGGATCGCCAGCAGCGATGCCGGCACGATGTAAGTGAGCAGCGCGATCTTGGTGAGCAGCCGCGCCCTGACCAGCCGCATCCGGCCGACGGCGAAACTGGCCAGCGAGGCGATCAGCACTGTCAGAACCATCGTCAGCAGCCCGACATAGAAGCTGTTGGCGAATTGCTGCCAGAAATTCTCCAGGTACCAATAGTCCTGGCTCAGCACGGCCCAGAAGCTGTTGAGCGACGGCTCGGGCGGCCAGATGAGCCAGGCGAATTCCGTCTCGCCCTCATTTGGGTCGAGCGCGATCAGCAGCATGTTGTAAATCGGGATCAGCGACCAGATCAGCAGGATCGCGCCGAGCGCGACCGAGCTCGCCTCGACCGCGATTTGCCGCAGCCGGTGCCGCCGCCGCGCCGAAACGCCGGAGACCGCGGCCACGGTCACAACTGCACCTCGCGCGCCTCGACCCGGCGGATCAGGATGATCACCAGCGGGATCAGCACCGGCAGCGCCGACAGCGCCGCCGCCACGCCGAGCGCCGGCTTGCTGATGTCAAAGGCATAATGGATGCTCAACGACGACAGAACCTCGGTCTCCAACGATGGCGAGCCGCTCGACACCAGCTCTGCCGCGGTGAAGTCGCCGATGACCCAAATCGCGCAAAGCGCCGTGCAGATGAGATAGAGGTTGGTCAATAACGGCGCGGTGATGTGGACAAAACGGCGATAGCCCGACGCGCCGTCGATCTCGGCCGCCTCGTAGAGATCCTGGGGGATCGCCATCCGCCCGGCATAGAAGATCAAGATCCAGAACGGCAGCCACTTCCAGATGTAGGCGACGATGTCGCAGCCGAGCGCGAGCCAGCGGTCGGCAAACCACTCCGGCCCGTCGATGCCGAAGACCGCGTTCAACAGGCTGTCGAGAAACCCGTAATCGCCGATCAGCATCCAGTGAAACGAGACATAAGCCGGCAGTGCCGGCAACGCCCAGGGCAGCATGCAAAACGCGAGCAGGGCCTTGATCCACCAGCGCCGGCGCATGAAAAACCCGGAAAGCAGCAGCGCCGCGAACATCATGATGTTCGTCGCGAACCCGGCGAACAGCGCGGTATTGAGCGCCGCCTCGGCGTAATGCGCATCGCCGAGCAGCTCGACGTAGAGCGCCGGATCGCTGCCCATCCACAGCCCGTACGCGATCGGATAGAGCGCAAAAGCCAGGAACATCACCGCGTAGGGCACGACGAACGCGATCGCCCAAGCGAGCTCGGAGCCGTGGAGATGAGGATGCCACCGCGCCGGGCGCCATGGCTTGAGCGCTATGGGCCGGGCCGCGACAAGCGGATGCGTGCTGCTCATCACCGTCGATCATCGCGAGTTTGCCGCGATCCCGCAATCGAGCCGCTTCACGCCCTGACCGCCACGCTCGCCGTGGCACCGGATAGGTGGATGGTTGAGCGAGGTACCCGCGCCGCCTTATTATCGGGCTATGGCGATCGTTTTCATCAGCTTTGCCTTAAAAGATCGCAACGTCGCGACGACAATCTGCGATGCGCTGGAACATCGCGGGGTCAGCTGCTGGATTGCCACCCGCGATATCGCCCCGGGGGAAAATTTCCAGACGTCGGTCTACCGTGCGATCCGCGCGGCGAAGGTGATGGTTCTCATCTTCTCCGGCAATTCCAATAATTCGGACGAAATCAAGAAGGAGGTCGTGCTCGCCGGGCAGAGCCGTCTGATCGTGATACCGGTGCGGGTCGAGGATGTGACACCCGATGGTGCCTTCGCCTACGAGCTGGCGACGCGGCAATGGATCGATTTGTTCGACGACTGGGAACACTCCGTCCAGCGCCTGGTCGGGCAGGTTGCGACGATCGTCGGGACTCAGCCGGTAGCGGCCCCCTTCGCCGCTCCGCCGCCCGTGCCACCGGCCGCGGTTCCCGATGCAGCCGCGCTGTCTACGCAACCCGCGCGAGCTCCCGAACCCGCTGTGGCGCCGCCGCCGCAACCCGTGCGAGCCCCCGAACCCATGGTGGCGGCGTCACCCCCGCAACCCGCTCGGACCACGCCCGCGTCCAAAAACAATTGGGCGGCGATCGGCGGGATTGGGGGATTCGCCTTCGTCGCCATCGGCGCAGCGATATGGTTCTGGTCGGGCGGGTTTGGCGCGAGGCCGCCGCCGCCTCCCATTATTGGCCCGGCGACGATCAACACGGCCGAGGCGCTGACCAAAGGCAAGGCGGCATTCGACCGTATGGACTATGTCGAGGCGATACGCTGGTATCGCCCAGCGGCCGACCAGGGAAATGCGGAGGCGGAAACCTACATCGGGTACCTGTACGAAAAGGGCTTCGGCGTGACCAAAGATTATGCCGAGGCGCTGCGTTGGTATCGCAAGGCGGCCGACCAGGGACGCGCCTCGGCGCAGCGGAATATCGGGAACTTTTACGAGCAGGGTTTGGGCGTGCCGCGGGATTACTCCGAGGCGATGCGCTGGTATCGCCAGGCCGCCGATCAAGGAAATGCCGGCGCGCAAACCAATACCGGCTATCTGTACGAACACGGCCTGGGCGTGACGCAGAACTACCTTGAGGCATTGCGTTGGTACCGCATGGCCGCCGACCACGGGCAAGCCACCGCGCAGAATAACATCGGCGTCTTTTACGATAAGGGCTACGGCGTGACGCAGAACTACGGCGAGGCGCTGCGCTGGTACCGCATGGCCGCCGACCAGGGGAACATCGACGCGGAATATAATTTGGCGCTGCTTTATGCCAATGGGCATGGAGTGCCGCCCGATCTGGGGCAGGCGCGTCAATGGATGCAAAAGGCGGCGGACGCCGGCGATCCCGAGGCGAAAAAATGGCTCGGCAACAACGGCGGTTGACGACGCTCGCCGAGCATAATCAGCAAGCCAGGGGCAAGGGAAAAGCAGCCGGCTAGTCCTCCAAAAAAAATTGTCCTAATGTGAGGCTGCTCACACTGGCAGCCGAAATCCTGGTCTCCTATTTATGCGTGAGATAAAGCACGGCTTGGGGAGCTCGACCATGGCACACATCCTCGCGAACCGTTGGGTCGAACCCGCGCGGACGGAGTATGGCTCGCTTCGATTGGCTCTGAGATGGTCCCGAATTGGGGCCGCCGCATCGATCCTGTTGTTTGGCGTTTCCGCGCCCAGCCGCGCCGGCGACATCGGCAGTTTCATCGGTGGCGTTGTCGGCGGGATTATCGGGCAGTCACAGCCCGCGCCGCAGCCGCAACCCTATTACCAGCAGTACAACCCACAGCAGGATGCCGCCGCGGCGGAAGCTCGTCGGGAATATTTGGCGCGCCAGGCCGCGCTCAAGAAGAGGGCCCAGCAGGACAAGGAGAAAAAGGATCAGGAGGCGGCTGCTGCCGCGACGCCCGCTCCCGCGCCCGGTGGGCCAGTCGGGCCTTTCGACGTCACGATGAAGAGGAAAGACGGCAATCTCTGGGTTCCCGTCCAAATCAACAACGTCGTCACGATCGATTTCGTTGTCGACAGCGGGGCCTCGGATATCACCCTGCCGAGGGACGTCTACCAGACGCTGGTCAGGTCGGGGACACTCACGAAGGCGAACTTCATCGGCTCCGCGCAATTCAATATTGCCGACGGCACCGCGGTACAGGGCCTCAAGTTCAAGCTGGCCAGCCTGCAGGTGGGGAACCAGGTCCTGACCGATGTGGTGGCCAGCGTCATGCCGTCCGATGCGGCGACGCCGCTTCTCGGCCTGAGCTTTCTGTCGCGCTTCCAGTCTTGGACGATCGACAACAATGCGGGCACGTTTAAGCTGACTCCCATTCCCGGCAGCACTACGACGACGCAAGTGGCCGGCGCGGCACCACAGCCGCTGCCTGCTGCGCCGACCGTCGCTCCGCCGGCCGTCGCCCCGCCCGCGCCAACAGCGCCAGCCGCACCCTCCGCGGTACCAGCCGGCGTTCCGGGACTGCAGATGGCAGCCGATGCCCCGCGGTCGGGACATGTCGGCAACTCGGCTCTCATCGTGACCGAGGCGCCCGCGCCCGATCCGGCGGCGCCGCCGCCTGGCGCGCCCAAGGCGGATACCGCTCCGATCGTTCCCGTATTTCCGGCGAACACCTCCTACGCCGATGCGCGTAGCAGCCTGATGGCGCTGGGTTATGGGCCGGCGCCGCTGCCGGACGCGGGGAAATGCGATGCCGACACGGATACGACGTGCTTTCCCGAACGGGCAGCGTGCAAGAAGGCTGACGGCATTCAGTGCGATTTCCTCTGGAAGCGCGGTGACCAATTGATCAAGGTGAAGACGGTCGCGGTTCCGCCGACGGTCGCCGCGGTCGAATGCCAAGTGAATTGCAAATAACCGAGGCGCTCGGACGATGACTGAAAACATTCGGTTGGAGATCTTCACCGACTACGTCTGACCCTGGTGCTACCTCAGTACCGTGCGTATTGAAAAGCTCAAGGCGGCGTATGCGATCGACACCCAACTGGTGCATTTCCCGCTGCACCCCGACACGCCCCTGGAGGGGCGCGAGATGGCGGGGTTTTATGCGCAGCGCGGGCTCGATCCCGAGGCGATGTATCAGCAGATGAAGGCGCGGATGGACGCCGAGGGTCTGCCGTACGGCCGTCGCACCCATACCTATAACAGCCGGCTCGCGCAGGAGCTCGGCAAATGGGCCGACACGCAGCCGGGCGGCGAGGCGATCCATGACAAGCTCTACCAAGCGTATTTCGTCGACGCGCGCAACGTCGGCGACCCGGACATCCTCGTCGAGATCGCCGAAGGAGTTGGGCTCGACGGCGTCGAGGCGCGCCGGGTCATCACCGAGCGCGTGTTTAAGGATGAAATCGACGCGGACTGGCAGAAATCGGCCGCCTATGGCGTGACTGGAGTCCCGACTTTTGTCGCCGCGCGTTACGGCGTCGTCGGCGCGCAGCCCTATGAGGCGCTGGTCCAGCTCGTCGAAAAGGCCGGCGCCGCGAAGCGGAGCTAAAGCGGCTTCGGGCGGCTGGCGGCCAAGGCCGCGACGACGCTCAGCCCGCCGAGCGCGGCGAACAGAGCGAGCGATAGCTGGTAATCGCCGGTCCGATCCCTGAACGCGCCCGAGATCAGAGGTCCCGCCGCCTGCGCCACGACTTGCGCCGACAGCGCGACCCCGCGGATCGCGCCGAAATGGGCCCGGCCGAAATAGTCGGCCCAGGCGATCGGCAGCAGGGTCAGGATGCCGCCGACCCCGAAGCCGAACAGCGCCGCGGCGAGATACGCTTCGCCCGGCGTCGCGATCGCCGTCATCAGCAAGGGACTCGCCGTCAGGAAAACGCCGGTCGCCGCCATCGGATAGCGGATCGGCAGACGCCGGGGCAGAAACCCGCAGGCGAGGCTCGCGGCCGCCGACATCAGCGAATAGGTGCTGACGATCGTCGCGACGATCGCCGGGGCGATGCCGTGCTCGTTCAGATGCGGCGCCATGTGCAGGCTGATCCCCGCCTGGATCGGATAGACCAGCACGGTGTAGGACAGCAGCAGCCAGAACGTCGGCACGCGCACCGCCTGGGCGCGGGAAAAATCGCCTTCGGCCGGACCGGCGATAGCCGGCGCCGAAATGATTTGCGAGACGACCGGCGCATCGCAGCCGCCATCGGGCGCCAACCCGATGTCTTCCGGCCGGCGCACCAGCAGCAATGCCGTCGGCAGAAAGCCGACGGCCAAGGTCAGCAGACCGATCGCCAGCCACCCAGCGCGCCACGACGACTGCAGCATCGCGAACTGGGCGATCAGCGGCATCGTCAC
>Ga0070765_100003286_pt1 | contig 10359 bp, 13 predicted proteins | sample HubBroMetageWFT5_FD_71516 | JGI IMG/M metagenome (GOLD analysis project Ga0070765, IMG submission 71516) | Warmed and freeze-thawed soil microbial communities from the Hubbard Brook experimental Forest, New Hampshire - Hubbard Brook CCASE Soil... | ecosystem: Environmental > Terrestrial > Soil... | reverse complement strand
ACCTCAAGACGTGGGACGACCACAAGGACGACGGTCTGCGCTTCGATGGCTCGGACTCCGAGCCCCGCGTCGGCTACAGCATGCTGCTGGCGATCGCGCCCACCGAGGACCAGGCACGCGACGTCGCCCGGCGCGGAATGGAGGGCCTCGTTCGCCGCACCCGGAACGCCCACCGCTTCGACTACCTGAAGCTCAACGAGCAGGAGTGCTACGACGCCCAGGGCGCGCTTCGCGCGATCCACGCCAACATGGAGCCGGCGATCGAGATCGGGGCGGGAACTCCCGCGCAGATCGTCGAGCGCGTCGGCGCGCTGCTCGACGATGGGATGGCCGACTACGTGTGCTTCATGTTCCCGACGGGCGACATGACGTTCGAGGAGTCGCGGCGGACGCTCGAGCTGCTCATCGGCGAGGTCATCCCGCAGCTGGAGCCGTCGCCAGCGGGTGCTTGGGAAGAAACTTCTGCATAGCGCCAGTTTCTTCCCAGGGGGCCCGCGATTCAGGAGCTGAATATCGCCTCGGGCAGGAACGCGCTGACGATGTACTCGCCGGCGTCGACGATCTCGGAGATCTTGAGGTCGACGACGAGGCTGCAGAGCAGATAAGCATCCTCGCGCCCGAGGTGGTAGGCGGTCTCGATGTGGTCGACCATCGCGCGCACGGCCGCCTGAGCACCCGCGTACAGGTCGCCGCCGACGCCGGTGGTGGCGTAGAACGGCCCCGCGTCGACCCGCGGGGTCAGCGGCCCAGGAGTGCGGTATTGCGGTCCCGGGATCGACCGGGCGCGGTCGACGGTGAAGCGGAGCGCGGCGAACATCGGCGCCTCGAGGCCGGTGACGCACACCTCGCCGTCGCCCTGGGCACCATGGGCGTCACCACATGAGAACAGCGCCTGCTCGACCTGCACCGGCAGATACAGCGTCGAGGAGCGCGTGATCTGGCGAATGTCCATGTTCCCGCCGAAGATGCCCGGCGGCATCACCGGCTGGGCCCGCGCGCCCGCGGGGCACACGCCCATCGTCCCGAAGAACGGCTCGAGCGGAATCGCGATGTCCTCGCGCAGACGGGCCACGTCGCCGTGCGACAGGTCGAAGATCCGCAGGTAGGCGTCGGGGAAGTCGTCGGCCAGCAGGCCGAGCCCCGGAAGTATCGCGGTCCACCCCCAGCCCTGGGTGTGGATGTCGAGGACCTCGATCTCGAGCGTGTCACCGGGTTGGGCGCCGTGGATCGCGATCGGCCCGCAGAGCGGGTAAACGCGATCCCAGTCGAGGCCGGCGATCACGCCGGTGTCCGAATCGGGGCCGATCTGGTTGTCGCTGACGTCGCGCGTCCAGACCACGACCGTGTCGCCCGAGTCGATGGTGAGCACCGGCTCGTTGGCCGTGTCCCACGTGAAGTGGACCTGTTCGTCGGGCAGGTGATGCGTGCGCGGCATCGGTGCGACCTCCTAGTGGGTGACCGGCAACGTTCGCCGGGAGCTCCGCTTGCTCGGCTACGGCCTTATAGCTCAACGCTATGCCATCGGTCCGAGCGGAGCAAACCAGCCTCCGCTCGGACCTGGCGTGTCCTCGCCGGCATCCTGCCGGCGTGTCCTGCCGGCCCGCAGGTCAGCGGCGCGGCAGCTTGGGAGGGTTCACCCTGGTGACGTAGAGCACCTGTACCGCAGGCCGGTGACGAGCCCGCCGCCCACGAAGCGCAAAGAAGCCCGCGACGCCGAGGAGCGCCACCAGGGATGACACTGCGTTGAGGACGAGGATCGTGGTCATGGCGAGGTTCCTTTCCGAGACCACTACAGGATGTCGCCGGCACCGAAGCGCGAGGTCGGGGAATCCGCACAACTCCATAAGAATCTGGGGGCCGCCCCGTCTCGATCGCCGGGGTGGCCGGAGGAGGACGCCGGCCGACGGATCAGGCGGGCGGTGCGGTGCTGGCGCGGAGGATCAACTCCGCCGGGATCGTGTCGCGGACCAGTCCGCTCCGGGCGACTTCGATCTCGGTCAAGAGCAGCTCGAGGCCGCGCCGGCCCAGCTCGGTGAAGTTCTGGCTCACGGTCGTGAGCGGCGGGCTGAAGAACTCCGCCTGGGGCGTTGCGTCAAAGCCGACGACGCTGACGTCGCGCGGCACGCGCCGGCCGGTGTCGAAAAGCGCGCGCAGCACGCCGAGGGCCATCTGGTCGTTGGCCGCGAAGATCGCGGTGACGTCGCCCCTGGCGGCAAGGCGGCGCCCGAGCTCGTACCCCGACTCGGCCGTCCAGTCCCCTACCAGCGGCAGCGGCAGCACCGCCGCGGCGTCGGCCAGCGTGTCGCGCCATCCCGCGAGACGGGGCCCGGGATCCGTCCGGTCGGTCGGGCCTGCGATGTGGAACACCGTGCGGTGACCGAGACCAAGCAGATGACGTGTGACCGCGGCGGCACCGCCGTAGTGATCGACGGCCACCGCCGGCAAAGCGTCCTGCGGACGCGGTCCGACCGCGACGATCGGGGTGTCACCCGGTATCGCGGCCAGCGCCTCGACGATGGATGGTTGCGGGGCGACCGCGAGGATCCCGTCGGCTCCCAGGCTCCGCAGCCGCGCCACCGCGGTTCGCACAGAGCGACGACTCGGGACCGGCACGTTGAGGATGCTCATGAAGTCGCCCGAGTCGCCCGTCGCGTGGTGGATGCCGCGCAGCGCGGACACCGTGCCGTACGCCGTCGGGTCGAGTTGAGAACGCCGATGATCCTCGAGCGGCCGCTGCGAACCGGTCGCGGTGGCCGGCGCCTCGGGCGGTCGAGCGTGGGCGTTGTGGGTGCCAAAAGAATGATCGGCGGGCGCGGGGCCATGGCTCGGCCCTCGAACCCGCTCTCCTCTCCATCCCCGACCGCCACGGCATTAGACTGACCGGCGATCGAGAATGTTTTGAATCGATGCAAAACATATACCCAGCGTCATATCCGGTGTCAAGAAAGTCGGTCATCCCGCAACGCGCGGGACACAACGACATCCGGCGTAACAACCTGGAGGTCGTGCTCCGACACCTGTCGACGGTCGGTCCCGACTCGCGTGCCGGAATCGCGGCGCGTGCCGGGCTGACAAGGGCGACGGTTTCGCGCCTCGTGGCCGAGCTGCTCGCGCTCGGGGCGGTCCAGGAGACCGGCCGCGACGGCGGCGGCCGCGCCGGTCGTCCCAGCACGCGCCTGGAGCTAGGCAGCGGCGTCGTGGCGATCGGGACCGAGGTGAACGTCGACTACCTGTCCGCGCTCGTGATCGATCTCGCCGGGAGGGAGGTACTGCGCGAGCGGCTCGCGTTCGACGCCAGTGTCGGTCCCGAAGCGTGCATCGCCGCGCTGGCCGAGCTCTGCCGGTCGGCACGCCGGCGTCTGGCCGCGCGCCGGGGCCGCCCGGCGCCCGTCGTGTCCGGGCTCACGGTCGCCATCCCCGGGCTCGTCGACGTGGCCGCCGGCGTCGTCGCCGAGGCGCCGAACCTTCGCTGGCGCGATGTCGCTGTCGCCCAACCGCTCCGCCGGGCCCTCCGCCTCGGCGGCACCCCGATCCACGTCGGCAACGACGCGAACCTCGCGGCGATCGCCGAGTATCGCTCGGGCACCTTTGCCGGGACGCCGAACCTGGTCTACATCACGGGCGAGGTCGGGATCGGCGGAGGCATCATCGTCGGTGGTCAGCCGCTGCTCGGCACCCGGGGGTACGGCGGCGAGGTCGGGCACATGAACGTCATGCCCGACGGCCCTCTATGCGGGTGCGGCCGTCGGGGATGCTGGGAGGCATGCATCGGCCTGAACGCGCTTCTCCAGTCCGCGAGACAGCGCCCCCGCGGCGACACCCCGCCCGAGCGAAAGATCGAGCCGCTCGTCAAGCGGGCCCGAGCCGGCGACGCGCGGACGCTCGAGGTTCTGGCCGAGCTCGGGCGGTGGATCGGGGTCGGCGCCGCGAACCTGGCCAACGTGTTCGACCCCCAGGTGATCATCCTCGGTGGCTACTTCGCGGACCTCGGTGCCTGGATCCTGCCTGCCGCCCAGAACGCACTAGAGACCGGGACGCTCGCCGGCGCCGGCGAGACCCCGCAGCTCGCGACGTCCACGCTCGGATTCACCGCCGCCGCACAAGGAGGCGCGATCCACGCGATCGAGCGCGTGATGTCCGATCCGACGACACTCCGCGCGCTGGCCTGACCCCGGTGTCTCGACGGCCGACGAACTATTCGAATGACGCCGCGTACAGCCGCGCTTGTTCGTAAAGCCGCGCGAAGTCGGCCGGCCTGTAGTGGGCGTTCAGGCCGCTCGGGTTCGGCAGCACCCACACCGGCCGGCCGCCGACCAGTTCGTGCTGCAGGCCCATGCTCGCGCGCGGCCGTCCGAACGCCGAGCGATACGCCACGAGGCCGACGACCGCCACCAGCCGCGGTGCCCAGGCTCGCACGGTGTCCTCGAGCTCGGCGGCGCCGCCGCGCAACTCGGCGACCGTCAGCTCGTCCGCCGACCGGGTCGGGCGCGAGACGAAGTTCACCACTCCGATCCCGTACGACGGAAGGAGTCCGTCGTCTTCGGGCGACAGTCGCCGCCGGGTGAATCCGGCCGCGTAAAGCGTCGGCCAGAACCGGTTCCCCGGCCGGGCGAAGTGATGCCCGACCTCGGCCGAGCGCAGCGACGGGTTGATCCCGACGAACAGAACGCTCAGGCCCGGACCACCGATGGGACTTAGCTGTGCGGGCACCGCCGCAGGGTAGAGTCTTCGCGTGACTCTTACGCTGGCGTGGGCGGGCGACGGTGCGGCGCGAATGGAGGTCGCGCACGTTGACCGAGACGGCCCCGGCATCACTGCGACCGGTACGCAACTCGGCGCTGTGTACGAGCTGCGCTACCGCCTGCGCTCGTCGTCGCTGTTTCTGGAAGTGGTCGGCGAACGATCGCTCGAACTGGCCCTGGACGGTGCCGACTTCTTCGACCTGGGTTGGTCACCGCTGTTCAACTCCCTCCCAGTAATCCGCGACGGTCTGCTGGCCCCGGGTCCCCCGCGGGATTACGTGATGCGCTGGGTCGAGGTGCCGTCGCTCGCCGTCACGCTGTCCGAACAGCGGTATGAACCACTCGGGAATGGCGTGGTGCGATTCAGCTCGGGATCGTTCACCGCCGATATCGAGTTCGACGAAGCCGGCTTCGTCATCAGCTACCCGGGGATCGGGGCGCGGGTGAGCGGTTAGTGACCGGGCCTAGAGCGGGGGGACCTGGTTGTTCACCTGCGGACCGTGGTACAGGTGATCGTGGTCCTTGCAAGCAGCCGGGAAGAAGTACTGCACACTGTCACTGCGCACGCCGTTGTAACTCGCGAACAACGTCACGTTGCCGATCGTGCCGACCCTGCACCCCGGATCGGTGCTGCTCTTCACACGGACGGTGATCTTCATGATGTTCCCGGGGTAGCCCCACATCTGCCCGTAATGCGAGTGGTAAACGAGGTGATGCTGCACGGTCATGATGATCAGGCGGTCCGGCTGGTTGCGGACGCGGAAGACCTGGCACATGATCCCGGAGACGGTGTTGGCGGCCAGGTCGATGTCGCCGTGACCGCGCGAGTAGGTTCCTGTCGCTCCAGTGATCGGCGAGCCCGTGTTGAAGCCCCAAGGCGGGATCCCGTAGACGATCGGAACCTGCGAGCAGTACTGAGTCGAGTACGCGCCGGCCGACCCGGCCATCGCGATCAGCGCCAGCAGTGGCGTGAGGACCAAGAGCGCGATTCCCGCGCGCCGGATGACCGGGTTCATCGGCATTGCAGGTGGCGACCATACCCGATGCGCTCGCGATCCGAGCCTCGCGAGTGCGCCAGCACCCTCCAGACGCCGGCATCATCCAGACAACTTGCGCAGACCTCCCCATTCCTCGTATCACGCAACGTGATTAGGCTCCCGAGCGACCGCCGGCCGGTCCGGCGGCACGCAGACCATGCCCTCGCTGAACCCTGAGGATCCGACGCCGAACGCGGCGTTGAACCGGTCGAGGTTGACGACCGTGAGCAGCGCGGTGATCTCCACCATCTGCTCGTCGCTGAAGTGCTCCTTCATCCGGGCGAACAGCTCGTCGCTGACCTCCACCGGCGTCCGCATCACGCCGACCGCGTAGTCGAGCGCCGTCTTCTCGCGCTCCGTGAACAACTCGCTCTGCCGGTAACGCGGGAGTGCCAGGAGCTCATCGTCCGAGAATCCAGAGTTGCGGCAGATCTGCGAGCCAAGGTCGACGCAGAACTCGCACCCGATCATCTGCGCGCCCTTCAGCTCGACCAGGTTCTTCGTCCGCTCATCCACACCGTGCGCCTTGCGCACGGCCTGCTGGAACTTGCCCATGCCGCTCATCATCTTCGGCTGGATCGCCCAGATCTCGACAGGCTCGATCCCGCTCCCGTGGGCCGGGGCGCGGCCGGTCATCTTCTTCATGCCCCGGCGCATGAATCGGTAGACGAGCTTGACGATCGGTCCGGCCTGATCCTGCGGTACGCCCTGAATCCGTGCCATCGGGCACCTCCTGTCATGTGGCGGGTCTGAGTGACAAGACCCGCGAGATCAGGGATACGTGACGCGGCGGCGTCCCCTGGCCGCGGAGGGCCCCCGCTCGTCGGGCGCCAGCCACGGACGGCCCGCGCTCGTCGGGCGCTAGCCGAGGAGGGCCCGGGCGTCGCGGTGAAAGCGAGCGGTGGCCTGAGCGGCCGCCGGCGAGATGAGGTCGAGGTTCTGGATGAATCCGTGAACCATCCCCGGCTCGCAGCGATGCACGACCGGAACCCCCGCGGCTCGCAGGGCCTCGGCGAGCGCATCGCCCTCGTCGCGAAGCGGATCGTGGTCGGCGGTGATCAGCACGGTCGGCGGTAACCCAGAAAGGTCGGCCAGTAGCGGACTGACAGCCGGGTCCTCTGGCGCGACACCTGGCGGCAGCCACTGCGCCACCGCCCACCGGAGCGAGCGGGCATCCAGGACCCATCCCTGCCCGAGATCCTCGATGCTTCTGCTGCTCAGCCGCAGGTCGGTATTCGGGCAGGCGAGCAGCAGCCCGCTGCAGGGGCGCGCCTGCTCGCGCAGCCGCAGGGCAACCAGCAGCGCCAGGTGGCCACCCGAGCTGTCGCCGGCAAGCACCGGCGAATCCGCTCCCGGCTCCGCTGACGCCCAGGACGCGGCCGCGAGCGCATCCTCGACGGCCGCCGGCCACGGGTGCTCGGGCGCGCGCCGGTAGTCGACGGCGAGGACGCGGGCGCTCGTCGCGGCGGCGAGAAGTCGACATGTGCGGTCGTGGGTCTCGAGGTCACCGAGCATCCACATCCCGCCGTGGAGATAGACGATCGCCTTTCCGCCGAGGCCCCCGGGCTCGTACACCCGCAACACCAGAGGCCCCACGGGGCCGCCGATCTCGAGATCCGGCACCTGTCGCAGCTCCGGCCCTCGAGGCCGTGCGAGCGCGCGGGCACGACCCTGGGCGCGCACCTCTTCGACGTCGAACGTCACCGGTCCCGCGGGGCTGCCGCGCATCCCCGCGACCCACTCCTCGAGCTCGCGGTCAGCGAGCGACACCGATCAGGTGCCGGTTCGCCTCCCCTGCCATCGCGCGATTATCGCGCGATTATCGCGCGGGCACGCGGGGGAAGGCCGGCGCGCGGGGGCCGACCGGCGCGCGGGAGCCGACTGGCGCGTTACTCACCGGCGCGCGCCGTGCCCGCGAAAGGGGTGACGCGGAGGAGACCCCGGTCTGCCATCGGTGTCTCCTCACGACGTCACCGTTCCCGCGGTGGGCGGCTTTGTTGCGGGAAGCCTTTACTTCTGTGGCACTGCGATCGCCATTGCGGACACCGATGCGCCATGGGCGGCGGTCTTGTTGCCCCGCAGATGCGCGGCGGCCACGACGCACTGGCTGTACGGAGTCCCCTTCGTGCCGGCGACGTGCTTCTTGCTGAGGCTCGAGCACGCCTGAGCGGGCGTAGTCGCCTTGTTCGTCGCCAGCTTCGCCATCGCCGTGACGCACTGCGAGAACGGACTGCCCTTGGTGCGCGCGACATGATTCTTACTCTCGGCCTGGCAGAGCTTGCCGTAGGCCTTGGCCTTCGCGGGCAAGCTCGCGCTCGGTCCGGGGGTCGTAGGGCTGGAGTGGCCTGGCGTGCTCGGCTTGCCGCTCCCCTTGGTGGCGACCGCCAGCGCGGGAGTAACGCCGAACACGAATGCCGCGACCGTCACGCCGAGCCTGTATCGAATCTTCATGTGCGCCTCCTCCTTCGGGCAGACTGGGCCGTGCCCACGCAGCCGCATGACGAATCCGGCAAGCGGCATCTGAATATCTCCTGATGCCTGCTACGCCCGCTCACGCGGAACGTCAGGACCTACTTCTCGAAAAATCACGGCGGTCCGCTCTAGTTCGCCGCCGCTCAGCCGACCTCGTAGGTGACGAAGACGAGTCCGTCGCCGATTGTCCGGCTGTCCACGAGGCGCAGCGGTTGCTTGTCGTTGGTCTCATCGAACAGTCGCTCGCCGGCTCCGAGTACGACCGGGAAGATGACCAGCCGCAGTTCGTCGACGAGATCATGCGCGAGCAGCGTGCGTCCGAGTCGATAGCTCGCGTAGACGACGATCTCTCCGCCAAGCTCCTGCTTGAGCTTTGAGACCTCGTCGATCACGTCGCCCTTCAGGACCGTGCAGTTGGTCCAGCTCCCACCACCGACGGTCGACGACACCACGTACTTGGGCAGGCTGTTGAGCCGGTCGGCCCACTCGCCTGGCCGCGAGGACCATCGCGATGCGAACCACTCGTCGCTCCGGCGTCCCAGGAGCAAGGCGTCTGTGCGAAGCGCCTCTTCGAACTCGACCTTTGCCCACTGCTCGAGGTCGCCGCCCCCAAACTCCCCAAACCAGCCGCCCAGCTCGAAGCCCTCGCCGCCATCCGGGTCCTGAACGACTCCGTCGAGCGAGCAGTTCGTACTGATCACGATTTTCGCCATCTCGGTTCTCCTTTCGTTCGCCTTGCCTTCCTTGAGGCGTCGGCCATCACGAGAACTGAGCGGCGAATTTCGGAGCGCCTCGGCGTCGTTAGTCGTGATGTGGGTGAAATGCAGAGCCCATGCGAGGATGCGGGCGTGACCGAGCAAGCCCTCGCACGAGCGCGCGCGGGTGACGAGCAGGCGTTCCGCGAGCTCACCGATCCCTATCGGCGCGAGCTGCAGCTGCACGTCTACCGCATCGTCGGGTCGACCCAGGACGCCGAAGATCTGCTCCAGGAGACTCTTCTGGCCGCGTGGCGCAGCCTCGCGCAATTCGAGGGACGCGCGTCGGTCCGCTCCTGGCTGTACCGGATCGCCACCAACCGCTCGCTGGATGCTCTCCGGGCAAACCGGCGGCGCCTCGACGGCGTGCAGCGGTTGACCAACGTGCCCGAGCCGACGCGCCGGGCGGAGTCGATCTGGCTCGAGCCCTATCCCGACGCCCTGCTCGACGGGATCGCCGACGAAGCACCCGGACCCGAGGCGCAATACGAGACCAGGGAGACGATCGCACTCGCCTTCATCGTCGGGCTTCAACATCTCCCGCCTCAGCAGCGCGCCGTGCTCATGCTGCGCGATGTGCTCGGGTTCCGCGCCGGCGAGGTCGCTGAGATCCTCGACACGACCGAAGCGTCAGTCAACAGCCTCCTGCGCCGGGCGCGTGCCGCGTTCGATTCGCGCCTGCCCGCCGCCGGACGCGAGCGCGCGCCCGTCCCCGACTCGAAGCTCGAGCGGGACGTCGTCGGCAGCTTCGCCGACGCCGTCGAGGCTGGCGACGTCGATGGAATGGTCGCGCTGCTCACCGACGACGCTTGGCTGAGCATGCCTCCCGAGCCGTGGGAGTACCAGGGGCCGACCGCGATCGGCCAGTTCCTTCGCGACCGCGAGGTCGCGCGCGGCACCCTGCGGCTGGTGCCGACGCGTGCCAACACCCAACCGGCGTTCGCCTGCTATCTGCCGAGCCCCGATGGCCCCCGTGCCCGGCCCTACGCGATGTTCGTTCTCACATTGGAAGGCGACCGGATATCCGCGATCACCTGGTTCGGCGACAGCAGCGTCTTCCCGTCATTCGGACTGCCGCTCTAAGCCGGACAGCCGGCGTTGACCCAGTCGCGAAACAGCGCCACCCGCGCCTCGGGCCACGCGCCGTCGCAGGGCATCGACCCGTCCGCGACCTTGTCGAGGATCTTGCCCGAGTTCGCTTTCACGTCGCCATACGACGAGAGATCGAACGCGGCGGACATCGATTGGATGTCCTTCTGCCGAAACAGTGGCCGTATGTCGTGCTCGAACCTAACCGCAGCTTGCTCCATCTCACTCTCCATTCTCTCCGCAGCTAGGACTGGACGAACGCCA
>Ga0070765_100003285_pt1 | contig 10359 bp, 5 predicted proteins | sample HubBroMetageWFT5_FD_71516 | JGI IMG/M metagenome (GOLD analysis project Ga0070765, IMG submission 71516) | Warmed and freeze-thawed soil microbial communities from the Hubbard Brook experimental Forest, New Hampshire - Hubbard Brook CCASE Soil... | ecosystem: Environmental > Terrestrial > Soil... | reverse complement strand
GTGCTGACCCCGGTAAAAGCCATGCCGGTCGGCAGCATCAGCCCCTTCTGCGAGCCGGCGACCACGACGTCGACGCCCCATTCGTCCATGCGAAAATCCATCGATACCAGGGACGAGATCACATCGACGAGAAAGAGCGCCGGGTGTTTGGCCGCATCGATGGCACGCCGCAAGCCGGCTATGTCGTTGAGCACACCGGTCGAGGTCTCGTTATGCACCACCAGCACCGCCTTCAACGCATGCTCGCGATCCTCGCGCAGCCAGCTTTCGAGCTTGGCCGGATTGACGGCGCTGCGCCAGTCGTTCGGCAATGTCTCGACTTCCAGCCCGAATGCTTCGGCCCGCATGCCCCAGTTCAGCGAGAAATAACCGCTTTCGACGACCAGCACCTTGTCGCCGGGCGAGAACAGATTGACCAGCGCCGCCTCCCAGGCGCCGTGGCCCGAGGCGGTGTAGGCGAGAATGGTCTGGTCGGTCTTGAAGACGCGCTTCAGTCCGGCAAAGCATTCCTCGGCAATCGCCTTGAACTGCGCAGCGGTGAAGTCGATCGCTCCGCGATCCATCGCGCGCAATACCCGGTCCGGAATATTGGTCGGCCCGGGATTTTGATAGAAATGGTACCCACGACTGACCGCCATCTTCAATCTCCAATTCCTCATCCGTGTAGCAACGGTATACCGCGCACCGTCCGGCCCGCGTCCCGCGATAGGGTTTGCTTAGGGTACCCTCAAAGCCAAAGAGGCAGGCTTGGCGCCTGCCTCTTCTTGGTGGTCGGTTCCTCCCTAAACTCGGGCCGTCATGCCTGCTTGACGAACACAGATCTTACCTATGAGGGCGCCCCGCCGTCACGTGAATTTTAAGGAAATTTGTGGGGAGGCTGCCGCTTTCGCGAACCGACCGGCGGGTCGATGGACACGCCCCATTCTCTTGCCTAGAGTGCGCCGCCCGATCGCCGGGGTGAGGTTTGATGCGTCTTTCCGAATATTTCCTGCCCGTACTGCGTGATAATCCGAGCGAGGCGCAGATCGTCTCGCACCGGCTGATGCTGCGCGCCGGAATGATCCGCCAGTCGAGCGCCGGGATCTATTCGTGGCTCCCGCTCGGGCTGCGTGTGCTGAAGAAGGTCGAGCGAATCGTGCGCGAGGAGCAGGACCGGGCCGGTGCGCTCGAGATCCTGATGCCGACCGTGCAGCCGGCCGAATTATGGCGCGAGAGCGGGCGCTATGACGATTACGGCAAGGAGATGCTGCGCATCCGCGACCGGCACGACCGCGAGATGCTGTACGGGCCGACCAACGAGGAGCAGGTGACCGAGATCGTCCGCGCCGCGATCAAGAGCTACCGCGACCTGCCGAAGATGCTTTACCACATCCAGTGGAAATTCCGCGACGAGGTGCGGCCGCGCTTTGGTGTCATACGAGGCCGCGAGTTCCTGATGAAGGACGCCTACAGCTTCGACCTCGACATGGTGGGGGCCAAGCAGTCCTATAAAAAGATGTTCGTCGCCTATCTGCGGACTTTCGCGCGCATGGGGCTGAAGGCGATCCCGATGCAGGCTGATCCCGGACCGATAGGCGGCGACCTCTCGCACGAATTCATCATCCTCGCCGATGCCGGTGAGAGCGACGTGTTTTTCGATCACCGCTGGCTCGGTACCGACATTCCCGTCATTGAGGTTGATTACCGTGGCGATCTCGAACCGATTTTTCAGCGCTGGACCGACTCCTATGCTGCGACCGACGAAAAGCATGATCCAGATAGGTGCCCGATTCCGGAGGTGGAACTGGTATCTGCGCGGGGCCAAGAGGTCGGCCATATCTTTTACTTTGGCGATAAGTATTCGCGACCGATGCAGGCCCTTGTCACCCGTCCCGACGGCGCGGCGGTTCCGCTACAGATGGGTTCCTACGGCATCGGAGTGTCACGCCTCCCCGGCGCGCTGATCGAAGCCAACCACGACGATGCCGGGATCATCTGGCCGGAGAGCGTCGCACCGTTCCGTGTCGGACTGATCAATCTGCGCCCGGCCGACAAGCGCTGCCGCGAGGCTGCCGACGCCCTCTACGGCAAATTGCTCGCCGCCGGGGTCGAGGTGCTCTACGACGACCGCGACGAATCCCCGGGCGCCAAATTCGCAACGATGGATCTGATCGGCCTGCCGGAGCAGCTCGTCATCGGCCCGCGCGGTCTCGCTGCCGGCACGATCGAAATGAAGCATCGCCGATCGGGCGAACGGCGCGACGTCTCGGTCGACGCGGCGCTCGATCAGTTGAGTGCCCCTCACCTCCCTCCCTAGCCCTTCCCCGCTCGTGGGGGAGGGAAGGACGGGGCAAGCGGAGCGAGGGAGGGGTTCGCCAAGTGGAGGTCGCGTGATCTTCAACGCGTTCGAACGGATGGTCGCGTTTCGTTATTTGCGGGCGCGTCGGCAGGAAGGGTTTGTGTCAGTCATCGCAATCTTTTCGCTGCTCGGCATCGCGCTCGGTGTCGCCACTCTGATCATTGTCATGTCGGTGATGAACGGGTTTCGCGCCGACCTGCTCGCCCGCATCCTCGGGCTCAACGGCGATCTCGGGGTCTACGCGTTGAGCGGCGGGCTCCCCGACTTCGATACGGCCGTGCAAAAGGTACGCGAGATTCCCGGCGTCACAAGGGTCACCCCGATCGTCGAGGGTCAGGTAATGGCGACCTCGGATGCCGGTGCGGCGGGCGCGCTGGTGCGCGGCATCCGGCCTGACGATTTGCGCTCATTGCCATTGCTGGCGGACCACGTCATCCAGGGCTCGCTCGCTGATTTCAGCGACGACGGCGTTGCGGTCGGCGACCGATTGGCCCGCCGGCTCGGGCTCGCCGTCGGCAGCTCAATCACCTTGCTGTCGCCGGAGGGGACCGCTACCGCCTTCGGCACGATGCCGCGCGTCAAGACCTACCACGTCGTGGCGCTATTCAATGTCGGGATGTACGAATACGACAACAGCTTTATCTATGCGCCGCTCGACGCGGCGCAGGTGTTCTTCCGACTGCCCGAGGCGGTCTCCAGTCTCGAGGTCTTCACCGCCGATCCCGACCGGGTACGCGAGGAGCGGCGGCTGATTGCCGCCGCATTCGCCGGCCGGGTTCGGATCGTCGACTGGCAACAGGCCAATTCGAGCCTGTTCAACGCGGTCGAAATCGAGCGCAACGTGATGTTTTTGATCCTGACATTGATCATCGTCGTCGCCGCGTTCAACATCATCTCCAGCATGATCATGATGGTAAAGGACAAAGGGCGCGACATCGCGATCCTGCGCACGATGGGGGCCTCGCGCGCGATGATCCTGCGCATCTTCGTACTGAGCGGCGCCAGCATCGGGCTCATCGGCACCGTTGCCGGCTTTGTCCTCGGCCTCGTCTTCACCGACAACATCGAAGCGATCCGGCAAGCACTTCAAAGAATCATCGGCACCGATTTGTTTGCCGCCGAGATCTACTTCTTCACCCGCATTCCAGCGCACATCGACACCGGCGAGGTCGCCGCCGTCGTGATCATGGCGCTTGCCCTCTCTTTTCTTGCCACGCTCTACCCGTCCTGGCGCGCCGCCCGGCTCGACCCGGTCGAAGCCCTGCGCTACGAGTAATTCCGAATGCCGGCTGCCGCGGCGCTCGAATTGCGGGACGTGCGCCGCGTCTTCCGGCTGGCCGGAACCGAACTGAGGGTGCTGAATGGCGTCGATCTCGTGCTGCGGCCGGGCGAGATCGTCGCGCTTGTCGGTCCGTCTGGCGCCGGCAAGTCGACATTGCTGCATGTCGCAGGATTGCTCGAACGCCCCGATGGTGGCGCCGTGCTGATTGGCGGCGAAGATTGCGGCAATCTGCCTGACGAGCGGCGCACACTGCTGCGGCGCTCGGAGATCGGTTTCGTTTACCAATTCCATCACCTGCTGCCGGAATTCTCGGCACTCGAAAATGTCATGCTGCCGCAGATGATCGCCGGCGTCGCGCGCCGCCGCGCCCGCGGCAAAGCGGCGGAATTGCTCGACCATGTCGGCCTCGGTCCCCGCACCGGGCACCGCCCGGCGCGACTGTCGGGCGGCGAGCAGCAGCGCGTTGCGATCGTCCGCGCTCTCGCCAACGACCCCCGGATCCTGCTGGCCGACGAGCCGACCGGCAACCTCGACCACGCGACCGGCGACGATGTGCTGAGCGCACTGCTGAACCTGGTGCGCCATACCGGCCTGGCCGCGCTGATCGCTACCCACAACCTCGAACTCGCCCACCGCCTCGACCGCATCGTGGCGCTCGAGGATGGGAGACTGAAGCCGCTCGGCTGATGTCGACACGAAAAAAGCGGCGCCGAGGCAGATCAAACCCTCGGCGCCGCAGCCTGATTTAATAGTACAGCTACGCGACAAAAAAAGAGGCGGCGCAAGCCCGCCGCCCCGTCCGCCGCTCAGCGGCGTATCATTTCTCCGGCACCGCCACGGTGCGCCGCAACGACATGCAAGCGCTCGGCGTCCAAGGTCCAGGGCTAACCGACGCTTCTGCGCCTAGCAAGCCCCCACCCTAATCCTCCCCCGCGAGCGGACGCGAGCGGGGGAGGGAATGGGAGGGGGCAATTTCGGCGAGGCGGGTGAGGGAACGGCGAATCCGAGCTTTGAGCCGAGGCTTCGCATCTTAACGAAGCGTTGGCTGATTCCCTGAGTTTCCGGCGGCAAGGCTGACGGTTGGCGCCGGATATGCGATGCTTGCCGCATGCCGCTCGCCGATTTCGTCCACCTGCGCGTTCATACCGCCTATTCGCTTTCCGCCGGTGCGGTCAGGATCAAGGAGCTGGTCGGCCTCTGTAAGGCTGAGCGGATGCCGGCGGTGGCGATCACGGACAGTGGCAACCTGTTCGGTGCGCTCGAATTCGCCACGACCTGCAGCGCTGCGGGGGTGCAGCCGATCATCGGTTGCGAGATCGCGGTCGAGCGCGGCAACACGGAAGGCGGCAGCCGGCTCGGCCGTGCCCTCTGCGAGCCTGACCGCATCGTGCTGTTGGTGCAGAACGAGACGGGGTATCGCAACCTCCTGCGGCTGCTGAGCCAGTCCTATCTCGCCGGTGATACCCCGAGCGAGCCGTCGGTCGGGCGCTGCGCTCTGGCTGCCGCCGGCGAGGGGTTGCTCTGTCTGGCGGGCAGCGCGAAGGGGCCTGTCGGGCGGCTCCTCGGCGAGGGACAGGCCGATGCCGCCGAGGCGGTGCTGAGCGAACTCACGGCGGCATTTCCGAACCGGCTCTATATCGAGCTGACCCGTCACGGCACCGCCGAAGAGGCGCGGTCCGAGCCCGGCCTCATCGAGTTGGCCTACCGTCACGGGTTGCCTCTCGTTGCGACCAACGACGTCTATTTCCCCGATTGCGACTTCTACGAGGCGCATGACGCGCTGATGTGCATCGCGCAGGGCACGGCGATTGCCGATGCCGACCGCAAGCGGTTGACGCGCTCGCATTACTTCCGGCCGGCAGCCGAGATGCGCGAGCTATTTGCCGACTTGCCCGAGGCCTGCAACAACACGCTCGTCGTTGCGCAGCGCTGCGCGTTTATCCCGCAGCCGCGCCAGCCGATCCTGCCAGCCTTCATCAGCGATGAGGGTATTGACGAGGAAACGGCGCTGCGCCGCGCCGCTGGCGCCGGCCTCGAAGCCCGGCTCGCGGCGCTGGGTCCGCAACCGGAGGAGGTCATCAGACCCTACTACGACCGTCTCGAATTCGAGCTCGGTACGATCATCGGAATGGGCTTTGCCGGTTATTTCTTGATCGTCGCCGACTTCATCCAATGGGCGAAGCGCGAGGGGATCCCGGTCGGGCCCGGGCGCGGTTCGGGCGCCGGCTCGGTCGTCGCCTGGGCCTTGACGATCACCGATCTCGACCCGCTGCGCTTTGGCCTGCTGTTCGAGCGGTTCCTCAACCCCGAGCGGGTCTCGATGCCGGATTTCGACATCGATTTCTGCCAGGACCGGCGCGACGAGGTGATCCGTTACGTCCAGCAGAAATACGGCCGCGATCGCGTCGCGCAGATCATCACCTTCGGCAAATTGCAGGCCCGCGCCGTGTTGCGCGACGTCGGCCGAGTGCTCGCGATGCCCTACGGCCAGGTGGACCGCCTGTGCAAGCTGATCCCCAACAACCCGGCGCACCCGGTTACCCTCGAACAGGCACTCGCCGCCGAGCCGGCTCTGCAGCAGCAGCGCGACACCGACGAGAGCGTGGCCCGGCTGATTACGATCGCGTTGAAGCTCGAAGGACTATACCGGCACGCTTCGACGCATGCCGCCGGGGTGGTGATCGGCGACCGCCCATTGACCGAGCTCGTGCCCCTCTATCGCGACCCGCGCTCCGACATCCCGGTTACTCAGTTCAATATGAAATGGGTCGAGCTCGCCGGTCTTGTAAAGTTCGACTTCCTCGGCCTCAAGACCCTGACGGTGCTCGCGCGGACCCTCGATCTGCTCGCCGCTCGCGGTGTTCAGCTCGACTTGTCGGCGCTGCCGCTCGACGACCCCGCCGCTTACGAACTTTTGGCGCGCGGCGACACCGTGGGGGTGTTCCAAGTCGAAGGCGCCGGTGTGCGCGACATGCTGAGAAAGCTGCGCCCGGACCGGTTCGAGGACATAATCGCCGCCAACGCGCTGTACCGGCCAGGGCCGATGGAGAACATCCCGCGATACATCGCGGTAAAGCATGGCGAAGAGAAGCCCGATTACCTGCACCCAGCGATCGAGGGGATCCTGAAGGAAACCTATGGCGTCATGACCTACCAGGAGCAGGTCATGCAGATCGCCCAGGTATTGGCTGGCTACAGCCTCGGCAGCGCCGATTTGTTGCGCCGCGCGATGGGCAAGAAGATTCAGGCCGAGATGGAGGCGCAGCGCCAGCTGTTTTTCGAGGGGGCGGCGGCCCGCGGAGTCGAGCGCGCCCGCGCCGAGTTGATCTTTGATCAGATGGCCAAATTTGCCGGCTACGGCTTCAACAAGCCGCATGCCGCAGCCTACGCGCTCGTGACCTATCAAACGGCCTATTTGAAGGCCAACTACCCGGTCGAATTCCTCGCCGCGCTGATGACATTGGACCTTGGGAACACTGACAAGCTCAACGTCTTTCGGCAGGAATTGAACCGGCTCGATATCCGGCTTCTGGCGCCGGACATCAACCGCTCGGAGGTGACGTTCTCGGTCGAACTGGACCAGAAGAGCGGCAAACCGGCGATCCGCTATGCGCTCGCCGCCGTAAAGGGGGTTGGTGCACAAGCCATGGCCGAGCTTGTTGCCGAGCGCAACACGAGGGGGCGGTTCAAGGACCTCGCCGACTTCTCGCGGCGCCTCGACGCCAAGAGCTTCAACCGCCGCCAGTTCGAAGGCCTCGCCAAGGCCGGCGCCTTCGACAGCCTCAACCCGAACCGGGCGCAAACCTTCGCTGCGGCGGAGCTTCTCTTGCGCCAGGCGAGCCTTGCCGCCGAAGAGCGCGAGAGCCGCCAGGAAAGCCTCTTCGCCGGCATCGACCCGAGCTTTGCGCCGCGGCCGTCACTGCCGCTGGTCACCGACTGGCCGCCGGTCGAGCGGTTGCAGCACGAATTCGCGGCGATCGGCTTTTACCTCTCGAGCCACCCGCTCGACCCCTATGGCCGGAGCCTCGAGCGTGCCGGGATCATCCGCTGGGCCGATCTGCCTGCCGGACTCGCGGCCAACCCGACCAACCGTTTCCGGCTCGCCGGCATCGTGATCGGCCGCAAGGAGCGCACCTCGGGCCGCGGCAACCGCTTCGCGTTCGTGCAGATGTCGGATCCCAGCGGCACCTATGAAGTGACGCTGTTTTCGGAAATTTTGCGGGAGGCGCGGACCCTCCTCGATTCCGGTCAGCCGCTTGTCGTCACGGTGGATGTGCGCAGCGAGGAAGAAAGCCTGCGTCTGACCGCGCAGAAGATCGAACCCCTCGACACGGTCGTCGCCCTCGCGGCAGCCGGCCTGCGGGTATTCGTCGGAGAAGCCCGCGCTCTCTCCAGCCTCAAAAGCGTCATCGCCCGCGAGGCCGGCGGCCGCGGCCGCGTCACCGTCGTCCTCGACCTCCCCGCCCGCGAAGTCGAAATCGCGATCCCCGGCGGGTTCAAGGTCGGCCCCCAAACCCGCGCTGCCGTAAAATCCCTCCCCGGCGTCATCGACGTGCACGATATTTGAGGTGCCCCCTCGACGAGGGGACGCTATGTGGCAATCGATGGTTGCTCGAATGGCTGACCAAAGATGAAAAGAGAATTTTCAACCAGTTGCCGCTGCCCTCGTCATTCCCGCGAAAGCGGGAATCCAGGCCTAGATGGTTACCCTGGACCCCCGCTTTCGCGGGGGCGACGTTAGCCCATTGTGAAGACCCACTTCATTTTGTGTCACCGCCGATCGAGCTGGCCTGCGGCGCGAGCAGCGCATCGCCGATGGCGACTTCGCCGCCTGACACTACCTCGGCGTAGACGCCCATGTTGATGTGGCCGAAGGCGCGTCCGAGGGCGGCGACAATGTCGAGATCGCGTTTCGCAGTGACCGGATTGACCTGGGTTGCCGCGCATCTGGTGATGGGCGAGACCACCCGCAGCCGCGCGGCTCCGAGGACGATTTCGGAGTCGATCCAGTCGTGCTCGCTCCACGCCGATGCCCCGTCGAAATAGATGTTCGCACGAAATCGGAGGGGATCGACCGGGACGCCCATCGCCGCTTCGAGCGCCGCGATGCTCGCGCGGTTGATCAGGGAGACGTATTTATCGGTCGTCGCATTCGGTTTACGGCGCGCATCGGCAAAGGCATGCCCCGGCGCCTCGACGACGCGCAGCGGTCCATTCACGGCCGGCCCCAGGAAATCGGTGAAGAACTCCGCGACCAGCCTGCGTCCCTCGGTCTCGGTCATCCGCTCGCGCAGCAATCGCCGGCCGTCTTCCGTAATTGTCAAAACGCCGCTTTGTGCGTCGAAGCGGGTCTGCAACTGCGCGAGCTTCTCGTCGCGCATCAGCATGACGAAATGGATCTTCGACAGCCATTCCGGGCGCTGTGGATCGAAGAGTGTCGAGCCGAGCGCGATCGCAAAGCGCCGATCGTGCGGCAGGCATTCTCCCGGGATCAGCGCCACGCTATCCAGGCCTTCGGCGCTCAGGCCTTTTACCGGGTAGCGGTAGATCGCGGCAACGGTGGCGGCCATGCCGGTAGCCTACTTCTCGGCCGTCGGGTAAACAACAGCAGCCCGTTCCTACGAGAAACCCGGACGCCGGACCGCAAAATTGCCTCAATGGCATGTTAGAAATCGCACTGAGCGGGGTGCACAGAGCGATGTGGGGCCGATGAGCGCAGCGCCATTCGCTGTATTTACAGCGGGGAACAGCCAGGATCAGCGACCGCTTTTGCTCTTAAGTGGTGGCTGGTGTGGGGGGAAAGGGAGGATTTCCGCATCGTTGGCGGCGCTCCTGGCTGTTCTTTCGCTGTATTTAACAGCGGTATCAGCGAACACAAGGTGAGCCTCTCGGTTTTGCGGGTTTAACAAAGGCATCAGCCGCTCTCGTTCGAATGATCGGCCCGGCCGACAACTTCGACAGCGGCTCGTTTGCTGATACGCCGGGGTGCTGCCCGGTACCTTTTGGAGAGGGATATGGCATTGAAACCCGGCATCTTATCGCGGGTCATCGGCTTGTGCCGGTCCGGCATTCTCAGCAGGATCGCAATACCGATTCCAAATCTCGCACAGGTCACACAAAGGTGAGCACCCGACCGCCGAGGACCGGCTAGCATCGCTGCTCACTTTGGCCGCGCTCCGATTTCGATGGCTGACGACTCGCCGCGTCGACTTTTTTCCGCCCGCCGGCTGCTGCCGCTCGGCGTCCTCGTGGCCGCTTGGATCGTCTTCATGCTGGCGGGCGGCTATCGCTATCTGAGCTTCTCCGCACTCGCCCAGAACCGCGACTGGCTGTGCGGCCTTGTCCAGCAATGGGGCATTCTCGCCGCCTTCGTTTACATAGCCCTCTACGCGACATTGGTTGCGCTGTCAGTGCCCGGCGCCGCGATATTGACGATCGCCGGAGGTTTTCTGTTCGGAACCTGGGTCGGCGGGCTGTGCGCGGTCATCGGTGCGACGCTCGGCGCTACCGCCATTTTCCTCGCCGCTCGCGCCGGGCTCGCCGGTCTCGCGCATCGCGCCGGACGGTTTGTCGGCAAGCTCGAGGCCGGCTTCCGCGCCGATGCTTTCTATTATCTGCTCGTGCTGAGACTGGTGCCGATTTTCCCGTTCTGGCTTATCAACCTGGTTCCGGCCTTGGTCGGTGTCAGACTGCCGACGTACATGCTCGCCACCTTTCTCGGCATCGTTCCCGGCACCTT
>Ga0070765_100003284_pt1 | contig 10361 bp, 7 predicted proteins | sample HubBroMetageWFT5_FD_71516 | JGI IMG/M metagenome (GOLD analysis project Ga0070765, IMG submission 71516) | Warmed and freeze-thawed soil microbial communities from the Hubbard Brook experimental Forest, New Hampshire - Hubbard Brook CCASE Soil... | ecosystem: Environmental > Terrestrial > Soil... | reverse complement strand
ACACCCAGCTCCTGGCGGAGAGATATCGAGGCAAGCTCGACGCACAGGCCGACAAATATATCGATTACTCGGTCGGGGGCGCCACTCGCATGCAGGCGCTGATTCAGGACCTGCTGAAATTCTCCCGCGTCGGCAGGCAGGAGATTGAACGCCGGACAACCGATTGCCGCGCGGTGGTCGAGCAGGCGTTGAAGAATTTGCAAGCCGCGGTGCAGGAGAGCGGCACGCAGGTGCATTGGAATGGTCTGCCCGTGGTCATGGCCGACGCTTCACAACTCGGACAGGTATTTCAAAACCTGATCGCCAATGCCATCAAGTTTCATGGGCCGGAAACTCCCATGATCCAGATCGAGTCGGAAAAGAAAGACAACGAGTGGGTGTTCACGGTTTCCGACAACGGCATCGGCGTTCCGGTCGAGAATTGGCAGGACATCTTTGTCATCTTCCGGCGGCTGCATACTCGGGTGCAATATCCGGGCAACGGCATCGGCCTGTCAATCTGCAAGAAAATCATCGAACGCCACGGCGGAAAAATCTGGATCGAAGCCCAGGCTGGGCCTGGGACTTGTTTCAAGTTCACTCTTCCGGTCGATTCAGGCGACGAAGCTGCCAAGGAAGCGCAGGCATGAGAACAACTGAAGTTTTGCTGGTGGACGACAATCCCGCGGATACCGATCTGACCAGCGAAGTGCTGGCTCGGAACGGTTGTCCAAGTCACATCCAATCGGTAACCGACGGTCTGGAAGCGATCGCATTCCTGCGTCGCCAGGGGAAATATGCGGGCGCCGTCGTTCCGGACTTTGTGATTCTTGATCTAAGTCTGCCCGGGAAGGACGGCCGCGCGGTGCTGGCCGAAGTCAAAAGCGACCCGGTTCTGCGAAAAATTCCAATCACAATCTTCAGCACGTCCGACGCGGAGCAAGACATTTTCCGCAGTTACGAACTCGGAGCCAATTGCTATGTAAGTAAACCCGGCAACTTGCGGGACTTCATTTCCGCCGTGACATCCATCAGCGAATTTTGGTTTGGTTTGGCACATCTGCCGCGCGAGGAGGAACGATGAACAATGGGCATACGGATGTTTTGTTGATCGAAGACAACCCTGGCGATGCCGACCTGGTTCGCTTGCGCCTGGTCGAGAGCGACTCCGGAGTTAACATACACTGTGTCGACCGGCTTTCGGACGGGCTTGCGTCCATGGCTATGGCGCCGCCGTCGGTCGTACTTCTGGACTTGAATCTTCCCGACAGTCATGGAGCCGACACATTCCGGAAGGTGCTCGAGAAAGCGCCGGGCGTACCGGTCGTAATTCTCTCCGGCCAGGATGACGAGGCTCTGGCCATGAAGGCGCTTCACCAGGGTGTGCAGGATTATCTGGTGAAAGGCGATATCACCAGCGCCCAGCTGGAGCGTGTCATGCGCTACGCCATCGAACGGCAGGCGTTGCTTCGTTCGCTTGAAATGAGCCGCCATCAGCAGCTTGAGTTCAAGAATCAGTTCTTGTCTCATGTCTCGCACGAATTGCGGACGCCACTGACTTGCATTCATCAGTTCGTCACCATCCTGTTGGACGGTTTGGCGGGCGAGATCAACGCCGATCAGCGCTACCACCTGGGAACGGTGCTCAACAGCGTTCACCAGTTGCGAGCGATGATTCGCGATCTGCTGGAGGCTACGCGGGCGGAGTCGGGGAAAATTCGCATCGACCCGCGCTGCATCACCATTGGCGATCTCGTTCAGCAGGCTATTTCGATGATGGCAGCCACGGCCAAGGAAAAACAGGTTGGCCTCGAAGTTGGACTCGACAGCAGAATCCCTTTCGTGTACGCCGATCCCGATCGCGTCCTGCAAGTGCTGATCAATCTCATCGACAATGGCATCAAGTTCACGCCGCCCGAAGGCTCCGTCATGGTAAAAGCGTGCATTGTCGAGGCCGATCCGGATATGGTTTACGTTTCCGTATCCGATACTGGCTGCGGCATTGGCTCCGAAGCCAAAGCCATGATCTTTGAACGCTTATATCAGGACCCGAATTCCGTCGACAACAATCGCTCCGGGTTGGGCTTGGGCCTGTTCATCGCTAAAGAGTTGGTCGAACTTCACAGCGGAAAAATCTGGGTAGCTAGCGAACTCGGGAATGGCAGCACGTTTTCATTTACCTTGCCGCTGTATTCTTTGGCAAAACTTCTATTCCCAGTCATCACCTACCAGGGGCGGTTGCGTGAGGCTTTGGTTCTGGTCAAAGTGCAACTGACTCCGCTCCCCGGCTTGACCCAATCAAATTGGAAGGAAATCTGCTCACAGAGTCTGGAGACGTTGCGGCGATGCGTTTATGTGGATAAAGATCTGGTTCTTCCCGTGGTTGGGAATGTCGGACAAAGTGAAACCTTCATGGTGGCGGCATCGACCGATCTGGAACGAGCCGAGATCATGATGAAACGCATCCGCGAGCAACTGGAGGCAGGAGCAGGCTTCAAAACCGCAGCACACTTGCTCGTGTCGGCCAGCGAAGTCGAACTGCCTGCGCGCGAAGATGGGCCGCTGGAAACATTAGTGCAGAAGACAGCCGACCGCATTACGGAAATGGCTATGCTGACGTCGAGCTGGAAACATCTGGGCGACGCATGAACGGCGATATAAATGCACAAAGATGCTGAGACTGAATCACGAATTAAAAAGAACTAATGGAGGATTCAAAATGGAAAAACCGAAAATTCTGATTGTTGACGATGACCCCGACTTAAGGCGAGCGCTGAAAATTCGCTTGCGGGCCAACCACTACGACACCGTGCAGGCCTCGGACGGCTATTCTGCCATTTCGGTAGCGCAGAAGGAGAAGCCCAATCTGATCATTCTCGACCTCGGCCTTCCCGCCGGGGATGGCTATGTGGTTCTCGAGCGACTGCAGGATAGCGATACCCTTTCGGGCATTCCGGTGATCGTATTGACGGCGCGGGATCCGCAATCGAACGAGCAAAAGACGTTGCAGGCAGGTGCGGCGGCGTTCTTCCAGAAGCCGGCCGACAACAACGAATTACTCGACGTGATTCGCGCCACTCTGCCGAAGGCGTGGCCGGGTGTGCCCTTGCCCTCATAAGCGGAGCGGCCCAACGCCGTGATGGCTTTTGGGACGGGCGGGGACGCCCGTCCGCCAGGGATTACCCGAGCCATCCGTAACTTGGTTTTGCTCGGGACGGCGGCGGGCGTGCCGATAGAAATTTAGTGAGGCTCGCCGGGATCGTGGAATTCTTCAGATCATTAGTTTCGCCTGATTTCATGCCCCACGGGTATTGCTACCTGTGGGATCCGCGGATGGTGTGGCTGCACGTCATCTCGGACGGGCTGATCACGCTTTCCTATTACTGCATTCCTCTCATCCTCATTTATTTCATTCGTAAGAATCGCGATCTTCCCTTCAACCGCATCTTCTGGATGTTTGGCACCTTCATTCTGGCTTGCGGCACGACCCATTTGATGGAGATCTGGAACGTCTGGCACGGCGACTACTTGCTGGCCGGGGTGGTCAAGGGAATCACGGCAGCGGTGTCGGTGCTCACCGCGGCGATGCTCATACCACTTATTCCGAAGGTGATTTCCGTACCCAGCCGAGTTCATTTAGAGGAGGTCAATCGCAAGCTGGCGGAGGAAATTGCCGAGCGCAAGTGGGCGGAACAAGTGCGCAGTCGCCTGTCAGCGGTGGTGGAGTCATCCGATGATGCCATTATCAGCAAGACCCTGGAGGGGATTATTACCTCATGGAACCGGGGCGCGGAGAACATATTCGGCTACTCGTCAGCCGAGGCTCTGGGCAAGTCGATGCGGATGCTCTTGCCGCCGGAACGGGTGAACGAGGAATCCGACATTCTGGAGCGAATCGGGCGGGGTGAGAGCGTTGAACACTTCGAAACCGTTCGGGTACGCAAGGATGGTCAGAAAGTCGACGTTTCCGTTACCATTTCGCCCATTCGGGATGATAGTGGAGCCATCGTGGGCGCTTCTAATATAGCCCGCGACGTCACCGAGCACAAACGGGCCGAGCAAGCGCTGAAAAAAAGCCTTGCCACCAGCGAAGCCGCGCTACAGGAGTTGGCCGATCAGAAGTTCGCCCTGGATCAGCATGCCATCGTCGCCGTCACCGACGTCCAAGGCACAATCAGCTACGTCAACGACAAGTTCTGCGCCATCAGCCAATATTCGGAAGACGAACTGATCGGGCGGAATCACCGCATTCTCAACTCCGGCCATCACCCCAGAGAATTTTTCCAGGAAATGTATCACACCATCGCCAGCGGACAGGTCTGGCACGGCGAGATCAAGAACCGGGCCAAGGACGGTTCGAACTACTGGGTGGATACGACCATCGTCCCGACCTTGGGCGCGGAGGGAAAACCGCGCCAGTACGTGGCGATTCGAGCCGACATCACGGAACGCAAATTGGCCGAAGAAGCCTTGGTGGAACAGGCTAAGGTGCTGGATCTCGCCCAAGTCATGGTATGGGACATGAAAGGCTACATCGTCGCCTGGAGTCTGGGGGTACAAAGACTTTACGGCTATACTCGCGAAGAAGCACTGGGTAAGGTGTCCCATAAGCTCCTTAAAACCCAATTTCCCCAGCCCTTGGAACGAATCGAGGCGGAACTCGTGCGCGCCGGAACCTGGGAGGGAGAGCTGGTACACCGCAGGCGAGACGGTTCGCATGTGGTGGTCGCCAGCATATGGGTATTGCATCGCGACGCTGAAGGCCGGCCGCTGCGCGTCCTCGAGTCGAATACCGATGTCACCGAGCGCAGGTTGGCCGAAGAGTCCCTGAAAGAAAGTCTGGCCACCAACGCTGTGGCGCTTAAGGAACTGGCGGATCAGAAGTTCGCCTTGGATCAGCACGCCATTGTTGCCATCACCGACGTCCAAGGCACCATTACTTACGTCAACGACAAATTCTGCCTCATCAGCCAATATTCAAAGAATGAGTTGATCGGGCAGAATCACCGTATTCTCAATTCGAACCACCACCCCTTCGAGTTCTTCAAGGAGATGTACCACACCATCGCGAATGGCAAAGCTTGGCAGGGGGAGATTAAGAATCGAGCCAAGGACGGTTCGATCTATTGGGTTGACACGACAATTGTTCCATTCATCGATGATTACGGAAAGCCGCAACAATACATTGCCATTCGAGCCGATATCACGGAGCGCAAGCGGGCGGAAGAGGAGTTGGCGCAGCAAGCGTCGGAACTATCTCTCTCCCGGCAGACGTCGGAGGCGCAAACCCGAATGTTCAAATTGGTCTTGGACAGCATGGGCGAGGGCCTGATCGCGGCCAACCGGGAAGGCCACTTCCTGATTTGGAACAATGCCGCGAAAGAGCAGATGGGCCGCGATGCGGCCGACCTGCCCAGCGAGGAATGGACTCCGCATTATCAAGTGCTCCTGCCGGACGGGAGCACGCCTTATCCGCCGGATCAGCTTCCGCTGGTGCGGGCGCTGCGTGGCGAATCGGTACGAGTGGAACTGGTCATCGGACGGCCGGGCCCGGCCGAGCCCGTGTTTCTGGAAGTCACCGCGAGGCCCATGAGGGACGATCAGGGCGCATTATGCGGCGGCGTGGCCGTGCTCCGCGACATTACCGAGAGCAAACGGGCCGGGGCTGCGCTACACCAGCAAACTCAGAAACTGGCCCGGCAAGCGGAGGAACTATCCATCTCGCGGCAGGCGCTGGAAACTCAAACCCTGATGCTGCAGTCGGTGCTGGACAGCATGTCGGAGGGGCTGGTGGTGACTGACCAGAACGGAAAATTCATCATCTGGAATCCGGCGGCGCAAAGAATTGTTGGCTTGGGCGCGGCCGATGTGCCCAGCGAACAATGGACCGCGCATTATGGCCTTTTCTTGCCTGACACCGTAACATCCTTTCCGCCCGAGCAAAATCCACTGCTGCGCGCCATTCAGGGAGAGGCTTGCTCGGTTGAGATGTATGTGCGCAATCCGGAGCTCGACGAAGGGGCTTGGATTGAGACCAGCGCTGGCCCGCTGAGGGACAAGCGGGGGGTCTTGCGGGGCGGAGTAGCTGCCTTTCGCGACATTACGCAGAGAAAAAAAGATGAACAGGAAATCCGCAAACTGAATGACGAACTCGAACGCAGGGTAATCGAGCGGACCGCGCAACTGGAAGCGGCCAATAAAGAGCTGGAGGCTTTCAGCTATTCGGTGTCGCACGATCTGCGCGCACCCTTGCGGCACATTGGCGGCTTTTCCAAGATGCTGGTGGAGGAATTCGGTTCCACTCTTGATCCGGCCGCGCAGCACTACCTGGACCGGATTCAGTCAGGAACCCAAAAGATGGGCCTGCTGGTCGACGAATTGTTAGGCCTGGCCCAGGTTGGACGGCACGCGATCAATCGCCAGCCGACGAACCTGAACTCGATGGTCGCGGAAGTCATCGCGATGCTGCAGCCTGAGATCGAAGGCCGGCAGGTGGAATGGCGGTTCGCCGATCTCCCGGTCGTGGAGTGCGATGCCGTCCTGGTGAAGCAGGTGTATCAGAATTTGCTGACCAATGCGCTCAAGTTTACCCGGTCCCGCAATCCTGCCGTAATTGAAATAAGCGGCCAGGAGAGCGATGGGCAAATTGTATTCACCGTCCGGGACAATGGCATCGGCTTCAATATGAAGTATGTGGACAAACTATTCGGAGTTTTCCAGCGCCTGCATCGCGCGGAGGAATTTGAAGGCACGGGCATTGGCCTGGCAACAGTGCAACGCATCGTGCAGAAACACGGAGGCCGGGTGTGGGTCGAGGCGGAAGTGGATAAGGGCGCAACATTCTATTTCACTCTCAGTGCGGCAAAGCTGGTTGAATCGTCGGGGAAAGCAATTGCGGCCGGAGGCCAATCATGAACTCAGAAGAACTGGATATATTATTAGTCGAAGACAATCGAGACGACATGGATCTCGCCCTGCATGCTCTGCGGCGGGAGAAGCTGGCGAACAACATCTTCGTCGCACGCGACGGCGAGGAAGCACTGGACTTTCTGTTCTGTCGGGGACCATTCGCGAATCGATCATTTGATCATCCGCCAAAACTGGTGCTGCTCGATCTGAAGCTTCCGAAAGTTGACGGCATGGAAGTGCTGAAACAAGTCAAGAGTGATCCGCGAACCAAAACCATCCCCGTGGTCATTATGACTTCGTCGAAAGAAGAGCGGGATTTGGTCTCCGGGTACAATCTGGGGGCAAACAGCTATATCCAGAAGCCGGTTGACTTCGACCAGTTTCGGGAGACGGTCAAAAGCGTTGGATTGTACTGGCTGGTCACTAATCAGCCGGTCCCGGTCAACGGGGCACACAAAACTGTCACCGCACGCTGACTGAGTGGTTTTGTTCGGCGGAAGGCGAAGGCTCCGAACCTCATAGCGGCTTTTCGGGGCCTGCCCGGACGAGGGCGTCCGGGCATACGCCTGACGCCCCGCGAGGGTGACCATTCGCATGGAACCTACGTAACCTCAGTTTCCTGATCCTCGCTCGATGCAGGTCAACGACCGCGTGATATAATGAAACCACGCTTAATACTTCGGTTGTATGGTGCGATTGCTCTGGTGCAGTATTTGATCTGAGAACTCCCGCCTCCAGCTTCCCCTCCGTACGTCTTCAGCGTAATCAAAACTAAGACTGGCAATGCAGGTTGTTGTGCCCGCCCGGAAATACGTGTGGGCGCACGATTAATGCGGCCAAAGAAAGCAAAATGCAGAATTTTTCAGAACTACCGATTTCCGCTTACGTCAAAGATCGTCTGACGTTTGCGGGCTTTTCCATACCCACGCCGGTTCAAGCGGCGGCCATCCCGCAGGCGCTTGCGGGCAAAGATGTACTCGCGACCGCACAGACCGGCACCGGCAAAACACTTGCCTTCCTGATTCCGATCATGGAGCACCTGCTCAAGCAAAATGGGCCAGGGATTTCAGCACTGGTGTTGGTCCCGACACGCGAACTGGCGATGCAAGTCGCAGAGCAATTCGACGCCTTACGCGGCAAGCAACTCAAGCCCGCAGCTCTGGTCGTCGGAGGCTTGTCCGAAGGGCAGCAACTGCGCTCCATCCGCAACGGAGCCCGCTTAATCGTGGCTACTCCGGGCCGGCTCGAAGATTTCCTCGATCGCAGACTGGTGAATTTCCGCGATCTCCGCGTACTGGTGCTCGATGAGGCAGATCGCATGCTCGACATGGGATTTCTTCCCGCGATTCGAAGGATTGCGGCCGCCCTGCCCAAAGACCGTCAGACGATGTGTTTTTCGGCGACACTTGAAGCTTCCGTCGTTCACCTGGTGAACGATTACATGAGAAACCCGGTTCGCGTGGCCTTTGGGTCGACGCTGAAACCATCCGAAAACGTGCGCGTCCAGGCATTCGAAGTCGACGCCGATCGCAAGCAGGAAGTGCTGCATCGATTGTTGGCCAAAGAAACCGGTCGCTGTCTGGTGTTTGCAAGGACCAAGCGCGGAACCGAGCGCTTAGCCAAGAATCTGAATCGCGAAGGATTTGCGGCGGCTATGATTCACGGCGACCGCTCGCAATCGCAACGAACCGCCGCACTTACCGGGTTTCAGCAGGGACGCTATCGCATCCTGGTCGCGACCGACCTGGCTGCGCGCGGTATTCACGTGCAAGACATCGCGCATGTCATCAACTACGATTTGCCAGAAGTCGCGGAAAACTTTATCCATCGCGTCGGACGCACTGGCCGCGCCGGCGAACATGGCGTGGCTTCCACTCTGTTCGGCAGAGAACAGCGATCCGACCTGTTTCAACTGGAGCGCACGCTTGGAATTCGGATGGAAAGAATGAGTTCTACTGGGGACGGGAAAAAGCATCCGGTTCAAGCGCAAAGTACGATGCCCGCTGCTGCCTCGGATCGGGTTGAATCCGCTCCGAGGTCAAGAATGGTTCGGCTCCCGGGTGAAGTTCTGCAAGCGCAAATGCAGAACTAATCCGTCACCAAATTACGCGACGACTCCGCAACGCGCTTCCTTCAACTCTTTAGTGAGTTGCGCGACCGACACAATCCGAGCGAACCGGCGACGGAGCGCATACTCGGTTCGTTCACGCACGGCTTCCACTCCCAGTTCCTCGCCCGGTTTATCCCAGTTGGGAATCGGAAAAGTCATGGTTGCTTCGGTAACGAAGTCCACTGCGTATCCCAGATCGGCTGCCACCCGGGCGGTGGTTTCGCAGCATTGCTCCATCTGGATACCGGAAATCGTAACTCGCCGAACGCCTTTCTCGATTAAGTAGGGTTGCAGGGCGGTGCTGGTGAAACAGTTGCGAGTGTTCTTGATGAAGACGGGTTCGCCGTCGCGCGGCTCAATAAAATCCATCAGCTTGAAGCAGGGGCTGCCGGTGGCAAAGCCTTCGTCGCTGTCGGTGTGAAGAAAAAATATGACGGGCAGTTCGGCGGCGCGGTAAGCCGCGATCAGCGCACCTACGTTTTTTTCAAAAGCAGGATTGTTCCGGCGCGTCCAGAGCGGACCGACTTTGAAAGAATCCTGCGCGTCAATGACCAGCAGAGCGGATTGTTCGATAGGCACCTGATTGGAATCGAGCATGAAGTCTCCCCCGCCCTATCATGCCACACAATCCGCAGCCAGATGACGAGCAGTAGAGTTAACGCGAGGCGAGCAATTGCAGAGCGAGTTTGGCATTGCGATTTCTGTGAGCAGCCGCCTTGCGCAACCATTTCTCGGACTCGTGAAGATCGGCCGAAACACCGTCGCCGTCGCGGTAGCGTAGTCCGAGATTGTACTCAGCAGCGGGATTTCCGGCTTCGGCCGCCATGGTTACCCAGCGTGCGGCTTGGGTGCAATTCTGCCGTACGTAGCGACCTACCTCGTAAGCCATTCCCAAAGTGAAGGCTGCGGAGTCGTCTCCGTATTTCGCCTGACGCCGCAGCCCATTGATTTCAAAACGGCTCAACTGCGCCACAACGGAGGATGTAGCCGCATCCGTGATCTGGTCGTGACTGGCGGCAAAGGGAGGAATCGGCGTGGGCTGCCTGGTCTCGGTGCTTTCGATCTTCTTCGTAGGCTGGGATTGTGGCCGAGCCGATTGGGCCGGCGCCGGCGGATTGATACTCACCGCCGCCTGGACAGTGGACGAACTTGCTGCTGACATCGCGCGCGCATCCTTGAACGGCTGATGCAGCCAAGTTTCGAGAAGCAGTAAAGTGGCGACCAGTAGCAGTAGCCAAACCGGGGTTGCAATGGCGACCGCACGAATCGACCGCAAGTTCAAATTAATACGGAAAGTGGTTGTACGAGTACAAGCGTCTTGCAGACGCTCGAGAGCGGCCTTGAGATTGAATGACGATCCACG
>Ga0070765_100003283_pt1 | contig 10363 bp, 4 predicted proteins | sample HubBroMetageWFT5_FD_71516 | JGI IMG/M metagenome (GOLD analysis project Ga0070765, IMG submission 71516) | Warmed and freeze-thawed soil microbial communities from the Hubbard Brook experimental Forest, New Hampshire - Hubbard Brook CCASE Soil... | ecosystem: Environmental > Terrestrial > Soil... | reverse complement strand
ACATGTCGCTGATCAGCACCATCTTCCTCAGATTGATCAAAATGATCATCGGGCCGTTGGTGCTATCGACGCTGATTGTCGGCATCGCCCACATGGAAGACGCGGCGACGGTCGGGCGGATCGGCGCCAAGACGATGGGCTGGTTCGTGTGCGCCTCGATCGTGTCGCTTACTCTTGGCCTGTTCATGGTGAACCTGCTGCAGCCGGGCGTCGGCATCGTCATTGCCGATCAGGGCGCGCAGACGGCTAATCTCTCCACCGCGGCCTTCAGCATCGACAACTTCGTGGAGCACGTGGTGCCGGCCTCGATCTTCAAATCACTCGCCGACGGCGAAATTCTCCAGATCGTGGTGTTCTCGATCTTTGCTGGCGTCGCCATCATGGCGCTCGGCGACCGCGGCAAGCCCCTGATCGAGCTCGCCGACAATGTCTCGCACATGATGCTGGTGATAACAGGCTACGTCATGAAGCTCGCGCCGATCGCGGTGTGCGCCTCAGTCGCCTCGGTTATCACCAAATCCGGGCCGGGAATCCTGTTGAATTTCGCGAAATTCCTCGGCGGTTTCTACCTCACCCTCATCGTCCTCTGGGCGATCCTCATCGTCGTTGGCTATCTGACGCTCGGCTCGCGCATGTTCGATCTCGTCAAAAGGATGTATGAGCCGTTCCTGCTCGCGTTTTCGACCGCGAGTTCAGAAGCGTCCTATCCGAAGATTCTCGATCAGCTCGAGAGGTTCGGGGTTCCGAGGAAGATCGCGAGCTTCGTCCTGCCGCTCGGCTACTCCTTCAATCTCGACGGCACCATGGCCTATTGCACCTTCGCGACTATGTTCATCGCGCAGGCCTATGGCGTCGACATGCCGATCGGCAAGCAGATTGCCATGGCGGCGGTGCTGATGCTGACCTCGAAGGGAGTGGCCGGTGTACCGCGCGCCTCGTTGGTGGTGATTTTGGCGACGCTCAAGCAGTTCGGCATCCCCGAGGCCGGGCTGCTGCTGATTCTCGGCATCGACCAGTTCCTCGACATGGGCCGCAGCGCGACCAATGTGATCGGCAATTCGCTAGCCTCGGCCGTGGTGGCGAAATTCGAAAGGAGTCTCGGTCCGGCGAACGACGATATCAGCAGCGCCCCGGTCGCGGCGCCGGAACCGGCCCACGCCTGAACGCGCCGGCCGCGCGAGGTCTGGCTTTTTCTTTGGAGTCCGAGTTGAGGACACGCATCGCTTTCGCCGTCGCGCTCGCCCTGGTCGGAATGGCGCTTGCCGCGCGTCGGGCGGGAGCCGAGGACACCAATGGTGCCGACCTTACGGCGCCGCCGCCGGCGAGCGAGGAGAACAGGCCGGCTATCCTCGCCGGGACACTCAAAAAGGTGAGCGATACGGGGGTGATCACGATAGGCTATCGCGACGCGTCTTTTCCGTTCTCCTATGTACGGCCGGGTTCGTCAAAGCCGATGGGCTATTCGATCGATCTCTGCCGCGGCGTAGTCGACGAGATCGTGCGCGAGCTGAACGGCGCTCCGACACGCGTCGCCTACGCGCCGGTGACGTCCGACACCCGGATGGACGCCGTCATCTCGGGCAAGGTCGACCTCGAATGCGGCTCGACCACCGGCAATGTCGAGCGGCAGAAGAAAGTAGCCTTTTCACCGATCATCTATGTCGCGGGCACGAAGCTCCTCGTCAAGCGCTCCTCCGGCATCACCTCATACAGGGACTTGGCGGGCAAGACGCTCGTCGTCACCTCGGGCACCACCAACGAGGCGGCGATGAAGCGCCTCAACGAGAAATACAAGCTCGGCATCACCATCGTCTCCGCCCGCGACCATGACGACAGCTACGCCATGCTGGCGGAGGGCAAGGCCGACGCCTTTGCGACCGACGATGTGCTGCTTTACGGGTTCATCGCGGCGAAGAAGGTTCAGGCGACCATGGCGGTCGTAGGCGATTTCATCACCTACGAGCCGTACGGCATCATGTTCCGCAAGGACGACCCGCTAATGGCCGCGGCGGTGACGCGCGCCTTCCTGACTATGGCGCAGAGCCGCATGCTCGCCGACACCTATCGCAAATGGTTCCTGGAGCCGACGCCGACCGGGGAATTGCTCGACCTGCCGATGAGCGTGCAGCTCACCGAGGCTTTCCGGGGGCTGGGGGCCGAGGACTGACGTCGCGCCTACAAATATTGCGGCCCGGCTTCTATCGCGAATCGGCTCGGACCTCCCTCCCAAACGATCCGGCCGCGTTCGAGCACGTAGACGCGGTGGTCGTGGGGCAATGCAAAGATGATGTTCTGCTCGCCGAGGAGCACACTCGGTCGCCGTTGCCGGCGCGCCTTACCCGAAGCCGGTATCGGAATCTCCTTGCACGACCATGACCGCTGGGTCGACTCATCGAGCGATAGCTGAAGCACGAGGATGTCTAGCAAAAAACACTTGAAAAGGGACATAAGAGAAACGGATGAGGTCGCGCAAAGCGACTGATAGCCCTTTTCCTTCCATCGGAGTGGCTTATTCGGTAGCATCGTGCTTGTAAGCAGCCGCAGACGCAGGCCTCGAACGGCAGCACGAAAGCGCTGCGCACGTCGGGACGAAGGGAAGAGGCGACGACTTCGTCTGACTACTTTGGCGAAGGGAGGAGTGTGACCATGACAGCGAAACTTGCGGTCCTACTTGCAGCGCTTGCGAACTTGGCAGGCGCATCATTCGCTTGGGCAGAAGATGCGGCACCCGCCAAGCTTCCCAACGTCGTCATTCTCTGCACCGGCGGCACCATCGCTGGCTCGGGCGCGACGACGACGACGACGGTTGGCTACACTGCCGGGAAAATTGGCTGCGACACGCTCGTCGACAGCGTGCCGGAATTGAAGAAAGTTGCAAATGTGCGCGGCGAGCAAGTCTATCAGATAGCGAGCGAGAGCATCACCAATGACAATTGGCTGAAGCTCGCCAAACGGATCAATCAATTGCTCGCGCAGGACGACGTGGACGGCGTCGTCGTAACGCATGGCACGGACACCATCGAGGAAACAGCCTATTTTCTCGACCTCACCGTCAAGAGCAAAAAGCCGGTGGTGATCGTAGGCGCCATGCGCCCGGCGACCGCGATTAGCGCCGACGGCCCGATCAACCTCTATAATGCGACCATTCTCGCGGGTAGCAAGGATGCGGTAGGCAAAGGCGTGCTCGTCTGCCTAAACGATGAAATCAACGCCGGGCGCGAAGTCACCAAGACCAACACTTCAACCGCAGACACATTCCGCACGCCCGATCTCGGCATGCTCGGCTACATGCAGGACAACAAGCCGCATTTCTATCGCGAGTCAACCCGTTCGAACACGGCCGACACGGAATTTGACCTTTCCGGGCTCGACAGCCTACCTCAGGTCGAGATCGTCTATGCTTACGGCAACTACAATTCGATCGCGCTGGACGCCTTTGTCAAAGCCGGCGCGAAAGGGATCGTGCACGCTGGTCCGGGCGACGGTTCCGTGGGCGCGCAGATGGTCAAGCCGCTCCAAGATGCGCGGGCGGCGGGAGTCGTCGTCGTGCGTTCCGCACGGGTCGGCTCGGGCATTATCGCGCGCAATGGTGAACAGCCTGACGACAAATACGATTGGGTCGTGAGCGACGACCTCAATCCGCAAAAGGCCCGCATCCTCTTGATGCTAGCGTTGACGAAGACGAATGACACCAAGAAAATCCAGGACATGTTCTGGAAATATTGAGACCGCGAATTTGCGCGCCCTTTTGGGCGCGCCAATTTCTCGCGAACTACGAAACTGCGCAGGCGAGTACGTGATGCCTACGTAAGTAATTTTGGCCGATAAAAGGCCCATTTTGCGCTAACGCCCGGGTTGGGGTTACGGTTGCACGCCAGTACGACAACTCGCGGCCACGTGGGAATTTCATCTAATTTCGTCCAAGCCAAGCGGTTACAGAGACGACCCAAACGTGTCCTCGCCGGAGATGTCGAGCCTCACTCTCCTCGCAATCGACGCAGTCGGGCGACGCGGGAAAATTACATAGTCTGCGAGAGAACTGCGTGCTCCGCATCACGGCGAACGAAGACCACACGCGCGAAATGGTGCTCAATTCGCTCGGGATCGTCACGATTCTCAAGCCGGTTCTCGGTTATAAGCAGTGCGCCGAAATCGCGGGCGAAGGTTATCGGACGGGAAATCGCTCCATCAGATTGTCGTCGGCGAAAGAGAGCTGCTTACTCAAGAGAAGTGGGACGAGCTGTTGTTTTCGTTTGAGAGCCTGATCGACCCCGACGCCCATGTGGGCACGGGCCCTAACCCGTAGCGGGCGGCGCCTCCCGGGGCGCCGTCATGTCAAGACGTATATGGACCCCCGACTGCAACGGGTTGGCGGACGCTGGTTGGAAGGTCGCAACTGCTGACGGTACCGTCGCCTTGACTTTGTGTGAGGCGAAAAGAGGCAGATATCTCGCCTCGCGTCATTCTCAAGCCGCGGCGCCTACTTCGGATATGCCACGCGAAATTGCAAAGGCGCGCTTGGCTCTGCGGTCAGCAGCTGTTGCGGATGCTTGGATAGGGGATGTGAAAGAGGTTGGCGACTTGACCGTGAACCGTCGGGAACCCTTGAGCCGGCCTGGGTCGCTTGGCAATGTCGTAGCGTCGCGCTCGCCCGCAGCCTGCGGCGGGGCTTCGCCTCCCGATAGTGGCGCTCCCATCAGCCTCTAAGAAGCAAGCGACGCAAGCCGCTCTATCGCGCGAGATCGTCAAGCAGTCCGGTCGCCACAGTCAGCTTTGCAATTGACACAGGCGAGGCAGCGATTGCGTTGAGCCGTTCGCGCGCGCGCCCAACCATATGGTCGGCGGCGATCCACAAGTCCAGCGATTTTTCGGGCTCGCCATCCACCGCGTGCACCTCGACAATCCTGGCGGTGATCCCCCGATGAGCGGCGCCAATGATGGCGACCGCTCGGTCGCGCGCCAGTCGGTCGTAAGCGTCTGCGAGCGGCATCTGTGCAGCTGCCGCAACAAGCGCGCCGATGCCAAGCGCGTCGTCGCTGCCGAAATGCGCCATAGCGACAGCAGACACTGGTTTGCCGGTCATCCGTGCGACCAATACGATGTCAGGAGCGCTCGACAAAGCTGCTAGATCGGCGATTGAACGCGATAGCTGCCTTGGAATTCCGGCGCTGACTAGCTCTTCGGCGCGGGCTGCGCGCGCGAGAACTGCCGCTGGCCTCAAGCATTGATCGAGGTTCGCCGCTATAGCCCCGATTCCCGCCTTAAAGACTGCGATCGTTTCCGCGAGCGAGCCAGATGCGAGCTGCGCATTGCGCATGAACCAGGCAAGCTGCGACAGCGCCATATCCTGGACTGTGCGATACAGGCTAAGTTGCGTCGCGCCAGCGATCTTGCCATCGAGCGCGTCGATCGCCGTATTGAGATCGAGAAGGCCGAAAGAATCGCGCACCGCCGCATAGGCGCGGGTCATCAGGGCGGGATCAAAACCCGTCTCGCCGGCGAGACGGGCCGCAACGGTCGGTCCGGCCTGATTGATGACGGCATTGGACAATTGAGTGGCAATAATCTCACGCCGCAACCGATGCGCCGCGATATCGGGGGCAAAGCGCTCGCGCATCGCCACCGGGAAATAATCCGTCAACTCCTCTTCGACGTAGGGATCGTCAGGGACGTCGCTCGCACGGATCTGGTCGGCAAGCACCAGCTTTGCATAGGCCAAGAGGACTGCGAGCTCCGGTCGCACTAGTCCGTCCCCACGCTTCGCCCGCTCGTCGAGAATTTCGTCGCTAGGGAGAAATTCGACAGAGCGATCGAGCCTTCTCTCCGCCTCCAACATGCGCATGAAGCTCTGTGCAAAGGGGACATCCTCCCCTCTACGGCTCTCCGCAAGGGACAGCGCCAAGGTCTGGCGGTAGTTGTTCCGAAGCACCAGCGCCGCGACCGCGTCCGTCATCTCGGGCAGAAGCGCGTTGCGCACCTCCATAGAGAGTCGGTTCTCGCGTATGGCGTTCGCCAGCGCGATTTTGACATTCACCTCAACGTCGGAAGTGTTGACGCCTGCCGAATTGTCGATCGCGTCAGTGTTGAGACGCACGCCCGCTTTTGCCGCTTCGATGCGTCCGCGTTGCGTAACGCCGAGATTGGCGCCCTCGCCTATCACTTTCGCGCGGACCTGCGCTCCCGTGATCCGGATTGCGTCGTTGAACCGGTCGCTGACTTCCGCGTCGCTCTCCTCGGTCGAACGGATATAAGTGCCAATGCCGCCGAACCACAGAAGATCCGTGCGCGCCTTGAGAATAGCATTCATCACCTCAAACGGCGCCGCTTGAGGCCTGTCGAGATCAAGGAGCCGACGCACCTCGGGCGAGAGCGGGATCGCTTTCGCCGCCCGCGAGAATATCCCGCCGCCCTCCGAAATTTTAGCGCCATCGTAATCCCGCCAGGTCGAACGCGGCAAAGCGAATAGTCGTCGGCGTTCAGCAAGCGCGCGTTCCGGGTCGGGCGCCGGATCGAGGAAAATATCGCGATGATCAAAGGCGGCGACAAGTTTGATCATTGGCGACAGCAGCATACCGTTGCCGAACACGTCGCCTGACATGTCGCCGACCCCACAAACTGTGAAAGACGTGCTCTGGATATCGATATCGACCTCACGGAAATGGCGTTTCACCGCTTCCCAGGCTCCGCGCGCAGTGATCCCCATCTTCTTATGGTCGTAGCCTTGGCTGCCGCCTGACGCGAAGGCGTCGCCGAGCCAGTGATGTTTGGCTTCTGAGATGGCGTTTGCGGTATCGGAGAAAGTCGCAGTGCCCTTGTCGGCAGCAACGACGAGATACGGATCATCGGCGTCACGCACCAAAGTGTCCGCCGGACGCGCAATCCGGGCGGCGTCGATATTGTCGGTAAGATCGAGCAGCGTCGCGATGAACAGCTTGTAGCTCTCGGCGCCCTCGGCAAGCCACGCGTCGCGCTGCGAGACGCGCGGCAGGAGCTTCGGAAAGAAGCCCCCTTTGGCGCCGACCGGGACAATCACGGCGTTCTTCACTTGCTGGGCCTTTACGAGGCCAAGCACCTCGGTGCGAAAGTCCTGCGGTCGGTCTGACCAGCGAATTCCGCCACGCGCAACGCGTCCAAAGCGCAGATGCACGCCCTCGAGTCGAGGCGAGTAGACGAAGATCTCGAATAGAGGATGTGGCAACGGGAGGCCATCGATCTTGCTGCTCTCGAACTTGAAGGCCATGGCCTCGCGCCGCCTTCGGTCGCGCTGCTTCTGGAAGAAATTGGTGCGCACCATCGCGTCGATCAAATTGAGGAAGCGTGTCAGGATGCGATCATCATCGAGACTTTCGACCTCTTTCATTTTTTCGGCGATCGCGCTGCGCGTCCTGGTCTCCATTTCGCCTCGGCCGGTCTCAACCGTATCGGGATCAAAGCGCGCGAGGAACAAAGTAACGAGCGCCGCGGCAAGCTCCGGGTGTCGCGCCAGCGCCTGCGCCATGTAGTCTTGCGTGTAGCGAATTGTCGCCTGCTGAAGATAGCGGGCCAAGCCCCGTATCAACGCTGCGTCGCGCCAGGCGAGGCCGGCCACTATTACCAACGCGTCAAATTTGTCGCTCTCGCTTTCGCCATTGCCCAGCGCGATCAGAGCCTCTTCGAGCCGCGGCGCCAGCGCCTCGACGTCGACCTCACCGCTACTGGCGAAACGGATCGTCATATCGTGAAGAAAGACCGGCTCGGCGCCCATGGGCGCAATCCTAAAGCTGGCTTCGTCAACGACTTCGAAGCCGAAATTCTCGAGGATCGGCACCCTCTGAGAGAGCGATAAAGGGGCGTTGCGGGTGTAGAGCTTTAACGAGGCGAGATTGACGGCGCCCTTGTGTGGCGCGACCCGCACAGCGCGCCCGCCCTCGACCCCCAATCCTTCAATGACCGCGATATCGACTAAAGCTGTCGATGCGCCATAGGCCGCGCGATAGCCTGGTCCAAAGGCGTCGAGGTATCGTTCCACAGTGACGCCAGGATGATCGGAAGAAGCGCCAGCGGCACGCAACTCGTCGGCCCAGTTGCGGACAATGGCCGCGATGCCGGACTCAAGTGCGGAACGAGGCACATCTGGGGTCTCGCCGACGTCTCGGCCAATGATAAAATGCGTACGTGCGAGCGGGCCGTCGGGATAGGTCGGATATGAGGCCGAGAAGCGGCCGGCGTAGGTCTGGGCGAGGAACATCCCGACCCGCTGGTGGATCCCAGAATCATAGCGGTCCTTTGGGATGTACACCAAGATCGAAACAAAGCGATTGAAGCGGTCGCGACGCGCCAACGCGCGGATCCTTGGTCGCTCGGACAGCGTCAAGATGTCCGAGGCGAAGGCCTTCAGCGTATCGATGTCGATCTGGAAGAGCTCGTCCCTCGGATATGTCTCAAGTACGTTATTGAGAGCCCTACCCATATAACTCGAGGGATCGAGCGCCGCATGACTAAGCACCGCTTCGGCTTTTCGCCGCAGGAAGGGAACGGCCGCAACCGGGCTGTCATAGGCGTTTGCGGTGAACAACCCAACAATGCGCAACTCCCCCTGAAGCTGGCCGTCCTGCGAGAAGAGCTTGAGGCCGATATAGTCCAGGTATACTCGCCGGTGAACGCGCGACTTGATATTGGCCTTGGTGACGATGATCGGCGTGGGTTCGGCGAGGAAAGCCTGGACCTCTGGTGTGACTGTAAGGAATTCACGACCCTGACGCAGCACCCTGAGCTCGGGATCGCGCAGCAACCCCTGGCCGTTGGCGCCGACAAGATCGGCCGAGGGGTCGTCATCGATAAATCGATATTCGCGCACCCCCAGAAAAGTAAAGTTGTCAGCGAGCATCCATTCGATGAGTGCGATGGCCTCCGCGACGTCCTGAGCGGGGAGAGGCGGAGGCGCGATCTTCGCAGCTTGGACGGCTTCGAAGACACGAGCCCGCATCGATGAAAAATCCGATACCGCGCGCCGCACGTCGGCGTAGGCGCGTTCGAGCCCCTCGCGCAGTCTGCTGCGCAGAGTTGCATCCTCAATCGGCTCGAGATGCAAATGGATAAAGCTTTCGCGCCGCCCGCCCACGTGTGCCGGGCCATGCGCCTCGCCACGAAGCCTAAGGAACGCGCCGGACGGATCGCGATCAACGCTCAAAATCGGATGAGCGACGAGCCGCAACGAAAGTCCGAGTTCGGCAATCTCGGCGAGTGTGGAATCGAGCAAGAAAGGCATGTTGTCGTTAACAGCCTCGACGACGGTGATTTTGTCGCCGCTCGCGGGACCAATCTTGACGTCGCGCAACGTGACCAACGCCTCGCCGCGCGGGCGCGAAGCTGAGAGCACAGCGTGCGCCGACCCGGCAATCTCAGCGCGGGCTTCAAGATCGAGAAGCGCGAGATCCTCCGGATCCGTGCGAGCAAACAAGATCGGCGCGAAGTCGCTCGCTTGGTCGGCAGTGTTCCGAGATGCGAAGTCTGAGGGCGCTTGACCGTCCTGACTTTCAGTCAACCGACTTGCCATCTCGCCCTCCCTATCCTGCAGCAACGCGCTTTTAGCCCAGCCCGGCTGGAATAGGAGGCGTCTGCATCGGCGCGCCTGACCGAGATATGGAGGTCTAGCGGTCCCAGGCCGATCTGGGGGTGAACGTTCAGTTCTGATTTGTATCTAGGCGTCCCATCATATTGTCAACGACCGCTGCGTCACTTCCGAATCGTCCGGATGCCTGATCTCGCAGAATCAGCTGCTGGCCACCTCAAGATAAATGCTGGCTACACGGGTAAAATACTCTCCACAGAAGGGACGACTACAGAACCTCTCAAGCGCCCCCGTCAGGTGCGACCCGAGCCGGATGCCGAAGTAAGCTGATTTGCCGACCAACGTGACGTGGGCAAAGGATAAACCCCATCTCTGCGACATAAACGTCGAGCATGCTCGGATCGGCATGGATCGCCATGTCCATCTTTGGAACGCTTCCTTCCTCGATCAAACGAGCAAATGCGCGAGCGTCGGCGCTGACGCTGGTGGCGCTCACCGGCAACGTCGCCTAAGGGGAGTGCAGTCTATTTCGCGCTCGCAATGGAATCACTGCTTTGGCGCGGACTCCGGTCCTTCCCGAGGCGACCCTTGTAGGCGTGCTTACCGCCGAGGCCGTGCGAAAAGGCGATGTTCAAGAGCCTATGCGGGAGCGGCCCGGAGGCGCGGTTGGGTTTGCTGGCGGTTTTGATTTTCGCACGGAGAGGGGCTCAGGCGGCCCTCATCGCCTGGATGAGCGGCTGCACCCCGAGGATGGCGATCATCCGCTTCAGATTGTAGGCGAGAACGTGAAGGCTCATCTCCGCGCTGACCTTT
>Ga0070765_100003282_pt1 | contig 10364 bp, 10 predicted proteins | sample HubBroMetageWFT5_FD_71516 | JGI IMG/M metagenome (GOLD analysis project Ga0070765, IMG submission 71516) | Warmed and freeze-thawed soil microbial communities from the Hubbard Brook experimental Forest, New Hampshire - Hubbard Brook CCASE Soil... | ecosystem: Environmental > Terrestrial > Soil... | reverse complement strand
ATACGGATTACCGCAGTTTTGCTTCCTGAGTGGCGATGGATGTTTGTCAGGCATTCCTGCACCAGGCGAAATATGGCGAGTTCCACCTCCGGGGCAAGCCTTCCGAAGTCGGCGGGAATATTCAGCTCAATACTAAGTCCGCTTCGCTGCTGCAGTCCCTCCAGGTACCAGCCAAGTGCAGACGCAAGTCCGAGTTCGTCCAGCATGGGTGGGTGCAGAAGGTAAGAAGTAGTGCGTATCTCTTTGGACAGACCCTCGATCAAATCCCGGACATCTTTGACGGTTTGGGACAGTTGCGCAGGGTCTCGCTTCGCCTCATCCTCGATTCGCGCAACAATCATGGCGAGAGCAGCCAGATTCTGGCCGGCGCTGTCGTGCAAGTCACGGGCAATTCGCCGGCGTTCCTCGTCCTGTGTGGCCATCAATCTTCCGGAAAGGTCGCGCAGCTGATCCGACTGCTGAAGAATCTCAGCGTTTCGCCGCCGCAGCTCTTGCGTGCGAAATTGCACTTGAGTATCGAGCGCATCAGCTAGCGTGCGAAATCGTTGTTCGCTCTCATGCAGTTCGCGCTCCACACGCTTGCGCGCACCAATATCGCGCGCAATTTTCGAAGCGCCGATGATTTTTCCGGCGGCGTCTCTGACGGGGGAAATTGTCAGTGATATCTCCAAGGTAGTGCCATCTTTTCGCCGGCGAACGGTGTCGAAATGCTCGATGCGCTCGCCCTGGCTCAGTCGCGCAAGGATTCTGGTCTCCTCGTCCCGGCGATCGAGGGGGATGATCATCGAGATTGGCTGGCCGACGGCTTCTTTGGCTGTGTATCCAAAAAGTCGCTCGGCGCCGCTGTTCCAGCTGGTAATAACGCCCTGCAGAGTTTTGCTGATAATGGCATCGTCGGAAGAATCTATGATTGCTGCGAGCAAGCCGATTGCCTTATCTGCTTGCAGGCGCAATACGGGAAGCTCTGCCAAAATGGATTGCGTGAGCTGGTCTGTGCTCGCTTCTGGATCGCTAAGAATGCAACCAGCCAGTGCTTGGTGCGTGGCAAGAAGCTGTTTGATGTCATCCTCGAACTGGATGTCAGGATGCACTCTGGTCCAATAGTGCGCCGCGCGAACGAACGCTAGGAACAGCAGCAGGTACTGAAGTCGAACCGTGCCCAGCAATCGTTCCAGTGCATCAAGGCATTCCGGAGCATCCGCCGTTTGCAAGAACACATGACTCGCAAGAGAAAAAATCCCGTCTTCCAGCTGCGTGTCGGCCGCCGGCATTTCAATAACAGGCGAGGAACATTGCGCACAAAACAACAGGCGTGACTGCAGTTCAGGCCCGCGCGGGACCGGCCGCCGCAGCAATTTGACAACATCCACAACGCTTGCAGTGCAGGCATGCATATCGCCGGCCGCTCGTCCGAGTCCAATCAAGAAACCCGTGTGGCGCGCGATGCAGTAGCGGACTGCGCAAAAGCGGGAGAGTTGGACGAAAAGTCGTTCCTTAAAGACAGAGGGTAGGGGGTTATCGAGATACGCAGCTTGCGCAAATCCCCACAGTTTTTCGGTGATCTCCGGAGTCTCGGGCGAAAGCTGGAAGAAGTTCGGAAGCACGCCAAACCGCTCGTTGACGCGCCGCTGCAGATCTTGTGCGGCGGCGCTCTCCGATTGAGAATTGTTGGATTTCATACGCCGACCTTGGCTGGGCGCGATACGTTAATCGAGTATACGCTCTACTCTCACATAGGTGTTGAGAACAGGGAGGTATCACTACCTTTGAAAGCAGCTTTACACCAGCTGGTGTTGCATCCACAGGTCGAGTTCGCAGCCGCAACCTGACATGTCCGGCACCGCATCGAAAGCCAAGAGAGTAGATTTTATTTGTGCGACAAATCTCGCCTCAAGTCTGGTGCTACAATGACGACGCATCATGGCCCTCGCAGTTGAAAGGTGAATTCCATGCTACGAAAGCGCGCTTTCACCGCCGTTGTTCTTCTATTCGCACTTTTATTCTCTCAGGACTTTGCACCGCTGGTCCGCGCACAGGATTCGGCCCCTCCCACTCCCGACCAGCTGGACCAGCTGCTCGCTCCGGTCGCGCTCTATCCTGATTCGCTGCTGGCGCAGATCACTACTGCCAGCACCAATCCGCAGGAAATTCTCGATGTGGATAACTGGCTGCAGCAAAATTCCAATCTCGGCGGCACCGCGCTCACCGATGCGGCACAGGCGGCGGGATTCGATCCAGCGTTTATAGCGCTGGTGAATTTTCCGCAAGTCGTGACGATGATGGCGGAGAATATCGACGATTACGCCGCTATCGGCGACGCATTTTTGGCGGATCAAGCGTCGGTTACGGCTTCGATTCAGCGTTTGCGGGCGCAGGCCTATGCTTCGGGCGCGTTGCGCAGTAACTCCCAGTATCAGGTGGAAGTGCAGCAACCCGCAGGTCAGACGATCTACGTAGTCCAGCCGGCAAATCCGCAAGTGGTTTATGTTCCGGTTTACGATCCCACCGTGGTTTACGTTGCTCCCGGCCCGAGTGTCGCCACCACATCGCTGATCACTTTCGGAACGGGAATCGCGATTGGCGTGCTGATCGCGAATAACCAGCCCTGGGGTTGGGGCGGCTGGGGATGGAATTGGGGATCGAACCGCGCTTATTACAATCACAGTGTGTGGGTAAGCTGGGGAAATCCTTATCATCCGCCGCACCCTTGGTATCGTCCGCGGCCGGTTTATTACAATAACCGCCCGGGATACGGTGGCAATTGGGGCTATCGCCCGCCGAACTATCGTCCGCCGAATCGTCCGTACAACCGGCCACCGAATAGCAAGCCTTGGGGACCGAGCAATCCTCCGCCGCAGCCCCGGCCTAATCCGAATCCGCCGAAGCCACAGCCAAAGCCGAACCCGAGGCCGAGCCCGAATCCAAAGCCGAATCCGGGCGATAAGCCAAATCCAACGCCAAAGCCGAATCCGCGTCCTAACCCGAATCCGAATCCGGGTGACAATCCAAGCCCAACGCCAAAGCCGAATCCGAGGCCTAATCCGAATCCGGGTGAAAAGCCAAATCCAACGCCGAAGCCAAATCCCCAGCCGAACCCGAATCCAAAACCCAATCCGGATACAAAGCCGAGTCCTACACCAAAACCAAATCCAACGCCAAAGCCTAACCCACAGCCACGGCCGCAGCCAAATCCTGATACGAAACCGCAGCCCAAGCCTGCGCCGCAGCCGAAACCGCAACCGCGACCTACGCCACAACCAAAGCCGCAGCCGAATCCCGATACAAAACCTCAGCCCAAACCTGCGCCGCAGCCGAAACCACAACCACAACCAAAACCTGCGCCACAGGCAAAGCCAAGCACGCAGCCAAAGCCGCAAGCGAAGCCCGCGCCGCAAAAGCCTGACTCGTCCAGGCAAACGGCACAACCGCAGTGAGTAGTAGCAACGAACGCCGACGGACTGGCGGAACGCACCCGCCGCTTCGATTCATAATTCTGTCTCTGTTTCTTGGCGCGGTGTTTAGCGGGACGGCGGCGCGGGCATATGCAGGGGATCGGCCTGTTCCTTCGCTTGGACCCGGCTTAACATTTGCGATCGCCGATTTCGACGGCGACCGTCGTCCAGATCTCGCCAGCATTCAAGCTGGACAAAACAGGTCGGGCAGTTCCGACTACTCGATTCAAATATACCTTTCGCAGATCGGACGACAATCGATCGACCTTGTTGCCCCGGTAGGCGGCCTGCTCATCGAGGCGCGCGACGTTGATGGAGATCACAGTATTGATCTGGTCGTCTCCACCGCATGGCGCAAACAGCCCGTGGCCATATTTCTTAACGACGGCCATGGCATTTTTTCAAGGGCGGAAGTCGCCGCATTTCCCGGAGCATTCAGCAAATGCCACACAAATTTGTCTTCCGCGGCGAAACCCGCGACGGATGCTCTTGGCATATCGCCGCAACCGGGCGCGGGCATTTGCCCGGACGAAAATGATTCAGGGTTTGACCAATCGCCAGCGAGTTTGATTTTGGTTTTGAGTGCGGGATTTCCTCCTGATGCCTTCCTATCGTCGCACGCCGGACGCGCTCCTCCTTCCAAAGTTAGCCACTACTAATTGCTTCGGCTTCCCCGTATCTGGTGACAACTAGGGAAGCCTCCACAGAGCAAGACTATCGCCCGACTGTTTTTGGTCTGTCGCGCGATGACTAATTTCAGACCTCACTTCCCGCTTCTACGTGATGCCGGTGAGATGGGACTGGAGGAATGGGATGCCACTGGACGACCTCTCAGAGACGCTGAAAGACCTGGCGATTAAGGTCCACTTGGTGCAAATCCCTCTGGACGAGGAAAAAAGAGTCCGGGAGTTGGTGAAAGAACTGAAATCACTTCTGGACCTCGGAAGAGCGACCGACCCAAAGCCGATTCTGTGAGATTGCGGCCGCAGACAGGTCCGTCGGCACGAGCGGGTGAATTCATCGGCGGATGGTCGAGATGAGAAATAGCGGGGAACAGGAAAGCTTGGCGGTTGAGTTTGAACTATATGGCCAACGAGTCAACTAAAAATGATGGCGCGTACGGGCGTGGGTACGGAGGTGCATCGATGAAGGAATTAATTGAGGCGATTACAATGGGGCTGGTGGACAAGTCGGACGATGTTCAGGTCCGTGTGGTCGAAGGCGAACAAGTGACCGTGTTTGAGTTGCGGGTCCATCCCGACGATGTCGGAAAAGTGATTGGGCGAAAGGGGCGTACGGCTCAATCACTCCGTACACTACTGGGCGCGATGGGAATGAAGGAGCGGAAACGGTTCGTGCTGGACATTCTTGAGTAGCGTTCACGTCCAAAACAATCCGCTACGTTCGGATCGAGGAGCATTGTTGCAGCTCTGTCATTGCGCGGAGGGCCATGCTCCGTTCGCACCGACGGCACAATCCCCCGCAACAAAGGTGATATCATGAGAAAGGTCGCGGCAAACTTCGCACTTATCGCCGCGCTGGCTCTCACCTCCCCGGCGAAGAAGCACGAGCCAGCCGCTAAAACCTACGACAAGCAAGGCGTGGCTATTGCTGTGCCAACTCACTACGTGTCCACCCGGCGCGTGGATTCCATCGGCGGCCACTACGACTGGGCTTGCGACGTGGATGCAGGAAAGATGAGTTGCACCGACAACCTCATCCCTTACCTGACCTACGTCAGGTTCGCGCCAGATGGCCCGATGTATCTCGCAGTGCGGTTTACTGACAAACAGCATGACGCATTCACGCCAGCGGTGCTTGCGAGCCTCGTTCAAGAAAAAGATACCCATTTCAATTATCGGGATTACCTCACCACGGCAGAGGGCTTGCGCGTCATCTGTCTTCCGTACACGACTGCCGACAAAAAAGGAAAACCGAAGACCGGAGAATCCTGCTACACCATAGACACTGAAAACCCGCGGCAGCTGCGACCGTAAGCAAAACAGAGGCTTCGCGCTGGATTTCGGGCCGGTGTATCCTCGTACGGATGCTTGAGCTTGATTGCGGACTGGAATTCTTCGCGGATTTCGCTGCTGATTTCTTCGCGGCATTGCCCGCGCGGCCTGGGATTTTTCTGCTGGAGATGCGTGGGGCCGAGGCCGCGGCTGCGGCTGGGACTGTGACGCAGCCTTATCTGGCGCGGACCGCGGACCTACGGCGCGCGGCGGAGCGGCTGCTCGGCGTGCCCGAGGCTGCTTCCAAACAATTGAATTTGCGCGAGGTGACGGCGCGCATCCGCTATCGCGTTACCGGCTCGAAATTCGAGCAGAACCTGGCTTTCTACCAGAACGCCCGCTTGTATTTTCCCAACCGTTACCGCGAGCTGATGCGCTTGCGACCGCCCGCCATGTTGAAAGTGAATCTGCGCAATGCCTGCCCGCGCTGCTATGTGACGCGGCGGGTCCGCGGCGACGAAGGATTTTATTTTGGGCCGTTCGGCTCGCGGCGCTCGGCGGAAGATTTCAGCGAAAGTTTCTTGGATCTTTTCAAGACGCGCCGCTGCCAGATCAAAATCCTCCGCGACCCTTCGTATCCCGGCTGCATGTATTCCGAAATGAAAATGTGCCTGGCGCCGTGTTTTGCGGGATGCACGCAGGAGGAATACGACGTGGAGATCGGGCGCGTGCTGGAATCGCTGGAAACCACCGGTACGTCGCTGACAGAACAACTGGCGCAGGAACGCGCGGTCGCGAGCGACGAGCTTGATTTTGAGCGTGCGGCGGCGTTGCACAAGCGGCTGGATAAAGTGACGGCCGTGCTGCGCGGCATGCCGGATTTGGCGCGGCGGATTGAAGAATTGGATTTGGTGATTTTGCAGCGCTCTGCCGAACCGCAGACGATTGCCGTGTTTCCAGTGCGCGGCGGAATGCTGGAGGAGCCGGTGTTCTTGCGCTTTGCGGAAATTTCCAGCGAGCCGCGCTCGGTGGAAGCGATTTTGAAGGATGCGCTGGAGCCGGGCTGGAACGACGACGGAGGCGAAGCAACGGCCGGTGCGCGCGCGCGAAAACGCGACGAGGAAGAAGCGGAGGCGGTGGCGCGCGAAAGGAATTTGCGCGCGCGCTATGGCTTGCGCGCCGCGTCCCCGGATTTGCACGACCATCTGGCGCTGTTGACGCGCTGGTTTTATTCCAAGCCACGCGAAGGTGAGATTTTATTTCGCGACAAAGTGTGGCCGTACCGCCGCATGTTACGCGCCTGCAGCCGATTGCTCGCCGGACCGCAGCAGCCGCACAGTGGGCCGCATCCGCAGCAATAGACGCGTGCGGTGTGCATGAACGTTGCGGCCGCAATGGACTGATGCTTAGAGCCCAACGGGTGGAAACGCGCCGCGTCGGCGGGAGATTGCGTCGTACAATTAAAGTAATGGCAACTGCGGACACAGCAACGCCTTCATCGCCTGCTACGCCGCCCGTGCGCTCGCGGTTTCGCGACATGGTGCGTTCACTGCGCCACCGCAATTTCCAGCTTTTCTTCAGTGGCCAGATGATTTCGTTGATCGGCACCTGGATGCAGACGGTGGCGCAGGCCTGGCTGGTGTATCGCATCACGGGCTCGTCGCTGCTGCTAGGTGTGGTCGGCTTCGCGGGCCAGATTCCGATTTTCTTATTTGCGCCGCTCGGAGGATTGGCGGCGGATCGCTTAAACCGCCATCGCGTGGTGATTGGCACGCAAGCTGCCTCGATGATTCTGGCATTCATTCTGGCGGTGCTGACGCTGCTGCACATAATAAAGGTGTGGGAGATCGTGGTGCTGGCGGCGTTGCTGGGAGTGGTGAACGCGTTCGACGTGCCGGCGCGGCAATCTTTTTTGATCGAAATGGTGGTGCGCGAAGATTTGATGAACGCGATTGCGCTGAATTCTTCGATGTTCAATGGAGCGCGAATAATCGGCCCGGCCATCGCGGGAATTTTGGTGGCGCGGATTGGCGAGGGCTGGTGCTTTTTCGCGAATGCGGTGAGTTATATCGCGGTGATCATCGGATTGCTGCTGATGAAATTGGGACCGCTGCGCACCGCGCCGAAAGGTTCGTCGCCGTTCGAGCACATCGTTGAAGGGTTCCGTTACGTGTGGCGCACCGCGCCGCTGCATGCGCTGATCCTTTTGATTGGGCTGGTCAGCTTGGTCGCCGTGCCCTATTCCGTGCTGATGCCGATTTTCGCGGATCGCGTGCTGCATCGCGGCGCGCATGGCCTGGGAATTCTGATGGGCGCGGCGGGATTTGGCGCGCTGTTCGGCGCGCTCACTTTAGCCGTGCGGCAAAACCTGCGCGGCCTGGGACGCGTCATCGGTCTTTCGGCCGTCGGCTTCGGCGTTTCGCTAATTCTATTTTCGTTTTCGAAATCATTCTGGCTGTCAGTGGCGTTGCTGATTCCCGTGGGCTACTGCGTGATGCTGGAAATGTCGGGGTCGAACACGTTGATTCAGGCGATGGTGCCCGACGAACTGCGCGGACGCGCGATGGCCATGTACACCATGATGTTCATGGGCATGGCGCCAATTGGTTCGCTGCTTTCCGGAGCGTTGGCGCACGCAATTGGCGCGCCACGGACGGTGGCGCTCGGCGGCTTGGGCGCCATCGTTGGAGGGATCGCATTTGTGCGGCGCTGGCCAGCGCTGCGCCTGCAGGCGCGGGAGTTGCTGGTCGCACAAGCAGTGCAAGTGAGCGAGCTCGTGCAAAAATGACTTTTCGTTTCACAAATTGCGTGCCGGTTTTTGCCGGGCTGCAGTTGCGAACCGCGCCGGAGCGGTTCTGCTATACTGCGCGGCACCGGGCAGGAGTCATGTACACACACAACCTTTTGCATTTCACGCGCCACTAGGGGATGATGAATCTGTGAAAATGTCGAACAACACCGGTGGCCGACCCAGCGCTCTCTTCCCGGCGCCCGCAGTCGGCCGCTCTGGCCCCGCCCGCGTCCCAAAACGCCAATTTCTATTCAGTACAAATGGAGCCTTTTCTCGAAGCGCGAATTTCGCAACTCACACAAAACAAAGCACTTCATTTTTTCTATTCAGTACAAATGAGCGGTCACGTAGCTTCCTTCACGAATCACTGACCACTACGCACCAACCACTGATTTCCAATAGCGGCTCAAAGCTTTCACGAACAATTCCACACCACGATTTCTCGTTGCGAAGAGGGAACTGATGTCATCCGTAGCACCTTCGAATCGCGAACGCAAAGCCGGCTCGGCCACGGCCGAGGGGACGTTGCGTTATGCGGCGCGATTTCAAGGACGCGCGGCCGCCGGACATTTCCGCGAGATTCGTGGTGGCCTGGTACTTTCTTCCATTGGCATCGGAACCTATTTGGGCGAGGCCGATGAGGCGACGGACGGAGCGTACGTGGATGCCGTGGCGGCGGCGGTGCAGGGCGGGATCAATGTGGTGGACTCCGCGATCAATTACCGCTTCCAGCGCAGCGAGCGCGCGGTGGGCACGGCGCTGCGGGAACTTTTCGATAAAGGTTACGGGCGCGACGAGGTCATGGTTTGCACCAAGGCGGGATTTCTGACGCCGGATGGCGAAATGCCCGCCGATCCGAACACCTATTTCGCCCAGGAATTTCTGGAGCGCGGAGTTTTTCAGGTGGAAGATATTGCCGCCGGTTGCCATTGCATGGCGCCGGATTATCTGGCAGACCAGCTGGAGCGCAGCCGGCAAAATTTGGGGCTGGACACGATTGACGTCTTCTACCTGCACAATCCGGAAACGCAATTGAGCGAAGTGCCGCCCGACGAATTCCGGCGGCGGATTCGCGAGGCATTCTTGTTTCTGGAGTCGGCCATCGCAACCAAGAAAATTCGCGCTTACGGCATGGCGACGTGGAATGCATTTCGCGAAGATCCCAAAGCCGGGGGATTTTTGTCGCTGCCGGAAATGGTGAAGATCGCGAAAGACGTGGCGGGCGACGATCACCACTTCCGTTTCGTGCAGTTGCCGTTCAACCTGGCGATGCCGGAAGCGCTGACGCGGCCGAATCAGATGGTGAGCGGGAAGGCGATGCCGATGGTGCAGGCGGCGCGCGATGCGGGGATTGCGCTGGTGACGAGCGCGGCGCTGCTGCAGGGACAGTTGACGAAAAATTTGCCGTCGTTCGTGAATTCGGCGCTGGGATTGAAAGATAACGCGACGCTCGCGCTGCAATTCGCACGTTCCGTGCCGGGGCTTACTACGGCGCTGGTGGGGATGAGCCAGGTGCCGCACGTGAAGGCGAATCTGGAGCTGGTGGGCATCGAGCCAGCATCGCGCGAGCAATTCCTGAAATTATTCGAATCGAAAAATTAGAATTTTGCGGGCGTAGGTGCAGGCGCGAGCGCGGCAGCCGCGCGGGGATGGCGTTCATCGAGCCAGTTATCAATGGCGGCGCGCACTTTTTCCAGTTGGCCAGTGAAGAAGTGGTCGGCGCCTTCGACGAACACAAGTTTTTTTGGCGCTGGCAGCGTTTCAAAGAGCGCTTCGACATTCGCGCGCGAGCCAAATCGATCGCTGCCGCCCTGAATGATCAGTTTTGTTTTCGCGCAGTCGCGCAGGTAAGTCAAGTCCGAGTGATCCACGGGAATCCCCAAGCCAATCAATTCCGAAACGCGCCGGTCCGCGCAGCCCACACGCAATCCCACCATTGAACCAAAACTAAAACCCGCCAGCAAAATCGGCCGCTGCGGAAATTCCCCTGAAAGATAATCGAGCGCTGCGCGGACATCGTCTTGTTCGCCAATGCCGCGATCGTGGACTCCCTCGCTCTGTCCAGCGCCACGAAAGTTGAAGCGCAACACCGGAATATCGCGAAGGTGCAGCGCTTTCGCCGCTTGATACACAACTTTATTGTGCATGGTGCCGCCGAAAAGCGGA
>Ga0070765_100003281_pt1 | contig 10365 bp, 6 predicted proteins | sample HubBroMetageWFT5_FD_71516 | JGI IMG/M metagenome (GOLD analysis project Ga0070765, IMG submission 71516) | Warmed and freeze-thawed soil microbial communities from the Hubbard Brook experimental Forest, New Hampshire - Hubbard Brook CCASE Soil... | ecosystem: Environmental > Terrestrial > Soil... | reverse complement strand
TTTTGAATTTCACGGCTACTTTGGGAATCGGAGGGTGGTCAATTTTGGACTGAAGTATGACTTCGGCCGTCGGTCTGTCGAAAAAGCAGAGGATATGCCCTCGTTTCTCGACGATCTTCTTAGTCGGGCTGAACACTTTGCCGGCTGTGAGAAGGAGGCCTTTCGACAAGTTGGGGTCAATGAGTATCGTGCCGGCGCCGGAATCGGATGGCACAAGGACAAACCGCAATTTGGAATCGTCGTTGGCGTGTCGCTCCTGACTCCTGCGACGATGCGCTTTCGGAGACCCCACGGTGAAAACTGGATGAGGACTTCACGCACCTTGCAGCCTCGCTCCATCTACGTTCTTTCCGGGGAAGCTCGGACGGATTGGGAACACAGCATTCCGCCACTCGACGCACTGCGATATTCCATTACCTTCCGCACGCTCTCCGGTATCTAAGATAGGCGGCCCCGCCCTCTCGGTTGGTACCTCCACAGTTCGACGAATCAGACCGACATAGCTCGGTCTCCGGAAGCGAGGGTGTCCAAATGAGCTCTGCTTCCACGAGCTGGCAGGATTGGTATATCGGGGACGTTTTCTGCCATACTGAGCGTGCTTATGCCAAGCCCGCTGCGTGTGATCGCCTTTCTGACGGCTTCGCCTTTCGAACTCCTCGATTTGACTGGTCCCGCGGCTGTTTTCTCCATCCCATCGATAAAAGGTAAGCACAATTATTCTCTGCAAATCTTGTCCACGACGTCGGGCAGCTCAGTTCGAAGCACGATGGGCATTACAATCGCCAATGCCTGCAAATTCGACCAGTACGCCGGCCCGATCGACACGCTGATCGCAATCGGAGGCGAGGGCTCTCTCGAGCACCAATCAGCGGAGCTGCTACAGTGGCTGCGCAAGCGGGCGTCTCATGTTCGGCGAGTCGCTTCCGTCTGCACCGGTGCATTCATCCTTGCTGCCGCAGGTGTACTCGACGGGCGAAGGGTAACAACACACTGGCGATATCTTGATTTTCTAATTAAGCGGTATAAGCATTTGCAGGTCGAGCGAGATCCGATCTTTATCAAAGATGGAAAGTTCTACACCACGGCAGGAGTCAGTGCCGGCATTGATCTGGCCCTCGCACTCGTCGAAGAAGACCTGGGGCACGAGGTGGCCGCATCGGTCGCTCGTGAGCTCGTCCTGTTCCTGCGCCGGCCCGGCAGTCAGGCCCAATACAGCATTTTGCTCGCCCAACAAGCAACGATGAGTGACGCGCGTATGCGCGACCTTCCGGCTCATGCTGAATCGCGCCTTACTCACAAACTGGATGTAAACACACTGGCGGCATTTGTCGCCATGAGCCCGCGGACTTTTGCTCGTCAGTTTGAGGGGAACTTCGGCACCACGCCCGCCCGATGGGTTCGATCACTTCGGGTGGAAGCCGCGCGACAACACCTGGAATCTCGCAATCTATCGCTTAAAGAGATCGCACGCGTTACCGGTTTCCGCGACGAACAAGCACTGCGTAGAGCATTTGTCCAGCAAATGAAAATGACTCCAAAAGAATATCGAGAACGTTTCGGTGTCAGAGAATAAATATCAGGGTCCAAGTCCGGCCGTGGATGCCGATGGTCCGCACCGTTCCTTTTCCTCTGTGCAAGACTCTTCCATGCATGATTAGTCGAGGCGATTGCGTCTTCGTTGGTCGTCGATCTATTCGACGCAAAAAATGAGGCAACCGCAATGGCGAGGGTATGCGAGCGACACGTCCTCGAAGAACCCGATCACGGTTGACTGTTATCACGTTGTGGCTGCAGACTGCCGCGTTATTAAGCGAGCGATCCCGCGGCTTTCCAAACCGGCTGCTCTGAAACAGCAGAAACGTGATGCGAGTCGTTTTTAGGTCCTGTGCTGTTTTGCAGGGTGCTGTGAGGTCTTCTCATTTTGCAGCGGTTTGCTAATTCATCCTACCCGGTTCGCACTCACATCCTTTCTTTTGTTTTGAACAATTTACAGCGCTCTCATTTGCGCCACCTAACCTCACTTCCAGGCTAGAGTGCACCAAGAGTGCATCGGAATCAGCGGCTATTCACGTCGAACGATTCGAACCCCAGACCTCTAGCTCATTCGCATCAAGCTCCTTGTTTTATTCGGCAAGATCGGGATTGGAGCCGACCCAGGTTCTACAGCAATGAGCCATAGATTTCCCAGGGCTTGAGTAGATGTCTAAAGTTTTCCATGTCTACTCGTTTCCCGCTGAACTGAACCCCCTCCAATCTCAGGCGTACTCGTTGCTCCTGCGCAGCAGCGCCGCGCAGCTTTATCTCTCCGCCAACACCCACGACGCGATGCCACGGCAACTGATCAACGGGATCGGTGCGTAACAGATGTGCCACGGCGCAGTGGTACTGTGGATAGCCAGCCCCGGCGGCGACGGCGCCGTAGGTACTTACTTTTCCAGGTGGAATGGAAAGGATCATGCGGCGAAACGCCATATCGCGAATCGGCGGTGGGCGATGCGATGCTCCCGAGCAGCTAGCACAGATCGATGCTGTCTTCGTCACAGTGGAACCTCACGGTTTACTCGCGCCCAATTCACTCTTCCCCCACGCCTGAAACGAAGCTGCGTTCTTTGCCCGCGTCTGTTGATCCAGATCGAAAGCATAGAAGATCAGGGATTTGCCTTTTGTGGAGAAAATACGACCGTACGGCTTGCGCCTGCGACTGTCGCTCGATACGTCGAATACATCCGCAATGTACAGTTGACGGGCGCCCATCAGTTCGCGAATGTCTCTGTCTACGGACAGGTATTGTACCCATGCAGTACCAGCTTCGCGGTCTGTCGTAGGCTTTGCTGCCAAGGGTGTTTCGTTCGACCTTTTAAGCTGTCCTTCCAGAATGATGCTATCGCTGCAAATGACTGTGGCCAACCTTCTCCCCGAACGATAGCGATTCCTCTGGTTCCGGACAATCTGCAGCCATCGGCACGCTTGGTTTCCGTCAATGGCGCGTTTCTCCAACTTCAGCGCTGGAATCACTGGCTAAATCTGCAGCATGCAAATCTCGGAAATGTTCCCAGCGTTTGTACTGATCCGGATCCTCGGGATTCGGACGTTCGTATCCCTGCAACCAGAATCGATACCAGTCGACATTCCGTTGTTCGCTTGCAATTCGAGCTAACGGGTGCTCGGGCTGGTGAACTTCATTTGGATAAAAATACATCTCTACGGGCTTGCCAAGACGTGTGAGCCCTTTTGCTATTTCAAAGCGGACTGCCAAATTCACTGAAATCACTTTTTCATTGTCATCGCGAGTACCATAGCCCATCACTTCCATCAGCAGCGGCGTGTGGATTTTGTCGAGATTAAAAGACACCGAGTACTTCCGCCAATTCTCCAGCGTCTTCCCGGAAGGAGGGCCTCCATACATCTGTTCCACTTCGGTTGAGAACCCCGGGGACAACCAATAGTCGCTTAGACTGTATTGCACGTTATCTGCGGCGGTTGCCGCGGCGTATCGGAGGTGCGAATGAACGAGATCGAACTCCACGTGCCACCCAGTCCTGCTGAAACCTATGATGCCCACTTTGGAAGGATCCACCAGTCCCCGTTTGTCCAACGCCTCGACCGCGCTATCCCATAGATCCATTAGCTGTACGGCTTCACTGATGCCTCCCGGGTATCCTTTTGGCCGGCGGTCGATCTCCTCCTGAAACTTCCAATCTTCGCCTTGGGTGCGTATGAGATACATGACGCCGGAAGTCGCTATGGGTTGGGGGGCAAATGAGGGATCGTCGATGTAGCCCGAATCACAGGTGAATAGCCCATCGTTTCCCTTGGTGTTGATCACGAGCGGATAGCGAAAGCCTGAAACGTAGTTAGGTGGCATGAACAGCAGGCCGGTTGCGTTTAAACCTTCCGAACTTTTCCAGTTCACCTTCGTCACAGGCGCGAATTTTAAGTTTCTCAGCTGCGGGTTGAGATCGCTAAGCAACCGGAATTGGCTTTCTCCTGGCTCGTATATGAATAGATTGCGGGGCGTGCTCAGAGACTCATGGGTACCCACGATTTCTTTTCCGTTTGAGACCAAGTACAGAAATCGGTCATCTTCTCGCTGTGTAACCCTGACGTCCTCTACCTCCCGCCACGAATCCTTGAAGCGGTGTATTCGTGCGATGGTATTGGAGGCGGAGCGAATAATTACATCTCCATCATTTTTCCAAAACAGAGGTCCTTCGTGATGATCAGGCACATTCCGAAACACCTCCTCGACTTCTCCTGTGTCCACGTTCACCACAAAAAGGTTCCCGTCCGCAACCGATCCGCGATGGTCTTCAATGTCCTCTGCTTCCCAATGGCTCCCAATGGGAGACCATGCATTCACCAGAAATGAACCGCTGTCGCCTGCCCAAAGCGGCACGCTGGCGGGCGAAATAGATTTGAACGCTATCGTAGTGGTGGCCTTATCCATGTCGTACAGAACCATTATTTGGAATAGTGAGGTCGCCGTGTAGGGATGACGTTTCACAAGAGGATCGCTCTTCCATTCTTCAGGTACGGTGTCGCTCAAATAAGTAAAGAGCAGCCGCTTCCCGTTTGGCGACAAGCTGAGTGCCGCAACAAAATAGAGGCGGGTAGCTGCGATATGTGTGAACGGATTTTCAATACTTAATTCTCTTGGCTGTGACCATCCTCCACTCGGCTCGCGTCGTCGAGTATAAATTGTGCTGGTCTTCCACATTTCCCACGCATCCGCAGGCTTGTCATCGACGCTGATGCGATAACCCTTGGCAATCTCTTCTTGGCTTGCGCCAGGAGCGTCGTCGCGTTCCTTTGGCGGGTTCGCAACGCTGTAGACGACGGTGCTTCCTGTCGCGTCTACGCTGTAATCTTCGATGTTTCTCGATGCTTCGACTGTTGATTCCACAGATCCGGCCGCAATGTTGACGAAGACAAGTTTCTTGCTCCCTCCGATCGACATAAGCATCGCGACCCCGCTATCGTCGCGCAACCACGTGAGATTGGAAATTTCCGCTCCGGTGACCAGCAGCTTTCCAGCCGACAAACTTTTGTCTCCAATCTCTCGAACATAGAGTTGATAGTCATTGCGGTTCTGATCGACGTTGGGGGACTTCAGTAGATAGGCGACTTGTGTGCCGCCCCAATTCATCCATACGCCTTCAATATACTTAACCTCGACACAATCCCGAGGAGTTACTGCGGTCCCTTGCGCCCGTGCGGGCCTGCTGCCTAGAATCGCGAGAACGCCTACGACAACCCTGATCGCGTGACGGAAAACTGGACGCATCCTTTATTCCTTTCAGCTCGACTGCTTTTCAAAAGATTAACTTCAAAGCTAACTGAAGGGAACGTGGTCCGCCCGCTTGATACAACGGGCTCAACGTGCCAAGGCTGCGCGCCAAGCTAGCAGTTGCCTGCCCAAACTGAATATCGCCGTAGTTTGGGTCGATCGTGCCGAAGTTTGGGTGATTGAGGATGTTGAAAGCTTCAGCCCTGAATTGCAGCCTAAGGTTCTCGTAAAGCGGGAACTCCCGCCGCACCGCCATGTCGATCTGCCAAGCGCCGAAACCGCGCAGAAAGTTTCGCGGGGCGTCACCCGGCTCCGAGGAAGTTGGGAGTGAAAACGCAGCAGAATTGATACTTCTTCCGCCAGGAAATTGCGGTCCGTACAGGTAAAATGGCTCGCCCGCAACAAGGTTGAGACCGCTATTGAATAGCTGTCCCGTATTAGGATCTACAACGCTGTTTCCGTCCAAGGTGATCGGAAACCCGCTTCGCGCGCTGAATCTTCCATCCAATCCCCAGTTCGAGCTCAACGCGTGCAACCATGACGATGAAAATCCGCCATGGGGAAGATCATAGGAGAGCGCGGCCGTGGCATTGTGTCGGACATCAAAATCGGAATTCCCATATTGATACGGAAACAGGGCATTGTACGAGCCATAGTCCAGGGAATGAGAGAATGTGTATGCGGCAAGAACCTGGAGACCATGAGTAATCTGTCTTTGATATTTGACCTGAAATGCGTTGTAGTTGGAGGACAATCCATTCCTGTAGACATAGAGACTCCTGAATGATGGATTGTATTGAGAGGCGCTGACGTCAGCCAGCTCAAGAAGCTTGCGCCCTCCAGCACCAACATAAGACAGGGTGAGCGATTGTGAGCGTCCAAGAGCTTGTTCGACACTCACATTCCATTGCAATGTGTACGGCAACTCGAGATTTGGAGGATTGGTGAATACTAGCGCATACGGCGCGGTGGGTGGCTGACTGATCACGGGACCAGCAGTTGCCGGAGAGACAGGGAAGCTCGTTGGCAACCCAAACGCCGATCCAAAAAATGTCCTAGCTGTGGTTCCAACGCCCTGGAATCCGAATGATCCCGTTTGCTGGCCTGTATCAAAAAACACTCCTGCACCCCCGCGAATCACTGTTTGGTGTTGAGGGTCGGAGTTGAGCAGGTACGCCGCGCCAAGCCGCGGGGCAACGTTGTACCAACTCGTTTTCCATAATGATGTGCCCTGGGGGGCTAACGTCATAGTTGCATAGTCGTTTAGACCGATGACCGTGTATGGCGTCAGGCCCTGTGAGACCCCGGGCGCTGGATTCACATCCCAACGAAGGCCAGCGGACAGGTTGAGACGCGATCCAATCCTCCATTCATCCTGTGCGAAGGCCGAAAAGTTCAGATAGACGGGATACAGGTTGGGAATCTGAGATTCCCCATAGCCTAGATATACGCTATTCGCTGTCACATCAGCTGCGCTGTCATATAGGTACAAAGCCAGGGGATTCGACTGTTGGATAATCGGCGAGAGACGTCTCCAATCAATGCCGATCTTGAACGCGTGTTTGCCATTTTGGATGTTGACCGTATCAACTAAGTTCCATTGCCGCTGCTTTCCTGCCGTTCCTCCATTCACTGACAGTAGTGGGCTATACGCACCGAAGTTTAAGAAAAAGTTAAAGGCCGCCCGCTCGGACAATCCGTGCAATGAGCTAAAATCCACAGGCACTGCCCCGCCGAAGTTGTCAAGGCGAATGCTATTTCGCAGGGCGTTCGAACTGTAGTTCAACCTGAAATCGTTATCGACGCGCTGCGCAATCTTTGTGGTTGCACCAAACGTGTAGGTATAGGAAGTGTTCGAGCTCGAGCCAACCTCCGACGGCGAGGATCCATTGGTCTGCCGTGCGACAACATTTGATTCTGTACTGCTAAAGCGAAAAAATAGGTGTGTCCTTTGTCCGAGATTTTGGTCGATCCGAACGCTGATTGCATCGACCTGGCTCGGATTTGACCAATTGGCAATAAACTCACCGAGCCCGTTACCGAGGTCAGGCGCATTTGGCGTCGGTAGCGGAAAGGCATTTAGCGCTTGCTGCAACGGTCCGCTGGTGGACTGTCGCAACGCCACGTCCGGCACGTAATTGATAGTCGCGGGAGCCGGTTGGTCAAGGCGTAGCCCCTCATACGAAAAGAAGAAAAAAGTCCTATCTTTGCCATTGTATACCCGGGGAATTTCGAGAGGTCCTCCCAGAGTCCCCCCAAAATCGTTCTGTCTCTCGGCGGATTTAGGTAGTCCCGCAGCATTGTTAAACCAATCGTTGGCATCCAGCGCGTCGTTACGAAAGTAATCAAAGGCCGTTCCATGCCAATCATTCGTTCCTGATCGTGTCACGAAGGAAAACTGTCCACCAGGATTGCGTCCATATTCCGCCGAATAGCTGGAGCTCTGGACACGAAATTCCTGCAGTGCGTCGATCGAGACAAGGGATTGAGTGGTTCCCAACGCTGTAGAGGCTGACTGCGATCCACTTATCCCCGCCCCGCTCGATACGTTCGACGTTCCGACGTTGGCGCTGACGCCATCTACCGTGTAGTAGTTCGATTCTGTCCGCTGCCCATTTACGCTGAACTCACCTGTCTGAAACCCGGAGGGACGTTGAGGCGATGTGGTAAGAACTCCAGGAGTCAGGAGGATGAGGTCCTGGAGGCTACGACCGTTTAGGGGAATGTCTTCAACGAACTTTCGATCAACAATCGTGCTGACCGAAGCGTCCGTCGTGTTGATATTCAGACCGTTGGCCTCTACGGTCACTAATTCCGAGACGGAACCAATCTGGAGCTGAACATTCTGGGCCACGACATCTTGAACATTCAGCGTAAGACCATCGATAATGACCTCTCGAAATCCTTGTTTCTGAACCATTACTCGATAGCGCCCGGGAATCAAGCCCGTAAAGGAATAGATACCTTCATCATTGGTTGTCGTGGTGCTGGCAACACCAGTCGCCAGATTCACCATCCGAATGTCCGCCTTAGGCACGCTGCGCTCTGCTGCATCCGTTATCTGCCCAGACACGCGAGCCGTCTCTGTCTGCGCCCAACAATGAACGACTGTCACCGTCATCAGAATGAAGACGCCAATCACCCCTGCAGCAAAGCGACGCGCCATAAACAGACCCCCGCAGAATATTCTATGAATTTGAGAAAAGCTTCTCTATGGGAGTATGTTCAATCTCGGAACGATTTTTGCCACGGTCGCAGTATCGTTCACATTCTTTTCATCTGTTCAGCGATTGAAAATCCTAGAAATGTCCACAGGTCTAGGTTTGGACGCTTCACGCACGCATCTCCCGCAGTCAGTTCCGTTGAGGCTTCGAGAATTACTCCTGCATTTCCTAGTCGCGACCAAAACCGCATAACTCACGGGTATCGGCTATATATAAACTACGACCTGCTGCGTTCCGAAATAAATCAGCGCAGAGCGTCTCCAGGTTATGGATGGTTCGGCTGACCTGCCAAGACAGCGAAGAGAACGCGCTTGCCCTTCGGCTTGTCAGGATTGCTCGCGGTTTCTGCCGTCACAAAAATCGAATCTAATTTCGAGAGTACGCTGGCATCGTTGTACTTCAACACCCAACGCTTTTCACTCTTCCCGTCGCTAAGCAGTATCCCAAGTCGCGCGACTTCTTCGCCGGGCGATAAGCCGGCTCCCCAGGCATAGAATTCCGCATTTGCGTGGCGCGGGTCGGAAAGGTCATAAGCGTAGAAGATAAGTTCCTGATTCTCGACGTAAAAGATGCGCCCAAAGGAACGGCGTTTGCCACGCGTGTCAGCGTCGTAGACATCAACGATATGAAGATTGCGGGCGGCAAGAATGCCCTGTCCGTCTTTGCTGGTGGCGAGCAGCGCTCTGGCTTGTTCTGCGTTTGCTCTCTCGTACGCCAGCGCCTCCGCCAGCTTTTCTTTGTCCGCTTTCGCCAGAGTGACCTGCACTTCCTCAGCACCCAGCTTTGCATCGGCCTTGCCCAAAGCGCTTTCCGTCTCGCCAAGCCGTTGTGCCGTGATCGCGCCCTCCGACCGAGCTGCGGTCAGCTCGTTTTTTTTACCCTCAAGTTCGACGGACAACTCTTTCACCCGACTTTCGAGTTGGGATTCATACGCCGCAGACGTATTCAACTTGACTTCGAGGACATGCCGGTCCGCTTCTTGCTGGCGAGTCTTGGCGAGCAAGCGATCCAATTCTTGACTGTTCGCCGCCTGCGGGACTGGAGAACTTTCATAGGCACTCTTCGCAGACTGCGCTGCTGCCTCAGTGGATGCGGATCGATCAGGCTGTGGGCGCATCCGGAAATACGTTCCGGCGATGCCCAAAATAACAGAAGCGGCCAGCAAACCCGCGAGCATCACCGAAGAACGTTTCCACGCTCTCGGTTGCGCCGCTGCCGGCGGATAGTGGCTCAGTTGCGTACCCGTTTCCCTGGCGCGGTCGAGAAACCGAGACCTCATTTCGGCGTGAAGACCATCCGGGACCGAACCGGAAAACTCGGCCATCAGATCGGCACCTATCTTCCCAAAATCACCCAGCGTCTCCGCGCAGGACGAGCACGCGTCCAGGTGTTCTCGCAGACGTTGCCATTCATCCGGCGAAATCTGTCCGGAGGCCGCCAGCGCGCAGAGCTCTTCGAAATGTTCATGTCCGGGCATCGGCTATTCCTCCTTCGCGAAAGGGAGACCTCCGCGTGACGCTCTTCGGCCCCTCGGAATCTCTCGATCCCAGGCGCTCCCGCAATTTCGCCAATCCTCTATATAGGCTGTGGCGCACGGTCGTCAGCGATTCCCCCGTGCGCTCGGCAATTTCATTGGCCGACAGCCCCTCGTAGTACGTCAGCTCAATGGTTCGCCTCTGCTTTTCGTCGATCAGTTCCAAGGCCTGGTGGACGAGCCTGGCCGATTCCTGCGGGGAAAGCGCCGAGGGTCCGCTCGAACCGCGTCTCGACAGCTCGGAGATCACCGACTCGATGTCTTCCGTTGTATAAAAATGGCGGGAGTTGAGTTGGTGCTTGCGCCGCAGGCTTTGGCTG
>Ga0070765_100003280_pt1 | contig 10366 bp, 9 predicted proteins | sample HubBroMetageWFT5_FD_71516 | JGI IMG/M metagenome (GOLD analysis project Ga0070765, IMG submission 71516) | Warmed and freeze-thawed soil microbial communities from the Hubbard Brook experimental Forest, New Hampshire - Hubbard Brook CCASE Soil... | ecosystem: Environmental > Terrestrial > Soil... | reverse complement strand
GCGGGGTGCTCGCGATTGGCGCCAACGAAGCCACCTGTCTCTATGTGTTGCCTGAGACCTTCAGTGAATATCGCCGGCGATATGCCGATGTTCAGATCAGCATCTATCGCAACTTCAGCCACAAAATCCTCGAGCGCCTGCAGGATGGCCTGATCGACGTCGGCATTGTGACCATGCCGGTAAAGGCCTCGCGGCTGGTGGTGAAGCGCATCTTCCACGATCGCCTCGTTCTAATGACCAGCCCAAATCATCCCCTGGCGCGATTGGATTCTGTGTCGGTCGAGGCCATGGCGGACTATCCACTCATCCTGCCCAAGACCGGCCACACTCGCAAAACCATGGACAAACTTTTCCGCCCCTATCAGGCGCAATTGCGGATCGCCATGGAACTGCCCAGCATCGCCATGATCAAGGCATTCGTTGCCTCAGGGATGGGAATCTCGCTCATCAGCGAAAGTTTCGCGCGCAAGGAAAGCCGCAGCGGAGACTTGCGCCTGATCCCCTTGTCAGACACCGACTTATCGCGCGAGCTGGGGTTGGTGTACCACCAGGACCGCACCTTGCCGCGCTCGGCAGTGGCCTTCATCGAGATGGTCCGAAACGGATTGCCGCGATTCCGGTCGGCGGGTGCCTTCGAGTTGGAAGGTACGCGGTTGATGGAGCCCGTCCACTTTGACGAAGCGTTGCTTGAGACATAGGAAACCCCAGTAACCGTCCCTCAGAACAACTGTGGTCCTTGCGCGGCTCGTGTCGTATCTGACGCACACCACTTCAGTGTGAGTCCAATCTATCTACACACCAAGCTTCAACAATAGCGGGCCATCCCACCTCCTACACCAAAGTGTGAGTCCGTAACTCACGAATTCACGTGACTCTATAGTCTTCCTTGATCTCACTAGCACGCCGCGAAAAATCCTGCTTATCGCAGCCATAAGAAACTGCTTTCACGGAAATTTCGATTCGCCTCAACGGAACTATGCGTTGGACTCTCGCTTTTGCGTTCCGTAAGGTCATAGTTGCTGTTGGAGAGTGTCGCGCTACTTCTGGGGATGCGTGCTGTAGATAGATACAGCCACAGCAAGAATGTTTACCTCCCGAAGTCGTACATCACGGGTGACTTCGCGAGAAGCTTCGGCCACTTTTCAGCGGCTATTGGTAGCTCGAAAGAAGATGCCGGATTCAAGGCTATGAATCAGGTTCCGGCGGAGGAGACCAAAGCGATGCACACTAAGTTTCGCAAGAAGTTAGCAATGGCCGCTATGTTTATTGGGCTGGCGTGCGTTAGTTACGCTCAAGACGCGCCAGCCGCCAAACCAGCCGACCCGCCGCAGACAACAACTCCAGCCGCCGCGCCCGCTGCCTCAGCAGATGCCGCACCGGCTGCACCGACTCCACTGCCTACGCCTTCTACATCGGGACCGCTGCAGATGGCGCTGCCGATCAACATCGAAGCCGGACCACTCGGCAAGTATGCCCTGAACGGTGCCGTGAGCGGAATCGGAGTATTTCAGAACAACGCGGTGCCGGGTAATAACCCGCAGGAAGGTGCCTTCAGTAACGCGATGATTTTCTTTCAGAAGCCGACGGGCTGGTTTCAGTTCTATGTGCAGGCGGGTGCCTATGACATTGTGTCCCTCGGTACGCCCTTCATTTCGAACTCTACCACCAACAATGACCTCTACGGTCCGGTTCCCGTGGCTTTCGCGAAGCTTCAAGTGGCGAAGAATACAAACATAATGTTTGGAATTCTGCCGACGTTAATCGGCGCTGAATCCACCTTCGACTTTCAGAACATGAACGTCGAGCGAGGCTTGTTGTGGAACCAGGAAAATGCCATCAACCGCGGCGTCCAGATCAACCAGACGATGGGAAAATTCAGCGCCTCGCTCAGCTACAACGATGGCTTCTATTCCAACCGGTACAACTGGCTGAGTGGTTCGCTAACTTACGTGAATGGCCCGCACAGCCTGGCGTTCATTGGTATGGGCAACCTCGGGCAGAGCAACTGGCAGAACCTGGCCACGCCCATCCAGAACAACAGCATGATTCTCAACCTGATTTACACCTACACCAAGGGGGCGTGGGTCATCCAGCCGTACCTGCAATACACCGACGTCCCGACCAACCTGAAGGCGGGCATCGCGCAGGGTGGCCACACAATGGGTGGAGCGATCCTGGTTAGCCGCATTCTGAAGAAGGGATTTTCCGTGACCGGGCGCTGGGAGTACATCGGCAGCAGCGGCAATTTCGCGTCTAACTCGGCAAACCTGCTGTACGGTCCAGGCAGCACGGCATGGTCGCTCACCGCGACCCCAACCTACCAGTACAAGAAGTTCTTCACGCGTACGGACATTTCCTACGTAGGTGCCGGCAACATCACCCCGGGCAGCGCCTTCGGTTCTTTCGGACTGAAGCCAAGCCAGACCCGCGGCGTGGTCGAGTTGGGCTTCCTGTTTTAAGCAGCTTAATATCGACGATGTGGAGCGGCATGCATCCGAGCATGCCGCCGTCCACACTCAATACCAGCAGATTGCAGGGGACCCCGTTGGAGCGTATGAGAAGATTGAATACGCTTAGGCAGCATCTCGACTGCGATTTGTTCGACGCCCATTGCGCGAGCAGCGAATGCGACGCGACGACAGCCGAATCCGAGATGGAGAGGACGGGGCATGACAAAAGTTGAAGCGATCATCCAGCCTTCGAGATTCGAGTCAGTCAAGGAAGCGCTGATCGAAATCGGAGTCGAAGGCATGACTGTGCTCGAGGTGCGCGGCCACGGCCGCCAAAAGGGGCACACCGAACTCTACCGCGGCCGAGAGTACAGCGTAGACCTTTTACCGAAAATCAAACTCGAGCTGGTGGTGGACGACAAGATGGCAGAGCGCGCCGTGGAAGCCATCCTGAAGGTCGCGTCTACAGGCAAGATTGGCGACGGCAAGATCTTTCTCTCCAAGATCGACGACGCCATCCGCATCCGGAACCAGGAGCGCGGGGTCGCCGCGCTGTAGGCGGAGACGGCGCCCCCGCAGCTGGCAGCTAACAACCCAGCGACGATCACGAACTCAACAGCCTCACCCGCACGCTGTCGTGCCGGCCTTGGCGGAGTAAGGTCGGTTCGTTCCTGCATCCCCCGTTGGAAAGCGGGCCATTTTAGCCCGGAAATCTGCGCCGCCAGATACCCGTGCTCAGTAGACTGGTGTGCTTCGACACAAGGAGGCGCTACTCGCCATGTCGTCCTTCAAACAACGCCTGATGCTGCGCCTGGTGAACATCTGGCCTCCCATCGCAGGCGCGGGCATCCGTGTACGTTGGGGCGCCGACATGAAATCGGTTGACGTCGAGATGAAGCTGCGGATGTGGAACCGCAACTACGTCGGCACGCACTACGGAGGGTCGCTGTACTCCATGGCCGACCCGTTCTACATGCTGATGCTGATGAACAATCTCGGGCGGGACTACATCGTGTGGGACAAGGCGGCAACCATCCGCTTCCGCAAGCCCGGCAAAGGCAAGGTGCGCGCCCAGTTTCGCCTCAGCGACGCGCAGCTCGACGACATACGACAGCAGTTAAAAACCCTGCCCAAGTATGAGCCTACCTTCACGGTCGAAGTGAAGGACGAAGCAGGCGACGTAGTGGCCGAGGTACAGAAGGTACTGCACATCCGCAAGAAGTAGCGAGCGGTAGTAGCGGTCCAGTCGAAGGCGCTACGGCTGCACGACGATCGTCGCCATCATGCCGCCATCTTCATGATCAAGAATGTGGCAATGGTAAACGAATGAACCAGCAATATTTGGATCGCGGAAATCCATGCGCACCGTAACGTTCGGGTAGGGACCCGTGCCGATCCAATATGGAACCGTAATTGTGTCAGCCATGTAGGGATTTGTAACGCTCACCCCGTTAATCGCCGTCACCAGGAAATGGACCTGGTGAATGTGAAACGCGTGCGGTTCGCCAGTCTGATTTGAAATTGTCCAGTCTTCCACCGATCCTACCTTGGTGGTGATTGCTGGACCGTTCTTAGGATCGAAGAGCTTTTGTTTTTGTCCGGGTACCGTTATGAAGAACTGACCCGGTCCGTTCGTTCCAACATTCAGCTCAGAGAAGTACAATGCTCGCGTGGTGTTGGGTGTCACCGAGGCCAGTCCGGAGAACCGCGGCGCTTCTGTCGGCGGAGGAACCGCGCGGGCAGTATGGACTTCGTCATATTTCCCCGGACCAACTACGATGTTGGCGAGGCTCGTCGCAGGCATCGGATCGCCGATCGGCCCGGTGTCGAAACCCTCCGTGAACAAGTGGGAAGGCGTACCCACGGCCAACGCTGGAACAATGAACTCGGCGCGGCCAGCCGGCGGCAGGTAGATCGTCGTCATATTGGTGGGCGTTGTCAGCGGAATGCCGTCGACAGAAATCACTAGCAGCTGCTGCGCTGCGGGAGCAAGAAGCTGCAGCGCAAGAAATCCGTTGGTGGAAGCGTTGAGCACGCGCCAGAATTCTTGCTGCCCCGCCGTCATATTGATCACAGGCAGTGGATGCCTGGGATAGTTTGCCGTCTCGAAATTTACCGTAAATTGACCATCGTCGTCGGTCACGGCATCCACGTTTCTCCTGAATATCAGGATTCTCTCGGTCAACCCCTGGGTCAGCGAGTTCGTGCCGCCGATAATGAGCGCACCTGAAGCGCCCCCAAGGACCTGCGGGGCGGAGAATCCGTGTGGGTGCGGATGATACCAATACAAACCGGGAGGGTCGTTGGCCGGGATCGGTATCGAATACTGAAAGGGTTGACCATTATTCGGGATGATGGTCTTGACTACTTCATCCTGATGGCAGATTGGAGCAACGTTCAGCCCGTGGAAGTGAATATTCGTCGTCGTCGCGGTCACCATTCCACCCAGGCACGGATTGTTCTGGGCAGCGGCCGCGTCCATATCGCCCATCGCCATCGGCTGCATTGGGGCGTGCCTGGATTTCGGCGGACGCCCGGTCACCGTGATGTTGTTGGTGAAGTTCAGGACCAGCCGGTCTCCAGGATTGACACGAAGCGTGGGAGCTTCAACCGGATTGCCATTATTCACGTAAACATAACAATAATGCGTGAAGCCAGTGGGACCGATCTGACTCAGTAGAGCAAGATTCAGGGTGAGGACCCCATTTTGACTATAAAGATCTAAAGGGTTTGCTATAGCGGCACCGTCAGTAGGACGCGGAGGGCACATCTGTTGCGCCACGGCACACAACGGCAGCCCACTCACCAGCACTAGCTGCAAAAACCAAAGCTTACAGCGCATATCCACCATCCTCCTCAACTTCCCGCGTACGCAGCCTACTACCAATTCGATCGGACACGGCTAAAATGGGCGCGGCGGATAGACACCAATCGACAACGCCCCTGGATAAAAAAGCTGAACCGGCGAGGTGCTCGCCTCTGTCAAAGTGCATGTCTTACCGTTGGAGGTAACCGTGAGGATGCCGATTGCCGTCGCAGGACCATGGTTAATCTCAAGGTAGTCCCGGCCGAATTCAGCTACGTAGAGCACGCTTCCTGTCCCAGTGGTATCTCTAGTCACTACCGATCCCAGCCACGGACGAAAATTAAATCCCTGTAGCGTTTTCGACATACAGCCACGCATGATCTTTCCCGTGGTGGCATTGAAAAAAGCCGCCGTCACCGTACCACTCTCGCTGTTAGCGATGTAAAGAAGGCTTTCGTCGGGGCTAAGCCGGACGGCGCCTGCGTCTACTCCCGTTCCCTCTACACTCGTGAGGGAGTAAGCGAGGGTAGTCGCAAGTTTGCCGGTGGTCAAGCTCGATACTTCCACCGTTGAAGTGGCAGATATGTCACCGAAAATCGCAAATCGGCCATCCTGCGTGATGTCCACGCCACTCGGCATACTGGGACCGGCAAACCAGTTCTGGTTCGGGGCAGTGTAACCGGTCGAATTCTGCAAATCGTTATTCGACACCGGCATTCCACCGGTGACGCTGAAAGACTGAATGGAGCCATCACCATAAGCTACGACTAACATCTTGCCGTTAACGGCCATGCCGCTGACAGAGCCACCTTGCAATCCGATTGCAGACACATCCCCAAGGAATGACAGTCCGCACCCGCTTTGCACTGCGAAGGTTCCTATCGTGTTCGACGCGGTAAAACTGGCATAGAGGTAGCTCGTGTTGACGGCCAGGCTAATTCCATTAGAACTGCCGTCATCGGTCTGAGATCCGGTAAAAGTGCCCACCGCTTGTTGTGTAGACAGGGAGATTGAGGCGATGTCGTTGCTGCCGGCGTCGGAAACGTAAAGACACGGGGCCGAAAGGCTCGGCACCGAATTCAGTCGCGACGTCCCGAAAAAACCGCCTTGGATGCCGAATCCACCGGTATACACACTGCTCTGGTAAGTGATCTGCGTGCCTGCAGCCTGGTAAAAACTGAGGGCGTTCGGCGTGGGAAATCCGGTGTCCTCATTCACGACCACGCTAATCGAAGACGGTGTCTGGGCCTTGTCACCCTGAGCGGCTGGCCCAGCGGCACTGCACATCGCCGCCAGTGCAAGCGGCATCACCGCCGACAATAAACCTCTAGTCCACCTATTCATTCGATTAGTCCTCAATTGCAAGGCCAGTTGGGGTTAGAAAGGACATCAACAGTGAAGCGCTTGTGGAGATCCGCAACAACACCCACGTTCCAGAAACTATGCAACCGGTAAATGTCAATGTCAACCGGCGGACAAGAAAATAGTTGCAAATGAATTGCAATAAGCTGCAACACCGGCGACACTCGTTTTCAGCGGTGCCGCGTCTCTCTCGTTGAAAAAAAGTGCCATGCCGGTGGGGGCATGGCACTTACAGTTTCAGACTCACCGCGTCGTGAATAACTTACTTCACAGACACGATAATCGAGTTCGATCCGATACCATTCGCGACGGACTGTACCGAGTACGTCCCGGCGGGAATGGTCGCGGGCAGATCGAAGTGGGTGAACATGATGGTGCCGGGCTTGATGCTATGCGTGCTGTCGTCATGCGTGAACGCATAGTAAACGTTGCCAACAGTGCAACCGCCGCCTGTACAAGTGAGGCGAACCAGCGGGTAGTTGGTTTCGCCCTGGTAGTCATCACCGTAGGCGTTGTTCTGCGACAGGCCGTTCAACTGGCGGCCATACAGGACATTGTTCGCCGACCCGATCTTCAGGTTGGTGGACGCCGCCAAAATGGTGGGTACTGCTGCTGCGACTACGCCTGGAGCGGGGGTGTAAGCCGAAACCGGGCTGGTGCCGAAGTCCGTGAACATGATCTGCCCGGTCGGCAGGATCATCAGGTGGCCAACAAACGAAGAGCCAGATGGACAACCTGCATTGTTCGCAGTCGCGGTCAGGCTGTTGCTCGTCGGGTTGTACTCCAGGAACTGGCAGCCACCCTGGAACAATCCAGGGCTGTAATCGACCAGCACCTTGCCGTTCGGTTCCAGTGCGCCCGGACCGTCGGCCTGGTCCAGACCGCCGGGAGGAACAGGGCCGGCTGTCCACGTGCCGGAAGCTACGTCGTAAAGCGCGGTCGCAACTACATTGCCGCCAGATTGGAAGACCTTGTTGTTGTACATCAGCACCGCAGAGCCCAGTTCCTCATCCGCCGGGTTATAAAGATGGATGGGAGTCTGTCCGGTACACGTCCACGCGCCTGTGCCCTGGTCGTAAAGCTCCGCACCACCATTGACGCCGTTGCCGCAAGGGCTATTCTTCGCGTCCACGGTTAGTACCTTGTCACTCGTCAACAGCGTAAATCCGGATTCGTCGTTGTTGGACTGACTGACCGAGCCGGTAGCGAGCCAGGAATTCGGGCCGTTGAAGATCGCGTTCTGCGGCGTGCAGCAGTTCGCCTGCATGTACTTTCCATTGGCCAAAATGATGCTCTGAGCGTCGCCGATGGTGCCCCAGCCCGTGGGTGGGCTGTTCAGCGTCCAAGTGACATTGCCCCAAGGGACGATGTTTCCAACCGCGCCCAGCGTTGTCCAAACCGCTACGCCGTTGTTGTATTCGCCACCTTCGATTACGACTTGCTTTCCGTTATTCAGTACTTGCGAGCCGAAATAGATGGGTGCGTAACCTGCGGGCAGGTGTCCGGTCGTGCTCCACGTTCCGTTGACGTAACTGCCAGTGGCGTTAGGGGTAAGAATGAACCAGACGCCGGTATCCGGACCCTGTGACTCATTGACCAGGATTCTGCCGTCCCGGAGCTGCAGCATCGGACCGGTGGCTGCACCGGGTTGGTTGGTGAGATTCGTCCATGACTGTGCTCCGGCGACCCCGGCCAGAGCCAATAGCACGGTAAGTGCAATTGCGAACCTTGCGAATGCCTTCATCTTTTCTCCTCCGAGGAACCGGGCGACCGGACAGGATTTGCGACCGAAGAGCGCGCAATTTCCAGCTCAGACAGCGGTTCTCCTCAATAGCTTGTTTGCTTCCTTGGCCGCAGAACCCTTACGTTCGGCGCGCCGCCTCTCCGCAATTACGCGCCGATCTTGCGGCGAATCACGCCCGCGATACCGATAATCCCGGTACCCAACAGCATCAGGCTTCCCGGCTCAGGGACGGTAGTCTGCTGCGTCTCGTAGAGCGCGAACGCCAAGTCGGTGGAATTCTGCGACCGGACTCCGGCGAAATCCGTGTACGAAATACCATCGCCTGTCGACGAGCTCGTCCATCCCCACTGCGGCGGGAACGCCAAACTGGGTACGACTGACAGCCAGTAAGTCGTGCCGGCGCCTGCGGCGAAGTTCACCGTCGCCGTGTACAGGTAGGTTGGGTCACCGAGGGCGTCAAGCTGCAGGAAGCTTTCGCTCCCGTTGCCGGCGATGGTAAAGCTGGAAATCAACCCACCCGGCTGTCCGGCATTGTTCGCGTAAAAGCCAACGTTCCAACTCATGATGGGACCGAGACTTTGCGGGTTGTAGTACCCTCCAACCCATTGGACCTCGGTGAGAGTGCCGGCAGATCCTAGACTGAAATTGTCATAAGACTGGGCGAATTGACCAAAAAGTGTGGTGTCATTTTGCGATGCGTAGAGACCCTGAAAATTCGGGTTCTGAGCATAGACAAGGACTTGTGCCCCCCAGCCAGGTACGGCCAGAACTAAGAGCATCGCCGCCAATGCAACGAAGGGAAGCCTGTGTTTCAAGCGGTCAGCCATTTTTCCTCCTGTGAAGGTGATGGTTAAACTGGATGTGAATTGTGTAGAGATAGAGTGCAGAGCGATACTAAGTGCTGCTAACCCCAGCCCCGGATCTACCGTACGACGTAAGTTGCACGATTATCTCCACATTACTTGTAAGCTATGTATATGATTAGACTAAGGTTATCACAGTAAAACTAAAGTGCTATATGCAGAACTTTGCTGCTTTGTGGCCACCACGTGCCCTACTACCACGCCCGTATTCACCTTTCGCTGCATCGACCTGAGGATTAGTTCTTTCGCAGTGATGGTTGGCTAGTCCGTCTGGGCATGACCCCAAGACATTCAGACCGTATGGCTGATACGCGGAGTCCGCGGACAGCGGCGGTTTATACTGCGTTGGGCCAGCGGCCCCCTATGCAACCTTTCGCCTCCGTTACCCCATTCCCGCCAGAGACGCCATGTTGCGCATAGGACTTACCGGCGGAGTGGCTTGTGGGAAATCCACGGTCGGCGCCATGTTGGCTGAGCGCGGCGCGCACTACCTCCAGGCTGACACGCTGGCCCACCAGCTCTATGCCCCCGGCGAAGCAACCTACGATTCGGTGGTCGCGCACTTCGGCCGCGAGATCCTGAATCCCGATGGCACCATCAACCGTGGCCGGCTGGCGAACGCCGCCTTTCCGGCTCGTATCGCGGAGCTGAACGCCATCGTTCACCCGGCCGTGGTCGCCGCCCAGAACCGATGGATGGACGACATCCAGCAAACGGACCCCGACGGCATCGCGGTGGTCGAAGCCGCCCTGATCGTGGAAGCCGGCGCGGCCCGTGACTTCGACAAGCTGATTGTTGTGACCTGCAATCTCGAGCAGAAGATCGCGCGTTACGCCCAACGCGCTAAGATTAAGATATCGCTGGAAGACGCGCGCAAAGAAGTGCTGCGCCGGAGCGCGGCCCAGTTGTCGGACGAAGAGAAGGCCAGTCGCGCAGATTACGTGATCGACAATTCCGGGATGATCGCCGACACGGCGCGTCAGGTCGAGGCGGTGTGGCAGAAGCTGCGAACGGCTCCCGCGCCCTAGCAGGATGCTGAAAAAGTACTCCCCATCCACCACGCCGACATGCTAGGAAAGGAGCATGCGAGGCATGGATCATCAGCAAAGTCACATGTTCAGTTATTTGTCGCCGGAAGCGC
>Ga0070765_100003279_pt1 | contig 10366 bp, 10 predicted proteins | sample HubBroMetageWFT5_FD_71516 | JGI IMG/M metagenome (GOLD analysis project Ga0070765, IMG submission 71516) | Warmed and freeze-thawed soil microbial communities from the Hubbard Brook experimental Forest, New Hampshire - Hubbard Brook CCASE Soil... | ecosystem: Environmental > Terrestrial > Soil... | reverse complement strand
GGCCCCAAGGAAGTGGAACGGAAGAAAACCGCAAGATGCTGGCCGCGTTTCGGTGGAATCTGCGACTGCTGAGTTATATCGCGCTGGTCGTCGGCGCGTTCCTGATTTACAACACGATTTCGGTTTCGGTAGTGAGGCGGCGGCCGGAAATTGGTGTGGTTCGTGCGCTCGGCGCCAGTCGCGCGGACGTTCTCATTGCGTTTCTCGGAGAAGCAACGTGTTTGGGCGCGGCGGGAGCGCTGGTCGGCTTACCGCTGGGAAGATTGATGGCTACCGGCGCGGTAAAGTTGATGGCACTGACCGTGGATTCGCTCTATGTGAGCAGCCGGCCGGGTCCGATTGAACTCTCCGCTGGGTCAGTGGCTTTGGCGCTGTTCATCGGCATCGGAGTTTCCGTGATTTCCGCACTGGCGCCCACGCGAGAGGCCATGCAAGTTTCGCCGGTAGACGCGATGTCGCGGGGCCGCCGGGAATATACGGTGCAGGTGCACAAGGAGCGGGATCTGTTGATCGCCGCGGTGCTTGCGGTGTTGGGTGCTCTGGCTGCGAAACTTCCGGCGGTTGCGGGCAAGCCAGTTTTTGGATATGTGGCCACAGTTTTGCTTATCGCGGCGGCATCTTTCGCGATGCCTGCTCTGGTCAGTTTTATTTCTCGCGCTGCGTCAAGAGTGTTGGGGAAATTGTTTGGCGTGGAAGCGTTGCTGGCTTCGCGTAGCTTGGGCGCGTCGCTGCGGCGAACTTCGGTATTGGTCGCGGCTCTATCCACTTCCGTGGCCATGATGGTTTCCGTGGGAATTATGGTTGGAAGTTTTCGGCAGACGATTGTCACCTGGATGAACGACGAATTGCCTGCGGATTTGTATCTTCGGCCGGCGGGGAATCCCGCGGCCGACAGGCATCCAACGCTATCGCTGGAGTTAACCGAAAAAATCGCCGCCCTGCCCGGTGTGGCTTCCCTGGACCGCTTGCGCGCGTACGAAATCAGCTACGACGGTATGCCGGTGACGCTTGCTTCCGTGGACTTGCGCACCGCTCGCGCTAACCAAGCCTCCGATTTCGTTTCCGGGCGTGCACCGGAGCAGGTTTTGCGGCAATTACGCGGCCAGCAGAACGTCATCGTCAGCGAGCCATTCACGTACAAGCATCACGTGCGTACGGGAGACGTCCTGACGCTGGCGCTTGGAGAAAAGAAAGCTGATTTCCGCATCGTGGACGTCTCGTTCGATTACGCCAGCGAACGCGGGTACGTCCTCATGGATCGAGACGTCATGCTTCGCTATCTGCCCGATCCTACGCCGTCGAATCTGGGAATCTTTCTGAAGCCGAACACGGACGCGCAGGCCGAGCGTGCAAAGATTCAGGAAATTGCCGCGGGGCATCACATCCTGATGTTTTCCAACAAGGATTTGCGTGGCGAAGCGGTCAGAATTTTTGATCGCACCTTTGCAATCACGTACGCGCTGGAAGCGGTGGCGATTCTCGTGGCGGTGATGGGAATCGCAGGCGCGTTGATTGCGCTGGTGATTGACCGGCGCCGGGAATTCGGTCTTCTGCGTTTTCTGGGCGCTTCTTCGGGCCAGTTGCGAAAACTTATTCTGGTGGAAGCGGGTTTGCTCGGCCTCTTCGCCAATGCCGCTGGATTTGTGCTGGGTTACTTTCTGTCGCTGATCCTGGTGTTTGTCATCAACAAACAATCTTTTGGCTGGACCATTCGATTTCACTGGCCGGTTTCGGTGCTGCTGGGCGCGCTCACCGCGGTTTACATCGCCACGGTTCTGGCTGGCTTGTACCCCGCGAGCCTGGCCATGCGGCTGAATCCACTTGAGGTTGTGCATGAAGAGTAGCGCGCGATTTTTAACGCTACTCTTTCTCGCGCTCCTTCCTGCCGCTGCGCAATACCGCACTGCGTTGCCCGGGTATCACTATGAATTTCCGCGCGATCATTTCGGCCATCCGGAATTTCAAACCGAGTGGTGGTATTACACCGGGAACCTGACGGCAACGGACGGGCATCATTTTGGATTTGAACTGACATTTTTTCGCGAAGCGGTGAGCCGCGATGCTTTGAAGACTGCCACTTGGGACGTACAGGACGTCTATCTGGCGCACCTGGCGCTGAGCGATCTGGATGGCGGCGAGTTTTATCATGCAGAGCGCACGAATCGCGCGGGCCCGGGTATTGCCGGAGCAAGCGAGACTACTCGGCGCATATGGAACGGCAACTGGTCGGCGGAATGGAAGGGTGACGCGCAGGAACTGCGAGCCATCGATGAACGCTTCGCACTGGAGCTCTTACTGCGGTCAGGGAAGCCACCGGTCATTCACGGGGAAGACGGCGTCAGCCAGAAGGCAGAAGGGCCGGGCCACGCTTCGCACTATATTTCCTTCACGCGCCTGCTCACTTCCGGCACCATTCAGCTTAACGGGAAAAGCTTCCTGGTCTCCGGCACCGCGTGGATGGATCACGAATTTTTCACTCACCAGCTTTCGAACGAGCAAACGGGTTGGGACTGGTTCAGCCTGCAATTGGCAGACAACACGGAGCTGATGCTGTTCGAGCTCCGGCGCAAGGATGGAACGCTTGATCCATTTTCGTCGGGAACGTATGTGGACGCTCAAGGGAAGACAAGTCATCTGCGCGTAGCGGAGTTTTCCCTGAAGCCTGCCGGTCCTTCGTGGAAGAGCGCGACCTCGGGCGCGACCTATCCGATTCAATGGACTATTTCGGTGCCCGGGCTGGGTCTCGCGCTCGAAGCAACCACACCGCTGAAATCGCAGGAGCTGTCGGGTAAAAGTAAATTTTCTCCCACCTACTGGGAAGGCGCGATCAATCTTAGCGGCAAGAAAAACGGGGCTGCGGAGCACGGTGTCGGTTACCTGGAGATGACAGGCTACGATCACCCGGTGAATTTCGGAGATAATTCCGCGGGCCAGCCGTGAGCTGCCCCCGCAGGATTGCAAAATGCTTCCTTTAATGTATCGCCGCCTACAACCCATCGCCGACTCGACGGTGACGTGAGCGCCATAGAAGGGATCTGATGCGAGGACGGTTGCAAAAAAATGGTGACGCGCTCGCTGAAGTAGTTCAGGATTTGGGTTCTATATGGAAACGCAAGTCCGCGCAGCGAAACCGATCCATCAGGAGTCACGAGCATGAACGCCCCAGATCCATCGCAGAAGATAGTCTTCGGAGGCAGCGAAAAGGAACGGGGATTCCCAGTCGCGCGGCTGATTGGGTTTCAACCACAGCCAATTTCCGAGGGTCATGCGGTGGTGACCCTCACGACCGGCCCCCACCACGCCAATCCCATGGGCACGCTGCATGGAGGAATTTTGTGTGACATTGCCGACGCCGCGATGGGCGTGGCCTTCGCAAGCACGCTGAAAGACGGGCAATCCTTCACTACGATTGAGTTGAAGATTAATTTTTTCAGGCCTGTGTGGGAGGCGCAGTTAAAGGCGGAGGCCAAGGTGATTCGCCGAGGCTCCACGGTGGGCTATCTGGAGTGCGAAGTCACCGACGAACAAGGGCGCCTGGTAGCCAAGGCGGCTTCGACGTGCATGGTACTGGATGGAAAAAGCGCGCACGGACGCTGAAGAAAATTCTCAGCTTGTGGCGACAGGACGAACGGGGCCGGGCTTTTCGCTGACGGAACAACGGAAGAAGCGGTCATCGCATTCTTCGCAGCGAAACGGCCGCATGAAAATCAAAGGTAACAGGAAAGTTTCCACGATTCCCTTGGTCCGCGAGCGGTGATTCAAAGAACTACGGCAATTTGGACAAGTGATCTGCATTAATGTCTTCTCCCAAGTTGAATGGCGGCGAGATCACTACCTGCAGCAAACAAATCGAAATCTAAGAATGCCGGTGGCGCCGGTCGCGACTTAACTCCGAGTGGCCGTTGGCATCCAACCAGGCCAGAAGACAGCGGATGCTGCCGTGTGCCAACGCAATGCTCGAATCGGCCGCGCCGTAATAGAGATTTATGGTGTCGCCATCCGGCGCGATGGTGTAGCCGCAGGGGAACACAACATCCTGAACATCGCCCTGGCGTTCGTATTCAGTTTCCGGAGCGAACATCCAGGAATCGCCGCGATTCAGACATTTCTCGGGATCTTCCAAATCAAAAAGGGCCAGGCCGAGCCGGTAGATGGAACTGGACGGCGTCCTTCGAACGCCGTGATAGATCATCAGCCAGCCACGGGACGTTTCGATGGGCGGCGGCGAAATGCCAATTTTGTTGGCGTCCCACCACGCTCCCCGACGGGCCTCCAGCATAAGCTTGTGCGTGCCCCAGTGCCGCAAGTCCGGCGAATAAGAAATCCAGATGTGCGCGCCCAGCGGGGTCATCGGCCGATGAATTAGGGCCCAGCGTCCGTTGATTCTCCTGGGCAATAACGCGGCGTCTTTGTCGTCCGGAGACATCACCACGCCAAGTCTTTCGAAGGAGCGAAAATCTTTCGTGAGCGCCAGCGAAACACCAGGGCCGCCACGCGAGTAGGACGTGTAAACAATCGCGTACTGAGTAAGCTCCGGCACGTAGGTGATGCGCGGATCCTCAATACCCCACACTTCTTCCGGAAAATTTTCGGGATCGGGCAACAGCGTAGGCTCGCTGTCGATTTTCCATCCGTCAACGCCGTTTACAGAGTGGGCTGCGCAGAGGTGCGAAAGACCCCGGCGATCTTCCACGCGACAGAGAAGCAGCGTGGAGCCGTCGGGCAGCAATGTGGCGCCCGCATTGAAAACGGAGTTCATGGAGTACGGCCAGTCGGCCGCGGTCAGAATTGGGTTTTCGGCATGGCGCTTAAACAATATGTCGTGTTGGAGATTGGTATTTTTTGAGAGCAGTTTGACTGTCGACACCTAAACACCTCTGATAATCAAGACCAACGAAAGTACCTGCGAGCGGTTCAGGACTTGCTATCGGTTATGTCCGTTTCTTCCAACTTGCGCATTTCCAGAAGCGCCATCAGGAAGGAAAGGGTTGATTCCGCTCCCTGGTTTTCATTGGCGCGGTCCGGGTGCAAGCCATCTCGACATCCACCGGTTGTGGGATCGTACAGCGCGATTTGCAGGTCGTTATCTCCCAGGAACCAATTGAAAGCCGTCCACGCTTCCTTCCGCCAGCGGCCCTTGCCGGTCGCGCGATAGGCTTGCAGATAGGCGGAAACGGCGGCGCAAGCTTCGATAGGTTGTTGATCGAAACGGGCCTTTTCACTTTTCGTCGAGTAGAACCCGTGCGATCCGACGGGCACAAAGTGACCCTTCGTTTCGCAACGCTGGACGTTTGCCAGCCAACCCAGGGCCTCGAGCCCGCCGGAGAGCATCGCATCGTTTGCATTTCGAACGCCGGCTCGTATCAGCGCTTGTGGCAGTCGAGCGTTTGAGTAGGAGAGCCCTTTCTCAAACCAGTTCCAATCCGCGGACCGATGGACACGATAAGAATCGAGCAAGCGATTGGCCAGCGCATCCGCTGCATTGAGGGCGGCGCGATCGCCCGGGAATGATTCAAGATATTCCAGCAACCCCAGAAGGGCGAATGCACAGGCCCGGGGACTTCGAAACTCCACCGCGGCGGGAACAGCCAGCTCAAACAGGCGCCCAGCGGCACCACGGAGCCCTGCGACCCTAGTTCTTCCCAGGACGGTCCCCAGTCCCCATAACGCGCGTCCGTGACTGTCTTCCGAGCCTTCCAGTTCCTGCCACTGACGCTCGTAGCTGAGACAGTTTCTGAATCTCTTACTGATGGGATCGAAGGCGAACCAAAGAAAAGCCAAATAACGAGCGGCGAGATCGGGCGAGCTGGTCGCGCTTCCCCGGCCAAGCTCTTCCAGAAGAATCGCGACAATAAGCGCCCTCGCGTTGTCGTCGGTCGAGTAGCCTTCCGGATAGTTGGGCACGACGAATACCGCGTGCTCAATGATTCCGGTGTGGTCGGTCATGCGGTGCAGGTGATCGAGCTTCACAATGGGAAGACGATCGAGAATCTTTTCCGTGTTCTGCGCGGAAAATGTGGCGCGCGGGTTGCGCAAACGTTCGTTGTACACGCGTTCAAAACTCCCCATGTATTGCTGCGCTACACGGTTCCAAACCATATTTCTGGTGTAGAGATACGCGCGTTTGCGCATGGCATGGCGCGCGGTGGCGTTGTCCAGCAACTCGATGGTTCTATCGGCAATCGCCTGCGGATCATCAAAGGGCACAAGCACGCCGCGTTCCTCGTCCAACAATTCGATGGCATGGAGATAGGGAGTCGAGATGATCGCTTTCCCGGCACTCAACGCATAGGCGAGCGTCCCGGAAACGACCTGGCCTTTGCTTTTGTAAGGAGTGATGTAGATATCCGCGGCGCCGATCAATTCGACCAGTTCCTGCGGACTCACGAAACGATTCCGAAAGATCACGCTGGATTCAACTCCGAGATCCTTCGCCAGCTTCTGCAAATACTGTCTATATTTGTCGCCCTCTTGCCGCAGGACATGCGGGTGAGTCACTCCAGAGACCATGTAAACGACATTGCTGTGGCGCGACAGGATACTCGGCAACGCTCTGATGACGTTCTCTATGCCCTTGTTCGGCGACAGCAGTCCGAAGGTGAGCAGGACGTCTTTCCCTTCGGTTCCGAAGCCGTCCTTATAGAAGCTGGGGTCGGTGAACGCCACGTCGGGTATGCCATGCGGAATCAAATCGATCTTGGAGCTTGGAACGTGAAAAACTTCCTGGAGAATTTCCGAGGACTGGCGGCTCATCACGATCAAACGATCCGACAACGATGCGATTTCTTCCATCACCAGGCGCTGATCGGCATTTGGCTCGCGTAGCACGGTGTGCAGAGTGGTCACGATCGGCATGTGCAGTCTGCGCAGGAGTTCGAGAATGTGTGCGCCCGCCGGACCGCCGAAAATTCCGTACTCATGTTGCACGCAAACCAAATCAATATTGCTGAAGTTCAAGAAATCGGCTGCTTGCCGGTAGGAAGCCAATTCATCCTGAGAAAGCTCGAATCGAATCCGGGCCGGATACGAGTAGCCTTCCGGCGTATCGTTGACCGGCAGGGCCAACAATTCGGTGGACTCATACTCAGCGTGAAGCGCGTCGCACAAATCCGTGGTGAACGTAGCGATTCCGCATTTCCGAGGCAGGTAGTTTCCGATGATCGCCACTCTGGCAGGCAGAATGGACCGTGGATGCACGGGAACCGAAGGCACAGATTTTTCTTCGACGATGACGGGGTCGAGACGCACCACCTCCGTATCTTGCGCGAGGCCGAACGTAGCGTGACCAGACACGAGATCGATTAGGATGGGATTCTCCATTTCCGGAATTGTCCTGGGCGGCGCCATAGCTTTAGTTCTCGAGACTGGTCCCGGCCGATTTCCCAAACTTGTAGGAAATAGATGAGACTTCGTCTTCCCTCTTTCATTGTGAACGGGATTGCCAGAGGCGTCTGTGCCGGATTGGACAGTTACGCTCTATCGTCCGATTAGAAATTTTCTTGTGGCTTCTTGCTCCACGGTTTTTGTCCCTTTGGGGAGCGCGACTCGCGATAGGTATCCAGTTCCGCGGACGAAATTATGTACTGCGTTTCGAGAGGATGATTCGAGTGCGCGGCCAGTTCGGCCTGCAGCCTTTCGGCACAGATGCCAGGGGCATCCTGATAGCGAGCGCGATGAGAAACGAACGCTTCGTTGGCAATATTCAATGTGAATTCGCGATCTTCGCCGGCACCGCGCACATTGAACGTGTATTCACGCGAGAGCGGCTTTGCCTGAAACCCGAGATACTGCACGATGATGCTTGTGCTCACTTCGCTCCACCGGGAACAAACACAGGACCGGAAAGCGTAGGCGCCGGCTTGACGGCCTTGGCACGCTTGGCTCGACGGCGCTTTGGCGGAATACCTTCAGCGGCTTCGATAACCAGGAGGCTGGTGACAAATTTCTTGAGTCCGTGAGTATCGAAATCGATGGTCGTGCGATCGTCGCCGGATTCGGTGACTACGCCACAGCCATACTGAAAATGTTTAATGTACTTGCCCGTCGCATGATTCGCCACAATTCCTCCAGTTAATTAAACGCAGAAAAAGCGCCCGCCTCAGTCCTACACTTCGCTCAGGATAAAAAACGCGGCCGCTAAAACAATCTAGTATCGTCCGCGACCTCTTCCGCCGCCGTCGCGACCGCCATCTCTTCCCCCGCCGCCGTATCCACCACGACCACCGCGGTCGCCTCCGCCGCCTCTTGATTCTTGCGGACGCGCTTCGTTCACTTGCAGCGCGCGGCCCTCCACTTCCATGCCGTTGAATTCGCCGATAGCTTTTGTGGCGTCATCACCTGCACCCAATTCCACGAAGCCAAAGCCGCGCGAGCGCCCGGTTTCCCGGTCGGTGATGACTCGTGCCGAAGAGACTTGATATCCCTTCCCGGCGAAGAGTTGCTGCAGAGATTCATCCGTCATTCCAAAAGTGAGATTACCAACGTAAAGTTTTGTCATCCGCGTTTCCTTTGACTATCTCTAATTCTCGAAACTCAATTTACAAAAGGCTCGGCGCCTGCGCTATTCGAACAATCAGCGGCTTCATACTGAAATGGCTTCGTGCAGAGAAAAGGCTTGCAGCTCAAGAAGCGACGGCAGTGGCCATCTTGTGAAACGTGGAATTCGCGACCATATAGGTGTGAATACGAAGAGCCCCTTCGATCACTCCGGAGAGAAGGTCGGTGACCTGGGCAAAGCCGGTTTTGTCGTATTTTTCGGCGTCGGCGCTATTTTCCCAGAAACTGTAGGCGTAAACTTCCTTGCCGCTCTGCGCAATCAGGGTCATTTCGTCCAGGAAGCCCTGCTGCTTGCGAAGCAAAGGAATGATGTCGGCTTCCATCTTTCGAGTGAACTCTCCGGCGCTATCCGCCTTCAAACGCATAGAGACTTTGCGAACGAACATAGGACTCTCCTTGAGAGCATGAACAAAGGTATATTTCAGGAATTACTGAATTTTTGGGACCTGAAGGCAGCCTTGGATCACACCATCAGTATCGCTTACTTTACACATCTTGTCAAGTGTTCACGGTTTATATAAAATCTGGTTTACCGCTACAGTTAAGCAAAAAGCATGCTTACTTAAGCAGTAGAGGAGCGTTCGTCGTGGATGTTTGTTTTGTCATTCAACAGCGGCTGAAGGAGCTGGGGCTGGAGCAGCGGGACCTCGCGGCAGCGGCGCAGGTCACGGAGTCCTATATCTCGCAGCTGCTTACGCGAAAGAAGGCGCCCCCGGCCACCGACCGCACGGACCTCTACGAGAAAATGAATGCCTTCCTGAAGCTGCCGAAGGGCCAGCTCTCGGCCATGGTGAAGGAGCAACGCCGCGAGGAACTGAAGAAGACACTGGCCGATCCGCCCGCACCGCTGTTCCGGGAAGTTCGCGAGCTGATCATCCGCAAGTGCGCAGGCGAGCAGCGTAGTCAGGTACGCGAAATTTTCGAAAAACAAGCCTTTGGCGAACTGGAAAGATTGGTTACGCAAAAGCTTCTGGACGTGACCAAAGGTGTCGCCCGGGACGAATTGAACAACGAAACCTGGTTGCGCAGCGTGGCGAAGGCGCGTCACCAATCGTATGAAGAAATGCGCGCCGCCATATTGGAATTCCTGGATACCGACGTTTTCAATGTCTCCATCGAACACTGCTCCACTTTTCTGGACCCAGTGATTGATTCCTGGGACATAGATCTGAAGACCTTTGCGATGGAAATCGTGTTGAACAAGCGATGGGCTTCCACGCCACTGATGAAATTTCAGTTTGTGGAAATGGGGACCATGGGAATCGGGATTACCCCGGAAGAAGAACCGGGCTTCAAGGAATTCCTTCGCAATACGGCGATGAGCGCCGATGCCACCGGCGACGAAATAGAGTTCCTGAAGAGTCTAAGGTTCAAACACAAACGCCCTGGTCCGCTTTATTATTACCGCGAACTCCAAAGCCTTCGGGATCCCCTCCATTTCCCGGACAAATCTGTGGAGGCGATGCACAAACGGCGGAAGGGCGACGACCTGGATAAATTGATGCAGGTGGAATCCAGGAAAAACGCCCTGCGGCGATGGACCAGAAATACTGGTCCCAAGGCTAGAAAGTCAAAACCCTCCTGAGCTGGCACGCGAGAGTCTGTCGGCTGGATTTCGCTTGGTAACCGAAAGAGTACGCTCCAGACGGTATTCCTCATTCGATAAACACTTTCCGGCGAAGTGTGGTATACTTCATTTGCGCTTAATTCCGCGGCAGTGTTGTGCGGCCCCTCTGGTTTGATCTGAGACTCCCCGCCCCTCGTTTCCTCCGTACGTCTTCAGCGTAATTTAAAACAAGACTGGCGATAC
>Ga0070765_100003278_pt1 | contig 10367 bp, 7 predicted proteins | sample HubBroMetageWFT5_FD_71516 | JGI IMG/M metagenome (GOLD analysis project Ga0070765, IMG submission 71516) | Warmed and freeze-thawed soil microbial communities from the Hubbard Brook experimental Forest, New Hampshire - Hubbard Brook CCASE Soil... | ecosystem: Environmental > Terrestrial > Soil... | reverse complement strand
TCGCGCGCGACGATCCGCGACCCGATCGCCGCCTGGATCGGGACGTCGTATTGCTGGCGCGGGATCGTCTTGCGCAGCCGCTCGGCCAGCGTCCGGCCCGCGTCGTACGACTTGCTCCTGTGGACGAGCATCGAGAGTGCGTCGACGGGGTCGCCGGCGAGCAGGATGTCGAGCTTGACCAGATCCGACTCGCGGAACCCGATCAGCTCGTAGTCGAGCGAGGCGTACCCCCGCGTGCGCGACTTGAGCTGGTCGAAGAAGTCGAGCACGATCTCCGCCAGCGGCAGGTCGTAGGTGAGCTGTACGCGCTCTGAGGACAGGTAGTGCAGGCCGGCGTGGTCGCCGCGTCGCTCCTGACACAGCTCCATGATCTGCCCGATGTACTCCTTCGGCGTCAGGATCGACGCGCGGATGTAGGGCTCGCGGACGACCGCGACACGGGTCGGGTCTGGGAAGTCGTTGGGGCTGTGGACCGGGATCGTCTCGCCGTCGGTGAGCGTGACCTCGTACTCGACGCTCGGCATCGTCGCCAGCAGCTCGAGGTCGTACTCGCGCTCGAGCCGCTCGCGCACGATGTCCATGTGCAGCAGCCCGAGGAACCCGCAGCGGAAGCCGAACCCGAGCGCGTCGGACGTCTCGGGCTCCCAGGACAGCGCGGCGTCGTTGAGGCTCAGCTTCTCGAGCGCGTCGCGCAGGTCGGCGTAGTCGTCGGATTCGATCGGGAACAGGCCGCAGAACACCATCGGCTTGACCTCGCGGTAGCCGGGGAGCGGCTCGGTGGCCGGACCGCGCTTGGTCGTCAGCGTGTCGCCGACGCGGAGCTTGGTCACGTCCTTGATCCCGGTGATCAGGAAACCGACCTCGCCGGCGTGGAGCGCGTCAGCCGAGGTCATCTGCGGCGTGAAGAACCCGATGTCGTCGATCTCGGCCTCGGTGCCGGCCTGCATCGCGCGGATCGCCTCGCCCTTGGTGAATGTCCCGTCGACCACCCGGATGTACGCGATCACCCCGCGGTACTGGTCGAACTCGGAGTCGAAGATCAGCGCCCGCGCGGGCGCGTCGGGGTCACCGCTCGGCGGCGGCACGCGGGCGATCAGCTCATCGAGCACGTCGGTTATGCCCTCGCCGGTCTTGGCGCTGATCCGTCTGACGCTGTCAGCGGGCTCGCCGAGGAGCTCCGCGACCTCCTCGGCGACGCGCTCGGGCTCGGCACCGGGGAGGTCGACCTTGTTCAGGCAGGGGATCAGCTCGAGCCCCGAGTCGATCGCCAGATAGGTGTTGGCGACCGTCTGAGCCTCGACCCCCTGGCTCGCGTCGACGACGAGCAGCGCACCCTCGCACGCCGCCAGCGACCGCGATACCTCGTAGGTGAAGTCGACGTGCCCGGGAGTGTCGATCAGGTGCAGCTGATACGCCTGACCATCGCCGGCTTCGTAAAACACCCGCACCGCCTGCGCCTTGATCGTGATCCCACGCTCGCGCTCGAGCTCCATCGAGTCGAGCACCTGGGCGCGCATCGAGCGCGGGTCGACGGTATGGGTGAGCTCGAGGATGCGGTCGGCCAGCGTCGACTTGCCGTGGTCGATGTGGGCGATGATCGAGAAGTTCCGGATGTGTGCCTGGTCGGCCATGTCTACATAGAGGGTATTAGCGGGCCGCGCCTGCGGCGCGGCGTCCCTGGGGCCTGTTCCGCCGGGCGTCCTTGCCCGGCGGTCGTGGTCGCGATCACCTCGGCCGGGCACGGATGCCCGGCCGCCCGGCCCCATGGACGCCGAGCAAAGCGAGGCCCAAAATCAGCTGGAGCGAAGTCGAGCCATGATCAGCCCCTGGATCTGCCGGGCCTCGGGCACTCGCATCGTGAGCACGAGCTTGGCGTATACAGCGCCGGCGACCGCACACGCGATCCCGACCGAGAAGATCTGCGCCGCCAGAGAGCGGCCGAGGAGATCGTCGAGCAGAACCCAGATGCCGCGGGCGATCGCGGCCATGATGACCGTACCGACCAGGATCCGCACGGTGATCATCGTCGTCTGCCCGAGCTCGAGGTAACCGTTGAATCCGATCCGCAGCCGCCACAGCTGGAGGACGGTCATCACGAGGTTGGCGGCCGCGGTCCCGATCACCAGGCCGGCGATCCCGAGCGGTTTGTACAGCGCGATGCTGACGATCGCGTCGACCACGATGTTCAACGCGGCCAGCTTGGTCGGGATCCACGGGCGCTTGAGCGCGAAGAACGTTCGCGTCAGCAGCAGGTTGACGCCCGCGAAAGGGAGGCTGAACGCGAACCAGAACAGCGCCGTCGAGACGAAATGGGTCGACGTCGCGTGGAACGTGCCGTGCTGGTAGACGAGCCGCGTGATCGGCGTCGCCAGCACGACCAGGAGCGCGGATGAGGGAATCAGCAGCAGGTTGATCTGGCGCATCCCGTTCCCGATCGTTTTTCGCATCCCGTTCGCGTCGCGGCGCGCCGCCATGCGGCTGAGCGTCGGGAACAGGACGGTCGCGACCGCGACGCTGAAGATCCCCTGCGGGAGCATGTAGATCCGGAACGCGTCGTTGATCGCGGCCGGCGCGGCGCTCGAGACGAGCGATCCGAAGCCCGCGTTCAGGAAGATGTCGAGGTTGACGATCCCGATGCTGATCGTCACCGGGATGAAGAGGATCAGCACCTGCTTCACGCGCGGGTCGCGCCAGTCGCAGACGAACGACACCTTGAACTCGATCCGGCGAAGCGCGGCGAACACCATCAGGAACTGCACGACAGTCGCCACGAGCCACGCGATGGCGTACGCGTAGATCCGGTCGTTCCCGTTGAACCGGTGATACAGCGTGACCAGCCCGAGCAGGATCACGAGGTTCCAGACCGCGGGTGCGATCGCCGGGATCGTGAACTCGTCGTATGACTGGAGGATCCCGACGAGCAGGCCGGTGAGGCTCAGCAGCAGCACCACCGGGAACAGCACGCGCGACAACCCTGCGGTCAGCCCGTTCGGAATGTGGCTGCCGGTGAACGCCGGGACGACGAGTCCGGCCACCAGGGTCCACAGCACCGTGAGCGCGCCGAGCGCGATCAGGATCACCCAGAACAGCGTCGAGGCGACGCGGAACGCCTCGCGCTTGCGGCCCTTGCTGAGGAGCTCGGTGAACACCGGCACGAACGCTGCCGACAGCGCCGCCTGCGAGAACAGGTTGCTGAACAGGTTCGGAACCTGGGATGCGAGGGTGAACGCGGATGCCGCGGCCGATGTCGCGAAATACGCGGCCTGCACGACCTCGCGCCCGAGGCCCGCGATCCGCGACAGCGCAGTCGCGAACGCGAAGATCGCCGTGTTGACGGCGATGCGCCGGCGCGGAGGATTGGTGGCGCCGGGTCCCTGGGGGGGTGCACCGGGTCCTTCGGGAGGCCGGGGTGGGACGCCGTTGCCCGGAGTCCCCGTTCGTGTGTCGATCTGGGCCAGGGCTGGCTATAGTAGGGCGCGCTGCGGCGAGGGCCGCTGCTTCTTCCTGCTCATGGCGAACATCAAGTCACAAAAGAAGCGGATCCTTCGCGCCGAGCGTGAGCGCCTCGAGAACCGCCGCTACACGTCGAAGATCAAGACGTTCTTCCGCCGCCTCGAGACGGCGGTCGCGGCCGGTGACGGCACGCAGGCCGACACGGAGCATCGCGAGCTAGTCCAGGCGATCGACAAGGCCGTCAAGCGCGGCGCTCTGCATCGCAACGCCGGCGCGCGAAAGAAGTCGCGCGCGGCGCGCGTCCGGCGCGGCTGAGCTGCCCGGCGCTGCAACGCCGATTGCGAGGGCGCGCTCTGATCCCGATGCGGGTAACTTGTTGATCCCCATGGCAGAGGTCCTCGAACCTGCAACCACGGGAGCGAACGGCGTCGCGTTCGAGCTCGATCGATTCGAGTTGGCCGATGGAGAACGCTTCGAAGTGAACGGCCGCTGGTTCGGCGTGCGCGGACGACGGTTCATCCGCCCCAGCCTGACCCTGGTCGCAGACGACGAGCAGCGGCGCCTCCTGGCCGACCTCGAGCACAAGCCGTGGGCCGCCGAGGATGGCCAGCCGTGGGAGGCCGCGTTCCCGTGCGCCGAGGACGAGAGCGGCTGGGTCGAGGCCGAGCTGAACGTCGCGCCGGACATCACGATCACGCTGCCGCTCCCCGGCTCTGCGCGGCCGCGGGCGCGCCGGCGCGGATCCTCGCCGGCCTCGAGCGGTGCGCGTTCTCCGACCGTTGGGACCGCCCGCCGGCGGGAGTCTTCTGAGTCCGAGTCAGAGGCGACGGCGCCGCCGAGACGGCCGCGGGCGCCGTCCGCCGAGCTCGTCAAGGCACGCCGCGAGGCGCACCATTTGCAGCGCGAGCTCGAGCGTCGCGATGCCGAGATCGCCGAGCTCGCGGCCGAGCTCGAGCGGCGCGGGGCCAAGCTCGAGGAGGTCTCAGGCGCGCGCGATGCCGCCCGCGAGGCGCGCGAGGCCGCCGCTGCCGAGCACGATCGGCTCGTGCAGGCTCGCGGCGAGGCTCTCAAGTTGCGCGACGAGGCGGCCGCCGAACGGAACGTTGCCGGCACGGCGCGCACGGAAGCCTTGCGGATGCGCGACGCCGCGATGGCCGCCCGCGACGAGGCGCTCGCCGAACGGCGCACCGCGATCGACTCCCGCGACGAACTCGCGGCGCAGCTCGACGCCGCGCGCGCCGCCCGCGAAGAGGCCTTCGCCGAACGCGACGCCGCGCTTGACGCGCGCGATCGGGTCGCGGCCGAACGCGACGCCCTGCTCGGCGACCGCGACGATGCGGTCCGCCTGCGCGACGGCGCGGTGGCCCAGAACGAGCGGACGGTGGCCGAGCGCGAGGCGCTCGCGGCGACGCTCGAGCAGCTGCGGTCAGAGCGCGACGATGCGGTCGCTTCCCGGGGCGCTGCGATGGTGATGCGCAATGCGGCCAACGCCCCGCCGGCGTTCCGGCGGGAGTCAAGCCGCATCCTTCACTTCCTGCCGGCGCTCGTGGTCATCTTCATCGCGCTCGTCGCCGCGTTCCTGCTTCACATCATCTAGGCCGCTGGGTCGGCGGAAGCCGACGGCGCCAGGTGGGGCGGGCTGGCCGGGAGTATGCGTCGCTGTCGACCGGCTGGGCGCTAGGCGGCGACGCGCGTGATCGCGAGCAGGGCGGCCGTGTCCTCCGCGGCGGCGCCGGCTCCACCCCCGCGTGATGCAAGCTCGAGATCGGCGAGCTCCTCGATCGTGCGCTCGAGGTTCGCGACGCCGGCGCGCTGGGCATCGGCAATCAGACGGTCGGCTGCCCTGGACGGCATCCGGAGCTTCCGCTTGATCTGCGCTTGTGGTTCGCCGGCCTCAAGGGCGACGGCGATTTCATGGGCGGTGCGGACGCGGCTGCTCATCCAGTAGAGGAGGCCTGGCAATCGCTCGCCCTGGCTGCGCAACGTCAGGTACAGGCTCGTGGCCGCTTGCGTGTCACCTGACACGATGGCGTCGGCCAGCGACCACGCCCTGTGCTCGGCCGACGGGGCGGTCAGCTCGTCGACCATCGCCTGGTCGACCCGCGCGCCCTGGCCGGCATACAGCGCGAGCTTTTCGAGCTCGCGGAGCAGCCGCTGCTGCCGGTCGCCGACGTGGGCGATGAGCGCCCGCGCGGTGTCGGGTTCGATCTGGAGCCCGAGCTCCTTCGCGCGCGCGATCACCCACTTGGGCAGCTCCCAGGGCTTGACGCTCTCCTCGGCGCTGATATCGCCGCCGGCCTTCTTGACCGCGTCGTGCAGGCGCTTCGGGGCCTTGGTCCGGCTGTCCTCGCGCGCGAAAAATGCGACGGTCGTCTCCGGCGGGATGTCGTTCAGTGCGCTTTGGAGTGGATCGAACTGCTTGTCCGTCCACCGTTCCGTGCCATCGACGATGATGAACCGACGCCCGAGCGCGAACGTGAGCGCGTTCAGGGCGTTGGCGACGGCTTCGGGGGTGGCCGCTTCGCCCTCGAGGACCTCGATCCCCTGGGCGCCGCTCTCGTTTTCGGCGAGGGCGCGCAGTCGCCGCCGGCGTTCGGCGATCCGGCCGTGGTCGTCTCCGTGGATGAGGTAGGCGGGCTTGAACGTGGGCATCGCGGTTTTGAGTCTATGAGCGAGGTCGGGCGGGCGCTTTGGGTCTACGAGCGAGGCCGGCGGGCGGTTTGAGTCTATGAGCGAGATCGGCGGGCGGCTCGCTCCAGCGCGCTTTTCACGGCCTCTGCGGGTGTGTCGACCCGCTCGATCCCCTCGACGTCCCAGGTTTCGAGGCCGATAACGGGAACGTCGGTCCTGAGCGCGAGGGCTATCTCTGACAGCGTCCCATACGCACCGCCGACGGCGATCACCGCGTCGGCGGCCCTGATGATCAGACCGTTCCGGAGCTCGCCGAGGCCGGTGGGCAGCGCGATCTGGAGGTAGTCATTGGCGGCGGCGCGGTCCGTGCCCGGGAGCAATCCCACCGTCATGCCACCCGCCGCGTCGGCCCCGTGGCACGCGGCTTCCATCACCCCGCCCAGACCGCCGCACAGGACGATCCCGCCCGCCTCAGCGAGGGCGCGGCCGATCGCCTCAGCGGCGCGCCTCTCCTGCGAGGTCGCGTCGCTCGGACCTACGACCGCGACATACGGCCGGTGCGCCACCGCGGCTCAGCGGACGACGACGTTGACCAGCTTGTCGGGCACGACGATCACCTTGGAGATCTCGTGGCCGTCGACGTGCGCTTTGACGCCCCGCGACTCGAGGCAGAGCTTCTCGAGCTCGTTTCGTTCCGCCCCCGAGGGTGCGTGCACACGGTCCCTGACCCTGCCGTTGACCTGACAGACGAGCTCGAACGTCTCGGTCTGGAGCATGCTGGGATCGGCATCGGGCCACGGCTCCTCCCACACCCGCCGGCCGGTCAGCATCTCGTACGCCTCCGAGCCGAGGTGCGGCGCAAACGGGAACACCAGCGATGCCGCGGTCGCGGCCGCGAACCGCCGAGCCTGCCGATCCGCGTCGGGATAGCGGTAGATCTCGTTGATCAGCTCGATGATCGCCGACAGCGCGGTATTGAACGCGAAGCGGTCAGCGACGTCTCTCGTGACCTTTTCGATCGCCCAGTTCGCCTTCCGGACGATCGTCAGCGCGTCGCCTTCGGGATCGATGGGCTGGTCGGCGGCTTCGGTGGTCACGCTGTTTTCGGCGAGTTCATCGGCGAGGCGCCACAGCCGCGCCAGCAGCCGGCGGTAGACGCCATCGATGCCGGTCTCGGACCATGCGGCGTCCTGGTCGGCCGGGCCGATGAACAACACATAACAGCGCGCCGCGTCCGCACCGTAGCGCTCGATGATCTCGCTCGGAGCGATCACGTTGCCCTTCGAGCTCGACATCTTGTTGCCGTCCGGGCCGAGGATCATCCCCTGCGTGAACAGCGCCTGGAATGGCTCCTGGGTGTCCATCAGGTCCATGTCCGCCAGCGCCTTGACGAAGAAGCGCGAGTAGAGCAGGTGCAGGATCGCGTGCTCGACGCCACCGATGTACTGGTCGACGGGCATCCAGCTGCGCAGCACCTGGCGGTCCCACGCGGCGTGGTCGTTCCGGGCGTCGCAGTAGCGCAGGTAGTACCAGCTCGAATCGACGAACGTGTCCATCGTGTCGGTCTCGCGGCGGGCATGGCCGCCGCAGTCAGGGCATTTCACGTTGACCCAGTCCTCGGCGGCGGCCAGCGGGGAGCGCCCCTTCGGCTGGTAGTCCTCGATCTCGGGGAGCTCGACCGGCAGGTCGTCTTCGGGGACCGGGACCATGCCGCAGCGTTCGCAGTACACGATCGGGATCGGGCAGCCCCAGTAGCGCTGGCGCGAGACGAGCCAGTCGCGGAGCTTGTAGCTGACCGACTCGTGTCCGTTGCCCTCGCGGTCGAGCCACTCGACGATCGCGCGCTGGCCCTCGACCGCGTTCATGCCGGTGAACTGGCCAGAGTTGATGAGGACCTCGTCCTGGGTGTGGGCGGTGAACGCGCTGTCCTCCGGCGCTCGCGCGTCTGCGCTCACCGACTGAGTTGCGCCGCCACCATCCTGGTCCCCCTCTCCCCGCGGCGCCACCACGCGGCGGATCGGCAGGTCGAAAGTCTTCGCGAAGTCGTAGTCGCGCTGGTCGTGCGCCGGCACCGCCATGATCGCGCCGGTGCCGTACTCCATCAGCACGTAGTCGGACACGTACATCGGGATCTGCTGCCCCGTGACAGGGTTCGTGACCGTCCGGCCGAGCGGCACGCCGGTCTTCGGCTTGTCGGCGTCGCCGCGCAGCTCGACCGACTCGGTGATCGCGTGATTGACGTACTCGTGGACCGACTGCTCGTACTCGGTGCCCTCGGCGAGCTTGAACACGTCGGGGTGCTCGGGGGCCATGACGAAGAACGTCGCGCCAAACAGCGTGTCCGGCCTGGTCGTGAACACCGGGTAGTCGATGGGGTGGGCGGGATCCAAATCCTCACAGCGGAACACGACCTCCGCGCCCTCGCTGCGGCCGATCCAGTTGCGCTGCATGGCCTTCACGTGCTCGGGCCAGTGGATCGTGTCGAGGTCGTCGAGCAGGCGGTCGGCGTAGTCGGTGATCCGGAAGAACCACTGCTCGAGCTGACGGATCTCGACCAGCGAGCCGCACCGCTCGCAACATCCATCGATCACCTGCTCGTTGGCCAGCACGGTCTGGTCGACAGGGCACCACTTGACCGCCGCCCGCTTGCGATACGCCAGATCGCGCTCGAACAGCTTCAAGAAGATCCACTGGGTCCAGTGGTAGTACGAGGGCTCGTGCGTGGCGAGCTCGCGGCTCCAGTCGATCGAGATGCCCCAGCGGTGGAACCAGTGCCGGTAGGACGCGATCGAGCGCTCGGTGGCGATCCGTGGGTGGATGCCCGTCTTGATCGCGTTGTTCTCGGCGGGCAGCCCGAACGCGTCGTACCCCATCGGGTGGAGAACCCGGCGGCCGATCCGGCGGTGGAAATGCGCAATCGCATCGCCCAGCGCGTAGTTCTTCAAGTGGCCGATATGCGGCTCACCGCTCGGGTAGGGCAGCATCTCGAGCACGTACGACTTCTCGCGGGTGTCGGCGCTGGCGCCATCGTGGGCGGCGTCGTTCGACACCTCCCAGGTGTGCTCGTCCGCCCATATCTCCTGCCACTTGGGCTCTATCTGCTTGGGGTCGTAGCGTCGTTCGGACACGGTAGGCATGAGGTTACTTGCGGGGGCGGGATCGGACCTCGCCGGCGTCGCGCCCCGCGCCGGACGCCGGTCCGTCGTGTGCAGGGACTTCGGCTGAGCCGCTCTACCATCCGGGCGTGGCCGAGAACCCCGAATCCGGTGTCGAGTCCGGCGCCGAGTCCGGCGCCGGGTCCGGGAGTGTGTCCGGCGCCGGGTCCGGCGCGGTCGCGCGCGCGAGCGGGCGCGAGCACGCGAGCTCGGCCCTGGCCGCCGAGCGAGTCGCGGCCATCATCTCGGCGGCCGAGGAGACGGCCGAGAGGCTCCGGACCGAGACCGAAGAGCGGGTCACGGCCCGGATCGCGGAGGCGCAGCGCGCCGCGGACAACCGGGTACGCGCCGGCGAGGAGGAGGCCGCCGATGCGATGCGCCTGGCGCAGACCGAGGCCGAACGCTTACGCTCCGAGGGTCGCGCCGAGGCCGAGGCTGCGACAACCGCCGCGACCAACGAAGCCCTCGCGATCGTCGCCCGTGCCGAGGAGAGCGCATCGCAGATCCTGGAAGAAGCTCGCGAGTCCGCCGCTGGGACCCGGGCCGATGCCGATCAGCGTGCCCGCAGTCTGCTCGAGGACGCCCGTGCCACCGCCGACGGCGTGCGCTCCGAGGGGCTCGAGGTGGTAGGGAACCTGCGCGAAATGAGCAATTCGTTGCGCGCGAACGCCGAGCGGCTGCTCGGTGACGTGCAGCGCATCCATTCGCAGCTCACGGCCCAGATCGCGCGCGCCGAGCGCGCCACCGGGGTTACGTCCGGGACGCCGGGTCGGCGCGCCCGCGGCAGCGTCCCCGATCTCCCGAGCAACGCTGGGCGCACCACGCCGGCGGCCGACGACGGGCTCGACGTGCCCGAGTTCATCCCTCCGGGCTGAGCGCGTTCCCGCGGGTCTCTGCGGAGCGCCCCCGCGCAGAGCGCCTCGTTTATCCCTGCAATCGACCGGTTTCCGTCCGACGCGTATGCGAACATACGTTCGTGATGAATTCGAACGTCAAAGGGGCCATCGCCGAGCAGGCAATCGTCCTCGCGGCCACCAGACTGGGGGTGCCCGTACTCCGGCCGATCGCCGAGCACGGTCGCGTCGACTTAGCGCTCGAGATCGCGGGCGACCTTTGGCGGGTGCAGGT
>Ga0070765_100003277_pt1 | contig 10368 bp, 8 predicted proteins | sample HubBroMetageWFT5_FD_71516 | JGI IMG/M metagenome (GOLD analysis project Ga0070765, IMG submission 71516) | Warmed and freeze-thawed soil microbial communities from the Hubbard Brook experimental Forest, New Hampshire - Hubbard Brook CCASE Soil... | ecosystem: Environmental > Terrestrial > Soil... | reverse complement strand
ACCATGAATTTCCCAGCTAGGGCTGCGTGCCAGCTCGTGCCGCAGGCCACGATGCGCACATTGTGAAAGTCGCGGAATTGCTTTTCTGTGATTTGCATTTCGTCGAGGAAGACTTTTCCGGTGTCCTGCGAGATGCGGCCAAGCAGGGTATCGCGCACGGCGCGGGGCTGCTCGAAAATCTCCTTCTGCATGAAATGTTTGTAGCCGCCCTTTTCCGCCATGATGGGATCCCACGCCACGTGGTGCGCGGGGCGCTCGACGGGGCGGCCGTCGTGGTCCATCACATGCACGCCCTTGGCGGTGAGAACGGCAATGTCGCCGTCGGCCAGGAAAAAAATCTCGCGAGTGTGCTGAAGCAGGGCAGGGATGTCGCTGGCGACGAAATACTCTCCCTCGCCAAGTCCAATTACCGAGGGTGGGCCAAGACGGGCGGCCACGATTTTTTGCGGATCCTTGGCGGAGAGGAAAACCAGGGCATAAATCCCGCGCAATTCCTTCAGCGAGCGGCGCACCGCTTCCTCAAGAGGCACGCCCCCCTGCGAATTCTTTTCCACGAGGTGCGCCACGATCTCCGTGTCGGTTTCCGTGGCGAACTTATGGCCTTCCTTATGGAGTTTTTCTTTCAGTTCGAGGTAGTTTTCGATGATTCCGTTGTGCACCACGACGATCTGTCCGCTGCAGTCGCGGTGCGGATGCGCATTTTCTTCGGTTGGGCGGCCATGGGTGGCCCAGCGCGTGTGGCCGATTCCGTACGTACCTTCGATGGGCGATTTGGCGATGACCTCTTCGAGGTTTCGGAGCTTGCCCGGGGCACGCCGAATCTCCAACTTGCCGTCCTTGGTGACAACGGCGATTCCCGCCGAATCGTAGCCGCGGTATTCCAACTTGCGCAGACCTTCGATGATGACGGGGACAACTTTCTTAGGGCCGATGTAGCCGACAATTCCGCACATGCCCGGTTTCTCCTGGAGGCGATTTTAAAAGCGTAACATGCCTGACAATTCCGGACCGTGAAATCGCGGCGCGGCGCCGCGAACGAGATTACGGTTGCGGCATGGAATCCGGAGCCTCGACAATCTCGTAGGACTGGAGTTTGTCGCGGGCGTCAAAATGGAATGTAACGAGCGCCGTCACGGGCCTCAACGTTTCGGTGTCCACACGATGGACGATGGCCACGATTGCGCCCGGATCATTCGAAGCTTGCAGGGGAAAGCCTTGCGAACTGAGGTAGACGGCAACCCGTGCCTTTAGTGAGCCCGCTGGAAGCTGGGCGTCCAGCAGTTCATCAATCTGGCGCAAGCGCGGGTCGGAAGTGTGACCCTTACCCTTGCAGCCAGACAGCGGCAGAATCAAAAGAATTCCAAGCAATGTGCAGAGGCTAAGAAATTTGATGGAACTCGCGGCGCGATGGAACGATTGGGTCATGAGTCAGCCAATTCAGTCTACGATTTCGAAGCGATATTCTTCGATGACCAGGTTGGTGAGGACTTCCTTTGAAATGCGCTCCAGCTGCTTCTGCGCTTCGTCGCGGCTCCAGCCGTCGAGATTGAGGACGAAGAATTTGCCCTGGCGAACGTCCTTGACGCCGGCGTAGCCCAAACCGGCGAGAGCGTGCTGGATTGTTTGTCCTTGGGGATCGAGTACGGTGCGTTTGGGCATGACCCAGACGTGTGCTTTCATGGCTCTAGTATAGCATTCCCTTCAAGTACCTCGCGCTTCGCGGCGTTCGGCGGCGGGACAGAACGCATGTTGGAATCCCATTTCCACGAGCGTCAGGAGTTCTTCTTCCTTGAGCCCCATGCGCGTGGCGTTTTCATACTCCGCTTGCAAGGTGGTATGGAACATGGCGGGATCGTCGGTGGAGAGCACGATGGGAATGCCGTGGTGCAGAAGCTTGGGCAAGGGGTGATCTTCGATTCGTGCACTCTCATGGCCGAGTTGCAGAGCGAGTGCGCCTGTCTTCATGTTGCTCCCGGGGCAAATCTCGAGGGGGATCCTGCGTTCCGCAAGCAAGTCCATCAAAGCCGGATCACGGATCGCGGCAATGCCGTGGCCGATGCGTTCAACACCCAGAAGTTCAATTGCTTCGCGGATTTTTTCCGGGCCACCGGTTTCGCCGGCGTGTATCAAGCGGTGCAAGCCGAGTTCAGCGGCTCTGTCGTAGACAGACTGAAACTCTTCCGTTGGGACGCTGAGTTCATCGCCGCCGATGCCGAAAGCGACAATCGCTTTTGAGGCGCACCGCCGGGCAGACTCGACCACTTCCATGGCCGCGTCGGCGCCGAATTGTCGAGCCGCGTCGAAGACCCAGCGAAAGCGCAGGCCGCGGTGTTCGAACGGCTCCGTCGCGCGAAGGAGCGCTTCAAAATTGGCTTCCGGTTGCTGTTTTCGCAAGAGCATCACGCCGATGGACAAGGTCACTTCGGTGTACACCACGTTCTGGGTAAGCAGGTGTTCCGCGAGATCGTGCGCGATTAGGGCGTAATCTTGGGGATCGCGAAGAAACGAGGTTACCCATTTGAAGGCTTCGATGAACTCGGAGAAATCGCGATACGCGTAACGCCTGCGCACATCCTCTTCCGTCATCACAACGCCGTGACGGGCCGTCAGCGCGCAGACGGTTCCCGGCTGGATGGAGCCTTCGAGATGGAGATGCAGCTCCGCCTTGGGCTGTGAAAGAACGCGCTCCGAGAGCAAGGGTGAAGTCATTCGCGGAGGATTAATGCGGCAGCTGCGGCCTTCCGGCATTCACCCAGGCTGTGAGCCAGAAGGAGCCGACGTCAGTTGCGGCGTCGGAGAGCTGGCGAATCAGGATGGCCGCGGCTTGATTGTAGAAGCGATCGTAGTATTCGTCGGTGAAGGAATTTTCGCCGTGGCGCGCGCGGCGGTCCGCCAGCAGAACGGTTTCGAGCCAACTGTGCGAGCTGATGCAGGCCTCAAACGCGTAGTCCGTGGGGTCGCTGATAAAGACTGCGTCATTTGGCCGCATTGGGAAAAAGGATGAAAAGCGGTCGATGAGCGTGGTTCCAAAGCGTTCGTTGATGCCGGCCTGGCCGCTGAGGTGGCCGTCGAAATTATCCGTGGTGTTAAAAGGGTCGTGGGCCTCCGCCACATAGTTCGCGAGGATGGCGGCGTCCACTCTTGCCTCATCCCACTTGCCGGCCTTCATGGCTTCCGTCAGTTTTTCGCTGTAGACGCCAATCTGCCAAGGAAGCAGGCCGTTGGCGTCCAGCTTTGCCTTGCCAAATTTGGCTGCCGCGTCTTTGTATTCGCGCGGGAGCGCGTTAAAAGGAAATCGCCCGTACTTGTCGAGAAACAGGAAATGATTGTGGCGCTCCAAGGGGGACTTTGCCAGGGAGTCGAGAGGGTCGGTCACGTGCTGCACGAGCACGCCGCGACTTGATTCGAAAAAGAATCGGATGTCAGACGGCAGAGTGTCGACGGCTTTGTTGACGACGAGTCGCTGGCCGTTCCTTCCCCAGGCGCGCGAGACTTGCGGAGAAGTCAGGAAAACCAGGAAGACCGCAAGCACGGCTAGCGCTTGTCTCCAGGGTTGGTGATGAGACTGCCGCTGCATTCTGCGATTCCTTCTAAACGCGATTCGCCGCCCTCAGAGTACTGTGCTTCCGGCCATAAAAAGAATAAAGCACCAACCCCAGAATCATCCAGACAAAGAACCGGATCCAATTCATGATCGGCAGACCGGCCATCAGCAGGACGCACGTAATGATCGTAAGAGCCGGTGCGAGCGGCCCGCCCGGGGCGCGGAAGGCCCGCGGCCGGTCCGGTTCTCTGTAGCGCAGAATTAGCACTCCTCCGGCCACCAGCGCGAAAGCGAACAGCGTGCCGATATTGGAAAGATCGGCGAGCGTTCCGATGTCCAGCAGGCCTGCTGGAATTCCGACCACAAATCCTGCCATCCAGGTGGAAAAGTCCGGCGTTTGAAAACGAGGATGCACGCGGCTGAAAATCTTGGGAAACAAGCCATCACGCGACATCGCGAACCACACACGCGCTTGTCCGAGCTGGAAGACCAACAGGGAAGAGATCATGCCCATCAATGCGCCGATGAGCACGACGAGTCGAACTCCAGTGAAATGAAGTTTCCGGAGGGTGTTCACCACCGGCGCGGCATCGTCCATCAGCGTGTCCCACTTCACCAACCCCGTGAGCACGACAACTACGGCAATGTACAGCAGCGTGCAGATGATCAAAGTTGCGATGATTCCGATCGGCAGGTCACGCTGGGGGTTTTTACATTCCTCGGCAGCAGTAGAAACGGAATCGAACCCAATGTAGGTGAAGAATACGATCGAGCCGCCCGTCAAAATACCGGGCCAGCCATTCGGGGCGAAGGGATGATAGTTCGCAGGAATAATCAGTTTTGATGCGAAGGTCACGAACACCAGGATGGCGACAATTTTCAGAAACACCATGATGTTGTTGGTACGCGCGGATTCCTTGATGCCGCGCACCAGGATCACCGTCAGGAACATGACGATGATGAACGCTGGCCAGTTGAACCCCAAATGCCAGCCGGGCCCGTAGAGCATGTTGCCTTCCAGGTCGGACAATCCCGTGGGCAAATAGGCCGGTGAAATCCAGCGCGGATTCGGATGTACCCCGAACCAGTCGAGCAAGTTGACCATGTGCTGCGAAAACCCCACACTGACGGCCATATTGCTGACGGCGTACTCCAGGATCAGGTCCCAGCCGATAATCCAGGCGACGAGTTCTCCCATTGTTGCGTAGGTGTACGTGTACGCGCTGCCCGCGATCGGAATCATGGCGGCGAGCTCGGCGTAGCACACCGACGCGAATCCGCAGGCGATGGCGACGAGGACAAACGAGAGGGCGATCGCCGGGCCGGCGCCGGGGCGTCCGAACGAAGCGGAATGGTGAATCAGATATTCGAGAAGAGGGGCGTTCAGGATGGAAGAGGCTTGAAACTTTTGCCCAGCGATGGCCGTGCCAACGATAGTAAAGATGCCTGACCCTATGACCGCGCCGATGCCCAGCGAAGTCAAGCTCAGCCAGCCAAGAGACTTTTTTAATCGGACTTCCGCGTGTTCCGAATCGGATAGAAGTTGATCGATGCTCTTGCAACAGAAGAGGTCTGATCCCACCCATGCACTCCGATCGCGTCCGGGCAGTCCGGAAGCCTGACGTCATTCGAAACGGTCTTGGGGAACGAAACTGCGCCTCAATGTACCCTGAGAAGCCCCGTCACGCAACTTGTTGGCGCAGGCAGAGTTCCGCACTGATTCCGGTGTGCTACGCCTGTTCGAGCTGCGCATAGCGCTCGATGAACTTCTTGGTTCCCCGGCCCGGGAAACTGACGGAAATGCGACGATCCTCGTCGTCGCCTTCCACGCCTACAACGGTGCCAACGCCGTAACTCGGGTGACGCACCTTTCTGCCCAGCATGGGATTGGTGTCGCCGCCTCGCTTGACTGCCGCACGCCCGAACGACGGAGGGCTTGCCGGACGCCGCGGCGCGGCTGCCGCCGGTTTTGTTTCGCCGCGCACGCGCCGCAGGAATTCTTCCGGCGAATAGGAATATTCAGGATCGGGCTCGTAGCGGCGCGTTTCGCCGATTTCAGCCATCGAACCTCGCACGGTATCTACAAGCTCGCTTGGAATCTCTGCCAGAAAGCGCGAGGGCAGGGAAGCGCGCAACTGCTGCTCATTGCCAAAAACGCGCCGGTAAACGGCGCGCGTCATGGTTAACGATTGCCGCGCCCGCGTCATTCCCACATAAACCAACCGCCGTTCTTCCTCGATGCCTTTTTCTTCGTTCAAAGAGCGGCTGTGCGGGCAGATGCCCTCTTCCATCCCTGTCAGAAACACGTGGTCGAACTCCAGCCCCTTGGTGCTGTGGAGCGTAATCAAGGTCACGCCGGGTTTGCCGTCGTACTGATCCGCGTCGCTAACCAGCGCCGCGGCGTCGAGGAAGTCCGTGAAGGTTTCGCCGGCTTCCATACTTTCAGCGACGGCGCGCGTGAGTTCCTCCAGGTTCTCCATCCGCGCCACGTCTTCGGGCGTATTGCGGTCCTTGAGCATATCCATGTAGCCGGACTCTTCCAGGACCATTCGCAGGAATTCCGCCGGTTCCTTTTCAGACAAAGCCACCTGGAGTTTTCCAATCAGTTCCCGGAAGGCGCGCAGCGGAGTGACGGCGCGGCCCGCCGAAGCACCAGAGATGAACTTCTCGATGGCGGTCCAAAGTGACGACGCGTCCACGCGAGCCGCTTCCCGCAAGGCATCCACAGTCGTCTTGCCAATACCGCGCGGAGGCACGTTGAGCACTCGCAGCAGCGAAATATCGTCTTCAGGATGCATCGCCAGCCGGACGTAGGCCAATGCGTCTTTCACTTCCGCGCGGTTGTAGAAGCTGAATCCGCCGACGAGCTTGTAGCGCAAACCACGCCGCCGGAAAACTTCCTCGAAGGCCCGCGATTGGAAATTAGTGCGGTATTCCACAGCGCACGTCTGATCGGAATCATCGTTGATGATGCGCTCGAGTTCACCCGCGACGAATTCCGCCTCCGCCTGCGCATCCCGCGCTTCGAAGTACTTGAGGTTGGTTCCCTCGCCCTTCTCCGCGCTCAGGGATTTTCCCAGCCGCTCCGGATTGTTCGCCACAACCGCACCGGCGGCGTTGAGAATCTGCTGCGTCGAACGGTAGTTGCGCTCCAGCTTGACGATGCGCGCGGCAGGGAAGTCCCGCGAAAAACTAAGCAGGATAGAGACATCCGCCCCGCGCCAACGATAAATGGATTGGTCCTCGTCGCCCACCACGCATACATTTTGCTGTGGCCCGGTCAGCAACCGCATCAGTTCGTACTGCACGCGGTTGGTATCCTGATATTCGTCTACGTGGATGTATTGGAAGCGTGCCTGCCACTTCAATCGCGTGGCCGTGGATTCCCGTAACAATCGAGCGGAACGCAAGAGCAGGTCATCAAAATCCAACGCTTTGCTGTCGTGAAGCAGCTTTTCATAGGCAGCAAAAATATCGGCCAAGCGGCGCCCGTCTTGGTCAAATGCTTCGGCACGCATTTGCTCCGCACTCTGTCCATGATTCTTTGCGTAGCTGATGCGGCTCAGTACATTGCGAGGTGTCAAGCTGTCGTCATCAATTTGCAGCTTGCCCATGGCCAGTTTTACAGCGGCAAGTTGATCGTCGTCGTCGTAGATGGAGAAGTCCCGGGGAAGTCCGGCCGCGGTCGCTTCGCGGCGCAGAAGCCGCGCGCAGAGTGAATGAAATGTGGAAAGCCAGGGCTGCGCGGGTGGCACTCCGGCACGCAGCAGTAAATCCGAGACGCGATTGCGCATCTCTTCCGCGGCCTTGTTCGTGAAGGTCACCGCAAGAATAGCTTCAGCAGGCACTCCGTTGGCGATCAGATTGGCCATGCGATACGTGATGGCCCGCGTCTTGCCGGTTCCCGCGCCCGCGAGGATCAGAACGGGGCGTTCGACCGTTTCCGCCGCAAGCCGCTGCTCGGGATTCAATTCGTCGAGGAGATTCAGCATTTTTCCGGGATGATGAGAGAAAGTTTGCACAAGTCATGGTAGCCGAGCGAGGCGAGCGGCGCAAACGAGATGGAATTCGCCCTGCCGTTCTTCGTTGTTTTCGTGGGCGCTTGAGACCTACGTCTCTCCCGGCCGGCTCAAATCAATCTCGAAGTACGTCAACGACCGGTTCTTCTGCATCACCAATATGTCCGGGATATAAAGATGAGCGGTGCTCAAAAGGTCGAACTGTCCTCGCAGATCAAAATAAAGCAGCCCCTGAATGGTGCTGTGCGGGGCAGCGACACTTGTCGGGACTGCTGCATTCTGCGCTTCCGTTTGCAGTTCCATCCAGTTCTTGTCCTTTCCGGTTTTCGGCGCGCCGGCCGGAACTGGAAATGGCAGCCTCCTCTTCGTGGGGTCCTTGGCACCGGGCTTCAGCACCGCGTCTGCCAACTCACCGGCAGCAAGCGGCGTCAGTTCTTGGCGGTTGTCTTCATCAATGCGCAACGACAGCCGGATGCGGTCGAGGTTTATTTTTACGCTGTCGTCCGAATCATTTCGAAAGGCCACCTGCACGGCGAGTACGCCAGCCGCATAAGGAGACTTTTTCGGGAATTTCTCCTTGTAAAGCGCCGCCTCCGTCCACGGTCTTGCGGTAATGGTCATCCCTTCGTGGGACTGTAGCGAGGCGGTCTTGAGCGAAGCCGGCTGCTGGGTCGCGCCTGGAATCGCCGCCAGGCCCAGCCCAAGTAAGGGAAGGCACACGGTTAATTTTCGCATGTGGTTATAATAGACTTTTCCCATCTTGACGCCTTCGATTCCTGGGGGACATGCGGGGTTGCCCTGCGTCGCGCGCCGCCTGCTGCTGGCGAAGCGTGGACAGACCGGAGCTTTGTTTCGTGTATTTCATATATAGCCTTCTCATGGGCTTTGCGGCCCTTTTGCTCGCCCCCTACTGGCTCGTGAAGGGGCTGCGCCAGGGCAAATACCTGTCCAACCTGAGCGAGCGCCTTGGGTTTTCGTTTCCAGCGTTGGAAAACCTGCCCGCACAGCGCCCTGGCGCGATTTGGATTCACGCCGTATCCGTCGGAGAGGCGCTCTCCGGCATTACCTTGGCGCGCCGATTAAAGGAAGCATACCCCGACCGGCCCCTCATCATCTCCACGACCACGATCACGGGACAGCAGCTCGCCAAAGAACGCATGACTTTTGCGGATGCCATCATCTATTTTCCGCTCGACTGGATGTTTTGTGTTCGCCGCGCAATGAACGCGGTGCAGCCGGCGCTCGTCCTCGTGCTCGAGACGGAAATCTGGCCGAATTTTCTCCGTGAAACGCGCTGCCGCAATGTGCCCGTTCTTTTCATCAGCGGTAGGATTTCCGATCGATCGTTTGCGCGATATCAAAAGTATCTCGGCGCATTCGGTTTCTTCCTGCGGCCTTTCTTGGAGGACGCCCTTTCCAACGCCAGCGCCTTTTTTATGCAGAGTGAACAGGATGCCGGACGAATCCGCATTCTCGGAGCGCCAGCTGATCGAGTCCCCGTCAGCGGAAACTTGAAATACGATTTGGAGCTTCCCGCCTCGACGCCGATTTCGAGTTGGCTGGAGGCAGAGACCAGGCGCAGCGGCCGTTCTCCGATCATCGTGGCAGGCAGCATCGTTGCCACGGAGGAGCCTCTGGCGCTCATCGCATTCGGCACCTTGCAGGGCGAATATCCCAAAGCTCTGCTCGTACTCGCGCCTCGCAAGCCGGAGCGCTTTGATGCGGCGGCGGAGTTCATTGACGAGTCGCATCGCAAATTTATCCGGCGCTCGCAGTTACCGGTTCCCGCGGCGCGATCGCAAGCGAGCGTGCCTTCCAGTGTTCCCATCATTCCCGATGACGTTACTGTGCTCCTCCTCGACAGCATTGGCGAACTCGCTTCGCTGTACCGTTTGGCGGACGGCGCATTTGTCGGAGGTTCGCTGGTTCCTTCCGGGGGGCATAATATTCTCGAGCCGGCTGCCTTCGGAAAAATTCCCGTGTTCGGGCCCTCGATGGAAAACTTCGCGGAAATGGCTTCACGCTTTGTAGCGGCAAACGCCGCGGTGCAGGTGGAAAGTCCGGAAGACGTCGGCGTGGCGTGGATCGAGTTTTTTCGCAATCCGGAGCTCATGAAGAAAATGGGCGAGACCGCACGGAATCTGGTGGAAAGCAGTCGCGGCGCGACCAATCGAGCGATGAATGAGATTGCCAAACATTTGAATGGTGCCGCTCGATGAAGGTTTCGCCGCTTTTGCGGATGCTTCTTTGGCCTCTGTCGTTCCTGTATGGTGTCGGCGTCCGCGCGCGTGTTGCCTGCTACCAGCGCGGGTGGCTCAAGCGCAAGCGATTGGATGCGCCCGTCATCAGCGTTGGCAACTTGACTGTGGGAGGCACTGGCAAAACACCCATGGTGATCTGGCTCGCTGAAAAATTCCTGGGTGACGGGAAGCGCGTCGCCATTCTCAGCCGCGGCTACCGGGGCACGAACGGCACCAGCGACGAAATTGAACTGATGAAATTCCGTCTTCAGAGCCGCGTCTCCTTTGGCGTGGGCCAGGACCGTTTCGCGGAAGGACAGCGTCTGGCGTCGCAACAGCCCGTGGATGTCTTTCTCCTCGACGACGGCTTCCAGCACCTGCGATTGGCGCGAGACTTGGATATTCTTCTGCTTGATTCCTCTCAACAGCTGGGCGGCGAATCCCTTTTGCCGGCCGGCTCCCTTCGCGAGCCAGTATCGGCCATGAGCCGCGCGAACCTGGTTGTCTTTACTCGCACGGAGACGACGCCCGGTGCGATCGAAGCGATCAGCAAGTTGCATCAATT
>Ga0070765_100003275_pt1 | contig 10370 bp, 9 predicted proteins | sample HubBroMetageWFT5_FD_71516 | JGI IMG/M metagenome (GOLD analysis project Ga0070765, IMG submission 71516) | Warmed and freeze-thawed soil microbial communities from the Hubbard Brook experimental Forest, New Hampshire - Hubbard Brook CCASE Soil... | ecosystem: Environmental > Terrestrial > Soil... | reverse complement strand
ATGCGGACCCGCCTGCCTCATCCGATCCCCTATCAGGGAAGCAAGCGCCGCCTTGCCGAGCGCATCTTGTCGGTGGCCGGAGGCCGCTCTGTCGCGACGCTCTATGAGCCGTTTGCCGGCTCGGCGGCGTTGACGATTGCCGCCTCCGCGCGTGGGGTCGCACGACAGTACGTCATCGGAGACTCGCTCGCTCCGCTTGTGTCGATCTGGGAGCAGGTACTCGGCGATCCGGCCGGACTCGCCCGCCGCTACGAAGGCTTCTGGGAGGGACAGCTGAGTGAGGGCAGCCGCGAGCACTTCGACCGCATCCGCGCGGAGTTCAACGCCGAACCGGAGGCAGCCCGTCTCCTCTACCTCCTCGTCCGCTGTGTGAAGAACGCTCCCCGCTTCTCGAGGAGCGGGTTCTCGCAGTCCGCGGACCACCGCCGCAGGGGCATGCACCCCCGGAAGATGGCGGGCGAGCTGCTCGGAGCGCACAACCTGCTCAAGGGCCGCACGACCACGTTCCCCGGCAATGCCGAGGTCTGTGCTCGCGCGGCGGGGCCAGACGATCTGGTCTACCTGGACCCGCCCTGGCAAGGCACGACCGAGGGGGCGGACAAGCGGTACCACCAAGGCTTCGAGCGTGCACGCCTGGAGGCGCTGCTCGCCGACCTCAACGAGCGCGAAGTCCCGTGGATACTGTCCTACGACGGCCGCAGCGGCGAGCGAACGTACGGCACGCCCCTGCCGTCTGCGCTGTGGGGTACACGGTTGGACCTGCACGCCGGCCGGTCTTCGCAGGCCACCCTCGCCGGGAGAGTGAAGGAGACCGTCGAGTCGCTGTACGTCTCAGCGAGGCTGTCGGGCGTGGACATTCCGGTTCCAGCGTTCGTGCAGAAGGAGCTAGCTCTTGTCGAGTAAACGTCGCAGATAGGTGGCGACGTCCAAGCCCTCTGCCTGCACGACGGCGCGGATGCCCTTGAATACCTCGACGTCGGCTCCATCCCACGTCAGGGTGACCTGCCGCCGCTGTCGCGTCGCGATGTGCGTGTAGCCCTCGGGCGAGGCCCAAATACAGGCGGCGCAGACTGCTGCCGAGCGCTCCGTCCAGTTTGGGCATTCTCGCTTGCAGGTCCATAGCTTCGAGCTGTTGCAAGAGCCGCAGAGCATCTGAAAATCGGCCAGACGAAACTGGTCGACCTCACCCGCGATCTCGTACGGAATACGGTGGTCGACTTGGAGCGCTCGGTCGGGGAAGGCGGCGCCGCAGATAGCGCAACGACCACCTGCGAGCTTCAGGAGCTCGTCTCTGAACGCCTTCGGGATGCGTCTCCTACCGGTGCGGTGGTCAAGAAGCGCAGCGTCGAGATCAAGACTGTACGCCGCGATGCTGCGTGTTCCGTCTTTCGAGCGCACTCTGCGCGAGACGACCGGGAAGCCAAGGTCCACTGCGTCCCTCTTCGCCCGCGGGGGGTGGTTGTAGCCGTACTGCTCGGTCAACTCCTCGGTGGTCACCTCGCCGTGCTCAACGAGCAACTCCAGCAGTCGTCGCGCACGCTGGTTCTTCGTCACGCGGGAGATTCTCTTGCGCATCTCCTCGCCAGTCGCTGTCCTCGCCACGGGCGTATGCATAGCACCCACCGACGGTTCGGGGTGGCCAAACCACACGTGGTGTGCACTGTGGTGTTGAGCGTCCCGATCCAGGACTGCTTGCAAGCGGTGCGCTCCTATGCGAACATATGTTCGCCCATGGTCGTCTGCGTCCACCTCCCCCGCTTCGAGCTGACCGTCGCCGCTGGCGGCGCGGAGGCGCTGGCGGGGCGCGCGCTGGCGATCGCCCCCGCGCCGGGGGCCGAGGCACGGGTGGGGGAGGTGTCGGGCGCCGCGGAGGCGTTCGGGGTGGTGCGGGGGATGGTGCTGGGGGAGGCGCTCGCGCGCTGCCCGGAGCTGCGTCTCGTGGCGGGCGACCCGCTCGGCGTGGCGCAGGAGTGGGAGCGGGCGGCGCGGGCGCTGGAGGGGATCGGCGCTGCCCCGGAGCTTGCGAGGCCGGGTCTCGCGTACTTCGAGTCCGACGGTCTGCGTGGGCTGCACGGTGGAGAGGAGGGGGTGGCCGCCGCTGCGCGCCGCGCGCTCGGACGCCCCGCGCGGGTGGGTGCCGGCCCCACGCGCTTTTGCGCCCTGGCCGCGGCGCTGGAGGTCCGCTCGCGCCGCCCCGCGCTCGTCGGCGAAGGCGTCCAGGCCCGCCGCTACCTCGCCTCCCGGCCGGTGGCGCTGCTGGGCTACCGCGCGGAGACCGCCGCGCTGGTGGAGCCCCTGACGCGGCTCGGCGTGCGCACGCTGGGCGAGCTCGCGGCGCTGGGGCGCGACGCGGTGGCCGACCGCTTCGGGGCGCCCGGTGCGCTCGCCCGGCGCCTGGCCCGCGGCGAGGACGACCCGCTACGCGCGCGCTCCGTCGAGGAGCGCCTGGAGGAGTCGCTGGAGCTGTGGGAGGCCGGCTCCGGGCCGGCCCTGGAACGCGTCCTCGGCGTGCTCGTGGACCGCCTGCTGGCACGCCCCGAGCGGCGCGGGCGGACGCTGCGGACGCTGACGCTCTCCGCGCGGCTGGTCGAGGGGGGCACGTGGTGCGAGCGGGTGGTGCTCCGCGAAGCGCTCTCCGACCCGCGGCGCATGCGCCTGGCGCTGGCCCCGCGCTTCGCGCTGCTGCCTGCGCCCGCCGTGGTGCTGCGCCTCGCCGCCGAGCGGTTCGGCCCGCCGGAGGGAGCGCAGGGCGCGCTGCTGGAGAGCGGCCGTGTGCTGCGCTGCGCACGCCTGCGGGAGGCCGTGGGTCAGGTGCGCGCGGCGGCCGGGCCTGAGGCTGCGCTGCGCGCCGTGTGCGTGGACCCCGACTCGCGTGTGCCCGAGCGGCGGGTCGTGTTTACCCCCTTCCCAGGTTGAACGCGGGCTGGCTCGTGCAACGCTCGACCTCCAGCAGGCGCTCGGTCTCCAGCAGGCCCTCGGTCTCCAGCAGGCGCTCGGTCTCCGGCGGGGATCGCTCGGCCCGTGTGCTTGGGCGTGCTCCCGCTCCCGGCGAGGTTGCTCCTCGCGCGCTCAACCTGCCGCGCCCCGCGCGTGTGCAGATGGGCGCCGGCGGGACACCCCGTACGGTGGACGGCCGGCGGGTCGAGCAGGTGCGGGAGTCGTGGCTGGTGGAGGACCGCTGGTGGACCGGCCGGCCGCTGCGCCGTCGCTACTGGGAGGTCGTGAGCGCGTGCGGGCGCAACCTCGTGGTCTTCCACGACCTCTGCTCCGGCGAGTGGTTCGCCCACGAGGGCTGAGACGGTGGGCCGGTCTCCTGGGATGGCAAGTGGGCTCGGCGGGACCCCATATATAGAGCTCCACTGCCACTCCGCCTACTCCTTCCTGGACGGGACCTCGCTGCCCGACGAGCTCGCGCGGCGGGCGGGGGAGCTGGGCTACACCGCCCTGGCGCTCACCGACCACAACTCCGTCTCCGGCTCGATGGAGCTCGCCCAGGCCGCCGCGGCGTGCGGGGTGCGCGCGATTCACGGAGCCGAGCTCGACGTGGTCGCGACCGGCGGCGGTGGTGACCGGCGCCACCGCCGCGGGGCGGGTGTGGGACCCCACCCTCCCCACTCTCCGGCCGATCCCCCCACGGACGGGCGCCACCTCACCCTGCTGGTGCGCGACGCGCGTGGCTGGCGCAACCTCTGCCGGCTGCTGACCCGCGCGCACGCGCACACCCGCGAGGGACCGGGCCGCGAGCGCGGCGAGCCCACGGTGAGCCTGGAGGCGGTGTGCGAGCACAGCGAGGGGCTGGTGTGCCTCACCGGCTGCGCCGGCCGCGGCGTGCACGACGAGCCCGCCGCCCGACTGCTGCTCGACGCGTTCGGCCCGGGAGGCCTGCGCGTGGAGCTGCAGCGCCCCTACGCCCGCCACGACCGCGCGCGCAACCGCGCCCTGGAGGCGCTCGCCCGGCGCCTCGGCGTGGCGTGTGTGGCCACCGGCGACGTGCACGCCCACGCGCGCTCCCGCGCGGAGTTGCAGGACGCCTTCGTGGCGCTGCGCCACCACACCACGCTCGACGCCTCCGAGCCGCTGCGACGGGGCAACCACAGCCACGTGCTGGCCACCCCCGCGGCGATGGCTGCCCGCTTTGCCGAGCACCCCGAGGCGGTGCGCGAGACCGCGCGCCTGGCTGAGGAGCTGCGCTTCGACCTGACGCGCGACCTTGGCTACCGCTACCCCGGCGCGGAGGACCCCGGCGCGGCGCGCCGTCTCGTGGAGCTGTGCCACGCGCGCTTGGGCGAGCGCTACGGCCCTGGGGCTGCCGGCGCTCGCGGGGGCGGGCCGGGTGGGCCGGGCAGGCGTGGAGGGGGTCCGGGGTGCGAGGCGCGTCGCCGGGGTGGGGGGAGCGCCGCGGCGGCGCGCTCCGAGGCCGCGGCGCGCCTGGAGGAAGAGCTGCGCATCATCGACACGCTCGGGCTCGCCGGCTTCTTCCTGCTGCACCACGAGTTGCTCGAGCTCGCCCGCGAGGTTGCCGTGGAGGTGCGCGGGCCTGACTCCGCCCGCGCGCTGCTCGCGCCCGGCCGCGGCCGCGGCTCGTCGGTCTCCTCGATCGTCTGCTACCTCACCGGCCTCTCCCACATCGACCCGATCGCCAACCGCCTGCTGCTCGGGCGCTTCCTGCACACCGGCCTCGAAGCTCTGCCCGACATCGACCTCGACTTCCCGCGCGACATCCGCGAGGTGCTGATCCCCCGCGTGCACGAGCGCTACGGCAGTGAGCGCGCCGCGCTGGTCGCCGCCTTCCCGACCTTCCGTGCGCGCGGCGCGATCCGCGAGCTGGGCAAGGTGCTCGGCCTGCCGCCCGGCGAGATCGAGCGCGTGGCACGCGCGGCGGACAACCACCGGGGCGCCGCCGAGCATGACATCGACACGATGCTTGGGGACCCCGCCCACGCCGCCGAGCACGGCCTCGACCCCACGTCTGAGGGCCGGCTGCGCGACCCCGCCCCTCATCCAAGTTCTTCAAACCCTTGGCCTCACGGCGAGGCTCCCTCGGCCGCCGCGCGCTCCGGTGCGCACACCTCCCCCCGCTGGGCGTGGCTCGCGCGCCTCGCCGCGGAGGCGTACGGGCTGCCCCGCCACCTCTCCCAGCACTCCGGTGGGATGGTGCTTGCCACGCGATCCCTGATCGACTGTTGCCCCGTCGTCCCCGCGGCGATGGAGGGCCGCCAGATGGTGCAGTGGGACAAGGACTCCTGCGCCGACGCGGGCTTCCTAAAGATCGACCTGCTCGGGCTGGGGATGCTCTCCGCGGTGGAACGCTGCGTCGAGCTCGTCGCCCGCGCGCGCGGGGAGCGCCTGGACCTCTCGCGCATCCCCTTCGACGACCCCGCCACCTTCCGGGCGGTCCGCCGCGCCGACACCGTGGGGGTCTTTCAGATCGAGTCGCGCGCCCAGATGCAGTCGCTGCGGCGCACCCTCCCCGAGAGCCTCGACGACCTCACGGTGCAGGTCGCGCTCGTGCGCCCCGGACCGATCCAGGGCGGGGCGATCAACCCCTACATCGAGCACCGTCGGCGCCTGCGCGCCGACCCCGCCTACAAGGTTCCCTACCCCCACCCCTCCCTGCGCGGCGTGCTGCAGAGCACGCTCGGCACGATCATCTTCCAGGACCAGGTCATGGAGGTCGCCCAGGCGTTCGCCGGCTTCTCCCCCCGCGAGGCCGACGGGCTGCGCCGTGCGATGAGCCGCAAGCGCTCTCACGAGGCGCTGCAGAGCCACCGCGAACGCTTCTTCGACGGCGCCCGTGAGCACGTGGGAGCCGACCTCGCCACCGCGCAGCGTGTGTGGGAGATGGTCGAGGGCTTCGCCGGCTTCGGCTTCCCCAAGGCCCACGGCGCCGCCTTCGGCCTGCTCGCCTACCAGTCCACGTGGCTGCGCGTCCACTACGGCCCCGAGTTCCTCTGCGCGCTGCTCAACGAGCAGCCGATGGGCTTCTACGCCCCCGACACCCTCCTGCACGAGGCCGAGAACCGCGGCGTGCCCGTGCTCGGGCTCGACGTCAACGCCTCCGGGGTGGGGTGCACCGTGGAGAGAGGGCAGGACCCCACCCTGGCGGCAGGCGCGGGGGAGGCTGTTGGTGCGGGGCAGGTGGTCAGAGCAGGGCGGTCGGCTGACGTGGGGGAGGTGCGCCTGGGCGTGCGCCTCGGCCTCGGCTACATCAAGGACGTCCGCGCGGAGGAGGTTCGCGAGCTCGTGGCCGAGCGAGAGCGCGGGGGGCCCTTTGGCAGCCTCGGGGAGCTGGCCGCGCGCTGCGGCGCCGGGCGGTCCACGCTGGAGCAGCTCGCCTGGTCCGGGGCTTGCGACGGCCTCGTGGAGACCGAAGACACGCCCATGGCGGCCGGCTCTGCGAATGCGCGCCGCCGCGTTGCCCTGTGGCAGCTCGGGATCGCCGGCCCAGGCCGCTCGGCCGGAGTCGAGGGCACACAGCTCGCACTTCCCCTGGAGCTTCCCGAGGCCCCCCGCCTGCACCCCCTGAGCCGCTGGCAGCGCCTGATCGCCGACTACGCCACCACCGGCGTCACCGTCGGCGACCACGTGATGGCCGCCCTGCGCCCCCGGCTCACCGCGCACCTGCTTGCCACCTCGCCTCAGCTCGCGCGCTTGCCCCAGGGCTCGGCCGTGAGCGTCGCGGGGCTCGTGATCGCCCGCCAGCGGCCCGGCACCGCGAAGGGCACGATGTTCCTGCTGTTCGAGGACGAGTGGGGCCACGTCAACCTGATCGTCCCCCGCGCCGTGTACGAGCGCCACCGCCCGCTCGCTCGCGCCGAGCCGTTGCTGCTCGCCCGTGGCCGGCTGGAGCGCACCGCGGTGGAGCGCGTCGCGGGCCTGGAGGAGGTTCCCCCGGTCGTCAACGTGGTCGTGCGCGAGCTCGCCGCGTTGGAGCGCCACTTGGCGCCTGCGCCCGAAGAGGAGGCTCCCGCGCAGGCGCAGGTGCACTGCCTCCCCGGCGCTCCTGCGGATGGCGCCTCGGAAGCCGGCCGCGATGTGGATACAGGCCGCGATGCGGCAGAGGAGGGCGCTGAGGTGGGCGCCAACATGCGTGCGGTGGCTCCGCCCGTACAGAGCTTCGCCACGGGCCGGCGGCGGTAGGGGCGTGTCTGCGCTGGAGGGCACGTTGTCGTTGGCCGACCTACTGCCGACCGCACTCGCTGGTCCCACCGGCGAGATGACGGAACAGGGAACGAAGGTCGTCAAGCGGACGCTGGAGGCCAGTGCCGTGCGCGGATAGCGGAGCGGCCTTCCCATCCCGCCGGCAGTCGTGCCCAGTGCTGCTCTGGGAACGGAGCTTGGGGAACAGGAGTTGGGGCTGTGCTCTGGGAATGGGAACTCGGGCTCTGGTAGACCCTCTCGCTCGTCGATGCCGCTAGGCTCCTCACCATGAACTACCGCAAGCTCGGCACCAGCGACCTGGAGGTCTCGGAGATCAGCCTCGGCTCGTGGCTGACGTACTCCGGCGGGGTGGAGCGCGAGCAGGCCGAGGCGTGCGTGCGCGCTGCGTTCGAGGCGGGCATCAACTTCTTCGACACGGCCAACGTCTACGGGCGCGGCGCAGCGGAGACACTGCTGGGGGAGGTGCTCGCCGGTTACGAGCGCTCCTCCTACGTGCTCGCGACGAAGGTGTACTTCTCGATGTCCGACACCGACCGGGGGCTCTCCGCGGCGCAGATCCACAAGCAGCTTGACGCCTCCCTGCAGCGCCTGCGCACCGACCACGTGGACCTCTACCAGTGCCACCGCTACGACGAGCTCACGCCCCTGGAGGAGACGATGGGGGCGCTCACCGAAGCGGTGCAGGCCGGCAAGGTGCGGTACCTCGGCTTCAGCGAGTGGCCCGCCCAGCGGATCGCCGAGTCGCTGGAGCTGCCCGACGTGGAGCGGTGGGTCTCGAGCCAGCCGCAGTACTCGATGATCTGGCGTGCGCCCGAGGCGGAGGTGATTCCGCTGTGTGAACGCGAGGGCATCTCCCAGATCGTGTGGTCCCCGCTCGCCCAGGGGGTGCTCACCGGCAAGTACCAGCCCGGGCGGGCGCCGCCCGCTGACTCACGCGCGGCGAGCGAGGACATGAGCGCCTTCATGGACCGCCTGCTCGACGATCGCGTGCTGCAGGCCGCGCAGCGCCTGGTGCCGGTCGCCGAGGGCGCTGGGCTCTCGATGGTCGAGCTCGCGCTCGCCTGGGTGCTCCGTCAGCCGAACGTCGCCTCGGCGATCGTCGGCGCCAGCCGCCCCGAGCAGGTCCACGCCAACGCTGCTGCCTGCGGCGTGACGCTCGACGCCGACACACTCGCTGCGGTGGACGACGCCCTGGGCGACGTCATCGTGCGCTGACCCACCTCTCCGGGCTCTCAAGGGCGGGCGGGTGACGCCGACTCGCGGATGCCGGCTTGCGAACCGACGCGCACGGTGGCGGCCGGGTGGGTGATCTGCGGGGCGGGGTGGTGCGTAGGAACCTTGCCAAACCGGGCCGCCTGCTCGGGGACCGCGAGCAAGCCGACATCCACGCACATACTGAGGTGAACGATGGGACTGGACAATCCACTGCACATAGCGTTCCTGCTGTTGCTCCTTCTGCTCGTGTTCGGCGCCAAGCGCCTGCCCGAGATGGGCCGCTCACTGGGCGAGGGGCTGCGAGGCTTCAAGAGCGCGCTGGGCGGCGAGCCCGTGGCCCCTGCGGTCGCGCAGGTTGTGACGCCAGTCGCCCAGGTAGCGATGCCCGTAGCGCAGGTGGCGACACCAGCCGCGCAGGTGGCGACTCCCGAGCAGGTTGTGACCCCCGTCGCGCGGGTGGCGGCGCCTGTCCCCCAGGTCGCGGCGCCCGTCGCGCAGGTCGCGGCGCACGTCACGCAAGACCCAACGCTGACCGCGCAGGAGCCGAGCCTGCGATGAGTTGCAGGCTGCCGGCGTGTCTGCCTGCGGGGCGCCGGTGAAGGTGTCGCGGTGAAGGTGCCGCTGCCCAGGGCGCACGGGTCCCGCGCTTCGGCGAAGGGCTCCGCCGGTCCACACAAGCTCGCCGACGAGGAGCTGATGACCCTCGTGCAGGCGGGCGACGCGGACGCGTTCGAGGTTGTCTACGACCGCCACTGTGACGCCGCCTTCTCGCTCGCGTACCGCATGTGCGGCAGGCGCGCGACCGCCGAGGACGTCCTGCAGGAGACGTTCCTCGCGCTGTGGCGCACCGGCGCGCGGTACGACCGTACCCGCGGGAGCGTGCGCAACTGGATCCTGCGGATCGTGCACAACCGCGCGGTCGACGCGCTGCGCCGCGGCGGGATCCGCGATCGGCACCGCCTCCACGAAGAGGGGGCCGTCGAGCGCGTGGCGGGTCCCGAGGACACCGAGACCCAGGTCCTTGGCTGGGAGCGCGCCGAGGAGGTCCGGGGCGCCCTGGGCGGTCTGCCCAAGGAGCAGAGCCGGGTGCTCGAGCTGGCGTACTTCGGCGGGTTCACCCACACCGAGATCGCTTCGATGCTGGAGATGCCCATCGGTACGGTCAAGGGTCGGATGCGCCTGGGGCTTGCCAAGCTGCGCCTCACACTGGTCGCCGAGGAGGGGCTGCCCCGATGAGCGAAACGCACGACTTCGACGCGCACGACCCACAGAGCCCCGCTGAGCTCTGTTGCGGCGAGGCTGCCGTCTACCTGCTGGGCCTGCTCGACGAGCCACACAGCAGGGTGTTCCTCGAGCACGCACGGTCGTGCGCGCTGTGCAGCGACGATCTTGCCGCGCTGGCGCCGGCGGTCGACAGCCTCCCCACCACGGTGCCGCAGGTGTCCGCGCCGGCGCACGCCAAGCGGCGGGTGATGGCAGTCGTGCGCAGCGAGGCTGCTCAGCGGGCGCCGCGCTCGTCTCCCCAGGCAGGCGTGGCCCGTAGGCGACTTGTCCTGCGCCGGCCCGCACTGGCGCTCGCCGGTGCGGGGCTGCTGGCGGCGGGGGTCGCGATCGGCGGTCTGTCCGCGCCCTTCGGCGGTGGGTCCACCCCAGGCGGTGGCCCCGCGGCGCGCGTGCAGAGCGCAGAGGTCACGCTCCCGGGCGCCAGCGCGGCGCTGCACCAGAGCGCTGGACACACCTGGCTCACAGTCTCGAACATGCCCGAGCCCTCCTCCGGGCACGTGTACGAGGTCTGGGTCAAGCGCCCCGGGTACGCACTGCCCCAGCCGACCAACAGCCTGTTCGCTCCCACCTCCTCCGGCGCTGCGACGGTGGTCGTGCCCGACAGCGGTGGGGCGGACGAGGTGTTGGTCACTCAGGAGCCGGCCGGCGGCACCCAGGTGCCGACCGGTCCCGCGGTCATCGTCGCGCGCCTGAGCTGAGAGGGTCGCCTG
>Ga0070765_100003274_pt1 | contig 10371 bp, 7 predicted proteins | sample HubBroMetageWFT5_FD_71516 | JGI IMG/M metagenome (GOLD analysis project Ga0070765, IMG submission 71516) | Warmed and freeze-thawed soil microbial communities from the Hubbard Brook experimental Forest, New Hampshire - Hubbard Brook CCASE Soil... | ecosystem: Environmental > Terrestrial > Soil... | reverse complement strand
TAACCAAAGGAAATGGGGCAGCGTATGGTTTTAGGTTTTCACCCGACAGCAGCCGCATGCGGTTCACCTACCGGAATGACAGAAAGCAATCACGTTCGATTTGGGAGGTTCGTGCGGACGGCACTGATCTTCATCCCCTACTGCCGGACTTGAAGACTCAATCGTCTGAGTGTTGCGGTTCGTGGTCGCCCGATGGCCGTTATTTTCTCTTCGTGATAAATGATAATCCTCTGTTGGGAGGCGGGAATTTATGGGCTTTACAGGAATCGCATAGTTCCTTTCGCAAGTATTCTTCACAGCCGTTACAACTCACGGCCGGACCGATGTTATTCGGTGCGATGACATGGAGCCCCGACGGCAAGAAGCTTTTCGCGCAGGGTCTCCAAAATCGCGGCGAACTCATCCGCTACGATGGACAGCGCCGCGACTTTGTGCCCTTTCTATCGGGAATTTGGGGGAGTGATGTGCGTTTCTCTCCTGACGGTCAGTGGGTTGCGTACGTGTCTTTCCCTGAGGGTACTCTGTGGCGCAGCCGGGTCGACGGCACCGACCGCCTACAGCTCACTAGTCCGCCCGTTTTCGCTGTCCTGCCGCGCTGGTCGCCTGATGGTACCCAGATTGCCTTTACCGATATTCAAGCGGGACGACCGTGGAAGATTTGGCTCATATCAGCACAGGGCGGAGCAGCTCAGGGAATGCTCGCCGAAAATCTTTCCCAGATCGATGCAGGATGGTCCCCGGACGGTAAACAAATCGTGTTTGGCCGTGGGATAACCAACGAACGAAGCATTCAGCTACTGGATCTAGATTCCAAGAAAATGTCGATCATTCCCGGTTCAGAGGGCCTGTTCGCCCCTCGCTGGTCGCCGGATGGCCGGTACATTGCTGCGCTCACCACCGTCCAGACAAAGATTGTGATTTTCGATTTTAAAAGTGGGGCTTGGTCAGACTGGGTCAACGGACATCGATTTGCCTACCCTACCTGGTCGCCAGATGGAAAATATCTCTATTTCGAGACCTGGGTGACAGATACGCCGGGATACTACCGAGTCCACCTTGGACAGACTCGTGCCGAACTCTTGGTGGATTTGAAGGATTTGCATCAATTTTCAACTGGGAACCTTGGCGTGTGGAGCGGGATTACCCCGGACGGCTCGCCGCTGTTCGTTCGCGACACGAGTACGGACGAAATCTACGCGTTGGACTTGGAACTGCCCTAGACTAGTCTAAATCGGTAACTTCCCTCGGTAACTTCCCTCCCCACCACAGCGATTGGTGTTGTCTCCATACTTGCGCCCGGCGTAGAGTGAAGCTAGTTTTGCGGAGGACACCCCATGCAAGAATTTCCCCGGCGCTTGGTGAAACCTCTATTCGTTCTTCTTGTTTACATCATGCTCCCGCTCAGCGCGCGTGCAGCGGACGACACGGCGCTAACCAAGGAACAGATCAAGCAGTTTCTTCAAACTGCCGAAATCATCAAGAGCAAGCCTTCGAGCAAGGGCGTCACGCATCCCTGGCGACTCACCCTCAGCAATGGCACCACCACCCATGACGCCGGGTTCCAGTCGATCGACGAGCATAAGTCCGTGATGAAACTCGAAAGCGGGAAGGTCGAATTGGATTTCGTCGATTCCTACAAGTACAACATCGCGGCTTACGCGCTCGCCGAACTCGTGGGGCTCGACGACATGCTGCCAGTCTATGTGGAACGCAAATGGCAGGGCAAATCCGGTTCGCTTAGTTGGTGGCTCCCGGTCAAGATGGACGACGTCGAACGCGTAACAAAGAAGCTCGAACCTCCAGATCCCGATAAGTGGAACAACCAGATGTACCGCGTGAGGGTTTTCGACGAGTTAGTCTACGATTCCGATCCCAACCTGACGAACGTACTGATCGGGGAAGATTGGACCATCTGGCGCGTCGACTTTAGCCGGGCCTTCCGTAAGAACAAGGAACTCCGCGGCCCGAAAAACCTTGTCAAATGCGACCGTGAGGTTTTCGAAAAACTGAAAGCTCTCAAGGCTGATGAACTGGCGGAAAAAACCAAACGCTATCTGACCCAGGACGAAGTGAAGGGCGTCATGGCCCGCCGTGACAAAATCATCGCAACCTTCCAGGCCCTCATTGCCGAAAAAGGCGAAAAAGAGATCCTCTTCTGACCCGTTTCACCCCACCTAACTATGCTCCGCGCAGAGCGATCCTGGTTCACCCAGTCTTCCGCCATCTCTCCTTAAGAGGCTCGGAGCGAGAGGTCGCTATACTTGACTTCTGGCTTTCACGGCCTCGCTGGATCCGGCGTACAGGCGTCAATCAGAAAGGCGTCCTAACCTGTCCGACGCACAGGGCCAACAGGAAATCTCCATGCTACTCTCGTGGTGTATCCAGAGTGCGCAAGCACGCCAATGCGAAAGCCACGAATTCAACATTGCGTCTTGGCCTCGCTTGGACTAAGGGCCTGACAATTACCTGAGCCGCGCAGGAGATCGCCCTCCCACTGCCCCGGAATGGCACGGTCTTCCACTTCCGCGGGCCTTTCGCGGATGGAGATTGGGTCTTGGTAAGCTGTCGTTGAACTCATAAGCTAGTATCGCAAGGAGCAGCAACCGGAGGACAGCCAATCTCTTAACAACGCATTGAATGGCAAATTCAGAATCAGGCTTTATTTTTGTGTTGCGGCGGCGCGCTGCTTCGCCTGCGCGACGAGCGCAGCAAAACGCGAATCTCCGTGCAACGATTTAAGATCGGGATCTTTCTCAATACCCACCAGAGCAGAGCTGGGTAGTCCGTGGTCCACAGCATCATGCAAAAACAAAAACGCCTTATCGCGCTGGCCCTTGTGGACCGCGATAATGGCAAGGCCGTACCTCGATATGGCGGTCTCTCGATTGTCTGGCCCGAGGGTACGCTGGCGGATTTCAAACGCTTCTTGCCCCAGCTTCTCCGCTTCATCATATTGCCCTTCGTGGATCAAGACATCCGTTAGATTATTCATGGATTCAACGGTATTTGGATGCTCCGGCCCGAGGACGCGCCGGCGGATTTCGAACGACTGCCGACACAATTTTTCGGCCTCAGCGTATTGGCCCTCGTTGGCTAGAGCATTTGCCAAATTGCTCATCGACCCTAGCGTGACCGGGTGTTCCGGCCCGAGAACACGGCGCTGGATGTCTAGCGTTTCCCGGTACAACTTCTCCGCATCCGCATAGTGATCCTCGGCATTCAGAACGCTCGCCAAGTTGTTCATGGCACTCAGTGTATCTGGGTGGTCTGGGCCAAGAACACGGCGCCGGATGTCTAGCGTTTCCCGACACAATTTCTCCGCATCGGCGTGGCGGCCTTGAGATTCGATAACGTTTGCCAAAGTCATCATGGCCTTCAAAGTGTTGGGATGCTCGGGCCCGAGGACACGGCGGCTCATGTCGAGCGCTTCGCGAGCCAGTTGCTCTGACTCAGGGAAACGGCCTTCGTGGTCTAAAAGAATCGCCAAGTTGGTCGTCAAACCGAGTGTGAGCGGATTGTCAGGCCCGAGGACACGGCGGCTTGTGTCGAGCGTTTCGCGAGCCAACTTCTCCGCCTCGGGATAGTGGCCGCCTCGGGCGAAAAGGACGGCCAAGTTGGCTTGCGACTTCAAGGTGTCCGGATTGTCGGGACCAAGGACACGCTTGCGAATTTCCACAGTCCGCTGCTCAAGTGACATCGCACGCGAATAGAGGCCAAGATTGTCGTATACGTCTCCCATTACATGCATCATCTGCGCCTGCATCTCGGGGTCTTGCGCGAGGCCTGTATCGATTTCCTTGGAGGCTTTGTCGAGGACTTCTCGGGCGGTGATGGAGTTGCCGCGGGCTTCTCCGGGGTCAGAAACCCTGAACATTCTGGTCATGAAGTCAGTGATACGGTTGGCGCGATCGCGTTCGCGAGCGGTGCGGTCGCGCTCCTGGGTGATGTGGCGAATCTGCATGGCTTGCATGACGGAGAAGGCGATGAGCAGGAGAATGGCCGCGGCGGCGACTGAGACGCCCAAGCGGTGCCGGCGAACATATTTTTGCAACCGATAGGCGGCGGTGGCGGGACGCGCGGTGACGGGTTCGTTGCTGAGGAAGCGTTGGAGATCGCCGGCGAGTTCGCTGGGTGACCCGTAGCGGCGAGCACGGTCGCGCTCCATAGCCTTCATGGTGATCCAGTCGAGGTCGCCGCGAATTTGGCTGACGAGTTCCCGGGGCTCAGTGGATCGCAGATGAGCCGTTTGTGTAGCGTTCTCCATTTCAGTGGTGGTTTTCTTTTGAAACCGGATGCTGGGCAGCGGCGCATCCTGCTCGTAAAACTTGCGCAAGTTTTCCTGGATCAGCTCGTTACGCCATTGCGTGGCATCGAAGGGCAGCGCGCCGGTGAGGAGCTCGTACAGGATGATCGCGAGGGAGTAGACATCGGAACGCGTGTCCACGTCGCGAATTTCGGGGTTGGCCTGCTCGGGGCTCATGTACACGGGCGTGCCGATGAAGTGTCCGGCGCGGGTGAACCCGGTGACGAGAGGGTCGCGTTCGGCGATGGCTTTGGCGATACCGAAATCGATGATGTGGGGTGTGGCTTTGCCGTCAATTTCGGTGACCAGGATGTTGGCGGGTTTGAGGTCGCGATGAAGAATGGCCTTTTGATGGGCGTGCTGCACACCTTCACAAACTTTGAGGAACAGTTCAAGGCGCTGGCGGATGGAGAGGCGCTTCTGATCGCAGTAGAGAGTGATGTGGATGCCGGGGACATATTCCATAACGAAGTACGGAGTGCCGTCGGGAGTTGAGCCGGCGTCGTAGACCTTGGCGATGGCGGGATGGTTCATGCGGGCAAGGGCTTGGCGTTCGGACTCGAAACGTTCGAGGAGAATCTTGTCGGCAACACCGGCACGGATTAGCTTTATGGCGACGAGACGTTGGAAGGGAGCGGTCTGTTCCGCGAGCCAGACCTGGCCCATGCCACCTTCACCAAGCTTGCGAACGAGGCGATAGGGACCAATCGATTTGGGATAAGCCGAAAGAGTCCCGAGGCCGCTCTTTGACGGGCTCTCAGTAAGCTGCGTATCCTCGCTGGCTGCAGAAGAAACCTCGTTCGACGCGTCAGGCTGGATATCACCAGAGGAATCTTGGTTCGGCTTGTTCGGATCTTCAAAAGAATGCATTGGCGAATGATCCCCCAATGATCATGTGAGAAGTGCTCCGTTCGGAATGGTACTTCTACCCGAGTTCCACCGGCACTTCTATCCGCCACCGATTCTATTCTCTTGGAGAACTAGTTGCATGTCAGTAGTTTTTCGCTCCGACACTGCAACGACGATCCAAACACCGATGAGCGCGTTAGGGGTCTCTTGGGAACGGAGCAGATTGCAGTCAAGGGCGCGCAATCATTAAGCGCAACGGAAAAAGGTGGGAAGGTGCTGAAGTCAACAAACAAGAGACGGTCACGACTCCCAGGGCGATTCCGATCTATCGGGTATTCCTGATAAAACCCATCCAATTTCCAGAATCAGTTGTATTCGGATACTTCCCGCGAGGAACCGACCTGTCGCCCTTTTCTCAAGAGCAGCTCGACCAGGTCTCGCTGCGCTTGAATCAACGTCCAAGAAAAACTCTAGGCTTCGAGGCTCCTGCGAGTAAACTCCAAGCAAATGTTGCGTCGACATCTGAGCCGGCAGCGTTTATCAGGCACTGAGTCCCTGAGCGAACGCAACTCACGGTCAATTCTTTCCATCAGGTTTGACCCTAAGGCGTTTCCCCTGCATATTCCGTCCGCTTCTTCTACGGAGAAGCTGAAATACTTACAGGCGTATACGGTCCGCTCAAGAGCGTGAACGTTTTCTTCAGTGGGGCGTATGCACATCACCCATTTAGTTCGTGAGAAATCAAGTTCAGCGACGAAACAACGGTGACGCGTTCCCACGTATTCAGCGAGGGTGGTGAAAAGGGCCGAGTATTGCGGATGCATGAAAGGTTAGGGTGCTCTCGTTTCGGTTATTATTTCTCAAAACGCGTCCTAGAAGCCACCTGTACGGTTTGCGCGTCAATCAAACACGGGCGAAAGGACTCTTCAATTGGCGGGACTACCTTCTAGGTGGAAACCCGGATCCGTGCGTTGGTCGAATTTCAGCAAGTCCCTATTCACGATCTTCCCACGATCGATGACGTAAAGAATTTTGCGTGTGTCGTGCACTTGTTGATCGGGACGCCCTTCGACGACGATGAGGTTTGCCAATTTCCCAACCTCTAATGTTCCCCACTCTGCTTCGGCTCCCACCAGGCGAGCTGCATTCCCAGTCGCTACAGAGATGACTTGCAGAGGTGTTAGTCCCGCTTCGACGAGCAACTCCAATTCATGATGGATGCCTTCTCCTTGAAAGTCTCCGGGATAAGGGGCATCCGTGCCCGCGGTCAACAAAACTCCTTGGTCCAACAACAGTTTTGCATTGTGCTGAGCATTTCTTAGACTCTGCCCCCACACGTCAGATCGGCCCTGCTCCTCCTTGCTCAGTTGGCGCTTGGCCTGTGCACGAAGCGCCTCAAGATCCCACGGTGTCGAAGTTTCGGCGATCAATTTGTCTTCGAGAAAGGAGAGGTCCGAAAATCGGCGTCGAGAAAATGCCTCATAGACAGAGAGAGGTGCTGATAAAGAACATGTTTGAATCGTGCGCTTGCTTCAATCCTTCTTCGCTCATTTCAAAAGAGGGTAAGTGAGCGAAACCGGATATGCCGGTCCGCATAAGGTCACTTGATCCATTCCGACGCCATTGGTCGATTACCACCCGCAACCCGGCCGTCTTTGCCCCTTTTCGACAGTGCTTCGACCATCACATCGGAGAGACCGACATAGGCTTTGACGAGGTCGACCTTGTCCTCCTTTTTCTTCGCAACGATTCGCCGCAACTGGCTCTCGGAGACTACCGCCTGGGAGCTAGGAGGCCATATTGGGTCAGGACCACCAACGATCGATCCGACGCAATAGATCCGTGGTCCTGTCAGCCTGTCCGCTGCGATCTCCTGCCGCATTTGCAATACGTACGGTTCTATATTCCCTGTGTCCAGAACGACCGTCACTCCCGCAAAGAGCAAAGAATTGAGGTATCGCCGGTAGCTCAGTAAGTCGGTTTGCTCGCCATCCCATCCCCCCACCAGGTGCACATGCATATCTGCCAACCCGGGCAGCACGGATTTGCCGTGCGCGTCGATAATCTGCGCATTTTTCGGGACCGGAACTTCCGATGCCGGTCCGATCTGCTGAACTCGTTCGTTATGCAGCAGGATTGTTCCGTCCAAGAGCGGAGCCCGCCCGCTTCCATCAATTATCACTGCGTGCGTAATCGCAAGAACGTCTTCTTGTTGAGCAAAGGTCCTGGATTGCAAAATGAGGCACGTAGAAAACAGGATCAAAATCGTTGATCGTGTTCGCATTTCTCGCTTTCTCCAATGCGATGTTGAACCAATGCGATAAACGCCGCGCCGTAATCTAATTCTTCCCCCCAAAAAGGCGCTCGGCCCGCTCGGAGCCGCCAGGCGCTCTTAGTGCCGGCTCTACTTTGATTCCTTAATGATCGCCTCCGCAGCGTTCCCGGCCACCACCCAGCTTGCCGACCCGGCCACCACGGCTTCATCCTCAAACCAGAGAAACCCGAAGTCATCGATGCACTCCGGAAAATCCGGCTTGATGATGATGTATCCCGGAATCACGGCGCCCGGAATGTACGAATTGTCCGCGCGATTGTTGCTGTAGGTCATCGTCTTCGACACCGTTCCCACTCCAGCCACATACGAAGTGCTGGATACCGGGTGCGTCCCAAGAATGTAGTTGACCGCGCGAAGTGTGTATTCGGGGCCGACCAGATCCGGAAAAGCCTTGTGCAGGAAATACATTCGGATGGCCATGTCCACCACGGCGCCCGATCCGCCCCATGTGCCGAGACTCGGCGGCACCCCAAACGGGGTGGCGTCCAATCGCTCATCCAAACCCGACATATATTTCTTCAGCGCTTCGCGCATTTGATCCTTCGCGCCGGCGTCCAGATGAGGCAAAGCCCGCACTGCGCTCCAGCCACGCGAATCCATCTGTTGCGGCGTGATCATCTGCGGGAACAATTCCTTCAGCCGAGACTTGTATGGCTCCGCCCCTTTTGTGGCGATGGTCAATTCCAGCACCGCTGCCCACTCCAGTCCGGGGCCAGATCTGCCACGGTCCGATCCGGCCGGGACAGTTATTTGTGCGCCGGTCGTGCCCGTGCCTGCAGGAGCGACCGCGCTGCTCGTTGCGTTACCACCACTTTGAGCGCCAGAGACCACGCCCTGCGACGCGGCCAGCACGCCACCCCCCGGCGCGCCTGAGGGAGCCGCTCCGCCCAAACCGCCGCCCGCCGGATTCTGCGTTGGATGAGCCTTCTCCTCGTTCCAAGCCTTGATCGCGGTATCCAGGCAGTCTCTCGCTAACGCATCGTCCCAACCTTTCAGCGTATCCGCCGCTGCAGCCAGCGCTGCAATGGCGTTCCACTGGAAAAACGGGTTGTTCGTAGTGAAGATCCAGCGATCGTCTGGCCTGCCGGAGTAGTCACCTTGCGTTTCGTTCGGGCCGAGCTTCGGGTTGTAGATGCGGCCGTCCGTTTTCGAAGCGCCGTCGCCCACCTGGGTGTACTGCCGCAGATCTGGCTCGTGAGTGCCACGGATGGCGTGGCCGATGTTGTGGAACTGCGCCAGGATGAGCAGTGCGCCATGCTTCACCTGCTGCACCGTATCCGGCACGCCATCGGGCCGGTGCATCTCTACCTCGCGTGCGCTTTCATCCACCGTAAGCTCGTCGTACGTGAGATGAAATTCGCGATACGCCAGCGACAGGCTCTGAATCACGCTCAGTTGCGCCGGTTCCTCCAGGTCGAAATCCCCGGCGTCATACCACCCGCCGACATTCATCCCTGGAATGTGATCGCCGCCTTTGTACTTGCCATCCGTCGCTGTGGCTTGGTTCCAGCCGTCGAATTGCTCCCCGACTACCGGCGCCATGCGCCCATCATCCAGGTGCGAAGCGCCATGCCACACCCGGTATCCTTCGCGAACCGCAACGTGATCCATCTGCTCCGCAAGGTGATGGTCCAGGCTGTCCTGCCAGATCTTTGCGTAGACGTCCTGCGAAATCGGGAAAGGGGCCGTGCGCTGATCTGCGTACTCGATTACGTAAAGGCCGGGTTCCCTCACGGAGGTGAAGTCGAATTTCGAATACACGTAGCGCAGCCAAGGCGTCGCGGGCGTGATCGGACCCTCGAACACTTGCTGGTAAGCTCCGTTTTCCGTCAGGCGCAACACTCGGGCCGTCTTCGGGCCGTTGTATTTCGGGTCGAGTTCGAGCACCGCCACCTTGGAGAAGCCCGGTGCATAACCCACCTGACTGTGCGCGATCATCGGCGGCCGTGTCCAGTTCGGGATCACGTCCGGACGGATGTGCCACACGATGGCGCCCGTGGTTTTTCCCGAAGGAATCAGCGAACGCAACACGAACCAGCCGTTCTGCGCGCGGTCGCGCCCATCGAACAGCATCAGTTCGGCCGTGTCCGATACCACCTTCACGCGGGCCAGCGCGTCGTCCACACCCAGAATGATGCTCTTGCCTTCGGCGAACGGCAGCGGCTGCGTGTATCCTTTGGCCTTGTCCCAGTCCTCCAGGTAGTACGCCTTTTTCGGCTCATCCGCCAACGGCAAAACCTTCGTCATCGCATCGTTCGGCGTTCGCGGGAAGATGCCGGCTTTGCTTCCGTCCACCACGTAAGCCTTGCCCATGTAGATCGACGGCAGAAACTCCAAATTGAAGCCCGCCCGCCCTTCCAGTTTCTTCGGCAGCGGCTTATCGAGATTGATGCTGACCTTCACCCCGCCCGGTTCCGCTGCCACTTCAAGTGCGTAACTGAAATCGAACGTCGGGAATGCGAGATCAGCAGTGAGCCGGCTGTTCTCTTTGTCGGCAAGGCGACCTTTGAGCGTTGCCACCAAGTCCCACTGCTCGGGCGTTGGCATCAGGCGAACGTCGCCATTCGTGGCGATGCGCTGGCCGTGCAGAATCATCTCCATGGCCGTATTCTTTTGGTCCACAAAAACTGGGTGGTACGTGCTGTCGTACAGAAAAACGCTGAAGCCTTGAGTATCGAGGTAATTCTTGTCGGTCACCTTCATGGAAAAATCCGTGCCGGACAAGTCTGAGGCCGAGATCAGGATCAATAGGAGACAACCAATTCGCATAAGCATAAATTGAGTTGATACTGCTCCTTTGCCCCAACATGATATGCCATGCAGACCGTCTGGGCGCAATGTGGGTGGCCGCGCCAATCGTGTTCAAGTGCCTGATAAGTCGGTG
>Ga0070765_100003273_pt1 | contig 10374 bp, 4 predicted proteins | sample HubBroMetageWFT5_FD_71516 | JGI IMG/M metagenome (GOLD analysis project Ga0070765, IMG submission 71516) | Warmed and freeze-thawed soil microbial communities from the Hubbard Brook experimental Forest, New Hampshire - Hubbard Brook CCASE Soil... | ecosystem: Environmental > Terrestrial > Soil... | reverse complement strand
CGGAGCCGCCCGGCGGCCGCCACGTCCACGACGGTGAAGGCGTACCGTCCGGCTCACGCCCGAACCGGTAGTCAAAAGCCTCGCCCGGGTACGCCTCGAGGAACAGGCCGAACAGCCCCGCGTCCGCAGCCCGCACGGCCAGGACCCGCGCCGCGTCAAGAGCTTCGACCGCAAACAGCGCCGCAAGCAGCCGGGCTACGTGACGCCGCCGCGTCGACCGGGACGGCCCGTCGGAGCCAACCGCTACTTGCCCGGCCGGGTCGCGAGCCAGCAGCACGGCCACCGCCTCGCGGGCCCCGGCGGCGCGCAGTTCCTCCAGCAGCCGCGCCACGCCCTGCGCGTCGTCGAGGCTGGCCTCGCCGGCCGCCCGCCCGGCCAGCACCCGCAAAGCGTCAAAAGCCCCGGCCGCGCGCAGCGACTCCAGCAACCGGGCGACGCCCGTGGCGTCGTCGAGGCTGGCCTGGCCGGCCGCCCGCCCGGCCAGCACCCGCAAAGCGTCGAAAGCCCCGGCCGCGGACATCGCCCCCAGCAGTGAGGCCACGTTCCACGGGTCATCGGGGCTGGCCTCGGCCGCGGCCCGGGCGGCCAGGGCCCGGACCGCGTCAAAGGCCCCGACCGCATGAAGCACCTCCAGCAGCCCGGCGACGTCATCCCAGCCGTCCAGGCTGACGTCGTCAACGGCCCGGGCGGCCAGTACCCGGACCGCCTCGGCCGCGCCGACCGCGTGCAGCGCCGCCAGCAGCGGCGGGGCCACACCCGACGAATCGTACGGGCTGGCCTCCTCGGCGGCCCGGGCGCCAAGGGCCTGGACCGCGTCCCCGGCCCCGGCCTCGTGCAGCGCCACCAGCAGCGAGCCGAGATCATCCGCGAAATCCAGGTCCGCCTCCCCGGCCAGGTCTCGGGCCAGCAGGGCGCGGACCGCATCGTCGGCCCCGGCGGCGCGCAGTTCGGTCAGCAGCCGCGCCGTGGACTCCGGGTACCCCCTGGCCTCCTCGGCCTGCTCGGCGGCCCGCGCGGCGAACACGCGGACCGCGTCCTCGTCCCCCGCCTCACGTAGCGCCGCCACCAGCTCGGCGGACTCCCACGCCTGGTCGGCGTCGGCGTGGGCGGCCGGGTCACGGGCCAGCAGCGTGGCGACCGCGTCCTGCGCCCCGGTGGCGAGCAGCGCCTTGAGCAGCCAGGCGACGTCCTGTGGATCCTCGATGTCGGCCCCGGCCGCCGCCCGCCCGGCCAGCATCCCCAAAGCATCAACCGCCCCGACCGCGTGCAAGGCTCTCAGCAGCGCCGCGACGTCCGACATGTCGTCCAGGCCGGCCTCGGCGGCCGCCCGTCCGGCCATCACTCCCAAAGCGTCAACGGCTCCGGCCGCGTACATCGCCCGCAGCAGCCAGGCCACGTACGGCACGTCGTCGAGGCCGACCTCGCCAGCGGCCCGCCCGGCCAGGACACTCACCGCCTCCGACGCCCCGACCGTATGAAGGGCCGCGAGCAGCCGGCCGAGATCCCACCAGACCAGGCGGACCTGCTCGCCTGGCCGGCGGGCGAGCAAGGCCGGGATCGAGTCCCCGGCCCCCGCCGCGTGCAGCGCTTCCAGCAGCCCGGCGACCTCCCACGGATCGTCGAGACGGACAAGGCCCACCGCCCACCGGCCCGCCCGCGCGGCGTCCGCCGGGCTCACCCCGGACAGGTGCGTGACGAGCTGGCGTGCAGCGTCCGTGCTGCCCAGGCTCGCCGCGCTGGTCCCCAGCGCCGCGGCGTAGCGGTACAGCCCGCGGTCCCAGGCGGCCTGCGCCATCCGGCCCAGATCACTAACGCCGCTCACCCGTGCGGCCAGCGCATCCCACAGCGAGGCCGGGCCCAGCCGGTCCGCCCGAGCGCGGCGCCCGTGCCACTCGAGGTAGCCGGCCACCCGGTACCCGGCCGCGCCCAGCACGGGCCGCACGGCCGAGCCCTGCCCGGACCGCACGGCCGCGCCCGGCACGGGCCGCACGGCCGGGACGGCACCGGTGACCGCGGCCGTGGCCCAGGCCAGGGCCGCCGCGCCGCCCTCGGTGAGCGCCGCGTCCGCCAGGTAGCCGGCCGCCGCGTCCCGCAGCAGCGCGGCAGGCAGCGGGCCGGCGTGGCCGAGCCGCGCGGCGTCCATCGCCGCGGTGATGATCGCCTGGCCGCCGGGATCGCCGCCCGGTCCGTCGTACCGGCGGAGCAGCTCGGGGACCCCGGCCAGGTACTGGGTGACCTGCCCGGCGCCGTGCGCGGCCGCGGCGGCAAGCACCGGGTCGCCAGCGGCCGCTGCCGCGGCCGTCTCCGAGGCGGTGAACCGGGCCGGGACGTCGAGGATCCCGCCGTCGGCCACGTTGACGTCCGGCCCGTACCGGGCGAGTTCCTCCAGATGGTCCATCAGCCGCCCGGCCACCCCGGCCGGATCGCCGGCGCCGGTCCCGCCGCGCGCCACCGCGGCGTAAAGGTCCCAGTGCTCGGGCCAGATGGTGGTGACGACCAGGCGGCCCTCGTCCTCGAGCAGGTCGTCCAGGCGGGACAGCGCCGCCGCGCCGCCGTCGGCGTCGGCGTAGTGCCGCAGCTCGCCCAGCCACAGCACGGTCCGGTCCGGGATCCCGGCCTCCAGTCGCGCCGCGAGCGCGGCGGCGGTCGGCGGGTACTCCAGCGACCAGTCCGCGAGCCCGTCCATGATCGCCTCGTAGACGGCGCGGGTCTTGCCCGTCGCGGGCTCGCCGCGGACCACGACCAGCCGGCTTTCCGGAACGTCCGGGTCCAGCATCGCGCGCAGCAGCTCATCGTGCGGCCTGCGGACGTACGCCGTCATCGGCCCGCCGCCGATCACCGGGTGCACGCCAAGCTCGGCTGCCGTCCACGAACCGGCCGGGCGGCCGCCCTCCGGCGCCATCACCGCGGGCGGGCTAGGACGCTTGCCGGTCGCGCGCCTGGCAGCGCAGCGCCCGGAGCACGTCGTCCCGGCCCTCGCTGAGCAGGCGCTGCAGCGCGGGAGGCGGAACGGCCCGGTCGACGTAGGCGTCGGTCGCCTCGACCGTCCCGGGCGAGATCGCGCACACCGCGTAGACGCCGCTCACGAAGTCCTGCGCCATCGCCGACGACCAGTCCTGCCACACCTCGCCGACGACCGCGAAGAACTCGTCCCGGTACGGCTGCACCAGTTCGGGCTGGTCCGGGTCGGCGAAGCCGGCCAGCACGGCCCGGAACATCGCGATGGTCAGCTCGCCGCCGCTGAGCAGGCGCCACGCTTCACGCTTGGCCTCGGCCGTGGGGATTCCGGCCCGGCACGTCGCGGCGTGCCGTTCGCCCGCGTCGGTCGCGTCCCGCTCCAGCTCCGCCTCGATCTCGGCCACCCCGAAGTCCCGCGGCCCGCCGCCCCGGCTCACCAGCCGGGCCAGCAGCGCCCAGCGCAGGTCGGTGTCGACGCTGAGGCCGTCGAGCCGCACCGAGCCGTCGAACAGCCCGGTGAGCAGCGCGAGATCGGAATCAGTGGTGGCCACCCCGGCGAACGCGCGGACGTAGGCGAGCTGCGCGTCCGAACCCGGCTCGGCCGCCAAGAGCAGGTCGCGCAGCGTGCCGGCCATCAGGGCCAGCCCCGCGGCCTGCCAGCCGGGATCGGCGAACCTGCGGGCCGCCTGGCCCGCCTGGCGCAGCAGCGTCTGCACCACGCTGATGTCGGCCACCGAGGAGAGGCCCGACATGACCAGGCGCACGTAGTCGCGCGCCGCCATCTCGCCGTCGCGGCACATGTCCCAGGCCGCCGCCCAGCACAGCGCCGCGGCAAGCGAGTCGGTGAACGAGCCGATCTGGTTCACGAGAGTCCGCAGCGAGTGGTCGTCCAGCCGGATCTTGGCGTAGGTCAGGTCCTCGTCGTTGACCAGCACCAGGTCGGGACGGGCTTGCCCGGCGAGTTCCGGCACCACCGTGCGCGGGCCCGCCACGTCGATCTCCACCCGGCTGCGGCGCGACAGTCCGGCCGGCGTCAGGTCGTACAGGCCGATCGCGATGCGGTGCGAGCGGAGCGTCGGATGGCTGGCGGGTGCCTCCTGTTCGACGGCGAACTCGGTGAACCGGCCGCCGGAGTCGACCGAGTAGGACGCGCGCAGCGTGTTCACCCCCGCGGCCTGAAGCCACTGCGCCGACCACGAGGCCAGGTCGCGGCCCGAGGTGTCCTCCAGCGCCGCGAGCAGGTCGGCCAGCGTCGCGTTGCCCCACGCGTGCGCGTCGAAGTACTTCCGGACCCCGGCCAGGAAGTTCTCCCGTCCCACGTACGCCACGAGCTGCTTGAGCACGGACGCGCCCTTGGCGTAGGTGATCCCGTCGAAGTTCACCTCGACCGCGTGGATGTCGGGGATGTCGGCCGCGATCGGATGGGTGGAGGGCAGCTGGTCCTGCCGGTACGCCCACGACTTGTACAGCTGCGCGAACGTCGTCCAGGCCGAGGTCCACCTGGTCGCCTCGGCCTGCGCGAGCGTCCCCGCCCAGGTGGCGAAGGACTCGTTCAGCCACAGATCATCCCACCAGCGCATCGTGACCAGGTCGCCGAACCACATGTGCGCCATCTCGTGCAAGATGGTCTCGCCGCGCGCCTCGCGGGCGAAATCGGTGACCCGGGACCGGAAGATATAGGCCTCAAGGAAGGTGACGCAGCCCGCGTTCTCCATCGCGCCCTCTTTGAACTCGGGCACGAAAAGCTGGTCGTATTTCCCGAACGGGTACGTGATCCCGAACGTCTTGTGGAAGAAGTCGAACCCCTGGCGCGTCACCTCCAGGATCTCGTCCGCGTCGAGGTACCCGGCCAGCGACTGGCGGCAGTACACGCCGAGCGGGATGCCGTCGTGCTCGCCGCGGACCACGTGATACGGGCCGGCCGCCACGGCCGTGATGTAGGTCGGCATGAGCGGGGTGGGCGGGAAGTGCCAGCGGAGCGCCTGGCCGGCCTCGGTGGTCGACTCGGGCGCCATGTTGGACACGACCACCCAGTCCGCCGGGGCGGTCACGCTCAGCTCGTAGCTGGCCTTCATGTCCGGCTGGTCGAAGCACGCGTACACCCGGTGCGCGTCGAACGTCTCCAGGTCCGAGTACAGGTACACCCGCTCGTCGGCCGGGTCGGTGAACCGGTGCAGCCCCTCGCCGCTGCGCGAGTAGGCGCAGTCGGCCACCACCCGCAGCACGTTGCCTGCCGCCAGCCCGTCCAGCGTGATCCGGTCGCCGTCGAACGCGTCCAGCCCGACGGGCGCCCCGTTCAGCGTGATCTCACGCACCGCGGGCGCGGTCAGGTTCACGAAGGTGGAGGCGCCGGGCTCGGCGCAGTCGAATCGCAGCACGCTGACCGAGACGAACGTCTCGGAGCCCGACGTCAGGTCAAGGTCCACCTCGCAGGAGGCGACCGTGATGAGCGCCGAGCGGGCCGCCGCCTCGTCGCGCGTCAGGTTCGATGTCACCCGATGATCCCTTCGTCCTCTGGCCGGGCCTGGGGTACCAGGACCCGCCGGAATTCCCGCCCGGGTCGTCGGGTTGACGCTCCCGGGGGACCGATAAACCGTTTCGTCGCCGGCGAAACCGGGTTTACTCGTGAACAGGAGCGCGCATGACCCCGCAGGAGCCTACCCGTGTCGACTTCTGGTTCGACCCTATCTGCCCGTGGGCCTGGATCACCTCACGCTGGATGCTAGAGGTGGAGGAAGTACGCCCGGTGACTACGGCCTGGCACGTGATGAGCCTGGCCGTGCTGAACGAGGGCAAGGAAGGCCTGCCCGAGCGCTACCGGGAGAGCATGCGGTCGGCCTGGGGTCCGGTCCGCGTGCTGATCGCGGCCGAGCAGGCGCACGGCCCGCAGGTCCTGCTGCCGCTGTACACCGCGCTCGGCAACCGGTTCCATCACGAGAAGGCGCCGCGGGACCGGGAGACGATCACCGCCGCGCTGGCCGAGGCGGGGCTGCCCGCCGCTCTCGCGGACGCGATGGACTCCACCGAGTACGACGAGGCAGTGCGCGCCTCGCACGCCGACGGCATCGAGCGGGTCGGCACGGACGTGGGCACGCCCATCATCTCGGTGGGCGGGATGTCCGTCTTCGGGCCTGTCGTGTCGCCCATCCCGCGCGGTGAGGACGCGGGCCGCCTGTGGGACGGCGTCCAGCTGATCTCGGGCGTCGACGGCTTCTTCGAGCTGAAGCGCTCCCGCACCCGCGACCCCATCTTCGACTGACCTGGCTCCACCGCCACCGCGGCACTGGCGCTAGCCTCACCGGCCAGATCCTCTTGGCCGCCCACGCCTTCGCATGCGGTTCCGTTGATGCGGCCTGCCGGCGGCCCGAACGCCCTCACGTTCGCCGTCGACCTGCCCCGTGCCCGCTCGCCCCGGGTCTCTTCCCGCCGAGTCACCCGGCCCGGTTCCGCTCGCGCCCGGGACCGCGGGGCCAGCCTCCACGCGGCCAGCCTCCACGGGGCCAGCCTCCACGGGGCCAGCCTCCACGGGGCCCGCCGGGCCCGCCTCAGCCTCCGCCGCCTCGGCGCGGGCCAGGTGCTCCGCGTGCGGCCGGGACACGTCCCTGGCCCGCATCGCGGCGCTGAGCGTCACCTTCATCGTCGGCACCGGGTCATCCTCCTTACCTCCCAGTGTCGTACCCACGCCGTATCGCGCATCCACCGGCAACACCGATTCCCGTTGGACAACCCCGACCGGCCCCGGCAAAGTGGAGCCCGTGCAACGGGATGACCCGGAGACCGACGAGGCCCCGAGCACGAAACCGAGCCCCGTGCGGGCCCGCACGCTCTGGCGGCATCGCGACTTCCTGTTGCTGTGGAGCGGCCAGACGGTCAGCGAGATGGGCTCCGCGGTCACCGTGCTCGCGCTGCCGCTGACCGCGGTGGTGGTGCTGCACGCCAGCACGTTCCAGGTCGGCCTGCTCAGCTCGGCCGCGACCCTCGCCTTCGCGCTGATCGCCCTGCCGGCCGGCGCCCTGGTGGACCGGCGGGCCAAGCGGCGCCTGATGATCTGGTGCGACCTGGCCCGGATGCTGATCATCGGCTCGGTGCCGCTGGCCGCCGCGCTCGGCGCGCTCACCCTGGGCCAGCTCTACGCGGTCGCCCTCACCGCCGGGGTGTGCACCGTGTTCTTCGACGTGTCCTACCAGAGCTACCTGCCCGGCCTAATCGCCAAGGAAGACCTGGTCGAAGGGAACGGCAAGCTCGGCGCCACGCAGTCGTTCGCGCAGCTGATCGGGCCTGGCCTGGGCGGCGGCCTGGTCGGCCTGGTCGGCGCGGCCCGGGCCATGTCCGCGGACGCGATCTCCTACGTGGTCTCGGTGGCCTCGCTGGTGGCCATCCGCGCCCGCGAGCGGCCGCCCCAGCCGGACCAGCGCCAGAAGCTGACCACTGAGATCGCCGAAGGGCTCTCGTTCGTGCTGCGGCACCCGATCCTGCGCAAGATCGTGGCGTGCACCGGGACCGCGAACCTGTTCGGCGCCATGGCCATGGCGCTGGAGATCATCTTCCTGGTCCGGCTGCTGCACGTCCGGCCCGCCGACACCGGCCTGCTCATCGCCGTGGCCAGCCTGGGCGGCGTGGCCGGCGGGGCGCTGTCGGGCCGGCTGAGCAGGCGCATCGGCTCGGCCCGGATCATCTGGGTCTCGATCCTGGTCCTGTCCCTCCCGCAGCTGCTCATCCCGCTCGCCGAACCCGGCTGGCGGGTCGCGGCGTTCGTGGTCGGCATGGCGGGCTTCTGGTTCAGCGCCGTGGTCTACAACGTCGCGCAGGTCAGCTACAGGCAGGCGATCTGCCCGCCGCGGCTGCTCGGCCGGATGAACGCCGCGGTCCGCTGGGTCGTCTGGGGCACGCTGCCCCTCGGCGGCCTGCTGGGCGGCGCGCTCGGCACCGTAGCGGGCGTGCGCCCCACGCTGTGGATCGCGTTCACCGGCTCCTGGCTGGCCGGCTGGTGGGTGTTCTTCTCCCCGCTGCGCCACATGCGCGACGTGCCAGAAGAAGTCCTAGAAGTTGACCGGGCACCAGGGGGCGAGGTCCCAGGACATGGCGGCGGAGAGCTGCCGGACGGCGCCGGCGCGACGCTCGGTGACTAGCCCGGCCGCGGCCAGCGCGCCGACCGGGGTGCCGCCCAGGTAGGCCGCGCCGAGCTCGGTGACGTCGAGCACCACGTCGGCGGGGACCGAAGCCGGAACGCACGACGCCTCCAGCCCGCTCCCGTCGCCAGGGACGCCCCCCGCGGTCGCCAGCCGCCATCGCCCGGCGTTCGACGGCAGCAGGTCGTCACGCACCTCGATGACCACGTCCGCCGGCCCCGAGTACCGCCGCCTGGATAGCGCGCCGGGCACGTCGATGATCCGCACCCACAGCCCGTCCTTCAGCCGCGGGCGCGCCCGCCGGGGGTCGGCCAGCTGGTACAGCAGCGGGTCATCGACCGGCCGCTGCCTGATGCTGAACTCCGTGGTCAGGTCCCGGCCGAGCAGGTCCACCCAGAGCAGGACGCCGGCCGCCGGGTCGGCAGACATCACCTCGCGCACGTTGAGCAGGCTGTCAGGCAGCGACGTGGCATCCCAGCGGTCCTCGGCCCGGTACAGCGCGTACCCGCGCGGCCCGCTGTCGTCCTCGGCGAGCACGCAGCGCAGCGGAGTCGCGCCGTGCCGCTCCCCGGGGGGATCGTAGGTCGCGCTCCGCCACCACACCTCGTTCCGCGCGATGAAGCCGGGGCGGGACGGCAGCACGGCGTCGTAGACCTTGGCCAGCTCCGGCATCACCTCCGCCGGGTCGACGAGCCGCAGCCGCAGGCCCTCATCGGCCTGCACCCGCTTGACCAGCGTGCCCTCGCCGCGGTGCAGGGTGAAGTCGGCGTGCCACATCGCCCGCCCGTAGCCGAACCTGGGGTAGATCGGGGTCTCCGAGGCCCACAGCACCGCGACCGGCTCGCCCCGGTCGCGGACGTCGACGAGCTGACGGCGCATCAGGCTGCTCAGCACGCCACGCCGCCGGTGTGATGGGAGCACGCTCACCCACGTCACCCCGGCCGCGGGCAGCGCCCGGTGGCCGGGCACGGTGAGCTGGTAGCTGTAGGCCGCCGCGGTGCCGACCTGCAGCGTGCCGTCGAAGGCCGCCAGGCTGCGGTCGAACTCCAGCCGCGACACGACCAGCTCCCGATCCTCCTGCGACATGGGTGAGCCGTGGAAGGCATGCATGGCCACGGTCTGGAAATCGTCGAACTCATCGGAGCTGATGGGCCTGATCGGGTACGGGCGGTCGCCGCCGCGAGCCGGGTTCGTCATGTAGCCTTCGTACCCCCGGCCCGCTCGGCGACGCGAGTCATTTAGCCTGCCGGGGCCGGGATCGACTACAGTTCGCCCATCATGGTTACCCCGCCTCCCAAGGGCCTGCGTCGCCTGGGATCGGTCCTGCTTACGCAGTTGACCAGCCAGTTCATCACCAGGAACAGGCGGCTGGCCTTCATCTTGTCGGTGATGGCGATCGTCATCTCGGTGGCCGCGGTGCACGTCTCGGTGTGGTGGTTCTCGCCCGGCGTGATGATCTTGCCGATCCTGGCCGGCGGCCTGCTGCTGTGGCCCCGGGCGCTGCGGATCTTCTTCGGCTTCGCCGCGGCGGGCGTGATCTACGACGTGGTCGAGGACAAGGCCGGAGCGGGGATCATCGCGACGATCGTGCTGACCGCCGTCTTCGCCTACGTCCTCGCGCAGACCAGGGAGAGGCTTGGCGTCACGGGACTGCGCGGCGACCGGATGCTGCTCGAGCTGCGGGACCGCATCCAGGCTCAGGCGAAGCTGCCCGGCCTGGGTGACGGGTGGGGCTCGTCGGTGGTGCTGAGGCCGGCCGGCGGCTCCTCGTTCGGCGGCGACTTCGTGGTGTCGGCCTGCGACGGCAAGACGCTGGAGGTCGCGCTGGTCGACGTGGCCGGCAAGGGCATCGACGCCGGGACCCGGGCGCTGCTGCTGTCCGGCGCGTTCGGCGGGCTGCTCGGCTCGGTGCCGAGGGATGAGTTCCTGCCCGCCGCCAACGCCTACCTGCGCCGCGGCAAGGTCGCGGAAGGCTTCGTCACCGCCATTCACCTGTCCCTCGAGCTGGCCTCGGGGGAGTACGTCATCGGCTCGGCCGGGCACCCGCCGGCCGCCCACTACGACGGCGCGGCGGGCCGCTGGCGCCTGACCCGGGCCCACGGCATCGTGCTCGGCGTCGTCCCCGACCTGCGCAGCGCCCCGACCGAGGCCGAACGCGGCGTGCTACAGCGCGGCGATGCGCTGATGTTCTACACCGACGGGCTGGTCGAGGCGCCCGGCCGGGACATCGACGCGGGCACCGACCGCCTGCTCGGCGAGGCCGAACGCATGCTGGCCAGCGGCTTCC
>Ga0070765_100003270_pt1 | contig 10377 bp, 10 predicted proteins | sample HubBroMetageWFT5_FD_71516 | JGI IMG/M metagenome (GOLD analysis project Ga0070765, IMG submission 71516) | Warmed and freeze-thawed soil microbial communities from the Hubbard Brook experimental Forest, New Hampshire - Hubbard Brook CCASE Soil... | ecosystem: Environmental > Terrestrial > Soil... | reverse complement strand
CGCTGAAGCGGCGCGCCGGCCCTCTGCAGCGGTGCGTCGGCCTGGACGTTGGAGCCAGTGAGGGCGGCCGGGCCGCCCGCAGGCGAAGGCCGAGCTGCGGGCTGCACACGCCGGATGACCAGGCCCGCGTCGAGTGCCGCCCGCAGCAACTCCGGCAGCCCCGCCTCGTCTACCCGCTGGATGACGCCGTCGCCGGTCTCCACCTCCATCGTGCCCTCGGCTGCCGGAGCGCCCGGCAGCCAGGTGACCGCCGACCGCGGCGAGGCGCCGACCCCGCCGTCGCGCAGCTGCCAGGTCACGCCGGGCGGCAATGGCAGAGGCGCCGTGGGATGCCGGGCCACGAGCACCACCGCCTGGCGGCTCGCCGCGCGCTCGATCTCGGCGACCACCCTGGCCACGCCCTCGCTGTCCAGGCCGCCGGTCGGCTCGTCGAGCACCACCAGGTCCGGATCGGCGATGAGAGCCTGTGCGACCAGGGCGCGCTGCGCGTTCCCCCGTGACAGTGCCTGCAGCGGAACCTGCGACGCGTGCGCCAGGCCGAGCCTGCTCAGCAGGTCCCCGGTGCGGCGGGCCGATTCGTCGCGGGCGAGTCCTGAGGTGCGGCCCAGCCCGGTCAGCCATTGATGCAAGGCGATGCGGGGGAGTGCCCCGGCGCGTTCGGGCGAGTAACCGACCGAACGGGGCCTGACGCTCGCGCTTCCGGTCGGCAGCAGCCCGGCCGCCGCCGCGAGCAGCGTGGTCTTGCCCGAGCCGTTCGGGCCCTCCACCGCGACGACCTCGCCGCGCGACGCGGTCAGCGCCACGTCCCTGGCCACCACGACGCCCCGGGCGGCCCGCAGTCTCCTGGCCCGCAGCACCAGGGCCGGGCCAGTCCTCGAGGCCGGCTCACTCATCCAGGCCGGCCCACTCATCGAGGCCGGCCCACTCATCGAGGCCGGCTCAGCCATCGAGTCCTGCCGAAGTCAGGCGCGAGTACAGCTCCAGGTAGCGCTCCCGTGTCGCGGCCACGATGTCGGGCGGTACCGGCGGGCCGGGCGGCCGGCGGTCCCAGTCCAGGCCCGAAGACCAGTCCCGGAGGAACTGCTTGTCCAGCGAGCGCTGCGGGCGGCCGGGCTGCCACTCCGAGGCCAGCCAGAACCGCGACGAATCGGGCGTCAGCACCTCGTCGGCCAGCATCAGCGTGCCGTCGTCCAGCAGCCCGAACTCGAGCTTGGTGTCGGCGATGATGATGCCCCGTGACGTGGCGAGCTCGGCTCCGCGGCGGTAGACCTCGAGGGTGACCCGCTCGAGGTCGGCCGCCACCGGCGCGCCGACCAGCTCGGCCACTTCGGCCGCCGTCATCGGCTGGTCGTGGCCGGCCGGGGCCTTCGTGGTGGGCGTGAACACCGGTTCCGGCAGCCGGGAACCCTCGCCGAGACCGGGCGGCAGCCGCACGCCGCAGATCGTACCGGTCTCGTTATAGGACACTAGTCCGAGCCCGGCCAGGTACCCGCGGGCGATGCACTCCACCGGGAGCATCCGCAGGCCACGGCACCTGATCGCGCGTCCCGCCCACTGTGCGGGAACGTCGGTACCGGAGATCACATGGTTGGCGATCACGCCGGTGAGCTGCCCGAACCACCACAGCGACAGCTGGGTCAGCACCCGGCCCTTGTCCGGTATCGGCGTGGGCAGCACCACGTCGTACACGCTGACCCGGTCCGAGGCGACCATGATGAGATCGTCGCCGTCGGCGTAAAGATCCCGGACCTTGCCCGAATACAGCAGTTCCACGCACGCTCCTCCGCACCTGCGGGGCCAGCGTACTAGGGCCCGGCCGGCGTACGATCAGGGCCATGACGGACCTTGGGGTTCAGTACCTCCAGGTGCAGACGACGACCGATACGCGCGCGGAGGCCATGGAACTCTCGCGCGCCGCGGTCGAGGCCCGGCTGGCCGCGTGCGCCCAGGTGGCCGGTCCCGTGGCGTCTGTGTACTGGTGGGACGGAGACCTGGAACGAGCCGAGGAGTGGCTCGTGCTCCTCAAGCTTCCCGTCGACCGTTACGACGAGCTAGCCGCCTTTCTCACCGAACGGCACAGCTACGACGAGCCCGAGATCATCGCCCTGCCCATCGTGACCGGATCGGCCGCGTACCTAACCTGGATGCGGGAGGAAACCCGCCCCACGCAGGGAGCTTCAGGTTGACCAGTCCGGTCGGGCCGCGCGGGCTCACCGTGCTGGTGATCGTCGGGCTCGTCGGTGTGGCCCTGGCCATCATCGGCTGGTCGCAGCGTGGCACCGGTCTGGTCGCTCCGAGTGTCGGCGGGTTGGGCGGCTCCGCGCCCACGCGCACCCCGACCGCATCACCAGCCACCCCCACCGGACGGGCCAGCGCGACATCCTCGGCCAGCGCGACCCCGAGCGCCACGGCCACCTCGTCGGCCACCCCGAGCGCCACGGCCACCTCGTCGGCCACCCCGAGCGCCACGGCCAGCGCGGGCCCGCCGCTCAGCTCCGAGCCGTACGCCTCGTTCGCCTATCTCGTCTGGCCAGGAAGCCTGAGCACGCCAGCCCAGCAGGCGATGAGCGGGCTGACCATCCAGGTCACCCGGCAGACCGGCGGCATCTCGGTGCGGGCCGGGGTGACCGGACAGCCGCTGCCGTCGGCCCAGTTCTACTCCGGCGGCGGCAAGGTGTACGTCATCGAGAGCAACCTCGGCGACGACAGCGGTGACGTCGACTACAACCTCGGCGACGACGCCCTCGTCGTGACCAACCTGCGGGGACAGGTCGTGTCATGAGCCGTGATGAGAGCGCAGGCTGGGCGAGCGGCCGGCCGCGATCCCCGGAAGGCGCCACCCGGCCGCAGAAAGCCGCAGCCGCGCCCGGCACAAAGCCGGAAGCGGAACCGGCATCCGCTAGCGGGCTGCGCGCCGGCTTGGACCTGGTCGGCGCCGTGGCGGCGGACTGGGCCCCCACGGTGGCGCGGGTCCTGCTCGGCGTGGTCCTGTTGTGGTTCGGTTACCACGAGCTGGTGTTGCCCGGTGAGTGGACCGGGTACGTGCCGGTGATCTCGGAGTCCTCGTCGCTGGCCATCGTCTTGGTGCTGGCGCACGGTTGGGTCTTGCTGGTGCTGGCCGCCGCGCTGATCGCGGGCGTCGCCCCGCGCGCCGCGGCCGCGATCGCCAGCGTGCTGCTGCTGGAGATCGTGATCGCGCTGGCGGTCAACGGACTGTCCGACACCACCCTGCGCGACCTCGGCGTGCTCGGCCTCGCGCTCTGCCTGACCGGCAGCACGAACCAGCGTCTGGTGCTGCGCAACTAGACCGGAGGAGCCATGAAGGCAGTGGTCTGCGACCGGTACGGGCCGCCGGATGTCCTGCGGATCGTCGAGGTCCCGCGGCCTGTCCCCGGCCCGGACGAGGTCCTGATCAGGATTCGGGCCACCACGGTCAACCGGTCGGACACCGAGACTCGCCAGGGCAGCCCGGCCGTGGCCCGTCTGCTCACCGGCCTGCGCCGGCCGCGGCACCGCATTCTCGGTACCGAGCTGGCCGGCGAGGTCGAGGCCGCCGGCCCGGCCGTCACCGAGTTCCGGTCCGGTGACGCGGTCTTCGGCGTCAGGGCCTGGAAGTTCGGCGCGCACGCGGAATACGTCTGCATGCGGGAAAGCGCCGCGCTGGCGCCCAAGCCGGCGGGCGTGAGCTTCGAGGAAGCCGCCGCGGTCTGCGACGGGGTGATCCTGGCCCTGATGGGCCTGCGCCCGGCCGACGTCCGGAAGGGCCGGAGCATCCTCGTCTACGGCGCGTCGGGGTCCATCGGCACCGCGGCGGTCCAGCTGTCCAGGTACTACGAGGCCGACGTCACAGGGGTGACCAACACCAAGAACCTCGAGCTCGTCCTGTCGCTGGGCGCCGACCGGGTCATCGACTACACCCGCGAAGACTTCACCAGGAACGGCCAGACCTACGACGTCATCTTCGACGCCGTCGGCAAGCAGACATTCCGGCGATGCCGGAACTCACTCAAACCGGGCGGGATCTACCTGGCCACCGATCAGCTCCACAACCTGCTCCTGGCCCAGTGGACCCGGTTCAGGGACAAGAAGGTGATCTTCCCGATCCCCCCGCACTACACCAAGCAGGACGTCGTGTTCCTCAAGGGCCTCATGGAGGCGGGCCAGTACCGCGCGGTCATCGACCGGAGCTACCCGCTGGAGGACGTGATCGAGGCGAACCGCTACGTCGACACTGGGCAGAAGACCGGCAACGTGGTCCTGACCGTAAGCTAGGGCGCCGGCGGCACGTTCCAGGACAGGATGACCGGCTCGTCGTGCTCCAGTCCGAGCGTGCTGACCGTCCCGGTGTCCAGCCGGAACAGCTTCCCGTCCGTCGGCTCCAGCTGCAGGAAGCGAGCGGTCAGGATACGCAGCACGTGGCCGTGCGCGACCAGCACGACGTCGCCGTCGGCCAGCAGCGGCTTGACCCGGGTCAGCACCCGGTCCACCCGGGCGCCCACCTGCTGCATCGTCTCGCCGGGATGCGCGGCGTCGCCGGGGATCACGCCGTCCCGCCACAGGTACCAGCCGGGGCGCCGCTCCTGGATCTGCGGCGTGGTCAGGCCCTCGTAGCCGCCGTAATCCCATTCCCACAGGTCCGGGTCGGGCTTGGCCTCGGCCAGGCCGACCAGCTCGGCGGTCCGGGCCGCGCGCTGCGCGGGGCTGGAGAAGGCGGCCATGATGTGGCGCCGGGCCAGCATCGGCGCCAGCGCCACGGCGGCGGCCTCGCCGCGGGGGGTGAGCGGGATGTCCGTCCGTCCCGTGTGCCGGCCGGCCCTGCTCCACTCGGTCTCGCTATGCCGCAGCACGATCAGGTCTCCCACGGCTCGATAACATATCGGTAATGGAAATCCCCCCTGCCGCGGGCCCGCTGGCCGGCCTGCGGGTGCTGGACCTGACCAGGGCGCTATCCGGGCCGTTCGCCACGATGATCCTGGGCGACCTCGGGGCCGACGTGATCAAGGTCGAGGACGTCTGGCACGGGGATGACACCCGCCGCTGGGGCCCGCCGTTCCAGGGCGACGACGCCGCCTACTTCCTGTCCATCAACCGGAACAAGCGCGGCCTGTCGGTCAACCTGAAGACCCCCGAAGGCCGGGAGATCGCGCAGCGGCTGGCCGACGGTTCGGACGTCCTCATGGAGAACTTCCGGCCTGGCGCCGCCGCCCGCCTCGGCCTGGGCTACAAGGAGCTGTCCGGCCGGAACCCGCGGCTGATCTACGCCTCGATCAGCGGCTACGGCCAGACCGGGCCCGCCGCTGACCTGCCCGGCTACGACGCGGTTGCCCAGGCCGTGTCCGGGATGATGAGCGTCACCGGCGAGGCCGACGGCGAGCCGGTCCGCTCGGGCACGTCGCTGGCCGACGTCGGCGCGGGCATGTGGGCGCTGATCGGCATCCTCGCCGCGCTGCACTCCCGGGAGGCCAGCGGCCGCGGCCAGCTGATCGACATATCGCTGCTGGACGGGCAGGTCGCCTGGCTTACCTACGTGGCGGGGAAGTACTTCGCGACCGGCGTGACCCCGGGCCGCTACGGCAGCGCCCACGAGAGCCTGGCCCCGTACCAGGTGTTCCCGACCGCCGATGACCCGCTGATGATTGCGGTCGGCAGCGACGGGGTGTGGCGCCGGTTCACCGCGGCCACCGGGCTCGATGATCTGACCGACGATCCGCGTTACGCCACCAATCCGGACCGGGTGCGCAACCGCGACACGCTGATCCCGCGCATCGTCAAGGCCCTGGCCGCCGGCGGCTGCGCGGAGTGGACGGACCTGCTCAACGCGGCGGGGGTGCCGGCGGGGCCGGTCAACACGGTGCCCGCCGCGCTCGAGCAGCCCCAGGTCGCGGCGCGCGAGATGGTGGTGGAGGTGGAGCATCCGGTCGCGGGAACGCTCAAGACCCTCGGTTTCCCGATCAAGATGCCCGCCCAGCCCGCCAGCATCCGCCGCCCGCCTCCCACGCTCGGCCAGCACACCGACGAGATCCTCGCCGAGGCCGGCTACCCCGCCGCGCGCGTCGCCGAACTCCGCGAGGCAGGAGTGATCCGGTTACAAAAGACGACGGAGCGCGAGCAGGTCGCGGATGCTGGCTTGGATCTTGACCCGGCCCGCCATCCACATCCGGGCGATGTTGGCCGGGGTCGCCGAAAGCGCCACCACATCGTCGCTGTTCGCGGTCAGCCTAATGTCGGCCGGCGGCTCGTCCGGTCCGGCCTCTTTCACCGGCTCGGCGCCATTTTCGGTGATCCTGGTCACGAACGTCACGCCGAGATCGGTCACGTGGCAGCTGAACGTGCGGTTGCTGAAGAAGCTCGACCGTTCCTTCTCGTTCATCTCGCCCAGTCGGCCGGTCAGGGCCTGCAGCGCCTCGCGGCACTCCTCGGCTGAAGCCATGCGCGCCTCGCTCTTGTCAGCATCGGACGGTAGGGTTCCAGCCGGAGGGTAGCGCATTTGACATCCTCCATCGTCCCGAGAGACGAGGATTCCAGCCGCGACCTGCGGTCGCGCTGTTGGTTCGCGGTTCAAAGGCCGGGCAACCCCGTCGCCTCCCCGCGCAGCCACGGCATGCCCTGCCGCAGTTTGGTGCTGGGTCGTGCGTGTGCCCGCTTGGCTATCACGGACGATTCAAATGTACCGTACAGCACAGGCACTTTATGGGAGGTGACGCGGCGTTTCTTCTCGGCGTGACGGCCGGGTTTCCATGCCGCAATCCGAATGAATGACCAATACCCAGACCAGGGTGAAGATCAAAACCTTGATACCGAACGGTCCGCGGCTCACCTGTCCGCCACCGGCGACGCACGCGTGGACGACGCGGTTGCGGGGCTTAACCGGCTCAAGGGCCGGCCCGCGGACGAGCACGTCGCGGTCCTAGAGGAGGTGCACGGGCGGCTCAGGGACATCCTCGGCGAGCTGGACGAGACACAGGAGTCCCCGTCTTGACCACACCGCGGGCGAGGCTCGACGCAGAGCTGGTCAGGCGTGGCCTGGCCAGGTCACGGGAGCAGGCGGGCGAACTGGTCGCGGCCGGGCGGGTGGCCGTGGCCGGCCAGCAGGCGTCCAAGCCGGCCACCCAGGTGGCCAGGGACGCGCCCATCACCGTGGCCGACACGGCGGAGACGGCCTACGTGTCGCGCGGCGGGTACAAGCTGGCCGGCGCGCTTGAGGTATTCGGGGGGTTCCGGGGGGTCGTCCCCCCGGGCCAGCAGAGTAGCGACCTGGTCGTGGCGGGGCGGCGGTGCCTGGACGCCGGGGCGTCCACCGGAGGGTTCACCGACGTGCTGCTGCGGGCGGGAGCCGCGCACGTGGTGGCCGCGGACGTGGGGTACGGCCAGCTGGCCTGGTCGCTGCGGACCGACCCGAGGGTCACGGTCATGGACCGGGTCAACGTGCGCGCGCTCGAGCACGTGACGCCCGTGCCTGACCTGGTGGTGGCCGACCTGTCGTTCATCTCCCTGACCCTGGTGCTGCCCGCGCTGGTAGCGTGCGCCACGTCGGACGCGGACTTCGTGCTGCTGGTCAAGCCCCAGTTCGAGGTCGGAAAGGGCCGGGTCGGTGCCGGCGGCGTGGTTCGTGATACCCAGGACCGTTCGGCTTCAATAGAAAAGGTGTGCGGCGCGGCGGCAGAGCTCGGCCTCGGGGTCCAGGGAATTACGGCGAGTCCGCTGCCCGGGCCCGCGGGCAACGTGGAATATTTCGTGTGGCTGCGCCGCGGCGCGCCGCCCCTTGATCCCGCAATGTTGCAGCGCGCGATGCAGGAGGGACCCCGCTAGTGGGACAGCGCACGGTGCTGGTCACGGCGCATACGGGACGGGAGAACGCGCTGCGCAGTGCCCGGCTGATGGCGGAACGGCTGACCGCGGCCGGCATCGCCGTCCGCACCCTGGCGGGTGAGTTCGGCTCGCCCGGCGCCGAAGAGGTGCCGGCCTGCGCCGAGGCGGCCAGCGGCATCGAGCTGGTCATCGTCCTGGGCGGCGACGGCACCCTGCTGCGCGCCGCCGAGCTGTCCCGTCCCGCGGGGGTGCCGCTGATCGGCGTGAACCTCGGTCACGTCGGGTTCCTCGCCGAGGCCGAGCCGGACGGGCTGGCCGATCTGGTCGACCGGGTGGTGGCGCGGGATTACCTGGTCGAGGAGCGAATGACGATCGACGTGGCCGTGCGCAGCAACGGCTCGGCGATCGTGTCCACCTGGGCGCTGAACGAGGCCACGGTGGAGAAGGCGGCGCGGGAGCGGATGGTGGAGGTCATCATCGAGGTCGACGGCCGCCCGCTGTCCCGCTGGGGCTGCGACGGAGTGGTGTGCTCGACCCCCACCGGATCGACGGCTTACGCGTTCTCGGCGGGCGGGCCGATCGTGTGGCCCGAGGTGGAGGCGCTGCTCATGGTGCCCATCAGCGCGCACGCGCTGTTCGCGCCGCCGATGCTGGTGTCGCCGCAGTCGGTACTAGCCATCGAACTGATCGTGGCGTCCGAGACATCGGGCGCGGTTTTGTGGTGCGATGGTCGACGTAAGGTCGACTTGCCGCCTGGGGCCCGGGTGGAGGTCCGCCGGGGCGCGGTGCCGGTGCTGCTGGCGCAGTTGCAGGCGCCGGGAGCCCACGGCGGCCGGTTCACGGACCGGCTGGTGGCCAAGTTTGGCCTGCCCGTCGCGGGCTGGCGGGGTCGTACCTGGGAGGACGCTGGCGAGCATGCTTGAGGAAGTCCGGATCAACGGCCTCGGCGTCATTGACGACGCGGTGCTGGAGCTGTCGTCCGGGTTCACCGCGCTGACCGGCGAGACCGGGGCCGGGAAGACCATGGTCGTGACCGCGCTCGGCCTGCTGTTCGGCGGCCGGGCCGACCCGGCGCGGGTCCGGCCGGGCGTCGACCGGGCCGTGGTCGACGGACGCCTGCTGGTCTCTGAACAAGTGGCGCAAGAGGTCGAGAGCGCCGGGGGTGACCTGGACGACGACGGGACCCTGCTCGTGCTCAGCCGCTCGGTGTCGGCCGAGGGCCGGTCGCGCGCGTTCGCCGGCGGCCGTCCGGTGCCGGTGTCGTTGCTTCAGGTGCTGGCCGACGACCTGGTCGCGGTACACGGGCAGGCGGACCAGCAGCAGCTGCTGAAGCCCGGACGGCAGCGCGACGCGCTGGACCGGTTCGGCGGTCCCGAGCTGGCTACGGTGCTGTCTGATTACCGGCGGCTGTTCGCGCGGCACCGCGCGGTGCGCGAGGAACTGGACGCGCTGACCGCCGCGGAACGGGAGCGTGCCGTCGAGGTGGAGACGTTGCGCCTCGGCCTGGCCGAGATCGAGGCGGTCTCCCCAGTGGCCGGCGAGGACGCGGCGCTGCTGGCCGAGGACGAGCGGCTGTCCAACGCCGACGCGCTGCACGCCGCCGCCAGCACCGCGCACGAGGCGCTGGCCGGCGACCCGGCCGCGTCCTCGGTCGACGCCTCCGACGTGGTGACCCTGCTGGGGATGGCCAGCCGGGCACTGGAGGCGGTCCGCTCCCACGACCAGGTGCTGGCCGGGCTCGCCGAGCGGCTGTCCGAGGCCTCCTATCAGGTCTCGGACCTGGCCACCGAGCTCGCGTCGTACGTCGAATCGCTGGACTCCGACCCGGCCCGGCTGGCCGCGGTGCAGGAGCGCCGCGCGGTCCTGGGCCGGCTGGTCCGGGCCTACGGCGGCGTATCCGGCGACGTAGCCGGGGTGCTCGACTGGGCCAAGCAGGCCGGGTCGCGGCTGGCCGAGCTCGAGGGAGCCGACGACAAGATCACGGCGCTGGCTGAGGAAGAGGAGTCCCTGGCCTCTCAGGTGGGGTCGCTGGCCGCCGAGCTCACCGCGCTGCGCTCGGCGGCGGCGGCGCGGTTCGGGTCGGAAGTGACCGCCGAGCTGACCGACCTGGCCATGCCGCACGCGTCGCTGACCGCCGTGGTCACCGAGCTGGACGCGCCGGGGGCGTTCGGCGCCGATGACGTGGAGATCAGGCTGGCCGCGCACCCGGGCGCGCCGCCGCTGCCGCTGCACAAGGGCGCCTCGGGCGGCGAGCTGTCCCGCGTCATGCTCGCCATCGAGGTGGTGTTCGCGGGCGCCGACCCGGTACCGACGTTCGTGTTCGACGAGGTGGACGCGGGGGTGGGCGGCAAGGCCGCGGTCGAGGTGGGCCGTCGGCTGGCGCGGCTGGCGCGTTCGGCGCAGGTGATCGCGGTGACCCACCTGCCGCAGGTGGCGGCGTTCGCGGATAACCACCTGGTGGTGGAGAAGTCGGGCGACGGCCTGGTCACCGCGAGCGGCGTCACGCGGCTGGACCAGCAGGGCCGGGTCCGGGAGCTGTCCCGGATGCTGGCCGGCCTGGAGGACTCC
>Ga0070765_100003269_pt1 | contig 10378 bp, 7 predicted proteins | sample HubBroMetageWFT5_FD_71516 | JGI IMG/M metagenome (GOLD analysis project Ga0070765, IMG submission 71516) | Warmed and freeze-thawed soil microbial communities from the Hubbard Brook experimental Forest, New Hampshire - Hubbard Brook CCASE Soil... | ecosystem: Environmental > Terrestrial > Soil... | reverse complement strand
TACCAACGACAATGCGGCGTTTCCTCTCACCATGGGCGAAGGATCCTCGAGCATTTTCAGCAGCGCCACGTGAAACCCCGCCTGCGTGGTGTCTTGTCCCATGACCCAAGCATCCGTGTTGCGAACTTCTTCCACAGGATACGCGGCAAGGCGTTCCAAGTCGGGATACCAGCGCGCCGCGCTTAGGTCATGCATCGCCAAGCGCTCGCCCAACTGTACCAGCGCGTGCTGAATGTGCCTCGGATGCTTTTCGTCGTTGAGGAACTCGCTGAGCTGCTTGTCCGAGAGGTGGCGGCCAAACCAGGTGTTCCACCAAAACAGGAAGGGCATCAGCACGATCAACCAAGCCGTCGCGAAAAACAGCAGCCGATTCCGTGTGGACATACGGTGGCGCACGCGCGGTGGTTGCGCAAGAGAATCACTCGCAGTTGCAGCGCCTGCTATTTGATCTAGCTGTTCCACAGGAAGCGCGGATCGAATTTGACTTGCCGCCATGTGCTCACTTGAACTCTAGCCCGTCTTGGCCGCAGGCGGCTCTTTCGAGACCGGCTTGCTTTTCGGCAGCCATCCGCGAGCATGCATCTCGAACAAAACATTCAAAAGGAAAACTCCCGACAACGTCAAAAGAATGAGGCTCATGAACAGCCCGTCAACGGAAGTGAGCGACCTCGTGATAATTATCCAAGCAATTCCTGCCAGGGGAATAAGCGCGAGCAAGATAGAAAGCACGAGCATCACGGGAAGCAAGTCACCTCCTCGAATTTTCCGTAACCGAACAAACTGTACCGCTGTCCAAGGTTGGCCCACAACGTGCGATTTCCAGCTGCGCTAAGGCTAAGGCTTAAAGGTCACATCCACAGTCTTGCTGTCTTTCGCAGCCAGCGTGACCTTCTGATCTTGCTCGCCGAGTTTTTCCTGGACGAAAGCAATCGTGTAATCGCCAGGGGGCAAACCGGTAATTTCAAATTTGCCGTCCGGCCCACTCACCGCGTAGAACGGATTCTTCACCACATTCATGAACATCCTCATCCACGGGTGCTGGTTGCACTGCACCGGCAATGATATTTCTTCCCGTGCGAAGGTTTTCTCGAGGGCGGCGGCTTGCGGAGCCTGGGACTCGTTCCAATCGCGGTTGTTCTTCGGCGTGGGGTGAATGTTGTGAGTGGTTGGGTCGGCGTTGACGATCTTGATCGTCTGACCGGCCATCACACCGAGCACGTGAGGCTTGTACCTGCAGCCCGCCTGCGAAAGCGTCACAGCGTCTTTGGGCACGTCGAATGTCCGGTTACCCAAGCCTTCCTTGACGTAAACAAAAACATTCGCCAGTTTGCCGTCGGCAACGACAACATTTTCCGCCGTGTTCGAACCGGCGCAATTCGGGTCCTGGCTCATGTCGATCTTTGCGGCCTTAGGTACAGGCCCATCAAACTTAACCGTGCCACTGATCTTGGCCACCGTGGCCGGATCGATGGGTGTGGCCGCCGGAGCCGTCGCGGCGGGAGTCGCGGGCGCCTCCTCCGCTTCCTTCTTGCCGCATCCTGACAACAGGGCGACCCCGGACAATGTACAAATCGCGAGCCATTTCTTGGTTTTCATCATGTGACAGCACCTCGCTTCAAATTTAAACACTCACGCAAATTCTATTCGCGACCCCGGCCAGCAGACGTATTCGCCACGGACGGCCCGCCGCCGGTCGCAGCCCGGGCATGTGGCATCGATGCACTCACTCTACGCTGCTCATCTGCGGTGAGCTGCAAAATGTAATCTACCAGCAGCTTGGTGTGATCCTTGTCGTATCCCTGGAATGAAGGCGGCGTCGGTCCTGCGAAAACCCAGCGGTTGTTTTCCCGCTTGAAAAGGCCAGAAGGCATCGACGTGCCTGGACTGATCGCTTGCGGGTCGATGATCCAGCGTTCTACCCAATCCGCTTTCAATCGGCCTTTGGCCTGCAGAAAGTTGGGCGCCGTGGCGATGCGATCGTGGGCCGGATCGCCGGTGGCGTGGCACTTCAAGCAGGGCGCCGCAGAACTGCTGAATAGACTGCGAGCCATCTCTGTTTCCTTGGCGGTCAGCACAGGCGTATCGTCCGGAATATATGGAAAGGGCTGGCGGGCGAGCGCCTGGAAAAAGCGCACTAGTTTGCCCAATTCATTTTCTGAAAAGGAGAAAGTAGGCATGCGGACTTGGAGATAGGGGCGCACGCCGTTGCGGTTCGTGTCCGTAGCGTTCAGCGCTGGGTTCGTCAAAAAGTGCAGCAGCCACTGCGGCTCAACGCGGGCCCCTTCCGTCAAAAGTTTCGGCGGTAACTGCTCTTGCCCGTCCGGGCCTTGATACCGCGACATGGCCATCAATGAAGTCTTCTGACCGGGGATAAGCTGGTGGCAGCCCATGCAGTTATATTTCTTGACTATCCACCAGCCTTCCTGAATATCGCGTCGATAGTCGAGCGGCCGGTATTGGTAGCTGGCAGGTAGAGCGCTCTCTTCGCTGCCCATCAGGAAAGTCGTGAGCGCTTGAACCTGCTCTTTCGTCAGGTGCAGATTGGGCATGCGAAGTTTTTCGAGTTCAGGCTTGATCTTGCCTTTGTCCCAGACGTCCGGTTCGGCGAGCTTGTGCTCGAAGAAGCCCTTGTGGTCGTACCAAGGCCCTTTTGCCGGGCCTTCGGGTAGGCGCGCCAAATCATCCTGGTCGACGATTGGCTCGCTGCCGCCGCGCTGGGACACTTCCGTCAGGAGAGCAAAATCCAGGCGTTCAATCGGTTTGCTGCCTTCAAATGTGAGTTCCGTGCCGATGCGGCCTTCGTCCTCGATACCGGATATTTCGTGGCAACCCGAGCAACCGTAGTGGCGAATCCACTTTTTGCCTTCTTCCTTGAGCTTGGCATCGTCCATGAACGCGGCGTCGGGATAAGCGGAAGGCTCCTGCTTCTTTAACGTGACCAGATAGCTGGCCACATCCTCCGCGTCTTGCGGAGACAGCCGCAGGCTGGGCATTACCGTCATGTTCTGCACTTGCAGCTCGTGTCCGTCGTTTGGGCAGCGCGTGTGTTCTAGATCAAAAACGTATGGCAATCCTTTCTTTGCATAGTCTTCCGGACCGATGTCTTTTTTCTCGTACATGCAGTAAGGCCGCGTGCGTTCACGGGCGTTATGAACCCAGCGCACAAGATAATCGTAGTTGTCCTTCTCCCCGACGCGGGTGAGATTCGCCGCAAAACTTCCGCCCTCCATCTGGTCGCCTTCACGGATGGAGTGGCACGCAAGGCATCCACGCGTCTCGAACAATTCTTTTCCGTGCAGCGCGCTGCCAGGCTTGTGTTTCGGCAGAGGATCCGTCAACGCGGATTGCCATAAGTAGGCGGACATAGCCTTGATCTGGTCGTCGTTCAGGCGGAAATTAGGCATCTTTGTCGTGGGGCGAAAATCGCTCGGCTTTTTGAGCCACACGGGAATCCAATTCTTATTCAACTTCAGGCGCACATCCTTCAGATTTGGACCGACCTTCTTCATGTCTTGCAACAAGCTCTTCGTGGTGCGGTCTAGTTGTACAAGGCGTAGGTCCAGCTTGCTGTTGGTAACTTTCAGCGCAACAGCCTGATCATTCATGTGATTCGCTTCATCGTTGCTCGTGGCCGCGTCGGCCTGTTTCATCAGATAGGCCGCCTGTTTCAAATTCTCCGTTTTCTCCTGGTCGGCCTGTTTGATCTGTTGGGCGACCGAGAGCAAATCCTCCGGTTCCTTGTCGTAACCCTCGTAGCGATGACAGCCCATGCAGCCGCGCTGACGGTACAGGTCCTTGCCTTCGTTGAGTGTCGAGCCGACATCGTTCATTGCCAGCACCATATCCGCCGCGTGACAAGTCTGGCAGCCAGCTTCTACATTTCCTTTCGGGAACAGCGGCCAGAGCCAATGCTCGTAGGTCCCATGCGCCTTCTCGATGCTGGTCGTTGCACGGCCATTGCCTTGGTGACAAGGCGAACAGCCAAATTTTTCCGGATCATGCGTCTTCAAGAGCTCAGGCTCGCGATGAGTGGTGAACGCCCGGGCGTACTCGTCGGGTTTCTGGCCCTTCACCGACATGGAAGCCACAGTGAGCTTTACTGGCTCACGAATGCCCACGTGGCACGACTCGCAGCGGTCGACGATGTTGGCTTCCGGCACATTGATTTGTAGAATTTTCGGGCTCGACGCCTCGGTCTTGTCCACCAGGCCCGTAATCTGCGCAGGAGTCAAGCTCACCATGTGGTCCGAGACGTAAGCATCCAACTTTGCTTTCTGCTCGTTGACCGGCTTGATCAACTCCCCGAGCTCCGCGCTCAACGCCGTCCTTTCATTCCTCAGGTCGTTGTACGCTTCCTCGAGATGTGGATAGTTGTATTGCTTCCTGCTTCCGTCGGAGAACTTGACCGTAACTAAATCCTGTTTGTCCGCGTCAAGCTTCTTCTGCTTACGTTGCTTTGAGGATGCGTCGGAGTCCGTTTCGATATCGTAGGTCGCCGCGTTCACGTAAGCGCGGAGATCGGTGAAGCTCGTCTGAATGTCCAGAATCTTGACGCTCAGCTCGCGCAGCTTTTCGTTGATCTCCTTGATGCGCGGGGAGGCCTTCTTGCTGGCATCCTCGTAATCTTGCTTAAGTTTCTGGTAGTCAGCACTGCCCTCAACTTCTTTCTCCGAAGAATCCGATTGCGAATGCGCATTCTTCAAAAATGCCGAGTATCGGCTTTTCCACTCATTCTGAAACGCCTTCCAAGGACGCTGCCCAAAATCTTCGTCCCACAAAGCCCAAAACAATGTAACCATCAAAACCAACATAGCCACAAGATAATGCGGCGCAAGCGATTTGCTGACTACCGGATCGTCTTCGGGGATGGGCTTGTCAGGCACCACTTCCTCCTAAACGTTGAACCACGGCGTGATCCATACATATTTGATGTGGAACGCCAGCCGCAACAGCATCTTGATGGGCAACCCAATCATGGTGATAAAAAAAAACATCAGGATCGAGTACTGCAACAAACTCATTCGCTTGTAGTTTTTGGGGTTGTAACGCCGGAAAAGCGCATGCACCGCTAGTCCGCCCACAACAAAGAAACCGCCGACAACCGCCGCGCCAAAAATTCCCTTCGCCCAGTTCGAAGTAATGCCGAAGAGGTCGGGCAAGTCGCGGTTCACTTCATAAATGAGACGGTTGTGGTCCCAAGTCTGCCCCGGCCAAAACCACTGCCACCCAGGCCCTCGAATAAAAGTTCCGATGGTAATCATCGAAACCCATAAAACAATGAACCCAAAAAGAAAGGTTCCAATGGCAAACTTCCGCTGCTTCCACGTGTAATACCCCGCTCCCAGCGGGTTCGTATCTATATAAGGAATCACCATCAAGCCAAAGATGATGAGTGTAGGCATTACTACTCCGGCAATCCAAGGATCGAAATACACCAGCATTTCCTGCAAGCCGAGGAAATACCAAGGCGCTTTCGCAGGGTTCATGGTGAGATTGGGATTTGCCGGTTCTTCTAAAGGCGCATTCAGGGTGATCGACCAGATCATCAAAATAATCGTCACGATAATCGCAGCCAGAAACTCCACCCGCAAAAGAAACGGCCAGACGTGCACTTCCTTCTGCCATCCGGGCTTGAACGGCCACGCCTTGCGATGATGCGTCTTGGCAAGGGCAGGGTCGCCTTCCAATTGTGCGATCAGTGAGTCGTTCGCCTTCGCCTGCCTCCACGCCAGAAAAATATAAAAAGCGAGCAACGGAATCATGGCCACGATCGGCACGTTGTCAGGCGCCGAGATGATCTCCCACACTTGTTTCCAATCCATGGCTATTTCCGCGCCTCCTTTACCTCAGAGTCGAGGATGACCTGTGCCGGGCCCGATATGCCGCCGTCCTTGCGCACTCGCCAGAAGTGCAGAACCATGAAAATGGAAGCGATGATAGGAATGCCGATACAGTGCCATATGTAAGAGCGCAGGAGCGCGTTGGCATCCACGATCGAGCCGCCCAGCAAACCAAAGCGCACGTCGTTGTAAGGAGTCATATTGAGATAGTTGCTGAAAGGGCCCTCGTGTCCGAGGAGCGGCGTAGCCCGCGCCATGTTGGTACCTACGGTCACAGCCCAGAAGCCGAGCTGATCGTCAGGCAACAAATATCCGGTAAAGGAGAGCAGCAAGGTCAGCACCAGCAGAATGACGCCGACGTTCCAATTGAACTCGCGCGGCTTCTTGTAAGAGCCCGTGAGAAAAACCCGGAACATGTGCAACTCAACGGCAATCACCATGAGGTGCGCGGCCCAGCGATGCATGTTGCGTAGCAATCTACCAAAAGGAACGTCGTGCTCGAGGTAAAGAACATCGCGGAAAGCCTGCACCTTGCTCGGGTGGTAGTAAAACATCAGCAGCGTGCCGGTAAAGGTGAGCACCAGGAATAAGTAAAACGTAATTCCGCCCATCCCCCACGTGTAACTGTAGCGAACCGAATCACGGTTAATCTTGGCTGGATGCAAATGCAAGAAAACATTCGAGAGCACGCCCAGCGCCCGATTGCGAGGCGTTTCGTCGTGCTTGTGCCGGAAAATCGAAGTATAGACTTGCGTCTTGGTCGGATTCTTGAGCGTTTCGAGCGATTCTTTGGCTTTCGCAGGGAAATCGGTCTTAAGGGATTCGATATCCTCTTTGACGCCAGTTTTGATGGCGTCTACCAGGCCGGTTGACTTGCCATTTTTGCCGTTCGAGTTTTTCTCATCAGGCATTGCTTGTACTCTCGTTCCCTTCCTGCTCGAACCGTCGCCTTAAATCCGCTACTTCTTTTGGGTCCTTACTTCGCTCGTCCCTCATCGCAAAACGCATCCACTACTCTCGCGCCCTCAAACATTCAAAAAGGAACCCGGATCGCTGAAGTGGCTCGGCTGCCCCTTGGGCCACTCAAACAACTGCGATACGTCAACCACGATCTGCCCGTCCGGCGCTAGCTCCACGCGCGCCCTGTCCATCGGACGCGGCGCGGGTCCCTCGAAGTTGACACCCTCACTGTCGTAACCGCTGCCGTGGCAGGGACATTTGAATTTGTTCTCGCTGGCCTTCCAATCGGGGGTGCAGCCCAAATGGGTGCAGCGCGCGTAAATTACAAACAGCCGGTCCGGCGTGCGGTCCACCCAGATGCGGTACTTTTGTTGCCATTTCGTATCGACACCCAAAGCGTAGTCGGAGGGATAACCAATCTTGAAAACGGTTGGAGGTTCGAAAAGGGTACGTGGAAGAAAAAAACGAAGAAACGCGATAAACCAAGCCCCAAGAAAACCTGTCACCGCGCACCAAACCAGAGTTCGTCGGCTCTGGTTCATTCCGCCCGTCGCCGGTCCAACAGTTGGCAGGCCGGCGGCAGGTGCAGCTTTAGAGGTACCGACTGCAGGCGTGCCCACAAATTTTGCAGCTTCGCCGCCGCCAACGGCAGGCGTCTTCGCTGCATCCGGTTTCGGATTAGCCGAATTAGATTCCGGGGCCGCCATGCACTACCTCCTGGATACCCTGTGGTCGACCTATGCAGCGGCCGCGAACGATGCCGCTGCTTCCCTCCCCTGAACATGAGCCCACAAACCTTCCGACACATCGCGAAGGCGCGAAAATCCTTTTTCGCTCTTGGCTTTAATTTCATTCTTTGTGGAGCGGACTATCATGTGTGCCGGGCGAATAACAGCGTGGGTACGCACGCACACACATACACGCACTCGTGCCAAAAGTACGCAATCACTCGTGCGAACACACAAGGAAGGCATGGCCTGTGGAAGCGTCTCTGGCCCGCCGAATTTGAAGAGCGTGGCAGCGATACATCGTGAGGTCCCTACCATTCCACTGGACCCCCCAGGAAACGGGCCGGATGTTACTCAAATAAAAAAAATTCGTCAACACAAGTCTAAAATTTTCTGCAAACACGATTTAGCCAAACCCGCGCGAACATTAAAAAAATCGCTTTCATTCCCAAGACTCCGCCACCACAATGAAAAATAAAGACATGCAATAACTCGCTTGCGCTTGCAAAGACCTGTGGTAGACTCGCCCCGTTTTCAGGCTTTGGGATCCAGATTCCGAAGGTTGCGCGGCCGAATCATTTGTAACGGCGGATTATTCAACCGGGAGGTCAGGGTACATGGGCCTAGTTCTTCTCGTTGTCATTTGGCTGATCACCTTCATCAGCGCGTACTTCTTCCTCGCGAAGACGTGGTGGTTGCCTGTCGGCGCTTCCGCCGCAGCCGCAGGCATCGATCATCATTTCGCAACGACGTACATTCTGATGGGCATCGTTTTCGTGGCCGCGCAGGTCATTCTGGGTCTTTTCGCTTGGCAGTATCGCGAGCGCAACGCCACTACTCCTCAAGCGCACTACTCCCACGGCAACAACAAGCTGGAAATCACTTGGACGATACTCACATTGATTTTATTCGTCGGTCTAAACTTTATGAGCAGTTCGATCTGGGCGTCCGAACGTTTCCGTCCCGCCGTCTCCAACGCAGTAGAAGTCGAAGTCACGGGAATGCAGTTCCAATGGTATTTCCGCTATCCAGGACCTGACGGAAAATTCGGTGCGACGAAGCCGCAATTGCAGGATCCCTCCGGAGGAGGCGAAGCCGCCCTCGGCCTCGACCCTGCAGACCCTTCCTCGAAAGACGACGTCGTTGCCGGAACGATGTACGTCCCGGTGAATCGCGAAATCGATGTGATCCTCCGCGCCGAAGACGTAATCCATAGCTTTTTTGTTCCCGCCATGCGCTTCAAGCAGGACGCCGTGCCCGGTCTCGCCATCCACATGCACTTTACGCCCATCACAACTGGGGACTACGAGATCGCCTGTTCCCAGCTTTGTGGTCTGGGCCACTACAAAATGCACGGCATCCTGAGAGTCGTCAGTCAGGAAGACTTCGACAAATGGCTGGCAGCGCGCGAAGCGGAGAAGCAATAAAATGGCTACCGGCGAATTCGCTGCCCACGCTGTACATGCCCATGCGGCCCCGACAAGTTGGATACGCAAATATGTTTTCAGCCTCGATCACAAAGTCATTGGCATCCAGTACTTTTTTCTCGCGCTGACTGCCGTCTTCGTCGGCATGTTCCTCTCTCTCTTGATGCGCATCCACTTGATCTGGCCCGCGGCATCCTTGCCGCTGCTCGGCGATATCAAGCCCGAGACCTACCTGACCTTGTTGACCATGCACGGCACCATCATGGTCTTTTTCGTCCTCACCACCGCCCCACAGGGCGGCTTTGGTAACTATTTTCTGCCCATTCAAATCGGCGCTCCAGACATGGCGTTCCCGGTCCTCAACATGCTCTCCTTCTGGGTGACGGCCCTCGCTTTTTTTGTGATGATCGCCGCTTTCTTTGTGGTCGGAGGCGCACCGCTTCACGGCTGGACAGGTTATCCCCCGCTCAGCGCATTGCAAGCGGCTGGGCCGGGTGAAGGCTTAGGTGCCGATTTGTGGGTGATAAGCATCGCTCTGTTCTGTCTTGGCGCGCTGATGAGCGCTCTAAACTTCATCACCACAACACTCGACATGCGCGCCAAGGGCATGACCCTCATGCGCATGCCGCTCACCTGCTGGGCTTGGTTTATCACCGCCATTCTCGGTCTGCTGGCGTTTGGCGTTCTTTTGTCCGCCGGCATTCTGCTCTTGCTCGATCGCAATGCGGGCACCAGTTTTTTCGTTCCTCTTGTCACCATCAATGGCCAGCTCACGGGACACAAAGGCGGCTCGCCTCTCTTGTGGCAACACTTGTTCTGGTTTTTTGGCCATCCCGAGGTTTACATCGCTATTTTGCCGGCCATGGGTTTGTGCTCACAGCTGCTCTCTGTTTTCTCCCGAAAACCAATATTTGGTTACAAGGCCATGGTGTACGCCATGTTGTCCATCGGTTTCCTCGGCTTCATGGTTTGGGGCCACCACATGTTCATGAGCGGCATGAGCCCCTATACCGCTTTCGCCTTCTCCGTGATGACCATGGCCATCGGCGTCCCCTCCGCCATCAAAACATTCAACTGGCTTGGCACGATCTGGCGTGGACGGATTCGTTTCACTTCTCCTATGCTCTTTGCCCTGGGATTTGTTTCCCTCTTCATCTCTGGCGGAATCAGCGGACCATTCCTCGCCCAACCCGTGCTGGATATTCCATTGCACGACACCTATTTCGTCGTCGGCCACTTTCATTTGATCATGGGCGTGGCTTCCATCTTCGGCATCTTTGGAGCCACTTACTATTGGTTCCCAAAAATGTTCGGCCGCATGATGAGCGAGAGCATGGCGCGCTGGCATTTCTTTATCACCTTGATCGGCACCTACGCCATCTTCATGCCCATGCACTATCTCGGCATGGCGGGACATCTGCGC
>Ga0070765_100003268_pt1 | contig 10378 bp, 8 predicted proteins | sample HubBroMetageWFT5_FD_71516 | JGI IMG/M metagenome (GOLD analysis project Ga0070765, IMG submission 71516) | Warmed and freeze-thawed soil microbial communities from the Hubbard Brook experimental Forest, New Hampshire - Hubbard Brook CCASE Soil... | ecosystem: Environmental > Terrestrial > Soil... | reverse complement strand
TTTCGGTCTTTCGGTACCCAATTTCGCGCTCGGCCCCGTTCTCATACTCTTGTTTTCGGTGGTTCTGGGATGGCTGCCGGTGTCGGGCCGCGGCGGTGTTTCGCATTTGATTCTCCCTTCCATCACGCTTGGCGCCGCGTTGGCCGCAATTCTCACTCGCATGGTTCGCTCGTCGGTAATCGAGGAGCTCTCAAGCGACTACGTTCGCACCGCTCGCGCAAAGGGACTTTCCGATTCAGCCGTCCTGCTCCGCCACGCATTTCGGAATGCATTGATTCCGATTCTCACCATCCTTGGCTTGCAATTCGGGACATTGCTCGCCGGAACCATCGTCACGGAATCTATTTTTTCCTGGCCGGGAATCGGCCGCCTTTCGGTTCAAGCAATCCAGGCCCGCGATTATCCCTTGTTGCAAGGGTGCATCCTTCTTATCGCGGTTTCATATGTTGTCGTAAATCTGTTCACCGATTTGGTCTACGCGCTGGCCGACCCGCGAGTGAGGCTGCAATGAAGGCGCTGCGCGAATTTCTCAGCCAGAATGGGCCGGGCCGTTGGGGGTTCGCTCTCAGCATCCTTCTCGTGTTTCTCGCAATCGCTGCGCCCTGGCTTTCGCCCTACGATCCCACGGCCCAGAATCTTCCTCTGCGGCTCATGGGCCCCACCGCATCCCACTGGATGGGCACCGATCAGCTTGGACGTGACGTCCTATCCCGAATTTTATTTGGCGCGCGCGTTTCTCTTTCCGTGAGTATTAGCGTGGTACTCGGCGCGGGAATTGTGGGCCTTGCGATTGGTTCTCTGGCAGGATATTTCGGCGGCTGGTTCGATCGCCTGGTCAACACAGTACTCATCAACGCATTTCTTTCGTTCCCGGGAATTTTATTGGCGATCGCGTTTGCCGCGTTTCTAGGCCCTGGTATCGGAAAAGTGATTCTCGCTCTGATCGTGACTGGATGGGCGGGCTATGCGCGTCTGGCACGCGCGCAAATCCTGCAGGCTCGGGAAATGGAGTACGTCCTTGCAGCGCGTTCTCTAGGGGCGTCGCACCTGCGCATCCTGATCCGCCATCTGCTGCCGAATATACTTCAGCCCGTGCTCGTCCAGGCAACCATCGCCATGGCAGGAGCGATTCTGGCGGAATCCACGCTCAGTTTTCTCGGGTTGGGAGTTCTCGCGCCGATGCCCAGCTGGGGAGCCATGCTCAGCGACGCCAAAAGCCATCTCTTTGACGCGCCGCATCTTGTAATTTTCCCTGCGCTCGCCGTAATGGTCGCCGTGCTCGCATTTAACTTGCTCGGCGACGCACTTCGAGATTGGCTCGACCCGCGCATGCGTTCCTACTTAATTGTGACGTCGCTTGCCAGGTAGACGAAATTAGCGGCCCATAAAAAACGAAGAATTCAAGGGGCCGAACGAGTAGGGAACTAACCGATCTCCGCAACAACCTCGACACCGCGCGCCGCCCCCAACGCACGTGCCGCATTGCCTTTATTTACCGCGATTTCGATATACCCACTCGAGCCGATCACGGCCACTGCCTCGCCTGCGGCTCCGCCCGCAAATGTGGGAACCATTTTCGTCACCTGCCCGTTTCCCACCTTGATCGTGAATTTGCCATCCGCCGCCGTAAACGCCGGCGCGTCCATTGCCGTCAAATTCGTAACCAAATTTCCAAAATGATCGACCTTGAGGACGATGCCCTTGATTGTGTTCCCCGTGGCCTTGGGTTTCGGGATGCTAAAGCGCACAAAATCCGTGATTGCCTCGCCGAAGCTCGCCGTCTGCCAGGATTTGGAGAGCCACGCCGCGACAGGCGCAAAAATGTCGCGTCCGTGAAAAGTGTTGCTCACTGGCTGCCGGAAATAATGCTCGGAGATAATATTCCACACGTAGAGCGCTTCGGTCTGGTCGTACACGGACGATAACACTCCATTATCAGGCGCCACGAAATAGTGCTGGTCGGCCGCCACCAGGATCGGCCGCCGCGCGGTACCGACCCCCGGATCCACTACCACCAGATGAATGGTCTTCGATGGGAAGTATTTGTAGGCCTGGCCGATCGTCAACGCCCCGTCCAGAATGTCGTGCGCCAGCACGTTGTGCGTGATGTCCACAATCGTGACGTCGGGATTGATACTTAGAATTGCGCCCTTCAGTACGCCCACAAGATGATCGTTCGTGCCGTAATCCGTCGTCAGTGTGATGATTGGCCGCGCCAAGGTCTGCTCCTGTGGAATCCGGCGCGCTGCAAATCTCTTGCACGCCCTCTTTGACGCTATCGGAGGCTCAATGCGATGTCAATGCAACCGGCGCGAGTGAGTTACCTAAAGGTATGCCCGAAATCAATATTTCCATCTTGGGAAGCAAATGCAGGAACGCCAAGCCCTGGCCGCTGAGGCGGGATCTATGGTTCCTGATAAAGCTCGATATTCCCAACTCCGCCCTTGATCGTCACTCGAATTGTGACCGGAGATTTCCCGTAAAGGTCGTTGACGTATTCATCGCCGTCGTGCCGGAGCCCCCCGCTGCTGACCGAGCCGATGCCGCCGGTAGCACGAACTTCCACGCCGATATCCTTCGGAAGATGTATTCTCGCTTCACCAACTCCTCCGTTGATGTAGACGTCCAGATCGGTCTTTCGCTTGCCCGTGAAGTCTGCATCCAGCTCGCCGGCTCCCATATTCAGATCCAGGCGCGACTCGTTCATGCCGTTTAGCCGAAGATTGCATTGCCCGGCGCCCATATTGATTTTTAAGTCGAGGGGGACCTCGTTGTTGAGCCGCAAACGCCATGTGTCGTGAGTCGTGGAAAAATGGATGTGATGAGTTTCCTCGTGGGAGACGTGGAGTGATCCCTCCCCGTTATCAACGGAGTATTGCACTTCGGGCGTCCCTCTTCCTTTGTTGAAAATGAAATCTGCATCGAGCAACTGCTGCGTTCCGCCGCCCAGATCCAGCGTTCCCGCGGGCATTTCAATCGTGGCGTTCACCGTCTTGGCATTCTCGAGGCCGACGGACCTGAACTCATGTTGTTCTTCATATCTCTCCGCTCGCCCGCTCAACACGGCTGCGGCAAACAGTGCGACCAACACGAGAATGGCAACGGACACACCGGAAAACCATCTTTCACCCGCGTATCCAGGTTCACGCCGCGCCATAAGGCTGTCCAGGATTTTGCCCAGTCCCACAAAAATCAGGATCAGCGGCCAGTACCGCATGAGAAGCGGCCAAAAATCCACCTCGGGATACATTCTCATCACGAGGAGGAAGACACCGAGGCCAATCAGGAATATCGCGCCGCTGATAGACCCATGCCTTGGCCTTCCGTCTTGGGGCATCGCACACCTCACTTGCTTGTTAGTACGGTTATCCTCTCACAAAAGTTTCGCGGGCGCGTATCCCTGGCAGACCTTGACCCGTCTTCGCTCCGCCGCTATTCTGAATAGAGCGGAGCCGCAACGATGCGCGTTTACCTCGATTACAATGCGACCACGCCCGTGGACCCAGCTGTACTCGATGCAATGATGCCGTATTTCGCCGAGAATTACGGCAACGCGAGCTCGATCCATTCGGCGGGACAACACGCTCGTGGCGCAGTCGATCGCGCGCGCGAATCCGTCGCCTCTCTCATCGGTGCGAAGCCCGCGGAGATTGTTTTCACCAGCGGCGGCACGGAAGCGGACAACCTGGCCCTGTTTGGCGCCGTCTCAGCTTCGCCGGCCCAGCGCAAGCATGTAGTCACGACGGCCATCGAGCACCATGCTGTCCTAAATGCCTGCCAGGCGCTTGAAAAGCATGGAATCAATATAACTTACGTCGCCGCTGGCCAGAGTGGCGTTGTTAATCCTGAGGACGTTCGCCGCGCTCTTCGGCCGGAAACCGTCCTCATCAGCGTGATGCACGCGAACAATGAACTCGGCACAATTCAACCGGTCGAAGAAATCGGGATGATTGCCGCAGAAGCGGACATTTGCTTCCATTGCGATGCAGTCCAATCCGCGGGAAAGCTGCCGCTGGACGTTGATCGCAGCCGTGTGGATTTGCTCTCGCTCTCCGCTCACAAAATTTACGGTCCAAAGGGCGTCGGCGCGCTCTACGTTCGCTCCGGCACGCCGCTCGAGCCACAGTTCCATGGCGGGCACCATGAACGCGATCGCCGCCCTGGTACTGAAAACGTCGCCGGAATTGTGGGTTTCGGCAAAGCGGCGGAACTTGCGCGCAAGCGGCTGTCTGAAGACGGGCAACGAATTGGCGCGCTTCGTGACCGATTGGAAGAATCGCTCCTCAGCTTCGCCCCAGCGGCGCGTGTGAATGGCGATGTAGCTCACCGCGTTCCCAACACCACAAATCTGATAATCCCCGGTGCGGGCGGTGAAGCGCTACTGATCGCGCTCGACCTGCAGGGCATTGCCTGCTCCACGGGCGCGGCGTGCTCCTCGGGCGCCGTCGAACCTTCGCACGTGCTTCTTGCCATCGGCCTCTCGCAAGACGACGCGCGGTCCAGTCTGCGCTTCAGCCTCGGTCGCGCAACAACCGCCGCCGAAATTGATTATGCCTTGAGCGTAATTCCCGGTGTGGTCGAAAGGCTGCGAGCGCTATCGCCTTCTTCAAAGGCGCCTGCGGTGGTGACGGCGAGATGAGCGCCCTTGATTCCATGACTCCGCCGCCATCCACAATGGAAGCCAGCGCGCCGCAGCCCGTTTCGTTGCCCGCAAACGCCATTGCCGTAGCCATGAGCGGCGGTGTGGACAGCTCCACAGTCGCGGCCATCCTCGCCGAGCGCGGCCAGCCAATTATCGGTCTCACCATGCAGCTCTGGAACCAGCGCCGTTTGCCCCAGTTGCAAGGCGCAGGCCCTGCGCAGCACCGCTGCTGCTCCATAGACGACGTCTACGATGCGCGCCGAGTCGCCGAGCATCTCGGATTCCCGTTTTACGTCGTCAATTTCGAAAAACAATTTGAAGAGACGGTTATCCGTCCTTTCGTAAACGACTATCTCGCCGGCCGCACTCCAATTCCGTGCACGAATTGCAACAACGACGTGAAATTCGATCAGCTTCTCCTCACCGCTCGCCAGATCGGCGCTACTCGCCTTGCCACGGGCCATTACGCGCGCGTGCGCCACAATCCAGCCACGGGCCGCTACGAGCTCCTCCGCGCTGTGGACGAAAGCAAGGACCAGTCCTATTTCCTCTTCGGCTTAACGCAGGAGCAGCTCTCGCGCACCGATTTTCCGCTCGGCGAACTCACAAAGCAGGAAGTGCGCGACATTGCCCGCCGCCTCGCCGTTCCGGTAGCCGAAAAGCCAGAGAGCCAGGAAATTTGTTTTGTTCCCAGCGGCAACTACGTCCAGTTCATCGAGGGCTATTTGCAGGAGCAGGGAACCGCGCGCCCCGAGGATGCCGGAGAAATCGTAACCACAACAGGGGAAGTCCTCGGTCGACACACTGGTTTGCACCGATACACAATCGGCCAGCGCAAGGGCCTTGGGTTTGCCGCCGGCCGTCCCGTTTACGTGGTCGAGCTCGACCGCGCGAACAACCGCCTGATCGTCGGCGAAGATGCGGAACTCCGCAGGACCGTCTGTGAAGTCCGCAACGTGAATTGGATTCCGTTCTCTTTTCCCGACGGCTCCGTCCTCGCTCGTGTGCGCATTCGCAATCGCCACGAACCCGCCGACGCCGAAATCGTCGCCCTCGATGCAACCACCGCTCGCGTAACTTTCCATGAGCCGCAGCGCGCCATTACTCCGGGCCAGGCAGCAGTGTTCTATTCAGGTGAAAATGTTCTGGGTGGCGGCTGGATACGATGATCGCAGGTTGTAGCGGGGCAAAAGAAATATCAAAAAGAAGTTCGGTCGAAACTCAAATGAAGAGTTCTTCGTCCTGCGGAGCAGATTCCGGTTCGGGCCTGCGGCGTTGCATCCCGCGAATGTAATCAAGCCCCACTTTCAGCCCTTTCAGCACCGCGGAAACCTTCTGCACCGGCTCCAGAACCGACCTTCGCACCCTTGATCCAGCATCCTCAATCACTTCGAGTGCGCCCGTCAGAATATGATCCGCGCGAACCACTTGAATGCGCAGCCGCTCGACCGCGTCTGAAAAGATGCGGTCCACTTTCTGCGCCTGGCTACGCGCCACTCGCGTCATTTCCGAAGCGTCGCTCATGATGCTGGCGATGCGATCCTCGGAATCCGTCAGGATGCGGTCGATCCGCGTAAGGATGGGGTCAACGCGGTTTTGAAGGTTGTTTGCGATCCGCGTGAATTCCTGGATCGCCGTGCGCATCTGGACAAACATGGCCAGCAGGATCGCCATCTGCACGAAGATTGCGACCGCAGCCAACACGATGAATGCTTCAACCCAGCCGGACATGGGGAAGTCCTCGGTGGAGCTTAAGAGATCTTGGATTCGCGCTTGTACGTTTCTTTGCCTGCATCAATTGCAGACGCGACAGCTTCTTTCTGCTTGGCCATAATCTCTTTGCTGCGCTCGATCAAATCTTCGGCGCGGTCCCGCAGCTCGCGCGCTTTCCGCTGAGCAAATTCTCGGCCTTCATCGGCCTTCGAAGTAAGATATTCGCGTGTTTCTTCGCCCGATTTCGGCGCAAATAGAATTCCAATCAGGGCTCCGATGCCCAATCCCACCAGGAAAAAACTGACCTTTGATCCCACGTTGTTCTCGCTCATCTGGCCCCTCCACAAACGACACTAGCATAGGCTTACCAGTACAGGCAAGCAGAGCCCCAACAGGTGAATATCACCTCATAGGCCTCCGCCCGCATTTCATCACCCGCGGCTCGCAAAAAATAGGAAATTAAACAGAGTCTGCTCCGTAGCAGGGAACGGGAGCGCCGCACCGCCGGGACTAGAACCGGCGATGCGGCAGTCCGCCTACATGTTTGTTCCGGCGGCTAATTCACCGCCTTGCCGATTTACTGCACTTGGAGCCTTACCGTGGTTTTGGCAGTCAGGCTGCCCGACGTTCCGGTGACCGTCACCGCCGTTTTGCTTGCCACTGCGGCGCTACTAGCCGTAAACGTCACCGCGCTGCTGGTTGTGCTGCTCGTGGGGTTGAAAACAGCCGTTACACCGCTCGGCAAAGTGGATGTCGAGAACGTGACCGAGCCGGTGAAACCACCCGCCGGAGTGACGGTAATCGTGCTCGCCCCGCCCGCACCGCCCGGCGTAATCGTAACCATGATGGGCGACGCGGCAAGAGTGAAGCTCCCCCCGGTCGACCCGGTTACCGTGAGCGTAACCGTCGTCGTGTTTGTCAGGGCACCCGACTTTCCCGTCACGGTGATCGGATAAGTCCCCGCGGGTGTAGTGGCGCTGGTTTTCAAAGACAGGTGAGTTGATGTGGTCGAGCTCAGTGGTGAAAAAGTTGACGTCGCGCCCGTGGGCAAGCCCGTTGCGGAAAAAGTTACGCTGCCGGTGAATCCATTCGTTGGGGTCACCTTAATCGTGGTCCTTCCGGTGGCGCCCGGAGCGACTGTCAGTGTCGCCGGAGACGCGGACAGCGTAAAGTTCGCTGTGCCGGTGCCGGTGACTGTGAGGCTGATTGAGGCTGATGCCGTCAGCGCGCCGGACGTGCCTGTAACGGTTATCGTGCTTGTTCCAACGGTGGCCGTGGAATTCGCCGACAAGCTCAGGATGGAGGACGTCGTCGAACTCGTGGGTGTGAAGGTATCTGTCACTCCCGTCGGCAGACCCGATACGTTGAAAGTGACCGTGCCCGTAAATCCGTTCAATGGATTGACGGTGATTGTGCTTGTTTGCGCCGTCCCAGCCTGAGCGATTGAGAGGCTAGTGGGCGAGGGGGTAAGTGTAAAGCTTGGGGTCGTGGAAACAGGCCACGCGTTCACAAGATTTGCCGCGTTGACGCTGCCGAGTCCCGTCGTGAAATCCCATCCTGTCCCTGCGACATAGGCTGGGTCGTAAGCGGCATCCGAAGTGGAAACCACGCCATTTTTTCCGGAGGGGAGATAGCAATTGTTCGTCCCTGTGCAATTCACATCAAAGTCGCCCTGCGTTATGTCGTAAAAGATGCAGGTGCTGGCAACAGCATTGCCAAGCGTTGAATTGCAGGAGGCGTTGCCAGTCAATCCATATTCGACCGCAGCTAGGCTGTAGAGCGTCGGGTTCGGGTTTCCCTGGATTGAGCCGGTCTTCTGGTTTACCAGCGCCATAATCCCGGCCATAATCGGCGAGGAAAACGAAGTCCCACCCGCGCCCAGCCATCCGCTCGGAGCCCCGGAGCAGGTGCCGAAGTCTTCTGGGTCCGTATCGCAGAACGGGTAGTAGTGTCCCCACACACCGTTCGCCGCAAAGAGCGAGACGTCAGGAATATCCCTCACGCCGTCTGCGACGATTCCCGCAACTCCAGATTGCCATGATGGCTTCGCATATCCTGCACACGTTCCGCTAACAACGCCGGAAATGCTTGGAGCGCCGGTTGCGCAACCGCTGGGGCCGCCGCTTCCCGATCCCGTGGACAGGAATTCGTCTTCACCTAGCGCGGAATTGCAGAATCCGCTTGTGCCGTAGGTCACCGATGTGCCGCCGAAAAACTGAGCAATCAACACGCTAGCGCAGGAATCGTTCCACGGAATTTCAGGGATGTAAGATTTCGCGGAACCGAATGTGGACGTGTTGGTCGCATTCCAATAGGTGCTCGTCGTCCCGGCAAAGGTGTCGGAGTAATCCGTCCCGCCCACCGACACGTTATAGGGAGTTGACGTCCAACCGCTGATGCCGATGCCGTGAGTGGACTTTGAAGAGTTGGCATCGCAGCTCACCGCGCTTTCGTCTCCGGAAGACACGAAAACCGAAACGCCTTCCGAAGCGGCTTGCATATACGTCGTGTTGAACGTCGCGTTGAAAGCCGCTCCATCATTTGCTTCGCACTGGCCGTAGCTCATGCTCATCACCGCGGGCGGATTCGCGGCATTGATCAGGTTTTCTATTGCAATCAGGCCGCCGAACATTGTCGCCGTATCAGAGCAAGATGCCAATTCAATCGCCGCGCTAGGCGCAGCGGCGCTCGCGTACTCCGCGTCGAGTATGGCTTCGATCTCATCGCCATTTGTTCCGGGGTTCGTGCATGCCGTCGTTCCTGTGGGATGAACCTGGGTAAACGTCCCGGCCGTATAGGTCGACAATCCGAAAGTATTGCGGAATGTGGTCCAGTCAGATGTCTTGTATACGTTTGTGTCTTCGACGACCACAACCGTCTGCCCCTGCCCCGATGTGCCGCCAGTGAGCAGCGGATTCAGGTTGTATATGACGCCGAGGTCGGCCGGAACTACAGCAAATGTCCCGCCACCAATCGTGTATGCGCTCTTTGGCTTATACATGGGGCGCGGCATGAAATCAGTCAGTGACACGACGCCCACCACTGCGTCCGCGAACGCCGCGGGTATCTTGGGGTCGCTCATATTCGCGATGTGCTTCACGCCGTCCACTTCGAGATTATGGATCTCGGTGTGAAAAGATTCCCGGACCTGCCGCGCCGTCCCCGAAAAATCGATCAAAACGTGGTTTGCAAACGTGCCGTTGACCGTGAACCCGTGCGACTCAAGCCAGTTAGTAACCGTCGTGATGTCCGACGAAGCAAGACCGTAACTCTCGCCTAATTCCTTCGCCGTGAGCCACTGGTGGTAGCTGGGCGACTTTATATCGGTCAGGCTAGCGACGCGTTGCTCAAGCGCCTTCTCCTGTTCAGCGGGGCGGCGCAGCAACAGGTACATATGGTCCATCTGAAAATCGTCCGCCACGATTCCGCGATCGTTCGCCGGGGTCGCAGAAGGATGCGTATTCCCAGTAAGCGTGATCAATTTCGATTCGTCAATCCGCTGCGTGATGAGCGCCCGCGAATGTCCAGATTGTGAGAAGGAAAGAAAGGGAAACGCTAGTGTCAGTGCCAGGACAAGGACGCCGAATGCACACAATGCGGTTTTTCGAAGCATGGTTCTCCTTTGGGATTACTCCTCGCATCGCGCCGGGGGACGTGCGATTTTCGCGCCATTCGAAACTCGGGCGAGACTTCAATTCTGCGTGCCAAGAATCATAGGAAGGTTACGACGAGGCGTCAACGGGAAAGTGCCTGTGTCATCAAGAGTTTACAACCATAAAGTCGCCGCTTTGGCTTCCCAAATGCGCGAAAAGTACTATACGTACTCCCGAATCCGTATTCCCGGGACGCAGTCTATTTCGACTTTTCGATTTCTCTTCGCAGCCCATCGAACACTTTTTGAGCCTGTGCGCGCGACATCTCGCCCGCCAACTCTTCCATGCTCAATTCTCTCAATCTGGCCACGCTTCCGAATCGCCTCAATAGCTTCTGCGCAGTGCGCTCACCCACGCCCGGAATTTCCGT
>Ga0070765_100003265_pt1 | contig 10382 bp, 8 predicted proteins | sample HubBroMetageWFT5_FD_71516 | JGI IMG/M metagenome (GOLD analysis project Ga0070765, IMG submission 71516) | Warmed and freeze-thawed soil microbial communities from the Hubbard Brook experimental Forest, New Hampshire - Hubbard Brook CCASE Soil... | ecosystem: Environmental > Terrestrial > Soil... | reverse complement strand
ACTGTGAGTTGCCAGTTGTGTTGTTTCACTCTGTTACGGGCGAGTGAGCCCCGGCATGCCTTCGGGCCGCGACAGCTTCCGTCGAAACCGTGTCGCCCCCTTGGGACTTACAGTTTACCATCCGTAAGTGACGCAGCCAAATCCGAGCCGGATTCGTGGGGCAGAATGGTATTTTCGCGGAAAAGTACCGTGGGTAGTGTGCGCGTATCAGGAGGCGCGGTGGCAGCGCATTAGCAACATGGATTGGTCATCGACGGCGTGTCCGTAGCGTTGAACTGCATCCACGATGGACTGGAAGATTGCGCCGAGCGGATCGGCCGCATGCGCAAGCATCAATGGTTTGATCCCTGTTAGGGTAAATTCCTCGCCCTTCGCGTTGGTAACTTCGAGCAAACCGTCAGTGAGAATGAGAAACAAATCATTTGGAGCGCAATGTACTGGAGCGGTGTCGAAGCTTTGCTCGTCGAACATTCCTAGCGGCATGTTAAGGCACGAAACTTCGGAGATTTCATTTGTAGCGGCGTGGTAGTGCAGGATCGCGGGATGTCCCGCCAGCGAATACTCCAGGCGCTCGCCGTCCCATGCCAGGTAAGCGAAAGTTGCGAACATATCCGGCTTCTTGATGGGCAGCAGAACGGAGTTGAGCCGTCCGAGAAGCTCGGAGCTTTTTTCGCCGGAAGAGATTTGCATACGCGCTGCGCTTTTCACCATGGCCATCACCACGCCCGGTGCGACGCCGTGCCCTGACACGTCCGCGACATAGGCAATCCAGCCGGAATTGGTCCGGAACACATCGATCAAGTCGCCGCCCACTTCGCCGCTGGGTATAGAGCGGCCATAGAATTCAAATTCGCGGATTTGCGTGTCAATGGGCGGCACCAGGACGCGGTGGATCTCCGCCGCTAATTCCATTTCTGCGCGAACACGGAAGTAGCGCCGGCCCTCGCTAATAAACACGTATACGAAGCAGGAATAGCCCACGGCGACCGCAATTAACATGCATCTTGCGTCGAATATGAGCCTGCTTTGTAGATGGGCGACATCGGCAGCGTTCATGGCTACCAGAGGTGGAAGGGAAGGCACCCAATGGTGCACCAGGTTTATCAACAGCATGTGGACAGCAAAAATTGGAAAGAAGGCTTTCCACCATTTCTTGCGCAAAACGAGTCCGGCGGCAGCATAGACAGACGTGAAGAGGCCTGATATCAGGACCATTAAAATGTAGAGAAGAGCGGGCTGGCGCCCCATATCTACCAGGTCACTCGCAATCCCGACGGTGCTGAAGGTGAAGAACACTCCGGCCAGGAAAACGATGACGGATTTCTGCGGAAGACTTTTCCAGAAGGCTAGCGTGGGACTCATGATCGTTAGCGAGATCGCGGCATCCTATCACAGCAATCGCCCAGCTATTCGCGCGGCGTAAGACGTCAGAGATTATGCGGCTTAGCTCCTCTCCCGCGTCACCCTTTGAGTTGGCAGCTTGACTGCAAAAGTCGTTTTTTGCTTCAGGAACGCGTGGGAGGAATGTCAGTTGACACCCTGTTCTACCGTTTCCATAATTCAAATAGGTAGAACGATTTGACAGCTCGGAAAAATTCGCTGGAACACGCTCTGGAAGAGGCGGTTTCGCGCGCTTTGCGCGACAATCTGGCGCCTCTGCAGCGCACCGCTGATGACTTGCAGCAGGCGTACGCTGACTTGGTTGCGGCTTGCTCTTCGAGCCGTCCAAGTAACGCCTTGCCCGCGCTTCTCCGCGCGCAGACCTCCGCCGCAGCACTCGCTGCCGGGCTCTCCGTGCTTTCGAATTTTGTGGCCGTGGCGCTGAATCCTCGAGAAGAAGCTGGATCCGGCGCACGAGCAGGCGCGGTTGCAGCAGCGGCCGTAGAGGTCGAAAAGGAAGAAGAAACCTCCGCGTCAACTCCTGCGAAAGAGGAAAGAGAAGAAGCTGCTGGTCCTGCGGCCGTCGCAGAGGCAGAACCTGAATACGAGTCGGAATGGGCCGAAGAACCCGCAGAAATGCCGGCTGGCACCATGGTTCCCGAAGATGTGCCGCTCGAAGAGCCAGTACCCGAGTCCGTGACCGCAGAGACCCCCCTGGAACAGGTGGCTGCGGAACCAGAGGTCGTGGCGTTCGACGTTGCAAGCCTGTCGTCGGAGATGAAAGAGCTGCATCGCCGCGCAAATCGTGCAGCCAAAGTTTCCATGCAAGACATCAAATTATTGCGGCCCAAAGAGGTTAAACTTGGCCGCGAGCACAAAGACATCTGTCACAGATTGCGTGGAGAAATCGATAAAGCCCGCAAAGAATACGACCGCCGCTTCCGCGCGATTCAGGACCACCCAGTGGATTACTTCCATCACTGGATGGTGGAAATCCTCGGTGAGGGTGACAGCAAGACCCTCGGAGAATATCCTTATCCCTCGCCCGTTCTGCGGCACTAGGAAGGCTGGGATGAAATTCGCCGTCCGTTTTATTGGTGTGGCGGCAGCCTGCCTGATTTTTTCTCTTACTTCGATTGCAGCAACCTCTCCGGACACTACGAAAGCTAAGAAAGCGCCGGCAGCCGCGAAAAAAGCGCCCGTGCCGAGCGAAAAGCAGCTCGAACAGTTAACCCGCGCTTTGAAACAGAGAAACCCCACAGTTGCTTATACGCGGCTTAGCGCGTTTGCCATGCAGAAATCTTCTGCAGCGCTCGCGTCCCGCGCTGCCTTAGCGCTGGGCTACTACGACTACAGCAAGGCGCATTATCAGGACGCTGCCAAATGGCTGAAGCGTGCGAAGAGCGATCCGCTGCTCAGCGATTACGCACTGTACTGGAGCGCGGAAACAAATATCGCGCTGAATCACGACGCCGATGCACTGGCGCAGCTGAAAGAATTTCGCGACAAATATCCAGACTCGGTGATGACGGAGCCGGCGCTGCAAGCGATCGGCACGGCTACGTTGGCTTTGAACCAACCTTCCGATGTTCTGGCAGCGCTCGATGCGTATTCGCTCACTGCGCAACGTCCGGCCCTGCTTTTTCTGCGCGGCGAAGCTCACGAGCAATCAGCCCAGCTAGTGGAGGCGGCGAAGGATTATCAAGCAATCTACTTGCAATATCCCACCAGCACGCAGGCTCGCGAGGCCGGCGAAAAATTAAATTTCCTGCGCAGCGGCAGGGCCAGCGACCAAATTCCGCCGATTCCCTTGGACCAGCAACTCGCGCACGCCGGAATACTTTTCAGCGCGAAACTTTGGGGTGATGCGCGCAACGAGTATTCGCATATGGTGTCGCAACTTTCCGGCGCAGAGCGGGAACGCGCTGCGCTGCGCGTTCTGGAATCCGAATTGCAGCTGGGCAGCGCTCCAACCGCAATAATAAATTTGCAGATTGCCGACGCGGACGTGGATGCGGAAAGATATCTCGCGTTGGCGCAATGGTATCGCTCGCAACATCGTGACACCGAAATGGCCACCGCGGTTGAATCGGCGGCGTCGCGTACGCCAGCCAGCGAATGGACCGAGGCCGCTTTGTATTTAGCTGGAAACTATTATTGGGTGCAGATGGACCGCGACCGTGCAGCCGGCTATTACAAGCGCCTCGCGGATGATTTTCCGATGATGGCGGATGCCAAACCTTCGCAATGGCGCGTAGCGTGGGTTGCGGTTCTAAAACGCCAGCCAGAAGCGAGCGATCTGCTCAGCGAACATCTCCGACGTTTTCCGGGCTCGCAGTTTTCGGCGGACGCGTTGTACTGGTTAGGCCGATTGGCCGAGGAAGCCGGCAATCCGTCCTTGGCGCGCGGTTATTACGGCAAATTGCAGGAACGCTATCCGCAGAATTATTTTGAGAGTCTTGCAACGGTGCGCGTGCGCTCACTCGGCGCGGGGCCGGTGACTAATGCGGAAGTGCTGGAAAAAGTTCCGCCGGTACTTCCAGCCCAGCCGCTCGGAGCGATTCCGCCAGCAGCAGCTGAACGCCAGGCGCGTGCGGACGCATTGCGCACGATTGCGTTTGATGCATCGGCGGAACTCGAACTTCGCGCCGCATATGCATCCACGGGCGAGCCGCGACTTCTGTTGGAAGCTGCGCAAGCGGCGGTGGCTGCCGGCCATGTGGGAGCCGCTATCGTCACCGTGCGACAAATTTATCCGCAACTGGATTCGCGGCCGTTCGATCAAGTTCCTCACGACGTTTGGCTAGCTGCTTACCCACTGCCATTCGGAACTTCGATACGGCAATGGTCGGCGCACGCGGGAATCGATCCAATGCTCACCGCCGGGCTGATCCGTCAGGAATCGGCGTTTGAACCTGACGCGCATTCCGGCGCAAACGCGTTCGGCTTGATGCAGCTTTTACCCAAGACCGCACGCCAAATGGCCAAGAAAGCAAATGTCCGCTATTCGCATTCGCTGCTCACGGACCCCGACTACAACGTGCGGCTGGGCACGATTTACGTGGCAGGTTTGAAAAATGATTTCGGCAGTGTCGAATCGGCGCTAGCCGCGTACAATGCTGGCGAAGACCGTGTGGCGCAGTGGACCGCAGGGCAACCGTATCGGGACCTCGCTGAGTTCGTGGACTCGATCCCGTTCACCGAGACGCGCGAGTACGTGGAAATAGTCACGCGCAACGCTGACATTTATCGCAAGTTGTATGGTGGCCAGAAAGATGAACCTGTCAAACTCGCCGCGAACCGCAAACATCTGCCCTGAACTTTCGTCGAAGACCGCGCAGTTCACCGAATCCGTAATCCGCGAAATGACGCGGTTGGCCATCCAATATAAAGCCGTGAATTTGTCGCAAGGATTTCCGGATTTTCCCGCTCCCATCGAAATAAAGCGCGCGGCGCAGGAAGCGATTGCCGCAGACATCAATCAGTACGCAATTACCTGGGGCGCGAAATCGTTGCGCCATGCTATCGCTGAAAAATTCGCGCGCATGCAAGGCGTGGAAATTGACCCCGAGCGCGAAATCACGGTTTGCTGCGGTTCTACGGAAGCAATGATGTCGTCGATGATGGCCATCGTGAATCCGGGCGATGAAGTGGTGGTGTTTGAGCCGTTCTACGAAAATTATGGGCCGGACGCGATTCTGTCCGGTGCGCAGCCGCGTTTCGTGAAACTGCGCGAACCGGATTGGGGTTTCGATCCCCAGGAACTAGCCGCCGCATTTGGTCCGCGCACGAAGGCGATCATCTTAAATACCCCGAACAATCCCACCGGGAAGGTTTTCGAACGCGCTGAGTTGGAACAGATTCGAGATCTCTGCGTGCGCTGGAACGCGTTCGTGATTACCGATGAAATCTACGAGTACATGTTGTACGACGGCGCGCGGCACATTTCCATGGCCACGCTCGACGGCATGCGCGAGCGCACCATCACTATCAATGCGCTCTCTAAAACTTATAGCGTCACTGGCTGGAGAGTTGGCTGGGCTATTGCGCCTCCCGAGGCGACATCGCGAATTCGCAAAGTTCACGATTTTCTTACGGTAGGTGCCGCTGCGCCGCTGCAAGAGGCGGGCGCGGCAGCGTTGCATTTTCCGCAGGAGTATTACGACGCGCTGGCTCGCGAATATACGGCACGCCGCGACCGCCTGCTGGGAATTCTCATCGATGCGGGATTCCGGTGTTTCAAGCCGCGTGGTGCCTATTACATCATGACGGATATTTCTGCCTTCGAATTTCCGGATGATGTTGCGTTCGCGAAATACCTGGTAAAAGAGATTGGCGTAGCGGCAGTGCCGGGATCGAGCTTCTACCAGGATGCCGCGCACGGCCGAACGCATTTGCGTTTCACATTCTGCAAAACGGAAAAAACGTTTCAAGCCGCCGCCGAAAGGCTCGCCCGGTTAAAGTCCCCGCGCCTAGCAGGGAAGTAGCCCCTCGGGAACATACTGCGAGCCTCTTGACCTGATGTAAACCGCAATATGTAGTGTCTCCGTTATCCAAAAGATGATGATCGTGAAGCATCAAATTCGAATTTCAGATGAGACCATGGCTCGCCTCAAAGCCTTGGCTGAACCTTTCAGCGATAGAGAACCAAAAGACGTAATTCTTCGACTACTGGATGAGCATGAGCGAAGCGGCCGTGGCAAACCAACCGGCCGAAAACATGGATCGAACGGGGAGGATCGCATGATACCCGCGGGGTTTAGCACAAAATCTCGCGTACCACGCGAAAGAGGTGCAATCGCGGAATCGGCGGTCGTCAAATCCGAGCCGCAACCGTGGCAGACCTTTGCAGGCAGGTGCTCGTGTTCTTAGTAGATAAGCATGAGAATAAATTGGCTGAGTTACTTCCGTTTAAGACAAGCGCACAACGGTATCTCGTGCCTGGTAAACCGCAGTATCCGGGCGGAAATTCTTTCGTCATACCAGTAAAGCACCACGACTACTGTATGGAAGCTCACAAGGACTATAAAAAACGCCATTGAACATTTGGGCAAGCTCGCTTCAAAGCTGAAGTTGTCCTTCCGCTATGTTGGATGACGCTTCGAAAGTATGACGCTGCAAATTGTGCTAGAATCCGCGAGATTTTAAGGTACAGGGGCCAATTGAACATGAGACTCGATCTGATTCCGCCCGGCACACCGCTCACCGCCAACGGCGAAGGCCAACCTTTCGAAGTCGCGGCCAGCGGGACGCGAGTTTTTATGTGCACCATGTTCATCACCGAACAAATCGAGCAGGAATCGGTGGATATTTCAGTGTGGGGCTCGGCGGACGGCCAGGATTTTGGAAAATTGCCTCTATTGAAAATGCCCCAGCGTTTCTATCGCGGAGAAACGCGCCAGATTCTCGATCTCACTTCAAAGCCCGAAGTGAAGTTCCTGCGCGCGAAATGGGAACTTACGCGCTGGGGCCGTGGCGCTCCGCACCCAGTATTCGTGCTTGGATTTAATCTGAGCGAAATTCCCGCGTTCTCACAGAACCCCGCTTTATCTCCAACTGCTTAGCGGCGAGAGTTCCATCGTCAGCCGGCTCGCGTGCCTAAATCGAATGATTGCAGGTACGCCGGGACTGTCACGGGCCAGTGAAAGCGAGTGACAATTCCCGCGCGTAAAGCATCGAGAGCGTTTGGCTCGCCATGCACCATGAACGTTTGGCGTGGTGGCGCGTTGAACCCTGAGAGCCAGCGAAGAAGTTCGCTGCGTCCCGCATGCGCGGAGAGTTGATCGAGAGTTACGACTTCCGCGCGCACCGGCACCTCTTTTCCAAACAGACGCAAGTATTGCGCGCCATCCTGTAATGCTCGTCCATTGGTGCCTTCTGCCTGAAAGCCTACCAGCAGAACAGCATTGCGCGAGTCCGGCAGCCTTCGAGCGAGATGGTGCAAAATCCGACCGCCGGTCGCCATGCCGCTAGCGGAGAGAATGATGCAAGGGGAAACTAGGTCATTAATTTTCTTTGAATCTTCTACACTTCGCGTCATGTGAACTTCGAGAAGATCGAGCGGGTCTTTATTCCCCTGTTGCTCCAGGTTCGTGAAATCCGCGTCGTGATCTTCGTGGTGCCTCGCATAAATACCCGTAACGCTGATGGCCATCGGGCTATCCACATACACCGGCAGACCAGGAATCTTTTGCTCGCTGAGGAGCTGGCGCAGGTAGTACATCAACGTCTGAGTGCGTCCGACAGCGAAAGAAGGAATCACCACGGCGCCGCCGCGCTTTGCCACGCGATCAATCACATCTGCGAGCTTGTCCGCTACCGAGCCCGCAGGATGGTCTCGGTCACCATATGTAGATTCGCACAGTAGGAAATCGGCGCGCGCCGGCGGCTCAGGATCTTTCAAGATCGGCTGATCGTAGCGGCCCAAGTCTCCCGAAAATACTACGAGAGTCTTTTTTCCGTTTTCCGTGATGGTGAGTTCCAGCCATGACGAGCCAAGAATGTGGCCCGCGTCGTGTGGAAGCACGGAAAATTCCGGGCTGATCGAAAAAACGTCTGCTCGCGGAATTTCGCGAAACTGCGCCAGAGAAGTTTGCGCTTCGGCCACGGTATAAAGCGGAAGCGGAGGATGATGCGAGCTGTAGTTTTTCTTGGCTGCATATTGCGCGTCCTCTTCCTGCAGGTGCGCCGAATCCAGGAGGAGCAATTGGCACAATTCGCGCGTGGCCGCATTTGAATAAATGGGGCCGCGGAAACCGTCCTGCACCAGGCGCGGAATGTAGCCGGTGTGGTCGATGTGCGCGTGCGTCAGCAGCAGCCAATCGATGCTGGCAGGATCGAGTGGAAGTTTATTCCAATTGCGTTGCTGCAGTTCTTTGGGACCCTGGAACAGGCCACAATCCACCAGCAGGCGTTTGCCGCCGGCTTCGACCAGATATTTCGATCCTGTAACGGTTCCTGCAGCGCCTAGAAAAGTAATATTGGGCATAGGGCGCTTATTTTAGACTTACGAGGCGGGAAATCCTCGGTCTTTCTGATTCTTTCGCGTTTGTACTACGCTGGCGCCTTGACCGCAAAACCAAGAGGCTTTAGTCTCAGCAGGATTTGAAATACCGGATTCCGGAAATCTGCCGCATTTTGCGGGTCGAAGGATTTCGGAAACGTATATGAAATGGAGGGTGCATGAAGATTTTCGCCGTATTGATTCTGCTCCTTGCGTCAGGCCCGGCAATTGCTGCGCAAGATTCGTCTGCGAATCCCATTCAAAAAGGCACCTGGCAATTGGCGCTTTTCGGCGGCGGCGGGATGGGCCTGGGCAAGTCCGACAATACTCAGTTTTTTTTTATGGGCGGTCGTGCAGGGCGGGTATTTACCTCCGATCATCTCTCTGGAATCTTTCGCGGAAATTTCGAGTGGGATGTGGACGTGATGCCAATCTACGTGGTCTTTCCGCCGGAAAGTGCAGTCTATGGCGGCAGTATTAAGCCCCTTATTTGGAAATGGAATTTTACGAGCTGGAAGAAAGTCGTTCCGTACTTCGCTCCGGAGGGTGGCATCGTTTTCAGCAGAGAGAATATTCCGCCCGGAGACACGTCCCAGGTGAACTTCACGCCGGGAGCTGCGTTTGGAGCGAACGTCTTCGTGAAAGAGAAGCGTGCTTTCCTTTTTGAAATTGAATTTGGCCACCTATCGAGCGCGAGCTTAGGCCCGCATAATCCGGGTTACAACGGGACTTTTACTTTTACTGTGGGATATAGCTGGTTCCATCATTCCTGAATCGACTGGGTCTATATCTTGAGAGGCGCCGCAACCCTAACGCCGTTGCTTTAGGTTTCAACGTAGCGCCCGCCTGCCGACAGGCAGGCCGCGGTCTTCAGCCCGGCATCTGAGCCCGATCCGCGGCTCAGTACGCACCAATAGAAAATTGTGGTTTCTAATATGGTTCGCTACGCGGCACGCTGAAGTTTAAATACCGCTACTTCCGGACGCGCGTTAAAACGAACGCGAAGCAAGTGGCCCACGCCTCGGCTGATATACATATTGCGGTTTCCTGACAATTCAATCTTACCTGCGATGTAGCGCTTGTTCGCCACTGGAACCAGGGGCGGCGCCAGAAATGGTGGCTTGCACTGTCCGCCATGTGTATGGCCGGAAAGAATCCATCCTTGATAGTTAGCCCAGATTGGGCGATCTGCGGCGTCAGGGTTATGGCAGAGCACAATTGTGGAGACGTCGTGACTTTTCTCCGCGAGAAGATCTGCGGGACGGAAGACCGGACTCCACAAATCTTCGAGTCCAACAAATTGTAATCCGGCTAGGGTAACCGCCTCGTTGCGCAGAAGCGTGATGCCTGCGTCGCGCGCAAGCGCTGTGACGCGGTCGGCGACATCCAGCATTCGCCAGTGATAACCGTAGTCGTGGTTGCCAAGTATCCCGACGGTTCCTAGCCGGCCGTGGGGTGTGTGCTCCAAGACGCGGCGTAACTGTTCGAACTGTTGCGCGCTTCTATAGGTGATGAAGTCACCGGTGAACGACACGAAATCCGGAGCTAGCTCCTGAACTCTCTGGAAAGAATGGATGATGTAGTCATCGTCAACCCGGGGTCCCACATGAATGTCGCTGATCTGTGCGAGAGTGCGGCCTTCTAGTCCGGTGGCCAACCCGGAGATGGGTAATGTGGGAAAAGTGAACTCCAGCCAATGCGGTTCCACGCGCCAAGTGTAAAGTCCCAGTGCAAGCGTGCCTGTTCCGGCTGCGGCCAATAACTTCGTCATTTCGCGTCGGGTAATCTCTCTGGTCATAGCCCCATGGCGATGCTTCTGAATGCGTTATGTTATACATCCATTGTATGGGAGTTGTTTGACGCTCGCATTCGCAAGGTGCTATAAACGCTATAATAGTATTTGCATTCCGTGGGGCCGTAGCGCAGTTGGGAGCGCGCCTCGATGGCATCGAGGAGGTCGCGGGTTCGAACCCCGCCGGCTCCACCATACTTTCAATGA
>Ga0070765_100003264_pt1 | contig 10382 bp, 9 predicted proteins | sample HubBroMetageWFT5_FD_71516 | JGI IMG/M metagenome (GOLD analysis project Ga0070765, IMG submission 71516) | Warmed and freeze-thawed soil microbial communities from the Hubbard Brook experimental Forest, New Hampshire - Hubbard Brook CCASE Soil... | ecosystem: Environmental > Terrestrial > Soil... | reverse complement strand
TTCATAGCGCGCTGTCGCTGATTGTGGTGATGATGTCGCTGGCCGGTTTGTATCTGATGCTTGGCGCGGAATTTGTGGCGGCGGTGCAGATTATTGTGTACGCGGGCGCCATCATGGTGCTTTTTGTTTTCGTGATCATGCTGTTGAATGCAGGCGTGGAAGAGCGTACCAATTACAGCAAGATGGCGAAATATGCGGGGATTCCGCTGGGCATTCTGTTGCTGCTCGATCTGGCACATTGGATGGCGCATTCACTGATTGGCAAAACGCCGGCAAATGGCGTGGGGTCGGCAAACGTGATGGTTTCGACGCGAGATTTATCAGTGCAACTGTTTCAGAAATATTTATTTCCGTTTGAAGCCACCTCCATTTTGATTTTGATTGCGATTTTGGGCGCGCTGGTTTTGGCGAAGAGGGACGAATGAGCGTCGTTCCGGTTTCCTGCTATCTGGTGCTGAGCGCCATTCTCTTCGGGCTGGGCGTGGTGGCCTTTGTGTTTAAGCGAAATATCATCACGATTTTGTTGGCCATCGAACTGATGCTCAACGCAGTGAATCTGGCGTTTGTAGCATTTGCGCGCGCTTGGCAACAATTGGACGGGCTCGTATTCGTTTTCTTCGTGATTGTTGTGGCAGCGGCGGAATCGGCGGTGGGACTGGCGATTGTGATACGGATTTACCAGAACCGGCAAACGCTGAACATCGAGCGCGTGAACCTCCTGAAATTCTGATGCCAATACTCGAACATCTTTGGATCATTCTCGCGCTGCCTCTGGCCGGGGCTGCGCTGAATGGCTTGCTGGGCAAGAATTGGTCCAAGACGATCGTAAATTCGATTGGAATTGGCTCCGTTTCGCTGGCTTTTCTTTGCGTGCTGGAGGCGATTCGCGAATTTTCGCTGCTGCCCGCGGGACAGCTCTCGTCTTTCAAAAATTATTTTAACTGGATGTCGGCGGGATCGTTCCAGGTGGACTTTGCGCTGCAGATAGACCACCTGGCCATCGTGATGCTGCTGGTGGTGACGTTTGTGAGTTTGCTCGTGCACATTTATTCCACCGGATACATGGCCCACGAGGGTGGCTACCACCGATTTTTCGCCTACCTGAATTTGTTTGTGTTTTTCATGCTTACGCTGGTGCTGGCGGCCAATGTTGTTTTGATGTTTATGGGCTGGGAAGGCGTGGGGCTGTGCAGCTACCTACTGGTTGGATTCTGGTTCCTAAAACAATCTGCGATCAACGCCGGGAAAAAGGCGTTTATTACCACGCGAATTGGCGACTTCGGATTCACCGTTGGAATTTTGCTGCTCTTCTGGACTTTCGGGTCCGTGGATTTCGGAACGGTGTTTGCGAAGGCCGGAAATATGCCGGCCGAGAGCGCGACGCAAGCGGGCGTGCTGACGTGGATTTGTCTGCTGCTTTTTGCCGGCGCGATTGGAAAGTCGGCGCAGTTGCCGCTGTACGTCTGGCTGCCGGACGCGATGGAAGGGCCTACGCCGGTGAGCGCGTTGATTCACGCTGCGACGATGGTGACTGCGGGCGTTTACATGGTGGCGCGCATGCATGCGCTGTTTTCGCGGGCGCCGATTGCAATGTTTGTGGTGGCGGCGGTGGGCGCGATCACTGCGTTCTATGCGGCGACGATTGGGTTAGTGCAGACCGACATCAAAAAAGTGTTGGCTTATTCCACCGTGTCGCAATTGGGCTACATGTTCCTAGGTTGCGGAGTGGGAGCGTACGCGGCGGGGATTTTCCATCTGATGACGCACGCGTTTTTCAAAGGCTTGCTGTTTTTGGCTGCGGGCAGTGTGATTCACGCGATGTCTGGTGAACAGGACATGCGCAATATGGGCGGGCTGCGAAAACAAATTCCAGTGACCTTCTGGACGATGTTCGTTGGCACGCTTGCGATCGCGGGAATTCCTGGTTTTGCCGGATTTTTCAGCAAGGACGAAATTTTGGACGCGGCTGGTTCGGGGCCGAACGCTCACGTCACGCTTTGGCTGCTTGGACTGGCTGGGGCGGGGCTGACATCGTTCTATATGTTCCGGCTGATTTTTCTCACGTTTTTTGGTAAGCCGCGATTTGACGAACACAAAGTGCATGTCCACGAATCGCCGCACAACATGACTGTGCCGCTGATGATTCTCGCGCTGCTTTCGATTGTTGGCGGATGGTTTGCTGCGCCGCATCTTATGGGTGGTCCGGATTACTTCCAAAGGTTCCTGGCGCCCGTTTTTTCAGAGTATGCGCCGAACCCATCTTCCGACCTCCTACAGAAAATGCAAGAGGCAGGTATTTCAGCGCACACCGCGGGCGCCGTGGAATATCCGGCTGAGACTTTAAGTCCCTCGATGGAATTAGTCCACGCTTTGACCGGGCCGCCGGTGGTGCTTGCGATCATCGGGTTGCTTGTGGCTTGGTGGTTTTATATACGACAGCCGGACGCACCGAAGAAACTAGCCGAGAGGGCGCACGGTCTCTACAAACTTTTGCTCGACAAATACTATGTGGACGAAATTTATGGCGCTGTGATTATCCGGCCGTTTCTTTGGATCTCGACGACCGTGCTCTGGCACGTGATAGATGAGCGCCTGATCGACGGCACGGTGAACGGTGTCGCGACTGTGTCACGCGAAGTTGGCGGGAAGGCTCGCGAAATACAGTCGGGGAACGCGCGAAGTTATGCCACGTGGGTGGTGATCGGAGCTGTGGGGTTCACGGTGTTGATGCTGGGAGTTTGGGGAATGGTGCGCTAGCGTGGACATGCCTTCTCATCTGCTAACGGTCATCGCGTTTTTGCCGCTGCTCGGCGTGCCGGCACTTTTGCTGCTGCGCTCAGACGATCACACATGGATTCGGCGGATTGCGCTGGCTGTCTCGCTGGCGGAATTTGCGATTTCGCTATTTCTGTTGCGCGGATTCGATGCGGTTAATGCCGGATATCAGTTCGAGGAATATTACGACTGGATTGCTCGCGCGAACATTCATTACCACCTGGGCGTGGATGGCATCAGCTTGTTTTTGGTTTTGCTCACCACATTTTTGACGCCGCTCGCGATTCTCTGTTCGTGGCAAGCCATTCAAGAAAACGTAAAGGGATTTTCCATAGCATTGCTGATGATTGAGACGGCTATGATCGGCGTCTTCGTTTCGCTCGATCTGTTGCTATTTTTCTTCTTCTGGGAACTCACGCTGATCCCGATGTACTTCCTGATCGGAATTTGGGGACACGGCCGGCGAATTTACGCCGCAGTGAAATTCATTTTGTACACCATGTTCGGATCCATCCTGATGTTGGTAGCACTTTTGTGGCTCTATAACCTGGCTGGCACGTTTGATCTGCCTGATATTCAGACCAAGCTGCAAACCGGAATGGTTTTGCTGCCGGCGCGAACCGAGCTTCTACTTTTTGGAGCGTTCTTCTTAGCATTTGCAATCAAGGTTCCGCTGTTTCCTTTGCACACTTGGCTGCCGGACGCACATACAGAGGCTCCCACGGCAGGTTCGGTGATCCTGGCAGGGGTGATGTTGAAACTCGGAACATACGGCATGCTGCGATTCTGTCTGCCGCTATTTCCGGATGCAGCGCACCGCATGGCGCCGCTGATTGGTGTGCTGGCAATTATTGGAATCGTGTACGGGGCTATGGTAGCGACGGTGCAGACGGATTTAAAACGACTCGTGGCGTACACCTCGGTGAGCCATCTTGGGTTTGTGGTGCTGGGGATTTTTGCGTTTAGCACAATTTCGATTCAGGGCGCAATTTTTCAGATGTTGAGTCACGGAATTTCGACTGGCGCGCTTTTCCTTGGCGTAGGAATGCTGTACGACCGGCGGCACACCTATGAAATCAAGGAGTTCGGCGGGCTAGTTAATCCGATGCCTGTGCTGATGTCATTTTTTCTTTTTATCGCGTTGGCGTCATTGGCGTTGCCGCCACTGAACGGATTTATCGGCGAGTTTCTGATTCTGATCGGGACGTTTCAGAATCATCACGCCTGGGCAGCTTGGGCAGCGAGCGGTGCGGTGCTTTCCGCGATCTATTTATTGTGGGCGTACCAGCGGGTCGGATTCGGAGAAGTAACGGTGGAGAAGAATCGCAGCCTGCCGGACGCGTCGGGACGCGAAAGGCTGATTCTTGTCACCATGGCTGTGGCGATTATTTTCATGGGTGTGGCTTCTCCGCTCTTTACTCGGCGCATGCAAAGCTCCACGGATAGTTTGCTGCAACAAATGGATCGCGTGCAAAACGCTTCCCGACGGCCAGCGACGCCCGGGGTTGCTGGGAAAGCGGCCGGCGTTGCGCTTATGCCGGGTAAGAATGCCTCTGCCAAGAAAATCTCGTTGAGGCGCGTTCAGCCGTGATTCCCTTCCCCGGCGAACAAATCGGCAACTTCCATCGGCTTGCGCCGGAAATAATTCTTTGCGCGTTTGGCATCGCGATTATGGCCGCGGACCCGTTTGTTCAAGCGGCGCACAAGCGCGCGCTCGGGTGGCTCGCATTCATCGGCACGCTGGGCGGATTGGCGGGAGTGCATTTGATGGCGCACGATCCTGGCAACGCCTACAGCAATTTGATTCGGGCGGACGCGTTCAGCGTTTTTATGCACGTGGTGGTGATTGGGGCTGCGGCGTTGGCGATTCTGGGCTCGTTCAATTATCTGGACGAAGAGAACATCCAGCGCGGGGAATATTATGCGCTGGTTTTGTTTGCAACGGCGGGAATGGGAATTCTCGCGGGAGCGAACGAGATGGTTACCGCGTTTATCGGGCTCGAAATGAGCTCTATTTCTACTTACGTTCTGGCAGGCTTCCGGCGAACGGCAATCAAGTCGAACGAAGCATCGTTGAAATATTTCGTGCTGGGATCGTTCGCTACGGCATTTTTTCTGTACGGCATCGCGATGGTGTATGGCGCGACGGGAACTACGCGCATTGATTTCGTTGCCGGTGCGCTACAGAAAATGATTGTCGGCCAAGGACAGATTGCCCCGCTTGCAATTCTAGGGCTGGCACTGATGTTCGTGGGATTGGGATTTAAAGTAGTGGTTGCTCCGTTCCAGGTCTACGCGCCCGACGTTTATGAAGGTGCGCCCACACCGGTGACCGCGCTGCTCGCGTCTGGGCCGAAGGCGGCGACTTTCGCGGTGATGCTGCGGATTTTCTATCTGTCGTTTGGCTCGGCGGGAAATTTATGGTTCTGGGCTATTTGGATTTCCGCAGTGCTGACGATGATCGTCGGGAATTTCGCGGCGTTGGTGCAAACGAACGTCAAGCGCATGCTGGCATATTCTTCCATAGCGCATGCCGGCTACATTTTGGTCGCGTTCGCGGCGGGAACCAACATTGGAGTTGCAGCGGTCCTCTTCTATCTAGCGGCTTACGCCCTGATGAAGATTGGTGCATTTCTGGTGATCGCGCACCTGGGGCAACAAGGTGAAAAGCGGCTGGAAATCGCGGATTATGCGGGATTGGGCAGCAGGCAGCCGGTGCTGGCAATCTGTTTTTCGCTCTTTCTACTTTCGCTGCTGGGATTGCCGGCGACCGGCGGTTTCCTTGGTAAGCTCTTTGCCTTCCAGGCTGCGCTCGATTCGAAGATTGTATGGCTGGTGGTGATCGCGGCTATTAATAGCGTGATTGGCGCGTATTATTACCTGCGAGTGATCGTGGCGATGTATTTCTGGGAGCCTTCGAAGGAATACGTGCCATCAAAGGTGGCGCCTACACTCGCATTTGCTCTCGCTATCGCTGCTGTTGGCACGCTGTATCTAGGTATACTTCCCGCGCGCGTTCTTAACCTCGCAAAAGCAGCCGCCGATTCGATTTATCTGCATTAGTTCCTCTTCCCTCCTATTTTTCGTAACACACACAGACATTTCACAAGTGCGCTCCGCGTGATACTGAAACACGATTGCGCAAAAAGCTGGCTGGATGCCGGCGCTACAAAAACAAAAGGCCCGGGATGCTTGTGTGTGCAAGCTCCCGGGCCTTGAAAACTTCCGGATTCTTATTTAACTTTGAGGAAGACGATAGCAAAGGTGTACAGCGCCATCGACTCAATCAACACGAGCGCCAAAATCAGCGCAAAACGAATTGCGGCAGCCGCGCCCGGATTGCGCGCAAGACCTTCGCAAGCCGCTGCTGTAGCTTTCGCCTGAGCATAGCCACCCGCCGCTGAAGCAATCGCCATGGCAAAGCCCGATGTAATGGCCACCCAATTCGTTCCGGCCATTGCACCACCCGGCGCTTCTTGTGCGAATGCCACGGGCGCGAACAAACAGATCGCGATCGCGGACATTAGAAACCACGCGTACCTTTTCATTTGATTCTCCCAGTTATGAATTTGCCGCCAAGCGGTGGCTCCCGTCATCCTCAAGCAGCCGGGATCACATTGGACAGCGATGATGCCAGTATGAATCAGTGCTCTTCGGCGACAGCTCCTGCAACGTAAATCACGGGCAAAATCGTGAACACAAAAGCCTGCAAAACGGCGACGAACACGTGCAACAAGATGAACGCGATGGGTCCGAGCAGCGGAACTAAGACCAAAACGTAGAGGGCCTTATTCACGCTCACGCCGTACATATAAAGCGACATCATCAGGCCAAGAAAAAGAACGTAGAGTGTTTCGCTGACCAGCATGTTGACCCAAAGCCGGACGGTCAACGAAAGCAGGCGCGCGAGGTTGCTGACAATTTCAATCGGTAACATGATGGGAGACATCGCCAGCACTGGCCCCAGGAAATGTTTGGCGTGGCCGAAGGGACCGTGTTTCAGAATTCCGACCCAGTTGTAATAGATGAAGACGACGATGGCGCATCCCAGCGGAACGGAGACGACCGCGGTGGGCGAGCCGAGGATAGGAAACAATCCCAACAAGTTGCAACAGAGGACAAAAATCCCGATGCTTCCAAGCATGGCCACGTACTTTTGGCCTTCGTGGCCGACGTTGTCTTCAAGAAGATCGCGGATTCCCACGCCCATCGAATTGGTCAGAAGGGCTTCCAGGCACTGCTGGGTGGCGCCGGGACGGTCAACGGAAATTCTGCTCTTCAACCACAGAAAGAAAAGCGCCGCGACAAAAAAAACTACAATCTCGAGGGCTACCTGATTGGGGATGGGATATTCAGGATTTGAAGGTTTGATATGCAAAGTGGCCAGCAATGCCAAAGTTGCCTTGCCAAAGATTCGATTCAACAGAACTGTGATCCACAGGATTCGTTCTTCCATTTTTCCCTTTCAGGATTGAGCGCGTGGGAGCGGGCCGCCTCGAAAAAGCTGCCCAATCAGCTCCACGATTACGGCGGCTACCACCACAAAAAAGCCTGCCAGCACACTGGCAGCGGGCAAACTAAAGCCCCGAAGAATAACATAGGCGGCCAGGATCAGCAACGCGTAGCGGCCAATGAATTTGAAGTACACGCTTGCCGGCACCCGCGCTTTTTCGGCATCAGCTTGCGCGGTGGAGAGTTTGTTCAGGGCGTTTACGCCCTGTTTCATCCAGCGATAGTTGATCCAGGAAAGCGCGGCACCGGCGGCCAAGCCTGCGCCGGATTTCACGCCCCAATGAATCGCAACGACGACGGAGGCAATGACGCCTATCGCAACTGTCAGGTACTCGATGCGCCGTTCAGCAGCAGCGTAGAAAGCGTCATCGTTTGACATTGTTTTTCATCGAAACCGCAGCTCAATCTGGATTCGCGTGAGAGAGACGCCTGATGATGTCCCATACTCCGGCGCCAAAACCGAGGAAACCCAAAATCAGTGTAAAAGCCGGAGAAGTGTGCAGCCAACGATCGATCAAATAACCGGCGCCACCGGCAATCACGACGCACGCAATCATGATGAACGGCAACTCGAGCGCCAGAGCCACTTGATTCATCGAGCGGCTGGGATTTTTGCGCGGTGAAGGAGACGGCGAGGACATTTTCTCTTCGCGCTCAGCGGCCGAACGGGATCAGCAAAGAATAGGTGGCAAAGCGCAGGAACTGCTCCGGGAAAATTCCAGCGGCTAGCGTAACGATTACCATGGCGGCGAGGGCGAACTTCTGGGCTAGCGAGATCACTGGGCGCACGGGATCGGTGGATTCACGCACCCACATCGCGGCAACGAGGCGGAAGTAATAGTACACCGCGGGCAAAATATAAAGAACGGACAAGACGGCCAGATAGGTATGTCCGGTTTCGATCAGCGACCAGAAAACCAGAAGCTTGGCGAAGAAGCCTGCGGTGGGCGGAATTCCTGCGAGCGAAAGCAGGAAAATCAGCATCAAGACCGCAGCGCCGGGATTGCGCTGGATGAGTCCATTTAGGTCGTCGATGTCGTCGCCGATGACGCCTTTGTGCCGTAACAGGATCACGATGGCGAAAGCGCCGGTATTGAAAAACGCGTAAACGAAAAGATAGAAAGCCATGGCTTGCAAGCCGCGTTCGTGGAGCGTGCCGTCGGAATTCACTGAAGCGACCAGGCCGAGCAGAATATAACCGACCTGGGTGATAGAGGAATACGCGAGGAGGCGTTTTATATTTGATTGGGTGATGGCCGCCAGTGTGCCCACGGTTAGCGAAAGAACCGCGACAGCTTCCATGACGACAACCCAGTCGAGGTTGACTGGCCAGAACACGGTGAGGAAGAGACGCAGCAGAAGCGCGAAGCTTGCGGCTTTGGAAGCGACGCTGACGTAAGCGCTGATGGGAGTGGGCGCACCTTCGTAAACGTCAGGCGCCCACTGATGGAACGGGACTGCGGCAATTTTGAAGAAAACGCCGGCGGATACTGTGCCGAGAGCCAAAATTGTGAGTATGTCACCGTGGCCGTAGCGCGTGCTGCGTTCGGTGATGGCGTTCGCGATCACTACCAGGTTCGTGGATCCGGAAATTCCGTAGAGAATCGAGAAGCCGTAGGCCAGGATGCCGGAGCTGAAGGCACCCATTAGCACGTATTTCATTGCGGCTTCGTTGGACTTGCGGTCGCGGCGCAGAAATCCGGTGAGCACGTAGAAACTTAGCGCCATGGTTTCGAGCGCGACGAACAGGACGATCAAGTCGTTGCCACAGGCCAGGAACATCATGCCGACGGTGGCAAAAAGCAGTAGGGCGTAATACTCGCCATGTTGCTCTTTTTCAATTTCCATGTACTTAACGGAAATTAAGATTGTGAGCGCGGTGGAGGTTAGAAAGATGAATCCAAAGAAGATGGAAAACGGGTCAATGATGATGGAGTTTCCGAAGGCGTAGGCTTGGCCCTGCATTTTGTACATCAATACGAGCGCGCCTGCGCTGAAGGCGACACCGAGCATCGCTGTTAGCGAATTCCACGATTTTTCCTTTTCGCTCAAGAAGAAATCGAGAAGCAAAGTGGCAAGACCAAAGCAGGCGAGCATCGCCTCCGGCAAGATGAAAACGAAATCGCGGCGCGTCTGATCGAACACATCCTGCCACGGGACTTGCATTTCTACCTGACCTCAGCGCGAGAAGAGGATGGCGGCGGCAATACGGCTATTTGTGCCGACGGAGCCCTCGCGGGCAGGACCATCGACGCAGGTTGCTCGGCTGTGGGCGCAGCGGGCGGAATCAGTTCAGGCGCGGAATAATAGCCGGGATGCACGCGCTCGACTAGTTCATGCACAGGCTTGTCGAGTATATCGAACAGCGGCTTGGGATAAATTCCGATCCAGAACGCCAGAGCTACGAGCGGAAGCATCGTTGCGTACTCGCGCGGGTTCATGTCGGGCAAATGTTCGTTGGCAGGATTTGTGACGTTGCCGAACATCACACGCTGATAGAGCCAGAGCAGATAGGCAGCACCGAGAATCACGCCCAGGACACCCCAAGCGGCCCATTTCCAACTGACTTCGAAGACGCCACGCAGAATTGTGAACTCACCGATAAAGCCGTTCAACAAAGGCATGCCTAGCGAGCTCAAAGTAATAATCAGATATATGATGGCAAAATTCGGCATGGGCGTCGCGAGTCCGCCAAATTCGGAGATCAAACGCGTATGCCTGCGCTCGTAAAGCATGCCGACAATCAAGAACAAGCCGCCGGTGGAAATTCCGTGGTTGAGCTGCTGAATGATGCTGCCGGAAAGTCCGAGCGGAGTGAGCGCGAAGATTCCGAGTGTGCAGAAGCCCATGTGGCTCACCGAGGAATAGGCGATGAGTTTTTTCATGTCCTTCTGCATCATGCAGACTAAAGCGCCGTAGACGATTCCGATCAGCGATAAGATGATGATGATCCAGCGATATTTCAGCGTTGCGTCGGGAAACATTGGCACGGAGAAGCGCAGGAAACCGTAAGTCCCCATTTTCAGCAGCACGCCAGCGAGGATAACCGAACCCGCCGTGGGGGCTTCAGTGTGCGCGTCGGGCAGCCAGGTATG
>Ga0070765_100003263_pt1 | contig 10383 bp, 9 predicted proteins | sample HubBroMetageWFT5_FD_71516 | JGI IMG/M metagenome (GOLD analysis project Ga0070765, IMG submission 71516) | Warmed and freeze-thawed soil microbial communities from the Hubbard Brook experimental Forest, New Hampshire - Hubbard Brook CCASE Soil... | ecosystem: Environmental > Terrestrial > Soil... | reverse complement strand
GTGGTTCGTGCTCCTCTGGACGCACGCCTTGCACGGAGAGCAAAGCATCCTGGGGACGACGGTACCCTTCCTCGCGGATGCGGGATTTCTTACGCCACAAGTCGCTGTAGATAGCGTAGCGTTGCGCCATTTCGTTGTAGCGAAAGCGCTGTTGGAAGCTCATGCGCCCGCCGTCGCTGAACTTGCGCAGCAGGCTCAGCACCTTCCACTCAACATCCGTGGGCGGCTTCTTGGTGGGGTTGCTGAAATAACACTCGTACTCGATCTTGAGCCGGCGCAATTGCGACTCAAGTAAAGTCAGTTCCTCGTCGATAGTCACCGAGAGTTCTCCAACTCATAGTTTAGGGCGAAAGCAGCAGGCAGACGAGGTACCCATCGGTCACGGGAGGGATGGAACGGAAGTAACTGCAAGGCGGCTTCTAGTTTCAAGCTTGGACAACTGTGGAGTCGGTGAAACTAGGGGCTAGGACCAAAAAGCTGCATTACTTCGCATTCGAGGCCATTTTCTTGACCATGGCCAGGACCAGCTTGCGGTCGCTGTCGTTGAGGCTCACGGAATATCGGCGGATCTGGCTCAGGAAGCGGACTTCATCATCGGAGAGTTGGGGCAAGCCCTTGGCGCCGTTGCTGTGTCCGGATTCGGCGAAGAACTGCGATAGCGGTAGCTCCATCGCGCCAGCGATTTTCGAAAGCGTGTCGAGAGATGGAATGGTGTGACCGTTCTCCACGCGCGAAAGATAGCAGCGCAGCAGCCCGGTGCGCTTTTCTATATCCCCCTGGGACATACCTTTCCCCAGCCGGTAGTTTCGAATGGTCTCGCCGATGTTCATAGAGAAAACGGCCAAGTTTGGTTCTCCGCGATGGTGAATAGTAACCAGAGTAGTACCGTCTGGCAAGTGGAAATTTTGCTGCACAACCTGCGATGCAGTTCGAAATCAGCAGTCAGCGTTCAGCACTCAGCACCATCTGCGCGACGTTTCGCACCGAACAATCTGATGCTGAATGCTGAGTGTTCATTTTCCCAATGTATCTGCAAGGAATTTAACGGTCCGCTTCCAGGCGTCGGCCGCATCATCGGCTCGATAACCGTCTTTGTTATTTGAATTTTCAAAACGATGGCCCGCATCCGGATAAATCACAATGTCCACCTTCTTGCCCATTTGCTTCAGAGACTGCTCAAACTTCTTTACGTCGTCTACCGGGATGCCGCGATCCTGGCCGCCGAAAATGCCGAGGATGGATGCATTGATTTTCTTAAGTGATTCGGGGTCCGTCGCCAGGTGGCCGTAATTGATTACGTCTGCCGTAAGCGTAGGCTCCTGCAGAGCGACATCGAGCGAATAGCCGCCGCCCATGCACCAACCGATGGACCCGATCCTGTCCTTGTTCACGTTCGATTGAGCTTTGAGGAATTCCACAGCCGCGTGTAAATCACGTTTAGCACGATCTTCCGGCACGCCACGCATAAGCTCGTGGGCCTCGTCGGGCGTAGTTGCGACTTTGCCCCGATAGAGATCAATGGCCAGCGCGACGTAGCCCAGATCGGACAGCTTCGAGGCCTGCTCCTTCGTCCAATCATCGAGTCCAAACCATTCGTGAATCACGACAATGCCCGGAAACGGACCTTTCCCTTCGGGCGTGTAAAGAACAGCTTGCACGGTGTCGTCGCCGCTCTTGTAGGAAACATTCTTGGAAGTGGCCGCGAAAGCGCCCACGGTGAAAAGCAAAATAAGACTCAGGCTAAATAATTTCAAGGCAATCCTCCGCAGCGCTGGCAAGATGCCGGCGCTACAACTGCAGTTCCATGTACATCGCTCCGGCAATTGGATTGGGGCGATAAGGCTCGATCTGTCGAAAACCCAGTTTACGGTACATCTCGACTGCATCTTTCATGATCGGCTCAATTGTATCGAGCCGCATGCGTTGATAGCCAATGTTCCGAGCTTCCGCAATGATGGCCTCCGCCAACCCGCGGCCAAAGCCTTTTCCGCGGAATGGCGGACGCAGGTAGAGCCGCTTCATCTCGCAGATGCCACTCTCCCATTTGTGCACAGCTACGCATCCCGCCAGCAATCCTTCGTATTCGGCCAGCAACAAACGGCCCTCTGGCGGCGCGTAATGGCCGGGAAGCCCGGCCAGTTCCTGCGCAAAATTCTGGAAGCATAGGTTCACGCCAAGCGATTGCGCATACTCCTGAAAAAGTTCACGCGCCTGCGCGATTTGCTCGAGCGACTCCACCTGCACCAGTGCGAGCCCGGAATTTGTCCGCGCTATCCCATGAGCATGCCACCATTTACGCTCAGCACATGCCCGGTGATGTAGGAAGCTTCGTCCGATGCGAGGAACGCGACTGCGCCGGCCACATCTTCCGGGGTTCCGATTCTTCCGACAGGAATATTTTTCAGCGCGTTCTCGCGGAACTCGTTCGAGAAGCCAGAGGTCATGGCGGTTTCGATGAAGCCCGGCGCGACCGCGTTGCAAGTTATGTTGCGCGACCCGACCTCGCGGGCGATGGCCATGGTCAATCCGATCAGGCCGGCTTTCGACGCTGCGTAATTGGCCTGTCCGGCCTGACCCATCTGTCCGAAGATCGAAGTGATATTGATGATCCGGCCCCAGCGTTGTTTCAGCATTGAACCGATCGCTTGCTGGATACACAGGTACGCAGAGGTCAGGTTGGTATTGAGGACCGAATCCCAATCGGCGCGCTTCATGCGCATCACGAGTTGGTCGCGCGTAATTCCGGCGTTGTTGACCAGGATGTCGATTTTACCGAGTTGTCCCAGAGCGGCCATGAATGCGGTCTTGACTTGGTCCTCGTCGGCCACGTCAACGGGAAACGCTGAAGCTTTTCCGCCGCTGGCCTCGACCTGCTGCACCAGTTCGGCGAGCTTCTCCTGGTTGCGGGCTGCGACCGCCACGGTGGCGCCTGCCGCCGCCAGCTTAAGGGCACAAGCACGACCAATGCCCTGGGATGCACCCGTGACCAGCGCAATCCGGCCTGAAAGGGTCATGATTTCTCCTTAAATCGATTGAATCGGAGATTATAGCCTTACCTGAGCGATCGCGGAGGTTGAAGAGTTTTTGAAAGCGGTATTACAATGCCGGAACTTGCTGCGCAGTCACCGCAGTGTTAGCCACAGTATTCGCAACCGGTTGGTAGTCGCGCTGATAGACGTCGACGATAGCGTGGCCGACGATCCGAGCACTGGCTTCAGAGTGGATGTGTACCGGAAAAGTAAACGGCCCAATATCCGCGTAGTCCTGAACGAAATCCATTTTCTTGACGAACAGCGAAGGAGACTTGACCGGTCTGCCTTCGGCGCGTGCCAGGCTCCCGGTGTAGGCGTCGACGTAAATCCGGCCCTTGAACAGGCCCGCACGTTTCTGCCGCGGTTTTACTTGGTAGACATGGACGACGCGCCCGTCTAACTGGTTCGTCCCCTTATAAGAGAATTTGTAGTTGGCTGGACTGATCGCGTTCAGCGCCGGGTCATCCTTTTGCACGTGGTCCACTTCAGATTGCAGCAGGCGGACGATGACATTGGTTTTTACGAAGGCATCGCCCGTGAAGCGCAAGGCTTTGAAGGCAAGCGTGCGCGGCGCCAGATAATGCTGTTGCACCTCGTATTCGCCTGACTGCGAAGTGTCGGGCAACTGCGCGCGGATTAGAGTCGTCGCGGAATAAGAAGCCAGTTGCTCCGCCTGAATTATTGAGCGCCCGCGACAAACCTGGAGCGCAAGTTCGGGAGCCATGCGAGGCAGCACTGCGGTTGCAACCAGTGGCACGGCGATGTGGTCAGCTGCAGGGATGGCGACCGGGCCCGAGGCCTGACCGTCGATTGTAGACGCAAAATCGGTGACCGATGGTGGCAAGCTGACGTCGACACCGGGTGGCGGGCGCAACGGCGTCTGGGCTACCGCCAATCCGGCGAGCCAAAAACACAAACACAAGATTCTGAGAGACTTTCGCTGCATGCAGTAATTCGAGTACTGGTCTTTATATACGATGTCCAGGCCGAAGGTAAAGATACATTCGTTTCCCAGCCTGATGGGTTCAAAGGTACCTTTCGACCTCCTCGTTCGTACCTGATTTTCTTGACATCCGGCATAAGATGGCCAAACCCATTCAACTCCCAAAGTCCTCGGGCATCCAAAAATCGGTTAAGATTTAGATCTCTTCGAAAATGTGAGGTCAGCGATAAGCATGCCTGAGGTCACCGATCCGCCCTCGACGAATGGGAGCCATGCGCCTTCTGATGCGCCACCGGTAGAGGTTTACGCAGTCTACGGCGTGGAGCCCGAAGTGCAGGCCTATGCCATGGCGAAGTATTCGCGATCTTCGCTTTCGATGAAAGAGTCGCTGAAGGAGATCAGCCAGCAGAAGGCCGAGAAATTTCTTAACACCTTCTATTTCCAGTACGGCCACCGATCGATTGCGGATTTAGCTCACGTGGCCCTCGCCATTGAGCGGCTTTCCATCCTGGCAGCGATTGCCGTGGCCGACGAGCAGCGCTGGGATGGCCAGGAACGTTCTACGCGCTATCAGGATTTCAAGAAGAGCGGCTACTTCACGCCCGATTTTGGCGACGATCAGCAGGCCCGCACTCTCTATCGGGAGACCATCGAAAACCTGTTCGCTGAATACGAATCTCTTTCGGAGCGGACGTTCCGCTACTTGCTCGACATCACCCCCAAGCCCGCGGAGATGAAGCAGGAAGCTTACGAGCGAACTTTGAAGGCGCGGGCTTTCGACATCTCACGTTACCTGCTGCCGCTTTCGACCAACACTTCGTTGGGTGAGATTGTCAACGCCCGCACGCTGGAAACCCAAGTCTCGCGCCTGCTTTCGCATACGCATAAGGAAGTGCGATACCTGGGCGAATTGCTGAAGCGAGCGGCGGCATGTCCCGCATATAACGCGAGCCATCAGGTGTTACGGGAATTGGTGGAGCAAATTCGGTCGGTGTCTGCGGAACTGGGCGAGCGCGCAGAGCAGGAGTTGCTGCGAGAAGTGCGGGTGGCTCCAACTCTGGTGAAGTATGCCGATCCGAATTCCTACGAGATCGAAACCCGCCGCGAACTGCGGCAGGTCGCGGCGGAGTTGTTGGGGAATTTAGAGATAGCTCCCACGCCTACGGTAGATCTGCTCGACGACGAACCTCTGGAAGTGGAACTCGCTGCCTCGCTGATTTATGAACACAGCCACTATCCCTATCGCCAGATCAGGAAAGCAATTGAGGGCGCGGGCGAACGCATTCGGCGCGAGATCATTGACCTGGGATTGCGGCATCGCGGCAAGCATGACGAAATGCTGCGCCCGTTCTGCGCCGGACAAAAGTTCCGCTTCGACATCCTGATGGATATCGGCGGCTTTCGCGATATGCACCGGCACCGGCGCTGCATCCAGATTGGACAGGAATTCACCACCCGGCACGGCTTCGATGTTCCAGACGAAGTAAATCCGGCGGGAGTGCGGGCGACTTACGACGCGCTCATGCAACGCACAGCTGACGCGGTCGAAAAGTTAGCCCGAGGAACGGACGCGGAAGCAAAGGAAAATGCCCAATACGCGATTCCGCTGGCATTCCGCAAGCGAACATTGTTCAAGATGGATTTCGCCGAAGTGGTTTATATCTCCGAACTGAGAACAGGGCCAGCGGGACATTTCTCTTACCGCAACGTGGCGTATGCGATGTACGAAGTGGTGGCGCAGAAATATCCAGCCCTCGCGAAGTATTTAAGAGTGACAGACGTGAGAGATCCGGTGGATTTGCTCAAGAGATGACCGTGAGAAAGAGGCGCTAAAACGGAGCGGTTTTTCAGAGCTCCATCTGACATCTGATAAGCTGAATCTGTGCGAGTCAGAAGGAAGTCAAAGCGCGATCATGATTGCGAGGGCTCACTCCCGCTACGCCGGAAAGAGTTGCTGTTGCTCGCTGGCTCACTTTCCGCCGCCGACGAGAAAATCTTGCGCGCCGCTGCAATCGCCATCCGGCAGAATTGGCGTTGATTTTTCTCTGTGACTCTGTGTCTCTGTGGTTCAAGCTTCTCAGGCATACATCACTTTCCGGTCGCCCTTCACGATCCGTCCCACCGTAAACGCCTTCTCTCCCGCACGCTCCAGCAGCGTCTGAGCTTTCTTGAACTTCTTAGATGGAACCACCAGCAGCATGCCCAATCCCATGTTAAAAGTGCGGAGCATCTCGTCGCGCGGCACATTGCCCAGTTGCTGCAGGTGCTCGAAGATGGGCGGTACTGGCCAGGAATTGATCTCGATCACCGCCGCTACGCCTCGGGGAAGCACGCGAGGCAGATTTTGAGTGATGCCGCCGCCGGTGATGTGAGCCATCGCCGAAACACATTCGCCATCCGCCAGCAGACGCTTGACCGCCGGCCAGTAGCTCTTGTGCGTTTTCATCAACTCATTGCCGACCTTACCCTTGAGTTCGTTTACGTAGGACTCGGGCGTGTAGTGACCAACTTCAAACAGCAGCTTGCGAGCGAGGGAATAACCATTGGTATGCAGGCCATTCGAGGCTAAACCCAAGATCACATCGCCAACCTCAACCGCCTTTCCCGTGACAATTCGTTCCCGCTCGACCACTCCCACAATGAATCCCGCCAGATCGTATTCTCCTTCGGGATAGAACCCGGGCATCTCGGCAGTTTCCCCGCCGATCAGGGCACAGCCGTTGTGTTTGCATGCCTCGGCTAAGCCTTCGATCACTTTTTCGGCGACTTCCGGCTCGAGTTTGCCGGTGGCTAGATAGTCCATGAAGAAAAGCGGAGTGGCGCCTTGCACCGCGATGTCATTCACGCAGTGGTTCACCAGATCCGCGCCAATGGTGTGGTGAACCTTCATCTCAAAGGCGACTTTCAGCTTGGTGCCAACTCCGTCCACACTTGAGACCAAAACCGGATCGAGGTACTTCGTCTTGTCAATTGCGAACAAGCCGCCGAACCCGCCAATTTCGCTAAGCACGCCCCGAGTAAAGGTTTTATGGGCAAGGTACTTGATCCGCTTTTTGGTACGGTTGGCGCGGTCGATATCGACACCAGCGTCGGCGTATGTAACGGGCGTGCTATTCAAGGAATCCTGGGCCACGGGTCCAATTCCGTCTCTTAAAGAAAGCGGGGAAACGCTGGATGTTTGCTGCTCGAACGGAGCGCTTGAGTGCGGCTCATTGTAGCATGTTCGCGAGTGACGCTGTGGACGGCGAAGAGTGAGTTGAGGTACCGCGCCGAGGCATCCGCGAAAGACTTCGGGTATACGAAACTTCGCGGCTTCGTGATGAAGTCGCTGGCGGGGATCAAACTATCCAAAGCTCACCAAGTAGCAGCGCGCCGTTCGAGACGTTGCAAGCAACGTCTGTACAGACGCAGCTTGTTGCGTCGCTCCGCTCGTGGTTAATGCGTCACGTAGGTCGAGAAGTAATAAACCAATATCCCGAACAGCGCTAAACCAGAAATACTATATGCAGTAAGAACCCAGACGCCGCGACCTTCCCGCTGCGGTACGGTTCGAACGCCGGACGTAGCCGTCGCGGAATTACCAACAGATTGATCCTCCACGTAAAACCTCCGAGGTCGGAAATATAGTGACGCCGGAAGCGCCACATTTACCCCACCCTGCCTCTCAGGCAGGTGTTGATAGCGCAAATATTACTACAGATTCCCAATCTAGGATGTAGAGGAATACCCCTAATTTTGTAAAATCCGGGTAAATTCATGGGATTCAGAAGCTGGCCGTCGAAGCTCCCGCGGGAACTCGGCCAGAGCATCAAACTTGCAGCTTGACCACTGCGTCGGCCCAACCACACAATCGAGCTCGAATTGGCTTGCGGCGTCATCCGTCCAAAGATGTAGAGGAGGGCCATGAAGCTTATCGGGATCGCTTGTTGCCTCGTCGTCATAGCTAGCGCGACTCTGCTCGGGCAAACTGTCCGGCAGCCGCTGGTTCCGGCAAGCGCGAAACCGGGAAGCGACGGGTTCACTCTAACGGTGAACGGAACGGCGTTCTTTTCCGGCGCCGTAGTCCAGTGGAACGGATCGCCCCGGCTCACCGAGCGGATCTCCAGTCGCCAGCTAAAGGCGACAATCAAGGCTTCCGACGTGGCGAAGGCTGGAACCGCCTGGGTCACGGTAGCGAACCCCGGCGGTGTTGCCTCCAACGTTGTGTTCTTTCCCATCCGACGGCCGTCGTCTGTAATGGCCTTCGCGCAAAGACAAGTTTTTCCCGGATGCACGGCAGTCGCAGTCGGAGACTTCAATAACGATGGACTACTCGACGTCGCGTGGACTGGGCCTTCCGGCGTGGTAAATATCTCGCTAGGTAATGGGAAGGGAGGATTTCAGGCCCCGATTTCCAACGGCAACTATGATGGCACCATTTTGATTCCGGGCGATTTCAACAACGATGGCAACTTGGACTTGGCGGTCATATACAACTTCACCGCTCAAATTCTCCTCGGAGACGGTCACGGCAATCTGACTTTCAAGTCACAAGTGTCGGCCATTGGAGGGAACAACTCTTTCGCATTCGCTGATTTCAACAACGACGGCATCCTCGACGTCTATCTCACAGGATGGATGACGATTCAGAGGTGGTTCCAGATTGACTATGGGAACGGCGACGGGACATTCGGCAACGGACCGACTTACTCCACGACTTATTATGCAGGAGCGCCCGCCATCGGCGACTTCACAAACGACGGTTGGCTCGACCTCGGCGTAGAGGAAATTCAAGGAAGCAGCCCCCACAGACGTTTACTTGGGCAGCAGTAGCGGCTTTGAGGAGCACGGCACTCTCCCATATTCGCTCTCTACGATCGTCGCCGATATGAATCAGGATGGAAAGCTAGATGATGTCGGACAGTGCATCTTGCTGGGAAATGGCGATGGGACCTTTACTCAGGGTGGGTGCGAGCAGTACGGCGGTTCGCCGATAGCCGTCGCAGACTTCAACGGCGACGGCTACCTCGATGCCGCATTGGCCGGTTCCGAGGGATCGTCTCCCACCCTGGTGATTGGGCTGGGCGCAGGCAATGGCACATTCAAGAACTCCTTCCAGTTTCTTTCTGGAGTTACCGGAGGCCCCGGTGCGATTGGTGATTTCAACAATGATGGCTGGATGGACGCGATCACCAGCGATGGCTACCTGCTTCTGCAAAGCACAGTCGGGCTTTCGCCGGCTGTCCTCGCATTTGGGAACCAGGACGTAGGAACCACCAGTCCACCTCAGCCAGCCACGCTTACCAACGTCGGCTCCTCTGCGCTCGCTATAAAAAGTATTGGCATCAACGGTGCCAATCGGCGGGATTTCGCTCAAACCAACAATTGCGGATCAAGCCTTCCCGCCGGCAGCAGTTGCCAGATTCAGATTACGTTCGCGCCCAGGCAGCAAGGAGAAAGATCCGCTTCGCTTTTCGTGAGCTATGTCGGAAAAGAGAGTCCGCAAACTGTTTCGCTGACCGGAACTGGAATCGGACAGCCGACGGTTTCGCTTACGCCAGTGAAGCTCACTTTTTCCACGCAGCTCATACACACGGTAAGCGCGGCCCAAGCCGCGACTCTGACTAACACTGGTTCACAGTCGGTAACCATCTCCAGCATATTGACGACGGGGCCGTTCCCCGAAACCAACAATTGTCCTTCAACTTTGCTCGCGGGAAACAATTGCCAGATCTCGGTGCAGTTCAAGCCACGCGCGCGAGGGCTCGCGCATGGGACGATCTCAGTAACCGACGATGCCAAAGACAGCCCGCAGAAAGTCGAGCTCTCCGGTGAAGGAACCGTGGTGCGTTTATCTCCACTCGGAATCAACTTTGGAGATCAAAAAGTGGGTACGAGAAGCTCTCCCGCTCCGGTCGAGGTGATCAACGAAGCCAAAATCCAGTTTCCATCAGCAGCATCGCGTTCGGGGGCGCTGACGCCAGCGACTTTGCGGAAACCAATAACTGCGGTTCGACTCTGCCACCACGGAGCCACTGCACTGTCAAGGTTACGTTCAAACCCACAAAACAAGGCTCCCGCTCTGCCACACTGCAGGTTAACGATGACGGCGGCGGAAGTCCGCAAACAATTCCGCTGATGGGTACCGGCACCTAAGCAATCAAACCGGGCCTTGCTTATCGATGCCGCAGACGCGAGGTTGACGTCTGCCGGAATTCTTGACTAGTCAGTTTCGGTGTAGCTTTCCTGAAGCGCCGCGGCAACGGCGGCGCTCTCCAGCGCCAGGATCGGCGAAATATCGGTTGCAAAAACCCGGCCTGCCGCGAGTTTGGCTTTAAGAAACCGGCAGAAGCGTTCGGTCTCTACGAAGAAGTGAACGTTGGTCTCGGGATGCTCGGCCCAGAATTCCGACACAACATCCCGCAGTTC
>Ga0070765_100003262_pt1 | contig 10383 bp, 7 predicted proteins | sample HubBroMetageWFT5_FD_71516 | JGI IMG/M metagenome (GOLD analysis project Ga0070765, IMG submission 71516) | Warmed and freeze-thawed soil microbial communities from the Hubbard Brook experimental Forest, New Hampshire - Hubbard Brook CCASE Soil... | ecosystem: Environmental > Terrestrial > Soil... | reverse complement strand
CGCCCGCCGATCCCACCGCCACGACCGATCATCACACCTCCACCTACGCTGGCGGGCAGGTTAGCTTCAGCGCTAACTTCGCGAAGAACAATTTACAGGCGGGTTTCTACGGCTTTCGCCAACGGGACGATCAGTTTTTCCAAGCAATCTTCAAAGACACGCCGACTCAATCGTTGGCCGAACGTGATCTCGCTTCCGGCGGTTTGGAAGCTTTCTTCATCGACGACAAGTTCAAACCCGTTTCCTGGTTGACGCTTACTGCGGGAATGCGCCCCACGCGCTTCAGCGGCGGAATGACGGAGAACACCATCAGTCCTCGTTTCGGCGCCGCATTGAATATCCCCCGCCTGAATTGGACCTTCCGCGCCTTCTACGGCCACTACTACCAGGCGCCGCCCCTGCTCACGGTTGGAGGGCCTCTCGAGCAATTTTGCAACAGGAACAATTGCGGTTTCCTCCCCCTTCGCGGAGAGCGCGACGAAGAACATCAGTTCGGAGTCACCATTCCCTATCGCGGCTGGGTTCTCGACGTGGACAATTTCGAAACCCGCGCCCGCAATTTCTTTGACCATAGCTGCATCGGGTCCGGACTGTGTTTACCCATCACGATTGCGCGCGCAAAAATCCGCGGTTGGGAACTCACCCTGCGGTCTCCGCGCATCGCCCACCGTGGACTAATCCATCTCGCATACTCCAATCAGATCGCCCAAGGCGGCGGCGCCATTAACGGAGGGTTTACGGATTTCACCACAAATCTCTGCGCTCCAAATCCCGGCCTGTGTCCCCTCGATCACGACCAGCGCAACACCCTCAATATTGGCGGGGAGATCATCCTTCCGTGGCGGTCGTTCGCTTCCACCAACGTCTATTATGGCTCCGGCTTCAGCAACGCATTCGTTGACCAACCCTATGCCGGTGACCATTTGCCTCAACACACCACGTTCGACCTTTCGATTGGCAAGGACTTCGGAGAGCGCGTCTCCGCTTCGCTGAATGCCTTGAACGTGGCCAACCGCCGCGTGGACCTCGACAACAGCCAGACGTTCGGAGGTTTCCATTGGAACGACCCGCGCGAGATCTACGTCGAACTGCGCTACCGATTTCACTATTGAGGGGTGAGGGCAATGGGACGAAGGCCCCTAAAATGAGCGGGCAGTCTCCGCCTAAAGCCATGACTCCAATCGATTGAGGGCGAGATACCGCGGTAAACGGTGCCCCCGAGGGCGTTTGGTTTTCCGGACAGTTGCGAGCTGACGGCTGACAGCTACCGGGTTGGCCGCATCGAACGAATGGACAAGAACGGCGAGCAAGAACCGCGAAGTCCGTTTGACGCTGTTCCCGTACGCTCCGTATAATGCAGAGCGTCCATACCCTGATCACCACGCTTGCGGTTCCGCGTGAAGAAAGCCGGGCGTCGTACGCGCCTTGCGCGCTCGTTGCGCCGGTTTCAGGACCATGTTTCAGGACTACGACGAATAAGCTCGGGTTGCGATCAGTTTCGTTGAGCCCAGCGAGCTGGAAGCTTCCAGCATTTCCGAAAAATCCGAAGGAGTTCAAAGGATCCAATGATTAAGAAGTTTGTGATTAAGAAGTCTGCGTGCGTCACCGTGGCCGTAGTTTTCGGCCTCTCCCTATTCGCTCTGGCCCAGGCCGACGCGGCTGCAGGTTCTCCCGCTGCGGCTGCCACCACACCTAACGCTCCCTCTGCTGCTGCGGCGGCGGTGGCCAAGGCTACTGGCACCAAAGTCGGCACCATCAACATTGAACAGGCGATCTTCGCCTCCAACGAAGGACGGCGGGATTTCGACGTGCTCGCCAAGAAGTTTGAACCCAAGCAAAACGAACTGAAGGGCTTGGCCGACGAACTCGATAGCCTCCAGAAGCAGCTCAATGCGCAGCAGGACAAGTTGAATGAAGAATCGCGCGATAAGCTGGTGAAGCAGATCGAAACCAAGAAGAAAAATTCCGATCGCGCTGCCCAGGACGCGCAGGAAGATTACCAGAATCAGCAGGGCGAAATCGGCAACAAGATCCTCACCAAGATGGCTCCACTCATCGTGAAGTATGCCAGCGAAAACGGTTACGGCATGATTCTGGATACGTCCCAGCAGTGGCCGCGTGGTCCGGTGATTTGGTACGGACCGGCAGTGGACATCACGCAACCGATCGTCGAAGCCTACAACGTGCAATCCGGCGTGGCAGCGCCAGCGGCGGGTAGCGTTGCTCCCAAGCCCGTGAGGCCGGGAACGTCTCCCGGCAGCAAACCTGCTGCGCCCGCGACCAAGCCGCCGGCGACCACTCCGCCGAAACAGTAGCGACACCGCTCGGTTCGTTTCGGTTCCAGAGTTTTTGAGATTTTTTTAATAAGACCGCGTGCCGACGCGGTCTTTGTTTTGTGTCTTGTGGAGAGCCAGGCGGGGACGCCCGTCCCTCCACCGGCTCAACTCTTTCCGCCTAGCTCAGGATCAAATCGCAAGCCGCAGGTGTCTGTTCTGGTAACAGGCCCGTTCCGGAGGACAGGTTATGTTCAGCACGCTCGAAAGCAACTGGGACCACTCCGCCCGTCGCGGATGGACTACGCTCGCATCCTTCACCATGCAAGCCCTTGGACTGAGCTTGCTGCTCGCAATCCCGTTGATTTGGGTTCAGCGGCCACCGCAATTGCATTGGCTGGAGCGGGTCGCTTCGCCCGCAGCACTCACACGACCCGCGGCAACACAGGCTGCGCACGCGCATGCTGCAGCCACTGCAGTCGACAACCCGCCCCAACGACCCTTCGTCGCGCCGCGATCGATACCTCTTCAGATCGCGGCAATTCACGATGCGGACTCGGTTCCACCGGCGCCGGAATTCCCAACCATCGGCACTGGATCGGGTCGCGGAGCAGGCGACGGCGTGGCGCATGGCCTCGGAGACAGCATACCGGTAGTGATTCCGACGCACCCAGCCGCTGTCAAGCCCCTGCAGGTATCGCACTGGGCGGAGGGCAACATCATCCACCGCGTCCAGCCCAGCTATCCGCCTATCGCGCGCCAGGCGCGCGTTCAGGGCCCGGTCGAGTTGCGGGCGATCATCAGCAAGACTGGGATGATCGAGAATCTGGTGGTGGTTCGCGGACACCCGATGCTGGTCAAATCCGCGATTGAAGCGGTCCGGCAATGGCGCTACCGCGCGTACCTCCTGAACAACGAGCCCATCGAAGTGGAAACCGAAATCACGGTGAACTTCGTGTTGTCGGGCGGTTGAGAGTCATTCGTTACCATTGGCACGTAACCGCGCGGCACGTGCGGTCACTATAATCGGCTGTGTGAACGCTCCACGTCCCGATTTGTCGAAAATGCCGGAAATCCGCTCGCTGATTCTCGACGGCCGGACTTGGGCTGAGGTTTCTCTCGGAGCGCTCGGACAAAATTTTCACGCGATACAGAAGCACGTCGGCGCAGGCGTCACCATCTGCGCCGTGGTCAAAGCCGACGGTTACGGCCATGGCGCAGTGGAGTGCGCTCGGGCGCTTGCATCCGAGGGGGCGCGATGGCTGGGCGTGACCGATGCCGCGGAAGGCCTGGCGCTGCGGGGCGCCGGCGTCACGGCCCGCATCCTGCTGATGACCGGAATCTGGAAGGGCGAGGAAGACGGGATCGTCGCCCAAAATCTTACTCCCACGATCTGGGAACCCTGGCACATTGAGTTGCTCGAACGCGCGGCGCGGAAACGGCAGAGCGGTCTTACGTCCCATCGTTTGCCCGTGCATCTGAAAATCGATACCGGCATGAACCGTCTTGGAGCATCGAAGGAAGCGTTGCCGCGTCTGTGCGAGATGTTATCCGCGTGCACGCACCTGACTCTCGAAGGAGTGAGCACGCACTTCGCGTCGGCGGAAGTGCTCGACTCCGAAGACGCCGTGCGACAGATGAAGCGCTTTGAAGAGGGACTTCGGGTGTTGCGGAATTGCGGGCTCCGGCCTCCGCTGGTCCACATGGGAAATTCCGCCGCCATGAGCGCGCGGCCGGAGACGTGGAAGACGATGGTGCGTCCGGGAATCGCGCTCTACGGATATTCGCTTGCCTTCACGCGTGGCAGCCAGCCTGCGTCAGTAGCACAGCTTCCGCTGCGTCCGGTACTTTCGTGGAAGACGCGCGTGCTGACGGTGAAAGAAGTCGCGGCAGGACAAGCGGTCGGCTACATGGGCACCTTCGTGACCAAAGCGCGGAGCCGTATTGCAGTGCTGCCCGTCGGTTACGCGGACGGCTATCCGCGGCTGCTCTCGAATCGCGCGCGGGTGATCGTGGGCGGCGACTACGCGCCGGTTGTGGGACGCGTCTCGATGGACCTGACGATTGTAGACGTCAGCCACATAAGGGGCGTCGCGGTGGGCGATGAAGTCGTCTTGATCGGACGAGCGAACGGCGAAGGCATCGGCAAAAGCGTGGACGCCGTAGAACTGGCGCGTTGGTGCGAAAGCGTGCCCTATGAAATTCTGTGCGGCCTGTCGCAGAGAGTGCCGCGGGTTTACAGCTGAGCCGTCAGTGTTTGGCACTCAGCATTCCGCCCGCACGTTTCGTATCAGGACATCAGTTTTAGCCGTACCATGAGTTCCGCGAAATCAGCTCAAGGGGCTGGACATCGGAAAACTACTGGATGCTGGGCGCCGACTGCCGGGTGCTAAATCCCGCCATCAAACTGACCTAAGTCGCCAATCTACACCCTGTTATTGTATTTGTAGAAGATTGATGCCTTCCCGCTACGCTCAATGGATGTACGACTGGGAGACCCGACTCACGTCGGTGGACAATAACCGCGTGGTGCGTCCGCTGGACTGGGGCCTGGATTGGACCGAGGACTGGCCGGGCCGCAACGGCGGTCGTCCTTCAGGAGAAGGCTCGGGACAAGACGCAAGCGATCTTCTGGAATATTTCTCGCGTGTCAACGATCGCATCGTCGAGAACAGCGATGACTTTTACTCTTATCAAAAGCCGGCGGATTTCCGGTTGGAGCGCCGCGAGGTTCAGGTCTTCAGCACGCGCGAAGCGCCCGACCCGCGCCTCGAAGAAAAAGTTCGGGGCACGCATGCGGAGTTTCTGCGTTTCACCTCGCCGGTGGCGACGCCGTTCCCCGAAAATAATCTGGTGAACGCGCGCTGGTTTCCGGCACGGGGCCGTCGCGCAATGGTTCTGCTGCCGCACTGGAATTCCGATGCGCTCTCCTACAACAGCCTCTGCCGCGTGCTCAACTGGATGGGAATTGCGGTGCTGCGGCTGAGCATGCCGTATCACGATATTCGCCGGCCGGCGGAGATCGACCGCGCCGACTATGCCGTTTCCGCCAACATTGGACGCACGCTCGATTCGGTGCGCCAGGGCGTGATCGATGTGCGCTGTTCGCTCGACTGGCTGGAATCGCAGGGTTACAACCGGCTCGGGATCGTCGGGACGAGCCTCGGATCGTGCTATGCGTTTATCGCTACCGCGCACGATCCGCGAATTCAGGTGGCGGCGTTTAATCACGCCTCGACTTACTTTGCCGACGTCGTGTGGCACGGCCAGTCGACGCGCCACATCCGCGAGGGGCTGCAACCGGCCATCGATTTGGAGGATCTGCGGCAGGTGTGGCGCGCCGTCAGTCCAATGGTGTACTTCGATAAGTTTTCACGCTGGCCGCGCCGCTCGCTCATTATCTATGCGAAGTATGACATGACGTTCCTGCCGGAATTTTCAGAGCAGGTGGTCGAGCAGTTCGAGAAGCACAACCTGGATCACAAAGTCGTCGTGCTGCCCTGCGGGCATTACACCATGGGGGAAACGCCGTACAAATACATGGATGGGTGGCAGCTGGCGAGTTTTCTGCGGACGGCGTTCGAGTAGAGTAATTGCGAGATTCCGATTGCCGCGATCGCTTGGGCGTTATTTCTTGGCCGTGACCTGATCCGCAATTTTGTCGTACTCGGCCTTTGGCAGGATGTGGCGTTTTACCAAATCATTGGGATCGTTGTAGGGACGGCCTGCGATCACGCGATCGGCCTCAGCCTCAGTCATGCCCGGCAAACTCAGCAACTGCTCTTTTGTGGCAAGGTTCAAATCGAGTGGCTTATCGCGGCTCCAGCCCTCGCGTATACCTGCCGCCACCGCCTTCGCATCGCGCTTCACTTCCGCCGTTGCTTGCGCGGTTTTCTCTTTCAGCTCCTGCGAGTTTTGTGGTTGCGTGCAGCCCGCGAGCGCGGCCAGGAGCAAAATCATGGGAACGCGCCGATATCGGAGGAAGTCCATTTTGATCAGCCTTTCCGGTGCCTTGGATGATATCTCAGGCCGGTTCGGTTGGCCATGATTGTGAGGAAAGCCGTCCAGGGTCCGAAAAGCTCACAGCCTTTCGCGGACAGGAGTGTCCGCGCCACAGTAAAATACTTTGCGGTACCTAACCATGAAAAATTCCGACATGTCCCGCCCGCTCTGTGAAGTGGATCCGCAGATTGCCAACGCCATCGACAACGAAGCTCGCCGCCAGCACGAAGGGCTGGAGCTGATCGCTTCGGAAAATTTTGTGAGTGAGGCTGTGCTTGAGGCTGCCGGATCCGTGTTCACCAACAAATACGCGGAAGGCTATCCCGGGAAGCGTTATTACGGCGGATGCGAGTTTACCGACGTGGTGGAAGAACTGGCGCGCCAGCGGGTCAAGAAACTTTTTGGCGCGGAGAACGCCAACGTGCAGCCGCACTCGGGATCGCAGGCCAATCAAGCGGCCTATTCGGCGGTGCTGCAGCCGGGCGACACGATTCTCGGTTTGAATCTTGCTCATGGCGGGCACCTCACGCATGGGCATCCTCTCAATTTCTCCGGCAAGACCTACAAGATCGTTCCGTATGGCGTAACCAAGGAAACCGAGACCATCGACTACGATGACCTGGAAAAGATCGCCACGGCGGAGCGTCCGAAGCTGATTATCGGCGGCGGCAGCGCTTATCCGCGGATCATCGATTTCGCCCGCATGCGCCAGATTGCGGACAAAGTCGGCGCGCTCTTTCTTGTGGATATGGCGCATTTTGCGGGACTGGTGGCGGGTGGAGCGCATCCATCGCCCGTGCCGCACGCGCACATTGTGACTTCGACTACGCACAAGACGCTGCGTGGGCCGCGCTCGGGCATGATCCTGAGCAAGCAGGAATTTGCGGCTGCGATCGATAAGACAGTCTTCCCCGGAATGCAGGGCGGGCCGCTGGTGCACATCATTGCGGCCAAGGCGGTGTGTTTCCTCGAGGCGTCGCAGCCGAGCTTCCGCGAGTACGCGCGGCAGATCGTGGCCAATGCGAAGGTGATGGCCGAGACGCTGGCTGCCGATGGCTATCGCATCGTCTCCGACGGCACGGACACCCACCTCATGCTGGTGGACGTGTTCCGGAAGGGCATGCTCGGGAGCGAGGCTGAGAAGGCTCTCGGCGAGGCTGGCATTACGGTCAACAAGAATGCGATCCCGTTTGATGTGAATCCGCCGATGAAGCCTAGCGGCATTCGGATTGGCACTCCGGCGGTGACTACGCGCGGCATGAAAGAAGCGGAAATGCGGCAGATTTCGCACTGGATCGCGGAGGCGCTCGATCATCGGAGGGATGCCGCGGTGCTGGGGAAAATCCGCAAGCAGGTGCTCGGGCTGGCAGGGGACTTTCCGCTTTATGCCGAGCGGCGGGCGCGGGCGCAGGCGGAAGTTAGAGCCTAGCATTCCTCCAGTTTCTGAATTCCCTGTGTACCCCCGTGCTCCCTGTGGTTAAATTCAGGCTGTGAAAGTAGCCATCGACATCCGCCGCATGACGGAGTTCGGGGTGGGCACCTACATCCGCAACGTCGTCCGCACGCTGGCGCGCCTGGACTGCGATAGTAAATACTTCCTCATTGGATCACTGGTGAAGGTGGCGGAATGTGGCCCCCTGCCGCCGAACTTCCACGCTGTGGAGCTGACCGGCCGGGACGACACCCTGAAGGGGAATCTCGCTTTCCGGGCAATCGTGCGGCGTCTGGAGTGCGACGTGGTTCACATTCCGCACCTGTTCTGGATTCCGCGCGGTCTGGGTTGTCCCTATGTTCTGACGGTGCACGATTTGTTGGAGCATATGTATGGATCGCGCAATACCTCCAGCTTGCGCCGCAGCCTGCACTTTTACCTGACCCGGCGCGTGTTGCGGAAGGCGGCGCGCGTGATCGCGGTGTCACAATTCACCAAGAACGAAATCGAAAAGCTGCTCGCCATTCCGGATGAGCGCATCGAAGTGGTATACAACGCGATCGACGAGCGTTTTCTGCACGGCCACGCCACCGAAGCCGATTGCGAACTGATTGCCCAGCGCTATCTGGTGAACTATCCGTTCATTTTGTATGCGGGTGCGATTCGGCCCCACAAGAATGTGGTGCGCATCATCGAAGCATTTTCGGCGCTAAAGAGCGAACTGCAGAAAGATCAGCAGTTCCCGGATCTGAAGCTCATCATCATCGGAGACGATCTTTCCAGCCATCCGCGCCTGCGGCGCACGGTCGTGCGCAGCGGCGTGCAGAACGACGTGCGTTTCCTGGGATTCGTGCCCATCGAGGTGCTGCGCATTTTTTATGATGTGGCCAAGATTTTTGTTTTTCCATCTCTTTACGAGGGATTTGGGTTGCCGCCACTCGAAGCGATGGCCCACGGAACTCCAGTGGTCACTTCGAACACGTCGAGCCTGCCGGAAGTTGCGGGGGGCGCGGCGTTGCTGGTGAATCCAGAAAACGTGTTTGAGATTCGGCGAGGCTTGCAGCGCGTGCTGCTTGATCCGGTACTGCGCGCGCGGATGAAACAACGCGGCTATGAGCAAGCGCAGCGATTTTCCTGGACCAGTTCGGTGTCGAGGATCCTTGAGATTTACCGCGAAGTGGCGGGCGACCTTGTTCCTCGCGGGGTTGCCGCAGATTGAGTCGGTTTTTGCTCCCGTATAATGAAAATCTCCGCGATGAATTCTGGCGCCACGCCCAATCTCGAACCGTCGACAATTGAGACCCCGACCATGACCCGTCCGAACCGGTTGTTCTCGGACTGGCGGATTTCCGTGCTGGTGTTGATTGGGTTGTGGGCGGTCATTTACATGGCGGGACTCTCCCGGGCCGCCTTGCTCGACGACGCCGACACGGTGCATGCCGAGGCGGCGCGCGAAATGCTGCAGCGGCACGACTGGGTCACGCTGTACGCCAACGGCATCCGCTATCTGGAAAAAGCTCCGCTGATGTATTGGGGCGTCGCCACCAGTTACACGCTCTTCGGCGTCAGCGAGTGGAGCACCCGTTTCCCGCTCATGCTGGGTGTGCTGGCGATGATCCTCTCCACGTCCGGTTTGGGGCGCTGGGCTTTGGGCAGCGAGGGCGGATTCGATTCCGGGCTGGTGCTGGCAACCGCGCTCGGGCCATTTCTCTTTACCCGCTTTCTGATTCCGGACGTCGCCGTCGGTCTGTGGCTTACGCTGACCTTCTGGCTTTTCCTAATCTCGCTGGAACAACCGAAGCCGGCGCGCTGGACCTGTTGGGGTATCGGCGCTATGTGCGCGCTCAACGTACTCACGAAGGGACTGATCGGGCTCGTATTTCCGATAGGAGCAATCGGTCTCTATCTGCTGCTGACCGGGAATTTGCGACACCTGCTTCAGTTGCGCCTGGTTTCAAGCGCGCTGGTATTTTTCGCAATCGCTGCGCCGTGGCATATTCTAGCCGCCCTCCGGAATCCAGCGCAGGGAAATGTCCGCGGATTTCTGTGGTTCTATTTTGTCAACGAGCACATCCTGCGCTTCCTGAACCGGCGCGTCCCGCGCGACTACGATAAGGTTCCGCTGCTGCTGTTCTGGGCGCTTCTGGTCTTATGGCTCATTCCCTGGACCGTCTTTCTTCCGCAGTCGCTCGAGGAAGTGCCGCGGCGGTGGCGTGAGCGCCGCTCGCAGATGACGCGGCGACAGCGAGCCTATCTTTTATTTTTCCTGTGGACCTTGGTCATCGTGGGCTTCTTCAGTCTGTCGACGCGGCAGGAATACTACACGATCCCGGCGATTCCGGCGATGGCGTTGTTGGTGGGCGGGTGGCTGCAACGGGAGAGAGCATCCGCCGCGGATAGCCGCAAACGGCGCGGCGGAATGATTTCGTCAGCGGTGTTGCTGGCAGTGGGCGTCATCGTTGCGGTGATTGGCTTTTCATTGCTTTTTGTCTCGAAGGCGCCGGTTCCGGGCACGGATCTGTCCGACCTGCTGCGGAAAAATCCGCAAGACTACGCGCTCTCGTTCGGGCATTTTCTGGATTTGACTCCACAGGCGATGGGTGCGTTCCGCGTGCCGCTGTTCGGCTTTTCGCTCGCATTTCTGGTGGGAACGCTGGCCAACTGGATTCTGCGCCG
>Ga0070765_100003260_pt1 | contig 10388 bp, 9 predicted proteins | sample HubBroMetageWFT5_FD_71516 | JGI IMG/M metagenome (GOLD analysis project Ga0070765, IMG submission 71516) | Warmed and freeze-thawed soil microbial communities from the Hubbard Brook experimental Forest, New Hampshire - Hubbard Brook CCASE Soil... | ecosystem: Environmental > Terrestrial > Soil... | reverse complement strand
TAGCGAGCTAAGATGCTCAGTCCATCCGTACTTCCAATTTTACTCATATGTTCTCCTCTTGTTCGGGGGTGGAACATTAGAGCTTTGAACGTATTTGACGGGGTACCCCGACAAAACGTTTAACAACGGTAACAAACGTCTCTATCGCCTGCTAAACGCAGGCAAACTCCATGCCAACGCGTAGCGCTGACGATCTCGGTGAGAGAATGCGGTGGCTGGTTCACGATCGCGGGCCATCGCAATGCTTGGCGAAAGATGCCCAAGTCCGTTATCATGAGCATGCTTTGTCCGGACCTTTGCCAGCCCCCCGATTCGAGTCCCTGATCGGCGATCGTTCTCAACTCGATAGCCTGATCATCAACATCGAGCTGACGTTGACGAGCATCATTCAGGGCGTTGCGCTTTCATTTCTGTGCGAGAACGCGACGGCGGCGTTGAGTCACGGCCGAATCCAGGATCTGCTTTACGTGGCGAACGGACTCCTGCTCATCCTGTTGTTTTGGTCTAGATCCATCGGCCATACCCTTACCTTGATTCGTTGGCCGCTAGACTTCACGCATAACTTCTTCTACTTCGGCGCTGCATTCCTGGAAGCGGTTACGTTTGGTCAGATCGGGAATCCTATCGCGTGGTTTGGGATGCTCACCTGCTTTTCGCTGATAGTATGGCTCCTCTTTATCCTGGACCAGAGATTGATCTCCAGGCGGGCTAAAGCCACCAACGAGCCGCGGTTGGAGCGGTTACTGGGTCTGGTGCGAAAGGACCAAAATCTGAACATCTTTTGGCTGGTCCCAGGCCTGATCCTATTTCATGGGGGAGCAGCTTGGTTTTGCGTCGAAGCCGGTGCGCATTGGCCGGATTGGATTCTGCTGGCCGCCGCGGTCCAATTTGTCTGTTTCGTGGGCTATCTAGTCTATTTCTTGAGAATGATGGCCCAAGCGTTCACTCTGATTCACCCTTAGCTGGAGAAACAGCTAGGATATTTTTCCCTCGTGCGGTTGATGTATCTCACTCTGCTAGGAAGGCTTCCGAATCGGGCAGTGTCACAAGGCGCGAACTCTCGCTCCATATTATCGAGGCGGTTAACCCAGCTACGCAGAGCTACCGACCAAGCAGTATCAGCGGGTCTGGGTTCGGCCATCAGCTCGTCGATTTTTGCCATGGCGATACCTTTTAGAAAAATCGTTTCTGGAGTAACCCAGCGCAAGCAAACCGCATATTCGCCGCTTAAGTAAGCAGTATATTCTTCTGCAATCTGCTCCCCTGGTACTCGTTCGCAGTAGGACTCAGCCGTTCTCAGGTATCGCGTCAAGAACTCATTTTTCATTGAGGCGCCAAGGCCGCCCACTGAGTCTGGAAAAACGAAGAAATCGCCGGGATACATCTCGATCCCTTCCAAGATATAGGTTGGCAACGGAAGAATTCCTTCGCGTATCTGCGATCGGTACTCCGCAGCCGAGTTCGGGCGACCTAAACAGAGTTCTTCCAGTTTATAGAAGTTTCTCTCGATATAAATCTTATCCTCAGCACTCAGCGGCGGTAATGGGCGATACGTTCCGATGGAATCGGTCATAGAAGTACTCCTGACGACCAATAGCGCTGGCGAGTCGCTCTGCACAAGCCTGAACACTTCGGCCGCTACCGCATTCGAGCAGGTTGGCCGGTTGTTTCCAGGACCGAAAGCCAAAGGTCCCCATCTGGATCAACCCGGCGCCGGCCATGAGTGACCAATTCAAACGGAATATGCACGAAGGACCCGTGCCATCTTCCTACTAACATATTGGTTCGCCCACTCATGCCGGCGTGGACAGCTGCTTGAGCCAAGCGAGTACAATAGACGTTATCCTGAGCAGAAGCCGGTACGCTTCGAATCAGATAACTCGGGTCGACATATTTTAAGTTGATCTCCATCTTGCGGTTGGAAAAAAATTGCGAAATTTTCTCTTTAAGAAATAGACCGATATCCCCTAGCCGCGGATTGCCTGATGCATCCGTTTCCTCACGTACCTGCATCAGATGTTGCCCTGCTCCTTCCGCGACTACGATTACGGCCTGTTTCCGCTGAGCAATCCGGTGCCGAAGCATCTCCAGCAGGCCACGGCTACCCTCGAGCTCAAACGAGACCTCGGGAATCAAACAGAAATTGACGTGCTGCGCCGCCAGCGTCGCAAAACAGCCAATGAATCCGGAATGCCGTCCCATGAGCTTCACTAGACCGACTCCATTTACGGCGCCGACCGCTTCCACATAGGCGGCCGAAACCGCTTTTACAGCTTCCGCAAATGCAGTCTCGAACCCGAAGCTCTTGTCGATGTACATAATGTCGTTGTCGATGGTTTTCGGAATCCCGATCACGCTTTTCGGTAGACCACGACGGCGTAGTTCCGAATTGATGGCAGCGGCGCCTCGTAACGTGCCATCGCCACCGATCACAAACAGGAGATCAACGTTCAGCTCCTCTAGATGATCCACCATCTCGCCCACATCCTGGGGACCGCGAGAGCTACCTAGGACTGTGCCCCCAAACGTATGGATCGTGGACACCGATTCAGGCCGAAGCGTTACAGGGACGTGCCCGAACCGCGGCACCAACCCTTCGTATCCGTACCGGATACCGTAGATCCGTGTCGTGCCGTAGTGATTGTACAGTTCGTTAACGATCCCTCGGATGATATCGTTCTGCCCGGGACACAGCCCCCCGCAGGTAACAATGGCCGCGGTGGCCTTGGGAGGATCGAAAAAGATCTTTTCCCGCGGTCCGGCGATCTCGAAACTCAGAGGGACTTCACCACGGGTGAACGCTTCCTGCGAAGCGGGCAACATGTCATCGTAAAGAACGCGATGCTTGTGGTTTTTGAATCGCTCCGAATGCCCATGACGTAAAGGCGATAAAAATTGCGCTTCCCCTAACGACTCAATCGACCATTGCATGCGGATGCCTACCAAAGACAGCTCTCCCTGAATAGCAAATAGCAAATCGCAGATAGCAAATGACTCCGCGCGTGGGCCGCTCGAACAATTTGCTATTTGCGATCTGCTATCTGCTATTCGGACTTGGCGCAGTACTCCAATACTCCATCACTCCGCGCGGCCGGATTCGAGGACGACGACGAGGACGAGAACGAGAACGAATCGCCTTGCGAGCTTAAGGCGAGCCTCCGGCTCTACCAGTAATTTCGCGCGTATGGACCGTATGGACCGTAAGGTCCATAGGGACCGTAAGACCTCGGGCCCGGACCGTAAGGTCCGTAGGGGCCAGAGGGTCCGTAAGGTCCATATCGATATGCTCTGCGGGTCCTCGCTCCATATTCTTGACCAGGTAGGGCTTGCAAAACCATTAAGGTTCGCCGATCCAGCCGTCCGGTTGGACGTAACCCTTGGGTCTCTTGAAATCTGGAAATCGCTTCCAACGTGCCTCCGCCGGGTTGCCCATTCACGGGTCCGTGATAAAAACCGCGCTGTTCCAGCTCCTCCTGAATCCCGGCCAACACATGGGTCTGAACCCGCGAAGGCGCACCCCGATAAGGCGAACCGGCAAAGATGTTACCGTTATAGACTCCGCCCTGATATCTTCCGCCGTTGTTATGTGAGGGTTCTCCGCCGTAGTTTTGAGGAGGTCTAGCATTGTAGCCTTGCCTTGGCGGTTCGTTCTGTGGCGTTTCCTCGCTCGGGCCTTGTTCCTCTGACGGTGCCCGATACACAGGAGGCGTTTCAGGCTGGACTTTCGGACGTGCCGCCTCCGAAGGCGACGGTCGCGGGGTTGCTACATGAGGCCGCGGCGTCGGGGAAGAAACTGTTCTCGGGGGCAGGGCTTGCGGCGTTGAAACTTGCGGTTTCGCTGTACTGCTCGGGGTCGCAGCCGGGTTTTCGTTGCCGCGACGCCCAGGGTTTTGCGGAGGAGGAAAATCGCCGAGCTTTAATCCCAGCGACCGCATCGTCTCATCGTTTAAACCGCCGGTTACCTTCAAACCGTAGCGAATTTGGTAGCGGCGAATGGCCGCATCCGTTTCCGATCCGGGCTGCCCGGTTGCTTCTCCATAGAAGAAGCCTTGATCCTTTAGCTTCTGCTGGACCGACTTGGTCAATTCGTCGGCCCAAGCGCTCACGGAGAAAAGGGCGAGCGCGAAAATAAGAAAGAAAGTCTTCATGGCGAGACAGGAGTGGTTACGTGTTCTGTAGCCGTACTGACGGACATTACTGATTTTGGTTTCATTCGCGAGCCCAGAAAGATCGAGCTCCTAAGCATCCCCGACCCGCTACGCGGGTGCAATTCGGACTTGGCGCAGTACTCCACCCCACCATCACTCCGCGTGGCCAGATCCGAGGACGAGGACGAGGACGACGACGAGAACGAAGCGCTTGGTGAGGACATGTGGGCGTTCTATTTGCCCGATACCTGCAGGAGAACGACCACCGATCGGATGAGAAGCATCAAACCGATCCAGGCCAGGACTTGCACCCCCGCCTGACGCAAAAGACGCAACCAATTGGGTTGATCAGGCATAAGGGTGGTGGTCGGGGATGCTGGGCGGTGTGGTTCTAATATAGGCTGGGGCGGTGTTTTTGTCCTGCGGGGAGTGCCGCGGTCCCGCAGGGATAACAGCCCTTTTCGTCCCGTGGGAAGCGAAATGGCGAATGGGCGAAACGGCCGATGGGGCGAATTGGCGCGGAGCGCCATTGTCCCGTAGGGACCGAATGATGGTAGCCAGGCAATTTATTGCCTGGAATCCGTGCAACAATGGATCCGTCCCGGAGGGACGGTGTGATTGGGTCCGATAGGCGTGCCACGATCAGGAAGACAACCAACCGTGGGTAAGGATCAGACCGTGCCCTACGGGACGGATTTTTGATTGGGCCTGTTCCAGGCAATAAATTGCCTGGCTACCATCATTCGGTCCCTACGGGACGCGGACAAGCGGAGCTCGTCCTACCGATACTCCGAAAGTGCCGCTTTGAGCTTGTCTTCGCCTAACTCCGTGAAAGCGATTCGGGTCTTTGGTTTGCGTTCCAACAACGCCGATTCAACCGTATATGCTTTCAGTTGAGTCCTAAGGAAATCCTTTAGCTCATCGCTAGATAGGGCCTCGGTATGGTCCTCGTCTAAGCTGTAGAGCCCGATTCCCCAGGCTTTAATGGCTGACGCCAGGGCCTTGTTCAACGGACCAATCGGTTCATTCCGAAGAAACTGCCCGATCTGTTCCGCCGAACGCCGAGTTCCGGAGATAACCCCAAAATGATCGCGCCCTTTGCCTGAACTCATCGAGTTCGCGGTCATGGCGCCATCGTAATCCAAGGTCACAAAAAGATCGTCGGCAGGTTGTGCGCCGACTTCGGCAAATAACAGGCGAGCCAGATAAGGAGCTCCGTAGATCTGTTCGAAAGCCTGTTTCAACGCCGGGCTGAAACTGTAAGTTGTCATCCGGCGCAAGGAAACATCATGAACGGAGCGAGCGAATCCTTCCGTACTAGCCAATTCGATGGCCATCATCCGAAGACGGTCAATATCTCCCGGGTGACCAATTCCTCCCAAAGCGATTTCATCGTAGATCTCAAAGATTTTTTTGCGATCCTTGCCGAAGGTCAGAAGTAAGACCCCTTCCTGGCAACTTAGGGCGATGGTCGGACTACCGGCGGCAATCTCGCCTTCGATGTATTCGCGCCGATTCGCAATCGCCTCGACCCAACGATACGGTTCATCAATCATGATGGTGAAAACGTAGCCTGAAACAATGAAGAGAGCGTTTCAATTGGCACAGTGGTGATGCCTTCTTTATTCACGATCTTTATGATCGGAAAGATTTTGCCTTGGCGATCGATACCGCCAGTTGCGGTGTCTGCCTCAGCGGCGGTGTCAAGGGCACGTAACGCGATGGTGATGGCGTTTTTCTGGTCCAACTCGCGCAGCGGCGTTTTCCCCCAAGCGTTCTCGTAATATAAGACGCTACGGACGGAAGGCCCGCCCGAACCGCTCGCAGCGAAATCAGTCGCGTCAAACTGGGCGCCCATGGCGTCATAGAAAAATACCTTAGCGGGGTCGTCTGAGCCATGGTCATACGTAGCGAACAACGGCACAACCACGCCGACGCCTTGTAACACCATACCTAGATTGTCGCGGAGCAGCTTCGAGAGCGCGCGTACTTTCCCTTCCACACTCATCTCTTGTAGTTGGCTACGCCGATAAAACTGGAAAGAATGTTCCAAGACACGCGCCATTTCCCAAGCGGTGGCAGGTGATCCGGCGATGGCCATCACCGAGTGTCGATCGATCTCCAGGACTTTGTCTGCCCGATCGTACATCACCACGTTACCGGCAGTGGCTCGACGATCTCCGGCGATCAAAACTCCTTCTGAAAACTTAAACGCAAGAACGGTAGTTGCTTGGGTTTCAGCGACCGGTAGATGCCCGTTGAGATGCTTCTGTTCTCGGAGGACACCGGAGCGCCGCAGTACGCCCACAAAGTCGCCCGCGCTCGCGGAGTTCGGTTCTAGCAACTCCATTTTACTGGCCAGTCCGCTGCCGGTAGCGCTTTGACTGGTTCGGATCGACTTTTCGCATCCGCTTCAATAAATCTTTCGTGTCCGGCTTAGAGACATCAGGGCTACGCGGTCCGTCTCCATCTCCTTGCTTAGGTTCCCAAGGTGCCGGTGCTGGTGGTTTTTGCGTCCTCTCGGGCATATTCTTACAGTACTGATTTACGGTTGGGAAAGCAACTCGGAGACTCGCCTTAGGCTCGCTCCGAATAGCAAATAGCAGATAGCAGATAGCAAATCAGCCCGTGCGCGCGATCTGGATCTATTTGCGATTTGCGATTTGCTATTCGGAGCGAGCTGAAAGCGAGCTCCGCTACTCTTGCTCGCTCGGTGATGGCGAACCGGTTCCTGGAATTTTAATCGTTTGACCGGCCTGCAGCTTTTTGGCGTCCTGTATTTTGTTGAGCTGCTCAATATCATCGACCGTGACGCCGTATTGTTTGGCGATCTGAATTAACGTCTCCCCTTTCGCCACTACGTGGGTGCGGGTGCCGCCGACGGCAGTCGGCGACGGATTATCGACGCCGACTGTACCTGGAGCCGTGGCCGTCGGATTAGCGGAAGTAACTGGAGACGCTTTTGGTGCGCCGGCCGCTTTCTCAAGCACGATCCCTTTCTCTTTCAAAGCTTCTAGCAAACGCGCGATCTCTGAAGATAACCGGTTAATACGATCATCCTGTGATCTCAGCTCTGCTTTGATGGCTTCAAGGTCTCCTTGAGTGGATGGTCCACCCTTTTCCTGAGCTGTCAGAAATGAAATGGGCGCCATCACGAATGCGACCGCCGTAGCCAAGCGTTTCCCGTCCATCGCTCACTTGTGTACAACTGTCGGAACCAGCATGCAACCGGTTTAGAATAACCAAGATACTCCGCCAAAGAACCCGCGCCGCGGCCCGTACTGCGGGGCAAATACTCCAATGCCGGAGCCGGTTCTGAGTTGATAGGTGGTGTCGAAAAGATTCGTGACATCGAACCGCACCCTGATTTTTCCGTATTCAGGCAGATTAAAGGTGTGGCTGAGGCCGATGTTGAAGACCCAGTAAGACGGTACTTCATCGGTATTGGCAAACCCGCTTCTCAAGCCATTGCCGTAAAGCATATCGCCGTAAATCGTGGTCCCTTGATAAGTGTAGGAGGCCCCGGCAGAGGCGGTGTAGCGCTGATCATGGTCGAGAAACACCCAATGGTTCTGGATAAATGCCAGCCTGTCGGGAGCAAACAAAAATTCGCCGGAATTGATCTTTTCGCCGGTCCCCCGCTCGAACCCGAAATTGAAGTAGGCGTTAAATCCGCCCTGAGCGTAGTTCGCTGTCACCTCAGTGCCGTACTGGTTGCCATGGAGATAGTTAAACGGTGAGAAAATCAAGGCCGCTCCAAATTGACCTTCATCGATTAGGTTGTGAGCCTCTTTATAATAGGCATCGACCCCCATCGAAAAGGCTGGGGTGAATTGCTGGGTAATTCCAGCATCGAAGTAGTTCGCTCGTTCCGCTTTGACCGGCGAACTGATATTGACCGCGGATTGATTAGTGGTTCCGATAAATTTGCTGAGGTCTTTGTTTGCCACCAGCTCCAGCGGCGGCGGCGTAAAATAACGGGAATAACCCGCATGCAGCGTGGTGCTACTGGTGGCCTTCAGAACGATATTCACGCGCGGGCTAAGCTGACTTGCGTGGGCGAATTCGTCTACGATGTCGAATCGTCCCCCAAAGTTAATGGTTAACGGTTGGAACACTTTCCATTCGTCCTGAAGATAGAAGCCGTAATAGAGCCCCGTCTTACTACTGTTATCCGTGATCGACATCGGAACATCCGATGCTTGGGTCCCAGCGGGAGTGGTCGGAAAAACCAGGCTACGATTATCAGAGACAGCTTTCTCGATTGTTACCAAAAATCCGCCCCGCAGCGTATGCGCATCGTTAATTGCCCAACTGGCGTCAAACTGGACGCCATTTGAAAAAATGCTTCGATCGACCCGGCTAGCCACGCCGTTGAAAATCAAATCTCCCTGATTGTCAGGCGTAAACAGCGTTTCGCTATACCGGCTGAAAACCGCCAACTGCAAAGTCACCGAGTCGAACGTTTTCTGGTAAGCCAGGATGGCATAATCATTCTGTTCGTGTTGGTTTTCATTCAGATTGCTTGAGGTGAATTTGCTCGGATCCGCGTTAGCCAGAGCAAATGCCGGTGTTTGGTTTGGATTGCTCGGGATCTGAAAATCCGAATAAGTGCCACTCAACAGAAGGGTAATTCGGCTGGTTTCGTCGATGATATAGGAAAGATCCGCGAACCCTTTAAATTGAGCGGTCCGATCATGAATTGCATTAGTATGCCCCGTCGGATTTTCAATCCCCAGCGTGTTGGAGTCGTAACTGCCTAGAACGAAATAGTTGAATTTGCCAATTGACCCTCCGGCTTCGGCACTAGGATTGATCGTTTCATGTGAGCCGCCATACATCGAAAGTTCGCCGCCGTTAAGGTCGGGACCTTCTTTGGTTTGAATATCGATAATGCCGCTGGTACGAAACCCAAATTGCGCCGGCAATGAACCGGTGATCAAATCGACGTTTTGAACCAACCGGGTGTCGATCTCCTGCCCGAACCCGGTGATCCCCTCTGGAATTAGTATTCCATCGATTCGAAACTGGAGATTGGCGTGCTCATCCCGGACATGAAGTTGCCCGTATGAATCCTGCGCGACGCCCGGCGCTCGCAGAATGACTTGATTGAAGGATGCATTGTCACCTTGGGCCATGGTTTGGATTTGGGTTTGCCCAATTGAGTACTTGGTGGCGCCGAGATCGGGCACAATCTGGTCCCTGGCCTCATTCAATTGGCCAACCACGGTTACCGAATTCAGCCCTATGGACGACGGATTTGAACTGAGCGTGGACGGTTCGCTCGATGCCGGAGAGGGCGAGCTGGTTTGAGCTGAAGCAAAGGCTGGGAACGAGATCAGAAGCAAAGCCGCGCTCGCGAAAGACAAAGCGCGGAGAAACGTTTGGTAAAGAATAGAGCGAGAAAGAGTCTGCATGCGAGGTACTGGTGAGTCATGTGGCGTGTAGTGGTGGAATCGCCGATTCGGTGACGTCTGTTGGCCCCCTACGACCCGAGGGTTCGACAGGCTTCATCAAGCTCTCTCTGGCAAAAGCGGTGCGCCCGGAAGCCAGCGCGCTGTTTCATCTAGCGGCTGGGCTGGATCGGGCTGGATATTGGCAGCGAACCTTAAGACGAGCCCGAGCTCGCCTTTACCGATCGGCAGTAACTAGTCTCAGTGAGATTTTGCCGGTCACCGGTGGTCCGCGTTCAGAGATCCGTTGTCCACCAAATATTGCAGCGAGAATCTCCGAGGGCAGGTTGGGCGTATGCCTGAGAAACGTGCATAGCGGCCCAGGAACCAGACTGGGCAGCAACGGAGAATGCGCCAACCCGCCCCCGAGAAAGAGCGTGACGGCACAATCATGGTCCTCATGATCGGCGTCCGGATGGATAAACTCGTGCAGCTGAGGTGAGACCGTGAGAGTCACCACCCATAAAATTCCGACGACGAGCAGAGCGCCGATCGACCGCTGAGCGGTTTGGACCAGCCGATCTGTAACTAACAAATTCGTCGCAGGTTTAGGCACCGGACCCGAGGATAGGAGAGCAGCACTCTTAATGCAAGTTATTTGCATTTAATTTCCTGCCCTGTTTGACTATCCCTATCACGTGCAGCTCGATTTCCAAATTCTTATCGCCCAAGACGTTGACCAATCCCCCTAAATTTGAGACAACGGGCGCATGCAGCAAGACCTCCAGCAGTTGAAGCTTCTCAGCATTTTCTATTACATCTGGGGCGGCCTCGCTTGTTTAGGAGC
>Ga0070765_100003258_pt1 | contig 10391 bp, 8 predicted proteins | sample HubBroMetageWFT5_FD_71516 | JGI IMG/M metagenome (GOLD analysis project Ga0070765, IMG submission 71516) | Warmed and freeze-thawed soil microbial communities from the Hubbard Brook experimental Forest, New Hampshire - Hubbard Brook CCASE Soil... | ecosystem: Environmental > Terrestrial > Soil... | reverse complement strand
CATCCTCAGGCGGGACGGGGCCCGTGTCCTTCCTCCCCGATGTGACAAAAACCCCGCTCAGGCGGGGTTTTTGTGTTTGCCGGACATACGAAAGCGCTCGCGGTTCGTACTTCCGTACGAACCGCCGGTGGGCGACCTCCTCGGAGACCGCCCACCGCCGATCCATCTGGCTCCCGCGGTCAGCGCCTCAGCGGCGGCAGCGGGAACGGCCCGACGACGGCGTCGGGGTTGTCCCCGTAGCTGAGCCAGCTGGCGATTGGCTGCCGAACGCCGACACCTGGCCGGTCGTAGTCGCAGACGCCAGCTGGGAAGGCCTGGCGGAGCTCGGTCTTCTCGGCCGCGGTGAACGTCACCGGGTAGTCGCGGAAGTTCAGCGGCTTCAGGCTGCACTTCAGGGCGGGCATCGTCAGTGGCTCGCCGGCCACGAGGCGCGGGTTCGAAGCCACCGGGTAGGCAGCGCCACATGGCCCGGTACCTGGGTCGGTGAGGGTCTGCTGCACGAGGTTGGTCGCCGACAAGAAGCAGCCGTCAGACAGCGCGGCCGGCTTGTCCTCGAGCACCTTTTGCCGTGCACTGCGGTACGAATGATCGTTCTCGATGGTCGTCAGCCAGGCGTCCATTTCGGCCAGCTCGTACGTGTTCGCCGCGGCGATCTCCGCGGCCGTCGGCATGTTCTCGATGATGACCTGGTTGCCGTCGCTCCCGTTCGCCGCGAGCATCCGCGCTCGGATGATGAATGACCAGTCGGTGGTGTGGATGTCGTTGCCGAAGCCGAGGAAGTCGAGGTCGTCGCGCTGGTCGATGACCGGCGTCGTGCGCAGGCCGAGCGAAGCGCTGTTGACCAGGTCGTCGGCGTAGACGGCGCGCAGCGCCTTCCGGCTCGCCTCGGTCCGCTGCGCAACGAGCGCGCCGGCGAAGTTCATCCCGCCGATGTCCGCGTTGAGCGTGGCGAACTCAGCCGGCGTGATGGCCCCCGAGTCCAGCGCGGCGAGCCCGTACTGCAGGCCGACGTTGTCAAGCGAGCTGTTGGGGAAGCCGGTCGTCGGATCGACCCCGAGCTGGTTGACGATCTGCTCGTTGGAGTCGCAGATGATCCCGTTCGGGTTCGTGAGGCTCCACTGCTCCGCGGGCGGGATGACCGTCGGGTCGCAGCTGCCGGTCGCCGTCGACCGGTTCGCGAACGTGGCATCCCACGACTCGCACGACGTGTAGTCGTTGTAACCGGCGATGGCGGTCCTCTGCGCGGTTGTGAACGACGAACCGTTCGCCCCGGCGAAGAACGTGTCGAGCAGCCTGCAGTCGGTGACCGGCCCGGCGGTCGTCAGCGGGTCGGGGAACGAGACGCTCGGGATGATCCCGTCCAAGATGCCGGGGTAGGAATCGGCGATCTCGTACTGCTGGATGGCGCCGCCCGAGCCACCCCAGCCGATCGTGAACTGCACCGGCCCGTAGGTATCGATGAAGTGCTCCTTCACCATCATCGCCGCCTCGGCCGAGATGATCGTCGAACAGTTGTTGTCGAGCACGTTGAGGGTGGACGACGCGACGGCGTAACCCAACGATAGGAACTGATCGTTAAGCACACCGCCTGTCGAGGTGCCCTGGTGGTAGCCGGAGTTGCAGCCGCCACCGAAGGTGTAGATGAGCTTGCCGTTCCAGCTCGTGTCGGGCCGGAACGGCGACGGGGCCTGCCCGTCGTAAAGCGCCGCGGTCTGGTAGACGGCCCGGTCGATCACGCCGGTCTCGATCCGCACCACGTACGGCACGCTCTGCCCGTTCACCGTCGCCGTCGCCGCGTCAGCCGGAGTAGTGGTGGGATCGGCGAGCGGCACGAAAGCTCCGGCCGTGTTCTTGTACACATACGAGACCACGGTCGGCGCGAAGCAGTCGGGCGGGCTCGAAGCGGCTAGACCGAAGGCCGTCGTCTGGCAGAGGAACGGAAGCTGTTGCTTGCCAGAGAAGACCGGCCCGTTGATCGAGTGGTCGATGACGTTGAGCGACGATGCCGACCATCGGCCCGCGGACGCGACCAGCCGGTCGCGGCCGATTGCCAGGCCGGTAACCAGTCCGAGCAGGCTCCCGTCGGACTGCACATGGAAGCTGGAAGTAACGTCCCGGCCGTTCGAGGTGACCCGCACGTCGGCTGGGTTCACATCCCTGCCGCCATTGACTCGCACCAGCGCCTCGGCGCCGGAGATCAATTCCGGGCGCGGGTTGGACACGGTCATCAGACCGAGCCCCCGCGACGCAGACCCGTGAGCCGGCGCCCAGGCGACAGCCGACGGGGGCGCCAGCCCGAGCGCGACGAACGAGATCGCCGCCGAACACCCCAGGGGCCGGACGCGCATTAGGCGCCGTCCCAAACAGAACCTGCTCACCCGACCGAAAGGGCCTCGCCCAACGGCACCTTGGTTGGTCCGCGCAACGGTCAACACCGATCCGGCTCGGCGCATCCGACTCGTGAACATCCCCAGCACCTCAATCCCCTCGCTTCCCCTCCCGGGCCGCTGGCACACACTAACCCGCGCGCCGCGGCGCGTCCATCAAAAGCAGCCGGAAGGATCGTCATCGGTGGAACGTCATAGCGACGACCGCCGAACGACAGACAGGATCCATATGACGACGCAAGTTGACGAGCCACGCCGCATCGGCGTGGCGTTCACGCCATTTGAGACCCGCGCGGATGTCATCCTGCGCCTGGCCAACCGCGCGGAGTCTCTCGGCTTTGACAGGGTCGATATCGCCGAGGGATGGACTCACGACGCCACGATCCTGCTCGCCCAGGTCGCCGAGCGAACCGAGAGGATCGGTCTTGGCACTTCGGTGATCTCGGCGTGGGGACGGACACCGGCCACCATTGCGCTCTCCGCGGGGAGCCTCCAGCGATGCAGTGGAGGTCGGTTCTCGCTGGGGATCGGCGCCAGCAGCCCTCCACTGACCGAGGGCTTCCACGGCGTGACTTGGGAACGGCCGATCCTGCGGCTCCGCGAGACGCTGACCGCCGTCCGGGCGCTGCTGAACGGCGACCGGCAACCAAACCCTGCTGTCGGCGCCCGGCCACTACGCCTCGGGGTTGCTCCCGAGCAACCGGTGCCGATTGTCCTGGCCGCGCTGTCGCCCGGGTCGGTTCGGCTCGCCGGTGAGCTGGCCGACGGCTGGGCGCCGTTCCTGTGGGCCCGTTCACGTCTGGAAGACGGGCGGGCACTCCTGCAGGACGGTGAGTCTCGATCGGAGCTTCGCAGCCCTACGCGCGTGTCCGTCGGCGTTCCGGTCGCCCTCGCCGACGACGAGCAAGGAGCCCGACAGCTCGCCGCATGGTGGCTGTCGACATACGCAACTCGGATGGGTCCTCTGTATCCGCGAATGCTGTCCGAACGGTTCGGGAGGGCTACCGCGGTCACAGCGGTGATCGACGCCGCGCGCAACAGTCGCTCGGCCGAACTTCCGGCAATGGCCGAGGATCTCGCGCACGAGGTCACGCTGTTCGGAACCTACGACCAGGCACACGCCGCAATCAACGAGTGGTTTGCTGCCGGCGCCGACAGCGTCAACCTTGTACTTCCGCCCAACCGTCCCGAGGAGGAGCTGGCCGAAGTCCTGAACGCCGGGGCGTCGCTCGTAGCGACTACGGCGCGCTGAGGAACGCTTCCACGTCGCCGGCGAACTGGGAGTGGTGTTGGAACAGGAAGCCGTGTGCTGAGTCGGGGTAGATCTTGATTTGCGCCTGGGGGATGAGGCCGGCGAGCAGGTACGAGTAGTGGGGGAGGATCATCGGATCGCTGTCGCCGTTGGCGACGAACACTGGCACCTCGATCGTGCTCACCCGCTGCAACAGACCGTGATCGGGAATGCCCCAACGACACACCGCGTCGTATTGCGCCTGGCGGGTTCGCCACGTAGTCGGCTTGTCCCGATCCTCGGTCCGCGCGGTCAAACGCCCCAGCACCTCGACGCCCGACTGCCGGCTTGCCGGCGAGGGGGCAAAGAAGACACCGAGATAGCCGTCGGGGTTGGGAGCGGGCTCGCCGACCGCCCCGATCACGTCCGGTGCCCACCCGTGCATCCCCGCCGCACCCTGCGGCGCCGATGACGCGAGCACCAGCCGCCGCACAACATCGGGACGGGCGAGCGCGATCTCCTGCGCCACGAAGCTCCCGATCGAGAACCCGAGCACGTCCACCTGGGCGAGCTCCATCGCGTCGAGGAACGCGATCGCATCGACCGCCATCTGCACGACGGTCCCCGGTGTCTGACCGGTCGACCCGCCGACGCCGGTGTTGTCGAACGTCACCACCCGCCGACCGGCGCTCAGCGCGTCGATCAGCGCCGGGTCCCAGTTGTCCAGGTTCCCGCGGAAGTGCTGCAACAGGACCAGCGGCGGCCCGCCACCGCCGTCGCCGACGTCGCGGTAGGCGTAGTCGATCCCGTTCGCGCCGCTCACCACGCGATTCGGCGCCCCCACGTACGCGCCGCCGGCGGTGGGGGCCGAGGTTGCAGTCATACGGCTGCGCCGGTCGTGGCGCCTTCGACCGCGGCAGCGGCGGTGCGAATGACGTCGAGCACGCGGTCGGGCTGGGAGAGCATCGGGACGTGGCTTGAATCGAGGTTGTAAGTCGTCGCGCCCATGCGTTCGGCCACGAACGCCTCCAGATCGGGGTGGACCGTCCGGTCGCTGGTCGCCCGGATGTACCAGCTCGGCTTCGACCGCCACGCGACGCCCGGTGCATCGCGGGAGAAGAGCCCGGCGTCGGGTACGTATTGAGTCGCCCAAACGAGCTGCTTCTCCGCCTCGGGGAGGTCGCCCGCGAAACAGTCGATCCCGTCGGGGAGCAGCCATATGCGTCCGTCGGCCACCTCGATATGCGCGAACACATCGGTCGAGGGGAACTTGTCCTGAAGCGTCTGCGAGGTCTCGTCCGCATCCGGCGCAAGCGCGCAGATGTAGACCAGGCCGACGACCCGGTCGTCAGTGCCGGCGGCGGTGATCACCGACCCGCCGTAGGAGTGGCCGACGAGAATGGCGGGACCGCTGACGCGGCTCAGCGTCCGGATGACGGTGGCGACGTCGCCCTCGGGCGTGTCGAGGCCGTACTGGGCGGCGATCACCTCGTGTCCGTCGGCCTGAAGGGGCGGGATGAGCTTGCTGAAGCACGAGCCGTCGGCCCACAGGCCGTGACAGAAGACGATGCTGGGTTTGCTCTGCGCGGACATTGGCGAGCTCCTTTCGGAGGCTAAGGCATCGAGGTCGGAGTGAGGCTCGCCCAGCGCCTGCCACGGCACATCGCAGGATCGTGTGATCTCTTACGAGACCGTCGCGGGGTCGTGCTCGGCCGCGATCCGAGCGAGCGCGAGGCGCGAATTGATCTCGAGCTTGGCGAAGATGCTCCGAAGGTGGCTCGAGACGGTGTGCGGCGAGACGAACAGCTGCTCGGCGACCTCGCGGTTGGTTAGACCCTGGGCAACGCGGCGTGCGACGGCGAGCTCGGAGTCGGTCATCGACGCCCAGCCCTTGTCGGCGCGCTCGCGCGCGACGAGGCGCCGGCGGACGCCGTGGTGCCGAAGGCGGCCTCGCACGCGGCCCGCATCCCAGGTCGCGTCCGCCTCCGCGTACAGGAGGAGCGCGGCATCGAACGCCTCGATCGCCGCGTCCACGAGACCGGCGCCGTCGCGGGCGACGCCCAGGTCCTCCAGCGCGGACGCGCGCGCGAGCGGTCGCGGCCCGGTCTGGAACAGCTCGACGGCATGCTCGAGCTCGACGATGCTCGTCCTGAGCAGTCCTCGGGCGTGGGCCGCGGTCGCGCCGATCGTGGCGACACCCGGGTTGAGCCGTGCCCGCCGGTCGGCCTGCGCCGCCGCGACCTCGGCCAATTCGTCGTCCCCGGCGGCGCGCGCAATGCGGACGAGCTGTGGCTCGTCGGTCACGTCGATCGGGAAGAGCGGCAGGATCGCGGTGCGCTCGTCCTCGCCGAGCGCGCACAGCCAGTCGTGCGCAACCGTGGGATCGCCGGCCGCCATGGCCTGCAACGCGAGGAGCCAGGCGGCCTCGCGACCGAAGTTCGGCGTCGCGTCCTCGAGCAGTCCTCGCGCGAGTCGCGCCGTTCGTTGCTGCAGGCGTCCGTTGCCCTGGTGCAGCGCCACTCGCCCCAGCGCGACGATTCCGGCGGCATCGAGGGCACCGAGAAAGCGATCTCCGGACTCCGGGCTGAACTGTCCTTCGAGAATCGCGCCGGCGTCGTCGAGCCGTCCGAGCTGATGCAGCTGCCGGCCGCGCCAGATCTCGAAAATGCGGATCGCCCAGCCGTGCCGGTCACGGTGCGCGGCGGCGACGCTGTCGGCGGCCAGGCGCAGCGAGTCATCCACATGATCCAGCACCGTGCGCGTCTCGCACCGCCACTCCTGAGCGAGGTACTCGCGTGCCCAGTCGGTCGTGCCGATGCCGGCGCGCGCCGCCTGTTCGGTCAACTCGAGCGCGTCCTGATAGCGCCCATCGACATAGGCGGTGACGGTCTCGGCGAGGGCGAGCGCGAACGCCGAGTTGGCATCGCCGCTGGCCCGGACCGCCGCCTCGGTTTCGGCCTGGATCGCCTTCGCCTGGTCGGTGCGCCCGCCAACGAGAAGGTTGTGGAACAGTGCGGCCAGATGTTGGGCGCGGAGGTGCGCGGGCAGCGCGGGCAGTGCCAGCGCCTGCCGGCCGGCGGCGGCCCGCGTGTCGGGAGGGATGCTGAACATGCCGGCGATGCCGAGGAGCACCTCGGCCTCCTGCTCTGGCGGGAGCGCGTCGCGCAAGTGGGTGTCGGCGAACGCCCGCGCCTCGTCGACGCGACCCGCAGAATGGAGCAGAATGGCCGTCTGGGCGAGGAGCGGCCCGCGCAAAGCGTGATCGCGCGGCGCCAGCTCGAGCGCGCGCCGGCTGAGATCGGCGCCGGCGCCGGGGTCGGTGGTGGCGAGCGCCTCACCGGCGCGCAACAGAATCGAGATCGCGTGCTCGTCGCCGAACTCGGCGCTCGAGGCGATCTGCGCGGCAACCTCGACCGGCGTGGCGCCGGCCGTGAGGAGCACGTCGCCGGCCTGCCGGTCGAGCGCCCGCCGGGCCGAGACGGGGACGCTTTCGCGGACGGCCTCGCGCGTGACGTCGTGCCGGAAGGCGAGGCGCTCGCCGCTCTCCACGAGCATTCCGCACTCGATCAGCTCCTCGACCGGCGCGAGCAGTGTCGCCGGCGTCCGGTCCAGCAAGTTCGCCAAGTCGACAAAGGTAAACCGGCGGCCCAGGGAGGCGGCGACCGTGGCGGCCTCGCGAGCGGCTGCGGACATGCCGCGCAGCCGTTCGCGCATTGTGAAGGCGACCCGGCTTGGCAGGCGCGCCTCGACGAGCTCGGCCTGACCGGCGACGACTCGGATCAGTTGTTCGTCCCTAAGGCCCGACAGCAGCTCGGTGAGCAGGAACGGACTCCCGCGCGCGCCTTTGACCAGGTCCAGCAGCGCGTCGTCGGGCTCGGCGTCGATGACGTCCTCGGCCACCTGGGCCACGGCGTCGTCAGCGAGCGGACCGAGGACGATCCGCTCGGTACCACTGCGATATAGATGCTCGATCGCGTTGAGGAGCTGTCCAGACCCCTGGCCGGGGCGGAAGGCGAGGAACCAGGCGACCGGCATGTCGGCGAGGTGGACCGGTAGCGCGCGCAGCGCTGCGGCCGTCCCGCTGTCGGCCCACTGCAGATCGTCGAGCAAGATCAGAAGCGGGCCGCGGAGCGCCGCGCGCTCGAGCATCGCCTGAAGATCCTGCAGCAGCCAGTACCGCTGCTCGGGCAGCGAGTGCAGCTCCCGCAACCCGGCTCGCTCGAGCAGCGGGGGCGAGCCGTCGAAAAGCGCGGTCATCAGCGGCGCGAGCTCGACAACGCCCGCCCCCGGGTCGGCCGCGCCGACGCCCACCCGGAACGCGAGCCGTCGCGCGACCCGAGCCGCCTCCGCCAGCAGTCGCGTCTTGCCCATGCCCGGTTCGCCCTCGACGAGCAGCACCGCGCCGGTACCCGAGCGCACGCGATCGAGCTGAACACCGATCGACGCGAGTTCAGCATCACGACCGCGAACAACGGGAGTGGGAGAGATCGCCCGGCCCAGATCAGCGAGTCTACGTCCGTGGTTGAGGCGGGTTTCGCTATAGGACGTTCGCATCATCGGCCCCGAAACGCCGACGCTCGTCGACGTCTGCTCGCACGCCATCACGCGATCGTGCGATCTCTACACCGAGACATCCAGCCAAGTAGCGCGCCAAGGAATCGCATGCCCATGCGATGCCGAACGCGCGTCGGGGCGCAACGGTTCCGCGCATGCCAATGATCGACGTCTACGCCGCCGCCGGGACCTTCGGCGACAAGAACCGGTTGGCGCAGGACCTCGCCCGCGCGGTGATGCGGTGGGAGGCGGTCCCCGAGATCCCGCTGTTCGCCGACAACACGGCGGCGTTCATCCACGACCTCCCGGCCGAGGCGATCTCGACCGCGTCAGGGCTCAGCAACTATGTGCGTGTGCAGGTCCTCACGCCGGCAGGAGTCCTCGACCGTGACAAGCAGCTCGGAGTCGTGAAGGAGCTGACCGAGATCGTCTCCCGAGCTGCCGAAGACGCGACCCTCCCGGAGCGGACATGGGTGCTGCTCACGGAGTCCCCAGAGGGCGGTTGGGGCATCGCAGGACACGCCAACACCCAGGCCGACATCGCCGCGCAGGCCCGCGCGGTCCTCGCCGGGGGCGGCTAGGGCATGCAGGCGTCCGGGGCGATCGGTGCCCTGACCGCCGACGGGCGTAGCCGCATACTCGGCGACGGGACGGTGATGCCGCTGCTCGGGCTCGGGGTGTGGCAGGTACCGGACGGGCCGGTGTGCGTGCATGCCGTGCGGGCCGCGCTGGAGCTTGGATACCGCCACATCGACACCGCGCAGGCGTACGGAAACGAGTCGAGCGTCGGTCGGGCCCTGCGCGAGAGCGGCCTCGCTCGCGACGAGGTATTCGTGACGACGAAGTTCCACCCCGGGCGGCGCGACCCGCTCAGGGAGGCCGCCTACAGCGTCGAGCGGCTCGGTGTCGACTACGTCGACCTGTACCTGGTCCACTGGCCGCGGGGCGGTGCCACCTGGGCCTGGCCCGGAATGGAGGCCGCTCGAGAACGCAGCTACGCCCGGGCGATCGGCGTGTCGAACTTCGACGTCGACGAGCTTGATCAGGTGATGGCCGGCGCGACGGCCGCCCCCGTGGTCGACCAGGTGCAGTTCAACCCATCGTCCTATCGCCGGGCGCTCCTTGGCGCGTGCGACGAGCGCGGGATTGCCCTCGAGGCCTACAGCCCGCTCGGCACCGGCGCCCTGTTGGGCGAGCCGGTGGTCGCGCGCATCGCGGATCGTCTCGGGCGAACCCCTGCCCAGGTCCTTCTGCGGTGGTGTGTCGAGCGAGGGATCCCGGTCATCACCAAGTCCACGCATCGTGACCGCATCGCGGAGAATGCGAACGTGTTCGACTTCGAGCTCTCCGCCAGTGACATGGGGCAACTCGACGCGCTCGATCTGACAGAAGGGACGCGAGCGGCCCTCGAGCGCAAATGGTGGTGACTCTCGCGCCCTGACGCGGATCAGCGCCTGATCGACGCGATGATCAGCGACGCCGCCGCGGCCCGTGCCGGCGCGGCGATCGAGGGGTCCCGGTCGAGGTTCGCCGCGCTTGCACCTCCGTCGTAGAGGAGCTGGAGCTGGCTTGCCAGTAGCGGTGGATCGGGCGCTCCGGCGGCGGCCGCTAGCCCGGTGAAAAGCTCGCGGATCTCTCGCCGGTACGCGCGCGTGGCCTCGTCGATCCGCCCACCGCGGGGCGCTTCGGCGGCGGCCGCAGCGAACGCGCACCCGTGGTAGCCCGGAGCGCGGAAGATCTCCGCCTGCTCATCGAACACAGCGAGAACACGCGCGATCGGGTCGGCTGGGTCGACCGCGTCGACTGCGGCCCGCAGGCGCCTGACGATCCGGGCGTGGCGCTCGTCGAGGTAGGCCCCGACGAGTTCCTCCTTGCTGCCGAAGGTGCTGTAGAGCGAGGCCTTGGCGACGCCGGCGCGCTCGATCACGCGGTCGATGCCGACCGACTGGATGCCCTCGTTGTAGAACAGCTCGCCCGCGGCCTCGAGCAGACGCTCGCGCGGCGACCGGCGGACGACCTCGGCATCTGTGATCGTCGCCGACGGCATCTCAGGCGGCCTCGATCGTGATCTCGACGCGGTTGGCGTAGAACGCGACGTGGTCGCGGATCGCCTCGACTGCGGCATACGGGTCATCGTAGAACCACACCGCGTCTCGGCCGCGGTCCGGCTCGCTCGTGATTGAGCGGTAGGACGCGTCGCCCTTGTAGGGGCAGTAGGT
>Ga0070765_100003256_pt1 | contig 10391 bp, 16 predicted proteins | sample HubBroMetageWFT5_FD_71516 | JGI IMG/M metagenome (GOLD analysis project Ga0070765, IMG submission 71516) | Warmed and freeze-thawed soil microbial communities from the Hubbard Brook experimental Forest, New Hampshire - Hubbard Brook CCASE Soil... | ecosystem: Environmental > Terrestrial > Soil... | reverse complement strand
TGCTAAAACCGCGTAGACGACTCGCCAAGGGTTTGACCGTGGTCCTCCTGAGACTTTTTGGGCGTATATGTACGGACCAACCACGAGGAAAACTAGATTCATGAACGCGAATATGAATACCGCAATACGAGCCTCAACACCGGCGGAAAGGTGGACTGGGGAAGACGCAAGACCTAAGTAGACTCCAAGCGTGGTTATGGCGTTCGTGAAGAGAGCACGCTTCCAAAACGGTAGCTGATAGATGTTGGTCACAATTAATCCGACGCGACAAGTGAGCCAGCTTAATTGGTTTCCACGTCGTTGGGAATGCCCTAGTGCTCGACAGTCAGATTACCGGTACCTTGGATACTGGGGCCTCGGTTTTAAAGTCCATAGACCTTATACAAGAAGTATCCAATAAGACCAAGACCGCAGAGATAATGCGACGCGACTAACCACCAAAACTGCTTCGGTTTTCGTCGCGGTAGACCACTTGACCAAAGTATGCCCACGCTTCTCCGGTGCACGTCCCACCCACAGCCAGAAACAATAAGAAAACCCCAAATATTAACAAACCATACGGCGGCCTTAAGTCCGAATGAGGCATCAGGCATCTTCCGCGCGGTCATCGAAGGGGCAATCACAAGTTATCAACTGGCCGCCGCATAGCGGACACTCTTCACCATCGCAACCGGGCACGTGAAATTCGTTCTTGAGGACGCGGCAATCATGACAGGCGTGTTCGTTAGCTCCCCAATCATCGTGTTCGTCGCCGTAACGGATGCGAGGAATGGTTCGTCCCTCCGCCGCGAGCGATAGAATTTGTTGGGCAGCCACAATCTTTTCAGGCCAGCCCTCAATCATAGATATGCCGCGATAGATGACTCTCTTTAGTTGGGCCATTAAATCGTTGACTCTTGTCTAGAGCGATTATACCCGGCTAACTCCTTCCTCTGTTTTTCTCTTCAGAAACACCAAGACCAGCACGGATAGCACTGTCGCAACAATAGATTCTAAGTACACGTAAAAGTCTCTGTGGAAGGTTCTGAGTACCAGATATGTTAGCCCATGGGCAAACAGGGCACCCGCAAAAAGAGTTGCAGAGGTTGCAAGTAAGTGATTCCGCGACAGACCGAGCCCCGGTCGCCGGGACCATTCGAGAAGGCAGACTGCCCACACCAAGCTTGCAGCGCCTTCCCCAATCATAAGCCGGAGATTGTATAGGGGAAGATTGACCACTCCGAAGCCGAAGAGATACATGATTCCGGTTCCAGCCGCAACCGTTAGAGAAAAAACTACGAGGGAGAGTGGCATACCTGCCCAGAGGATGAGCATTCGCTTCCAGTCTGGCCGCCCCACGAAAGTGCTGTTTGTGCTAAAGAATGATGCATGAGCGTAAGACCCCAAAGTGAAGGGCAAACTCATAAGTACGGGTATCAGTATGCTGTCTCTTCCATAGTCCACACACCACGCCTGCCATGCCCCTGCTATGCAGGAGAACAAGACGTAGATGTAGTCTACGGATTTTAGTCGCATGCTGCTGGATTTCCCGTATCGCAGATTAGCAAGGGAACGAACTCAGGGCCCTACCGCTGAGCACCATTAGCGCCTCCCTCGGCACGATGGAAATCCTCGAACTCCCACTTTGCGAGGCGGCTCATCTGCTCTGCAATTTCTTCCCACGTGTCGCCAGAGCATTCAGAACAGTATTTCGTCAGAAAGTTAATTAATCGCTCGTAGCTGTACTCGAATATGATTAAGTGATTTCGTCCGACTACGATGTCATCGGTTTTGTGGTGTTGTTCTAGCCACTCTGGAGTGCACACAAAGATGTCGAAATCGTCCGCAGCCTCGCTTTCTGTAGTACTGACCGAAAGCTGAAGAAGGAAACCGAAGTTATCCGCAACTTCAGGCTGGTATTTTTGTAGGTCCCATACGTCCGGACTATGAACCTGTTTCAGCTTCGCTTGCAATTTACTTGGTCCCGGGCTAGTACTCATTGCGCCCAGCAATGCCCTTGATTATTCACTTTTGGGCTGCCACGGCTACGAAGTACATCAACGCCAGAAAAATGGCTGAGACGACCACGAGTCCAGCAATGCCGAATCGTGGAACCTTACGAAGTGAAAATGGCATGAGCTGACTCCATCGCTCCAAAACTGAAGATTGCAAAGTAATCTATCACGATTTCGCGTTAGTGCCCGATTAGTCGTGGCGCGATTTGGTAGGATTCAATTCGCGTCCCCACTTGTCCACGTCAAGTCCGCAACTCGGACATGTCCAACCACCCCAGATGGATTGCTGACGCGACCTTGGTTCGCGTAGTTTAGGAGGCACGGTATTGCAACGAGGGCATGAAACGCTATCTAGATTAACCCCCCATTTGTTCTTAACGAGTGTGCCGTATATCACTCCGACAGCCAACACAGCAAAAATGACGATTAGAACAGTCATTCTGCATCTCCCGGTCAACGCGGCAGTAATACATGCCCAAAAACGGCGAGCGCGTCGTAAGAGCCTGACTAGTCGGACAATCGAACATGTCCCTCGTGTAAAAAGTAGCTATTCGGAATATCATTCGAAATGTCAAAACCTATGGCTGAGAAGACCTACGTCATCCACTTCAAACCACCGGAATCGTCTGTGCAGCGCGTGAGAGCGGCCACGGCGGAAGTCGTCGATGGTTATCTGGTCCTGCACAGTGAAGAGGGAGAATTAGCGGGGCGGTTCCTTTTGGAAATCGTCGAAGCGTGGTCCGCAGAGACGATAAACTGACCCTCAAGAAAATGTGCCCAAGTTCCGGACTGGAACTTCAATTGTCCGGTAAGCGTTAATCAGATGGGATGTAGCCGAGGGCATTATGAGGCCGTACACCGAGCGACCGCCCCGTGGCTGAGGGTTGCCCATTCCACTTGTCCAGTTTGAGCGTCAATCAAGACTTGAGGCGAGATGTTATTTGTTTAAATTGACTTGACGCCATTCTTCCCAACGTTTTTTGAGTTCAGGAAGAATAGATTCCAGATTCTTACGGATATTTTCGCGGCTTGTCATAGCATTTGGAAAAGAAACGCTCCAAACTCCCCATCGCTCCGCTTCGGGCGCGCAAACCTCTTGAAAGTACGGTTTTTCAGAAATCTCCCAGACCAGTCCCGCCCTGCTGTTGTCGGGCGCGACAACGAAGGCATTGCCTTGATTGCAAGTTTCAATATCGAAATCAGTAATCTTCCCGAAGGTGAAGCCACCAACCACAACATCACTTAGAACCTTAAAACCGTGGTAGACCGGAGCACCAGCGGGCCTCGCAATGAATGCAGGCTCAGTTTGTGAACTACTTTTAGCCAAAGGGTCAAGTGCCAGCCGATGCCCAGTCGGAGGTTCTGGTTCTTTTCTTTTTTCAGTCATTTGCTCGCAATCCTAGCATGGCAATTCCTGTTTCTGGGGAAGAAGTCCCGATTAGTCCGGATAACCGGAAAAGTCAAATCGTCCGAATTCCACACGGACGGTAAGTGCGTTACTCAGGCACGTGACGCAGACGCCCGAATCGATGCGTTAATCAGGACCGACGCATGGTCTATGTTGGGACTGGTGCCGACAAAGCGGGGGCAAGTTGGCTATTGCATGGCTATTTTTGCTGATGACCAAACTTCCCGAGGCCACAACCAGAGAGTCAAGAGAAGCCCGACTAGGTAGAACGGCAGACTTTGTTGCAGCGTCTTACCACCCAAGCGACAGGCGAGTCCGAACAGTGCCTCGCACTCTGCGATGCAAATAAGGATAATCCAGGTAGTCATCCAACGCCGGACGGCGTCGATATTTTCCGGTCGCTTCTGAATTGCGTCTAGCGCGGGAGAATATAGTTTCCTCCAAGCTCATAAAAAACAACAGAAATCCAAAATTGATAAGACAATAAACGTTTTTCCGGCGAACGAAAAGTTCAGCCACGAGTACCCCGGGACCGTTTCACCCATGTACACATAAAGAAGTATCGTGACAATGTACGCGGTCCATATGAAGCGCATTTTCTGAAGAGCGTCCTCTTTTGTTCTTGGAGCGGCCAACGCGTCCTTCCTTGCGAAGCAAATGTCAATTAAAGCATTGATTGGTGGCTGCGCTTAAACATTCGGGTTTACGGAACGCAGTTTCAATCCGGGTATTAGCCTTTAATCGCTCGGCGATGGTAACCGAAAATTTCAAGTAGCACTTAACTTTTCCGGTAAGCGGATAACCAGAAAAGTCAAATCGTCCGAATCCCACATGGACGGTAGGTCCGTTAATCGGGACTCAGAGCACATGGGTGGTAATATCGCATCGCAATGAGTGCGTTCACTGATTTCCAGAAGTGGCTATGGAGCGATTGGGGGAGGCCCAATTTTCTAACACGGTCGGGAATTCCGCGAATCGCTATAAATCTGCTTGCATATCTAGTTTGGTTTTACGTGTGGTTTTTCTTGACGATAAGATATGCTTCAGGGGCCGACACCCAGAAATTTCGCCTTCTTCTTCATAATCCATTCTTTCTCATGGCCTACGCTGCCCTCTATCTAGCGATGCTTATGCGAGGATTCCTATCGTCGAGGTACAAAGCGAAGGGCTTCGCTGTGGACAAAATAATCCGAGAGAACTGGAACGACCCCTTTGTAAAGGTCTACTGGTTTAGCGGCGCGTGCATGTTGCTGCTGTTCTTGGTCGGCGCTTTCGTTTACCGTTTCCAGTTGAAGTGACTGGTGTAGGCCCGTCGGATTGATAGCGGACCAAAGTCGAGGACCAGTATGTTCGGACGAGATGCATTTAAGACGTACAACCCCGTTACCCTTGCCATGGGTTGTTTCTTTGTGGCGTGCGGATTATGCGTTGTATTTGAGCTTTTGCGCTACGGAACGAACCCTAATCGGTGGCTTTGTCGTTTTCGTGCTGGCTGTTCTTATACCTATAAGCCTCGGAGCTGCGATTATCCATAGTCAGATTCGGCTGCGTAAAAATCCAAATTAGTCCATTCCTGGCACCTCAGAAATTCCTTGTCCGGTAAGCGCTAATCGGGCACTAGGCGATTGGGTGGTGACAAACCCTGTCATCGACAGTAATCTCTGGCTGGGCTTATGCTTACCCAATGGCGAAAAACGACGGTGACCGAAAAGGTCTTGTATGGGTTGATGTTTTTCTCGTTAGCTTTCCTGTTTTGGCTCAACTACCATTACTTTTCAACGTGCCCGAGAGTTCCTGATTCACAAAGTGGAAATATCTACCCTCTAAACAATCGTGGGACGTTCGTATACCTGACGGAGACTGAAAACTCCAAGATGCTTACAGCGGAGACTCTCTTTTTTGGGACGTGGCTGAGTGGGGTCGGCTTCCATGTTGTCAACTGGGGCCTGAAAAAACTGAAAGTTCGTTAGGCGTCGTTTTGTGCAGACGAACGCGCCAATGCTGCGGAAACTACACTCAGCAAACGTGCCTGCCATTTCCCTGTTCCCAACAGAGTTCGCGGGAGCTGTCCTAACTTGTCCGGTTTGCGTTAATCAGGAGTTGAAGCGTCCCTATCGTCGATAGCGTTCGACCCAGTTTCGTTGTTCGACTGTGTCTGGCACTGGGCAGCCTCGGGCTTCCTGTATGGTGAGGAACGCGGCTTCGGGGGAAAGTCCGTTCTGAATTAGCAAAGAAGCGACAATGAGAGAAGAGCGCCCAATCCCCGCGCGGCAATGCACTCCAACCGCCTTGCCTTCGGCCAAAGAGACATTCAATGAATTGAGTAGTCCCCTAAACGAGCTTGAAGAGCGGGGAACTGACCTATCTTCGATTGGAAACGAAAAAAAACCGATGCCATTCGTGCGGCAGCAGTCAGGTTCTTCTAACAGTCCCAATTCTTCGGTCTCGGTCGGAGTTAGGGCTGAGACAATTACGTCCACCCCGGCCCCGCGGAGAAGGGCAATGTCATCAGGTAACCAATCCTGCCCCCTGGGTCGCGGCACTATGGCGAGCCGAATGCCCTGTGCATTTATCCAATAGGGAATCACTGTAACTCCTGATTGCGTCGAATAACCGGAAAGTCAAGTCGTCCGAATTCGACATTGAGGGGAAGCGTTTATCGGGACTTAGGTCCGTCAGTGATTGGTTTGCCATCCGGGCCAATCGCGTCCGAGAAGTCGGGACGACTCGATAGTCTGATGGGGAGCCGATGCTCGATTACAGCTTGCATGACCTCGGTCGATTCCGGCGAGGCCATTGCCTGACCAGCCTCACGGTAATACCAGACGACGCCCCTCTGCTCCGCCAATCGCTGAAGCGAGATGCGGAGCGAATCTATTGTGGCCGGGGAGCTGTTAACCGTGATGCGACCGTCGGCCATGACCGCAATTTTCAGAACCGGCGAATTAGAGAGCGGTGACATCGTTGGGCTGTGCTTAGTACGCCGTTGTCAGAAGATTTGTTCAAAAACCATTTGTTCCGGTAAGCGGGGTTAATCGGGCACTGGCAGCAAAACGCGGCCTCTAACAACTTCGTCTGAGGCGGCAACGCACTGCCACCTGCCATCCAGGTTTCGAAATCCGTACAGGATGGTTTCATCGCCAGGATGCCAGCGAGTATAAATGGCGGCTTGCTTGTGGCGAGAAGTCCCGGAAGGAATAACTACACGGAGAAACACCGGCTTTTTCTTTGGTATTCTCGCAACGGGCACCCACTGTTCATCGCGGAATAGTAAATTTACCGACCAATCGAACTCAGGCTTGAAATTCCGATATCCCTCGGGGTATGCGAAGCCGCCAGCCTTCGTCCATCTCGTTTGGTGTGGCCGCAGCCAATGCGAACAGGCTCCCACGACCATGCCCCAGCATTTGTTTTTCGGTTCCCGTTGATATCTTTGCAGGAAGTCGTCCGTGACGATGGATAGAGCCACTCTCCAGAGGACCGGGTCGTCCTCCGCGCTCAGGATGGCTTCGAGTGCCGCGAATGGAAATGCCGCATTGAAGGCGCGATTCGTCACGGGAAGCGAAAACCCACCAACCTCTTTCCTATTTTGCGAGCGCAGCTAGGCAGAACATATCACGATTTGAAGCAAGCGTCGGATTACCGGAGAAGTGAAGTGATTCTTTATTCGTCCGGTTTGTGCGTTAATCAGGAGTTGGTCGCAAATAGAATCGCCGCGTTACTTGGTTTTGGATTTGAATTGGACCGCTTTCGCAACAAGCTGCTCAATTTCTTCCGACGTTGCAGCCGATACATCGAGAGACAGGATGTAGCCTTTCAGGAAGGTGGTATACATGCCGCGGTGGTGGACGTGTCCGCCATCGCTGACCTTCAACACCGCGTGGACGAATGTCATACCTGCAACTTCGGTCGGGGACTCGACCTTCTCAGTTTCCATCCCTTGCTTTTCAAATTGATGACGCACGGCACGGACATACTGTTCCGGTGAGTGAACTAGCGGATTCGCTGCCAAAGAATCTGCGAGTACGGCAATTTCAAATTTGTCTTGCCAGTTGTCTGAGTCGGCCTGCACATCGACTAAACGCGCTCTTTTTCCTTCTCGGCTGACGAATCCACCTGCCGTAAACTTTCCACTCCCGGCCAAAAGGGTCAATCCAAAATAGTCGTTCGTGTATTCGTTCCCGCTGACCTTGCCTTCCGCATAGACTGCGGAGATGTCTTTTGTGGGTTTGTCTTGCGCATAGGCAAGTGCAAAGCTGAGAAGCAGGGCGCAAACGAAACACATTGGGTTAAGTCGCATAATGCAATTCATTCTACGATGAACGCGACAGGCAATCCCCCTCTATGATTCCACTTGCCTGGTAAGTCGGTTGCCGGAAAAGTCAAATCGTCCGAATTCCACATGGACGGTAAGCGTTAATCAGGCACATACGTGGTGGGATTGGTGTCCTATAGTAAGCGGAGAGGTTTCCTTCAATGTCAAAGCCAATGATGGGACGCTCGATAAGCGTCTTTATCCTTGGACTACTTTCCGTTGTTCCGAGAATCGTAGGAACGGATGCATTAGTTCTCTCCCAAGTCCATGTCGTTGGCACAAACCAACTGTCCTCGGAGGACATCATTCGTGGACTGAATTTGAAGATTGGCGAGCCAACGACTCGTCAAACCCTGCTCCGCGCCTGTGACCAACTTCACCAGTTGAAGCTCTTTAGGTCTTCGCAATGTCGCTATGCGATCCACGGACACAGTCTCTCGCTGACCATATCTGTAATGGAAGAATCGGCGGGTATGCCTATGGGCATGCCTGTGGTGTTCAGCAACTTCGTTTGGACGACGAGAGCCGAGTTATTGTCGCGCCTAAAACGGGAAATCCCTCTTTTTATGCCTGACCTTCCCGAATCGTGCGGACTTACGAACGACATCACCCGCGTGCTTCAACAAGTCGTGAACGAACGTGGGATAAAGGCAGCGGTGCGATATGATGACAGTTTTTGGACGCTACGTGGCATGAATGTCTTCTACATTGAAGGAATTTCGACCCCTGTCACCGCACTACAAATCGAAGGAGAAAACGCGCCCTCGCCGGAGGAACTTGCGAAATGGTCTCAGTTCTACACCAAAGAAGACTTTTCCGCCGCACGATTGACTTGGGTCATTCGCTGGGTCCAACGCGATTTATACCAACCACGCGGGTATCTACGGCCAGTAGTAGGAGAACCAATAGTTCAATTTTTGGGCGAAAAGGATGGTACATATCCGGTTCGCGTGATTCTTCCCATAACGTCAGGCGACCTCTACACATTCGATTCAGTCAGGTTTGAAGGACTAGCCAAAGAACACGCAGTGTCCTTTATCTCCAAGTGGAAACTCAGACCCGGAGACCCGTATGACAAAGCCTATGTAAATAGTTTTATAACAAAAGAGATTCTGAGTGAACCTTGGGCGAGCCACTCAAAGAGCGAGTCTGATGATGCCATTCCTTGCGCTGAGATTGACGGGGCCAGCAAGAAAGTATCACTGACTGTCACTGTGGAACCCCCGAAGAGGACCTATCACGGCACAGAGCATCTGGATGATGAGTGTGGGGCGGTCATGAAGGCGCTTACATTCCGTCCGACTCACTAACGTATCTGGCATACCGTCCGGACAGCAAACCGCAATTTTGAAGGGCACTTGCCTGGTCGGATAACCGGAAAAGTCAATTTGTCCCATCTCAGGCAAAGAAAACACTGGCGTAGGGTGTTAGAATTCGCTTGTCACATGGATTCGCGGCTCGAAAGACCCATAAATATCGCTGTTGGGGCCGCTGCTCTCGTTTGGGCAGCATCCTTCGTCGTCTCGTTTTTCGCACTTGGGTTAGCTGCTCTCAACGCGGGACTTCTACAGATTGAACTTTTCGGCTCACCCCGGCAATTGCCTTGGGTGATGCCCGCAATAACTGGCAGCAGTATTGTCGTAAGCAGTATCATCGCTTCGCTGGTCTTTCGGTTCTTGCGGAATAAAATCCAATTCCATCAGTGATTACCCTGCTCCGGACGCGCTAACTCCCGATTACCGGAGAAGTGAAGTGATACTTTATTTCTCCGGTTTATGCTGCGTTAATCAGGCTACTTGAACTTACTAGCATAGAAGTTTCGCGATACACTCAGCCTTGAGATTGGAACCGATGCGAAGAGTCTTTTTGATTCTGTGTATCGCCTGCGCCTACATTTCGGGGTTGCCTGCGTTGGGCCAACAACTTGAAACAGTATCGGGGCGAGTCGTCGCCTATTCGGGAGCTCTCACATGTTTGAATGGGAATGGTTACTGGTCTATGGTCATTCGCGTCCAAGAGCCCAAGAACAGTCATTCTAAATTCGTCCGAGTGGACTTCAGTCTTCCATGCGGGAAATCCCCGGAGTGGGTATCAACGAAACCGTCGATTCAGAAATTTCATTTGTTCAGACAGAAAAATTGCGATGCAATACTGTCTGGGTCGGTAGATAAAGAGCCCACGCAAAACCCAACCATGCCGATGTGGAAATATACTACTGGCGCGGAACACGAACCGCTTCCGTTCGGTCAAATTGTGCCATGCTATCGCTCGACCGACCTTCCTCTGGCACCAGTTGTTTAAGACAGCCCCCGAAAGATTCCCCGACCAATGGGCAATTCTATGTGGTCGCGTATCGTTAACTCCCGTGCACATCCATGCCGATAGCTAAGCCTCGCCCCCTTCGTCACCCGGCTCGAGGACGCAGGTGTGCCAGGTCTCATCGTCAGCATGGACGGCGCAAAACCACTGCCCGCAGATACCGCAGTGGAAAGTTGCGGCAGATTCGCAGGGCTCATCCATGGGCGAAACGCCCTGACAAGACCATTCGAGGTCCCGGGCTTCTGTTCGATTCACTTGTTGCAACATATTCCCTCCTCGCACGGGAAGTATACTCCTGGCAATCGCAGCGGGGTGCCAGAAGTAGCTCGTCCTAATTCCTGTAGACGCGAAATCA
>Ga0070765_100003253_pt1 | contig 10395 bp, 9 predicted proteins | sample HubBroMetageWFT5_FD_71516 | JGI IMG/M metagenome (GOLD analysis project Ga0070765, IMG submission 71516) | Warmed and freeze-thawed soil microbial communities from the Hubbard Brook experimental Forest, New Hampshire - Hubbard Brook CCASE Soil... | ecosystem: Environmental > Terrestrial > Soil... | reverse complement strand
TTGAACCCGTCGAGGAACGTGGCCTTGCCGACACCGTCGTAGATCGCGGCCACACCCTCGCCGCCCGTGATCTCCCTCGCCCGGGCGGCGAACCCGTCGTAGCCGATGACCTCGTCGGCGCCGGCACCACGCGCCAGGTTGGCCTTCTCCTCGGTCGAGGTCGTCGCGATCACGCGGCCACCGCGCGCCTTGGCGATCTGGGTCAGAAGCAGGCCTACGCCACCGGCGGCGGCGTGGACCAGCACCCAATCGCCGGGAGCGATCGGATACGAGTCGACGGCCAGGTAGTGCGCGGTCATGCCCTGGAGCAGCGCCGCCGCCGCGACCTCGGTCGACACCCGGTCGGGTATCGGGACGAGCCGCTCGCGAGGGTGGCCGATCTGCTCGGCGTAGCTGCCGGCGATGTGCGCCCACGCCACGCGCTCGCCGGAGTCGCGGATCTTGCCGGCCCCCTCGACGCCGATGATCGCGGGCGGCTCGGAACCGTAGCCCCCGCCGTTGCGCTCGTACACGTCCCGGTAGTTGACCCCGATCGCCTCGACGTCGACCAGCACCTCGCCCTCTCCAGGGTCGGGCGCCGGGACCTCCCTGAGCTCGAGGACCTCGGGTCCGCCGTTTCGCTCGAACACGATCGCGCGCATTGCGGCGCCGAACGCTATCGGAGGCGCCAGCCCAGTGGGTCAGCTCGCGCAGGCTGGACGCGGACCGGTCAGCTCGCGCACGCCGAGCACAGCCCCCAGACCACGAGCTGGGCGTGATCGGGGACGAAGCCCTCGGCTGCTGCCCGCGCCAGCGCGCCGGCGGGCGCCGGCGCGCCCTCGAGGTCGGCCATCGCCCCGCACCTCCGGCAGACGGTGTGGGCGTGTGGCTCGACGCGCGAGTCGAACACGACCGCCCCGTTGCCGGTGCCCACTCGCCGCACGACCCCGAGGCCCTCGAGCAGTTCGAGCGTCGAGTACACGGTCGGCAGCGACGTGCCGGGAAGCACCTCGGACACCGACGTCAGCACCTGCTCGGCGGTCATGTGCTGCGAGTGGCCGCACAGCGCCCGGTGGATCACGAGCCGCTGAGGCGTGACGCGAAGGCCTCGCTCGCGCAGCTTGGCGGTGAGGCGTTCGTCGATCTCAGAGACAGTCATCAGCAAGATCATAGCTGAACTTAGGGCATCCTTATTCTAAGTCACTTGCTACAGTGAGCGACCGATGAACGGCGATGTCGCAACCTCCCCCCGGCGTCAGTCGCGCCTGATGCACTGGGTCGCGAACCTCACCGGATACGACGACCGCACGTTCACGCTCCGCGTCGTCCAGCCGGCGCTCGTCGGGATGATCGACGGAACGGTGTCGACGCTCGCGCCGATCTTCGCCGCGGCGATCTCGAGCAACTCGCACACGGCGCTCGTGGTCGGCATCGCCACGGCGCTAGGCGCCGGGGTCAGCATGGGCTTCTCCGAGGCGTTGTCGGACACCGGCGAGGAGACCGGGCGCGGCTCGGCCGTGGTCCGGGGCGCGATCACCGGCCTGGCCACCGCGCTCGGCGGCGTCTTCCACTCGCTGCCGTTCCTGATCAAGGACGTCCACACCGCGCTCGCGATTGCCGGGACCGTCGTCGGCATCGAGCTGTTCGTAATCGCCTGGGTGCGCTACCGCTTCCTGCACGTGTCGCTGCGCAACTCGCTCCTGATGGTCACGTGCGGGGGCGCGATCGTCGTCGCGATCGGCGTATTGATCGGCAGCTCCTAGCGGGCGAGGTCGGCTAGGCGCGGTTAGCGGACGCGGCCTGGATCGCCTGCCACACCGTCTGTCCGTTGACCGGCATGTCGAGGTGGCGCACCCCGTACGGCGACAGCGCGTCGATCACGGCGTTGTGGACCGCCGGCGTGGCGCCGATCGTGCCCGACTCGCCGATCCCCTTGACCCCGAGCGGATTGATCGGCGTCGGGGTCTCCATCCCCACGACCTCGATCGACGGCAACTCGGTGGCGGCCGGGATCCCGTACGTGACCAGGTTTGCGTTCTGTGGGTTCCCGTCGCTGTCGTACGTCAGCTCCTCGAACAGCGCCTGGGCAATCCCGGCGACGACCCCGCCGTGGACCTGGCCCTCGGCGACGAGCGGGTTGATGATCCGGCCGGCGTCGTCGACCGCCACCATCCGCTGGAGCTCGACGGCGCCCGTCTCGGTGTCGACCTCGACGACGGCCACATGCGCGCCGAACGGGAACGTCGGCTGCGCGGCCTGGAAGTCGACCTCGGCGCTCAGCTCGCCAAGCCGGCCCTCGGAGTCAAGCCGCCCGGCCAGGTCGACCCAGCTGAGCGACGGGGAGGGCGCGCCCGTGACGTGAAAGCGGCCCTGCTCGACATCGAGCTCCATGTCCTCGGGGGCGGCCTCGAGCTCGGCGGCCGCGAGGCGCTTGCCGATCTCGACCACCTCCTCCGACGCCTTGCCGGCGGCCACGCCGCCGATCTGGGTCGACTTCGAGCCGTAGGTGCCGGTGCCGCGGGGTACCACGTCGGTGTCCCCCTTGCTCACGGTGATCTTCTCGATCGGGATGCCGAGCCGCTCGGACGCGATCTGCGCGAAGGTCGTCTCGTGGCCCTGGCCCTGGGAGAACGAGCCGGTGCGGACGATGGCCTCGCCGGTGCCGGTGATCTCGACCCCTCCGAACTCGCTCTCGGAGATCCCATTGGTGACCTCCACATAGACGCTCAGGCCGATGCCGAGCTGGCGGGTACCGCCGTTCTCGCGCCGCCTGGACTGCTCGCGCCGCAGGTCCTCGTAGCCCGCGCTCTCGAGCACGAGGTCCAGCGCGCCGCCGAAATCCCCGATGTCGTAGTTCGCGCCGGACGCGGTCGTGTAGGGAAAGGCGTCGTTGGGGATGAAGTTCCGGCGACGGACCTCCGCGGGGTCGAGCGAGAGCTCGCCGGCGAGCTGGTCCATCGCGCGCTCGATCATCTGGGTCGCCTCGGGGCGGCCCGCGCCGCGCACCGGGCCGACCGGGGTGGTGTTGGTGACGACCGCCCGGACATTGGTCTCGATCTTGGGGATCCGGTAGACGCCGCTGGCCATCATCGAGGTGAGCATCGGGAGGAACGCGCCGATGCCGGGGTAGGCGCCGGCGTCCGCGAGGATGTTGAGGCGGAGCGCCTGAATCTCCCCGTCGCGATTGGCGCCAAGCTCGAACTCGAGGATCGAGGCCCGGCCGTGGTGCATTGCGACCATGTTCTCGCTGCGCGTCTCGGTCCACCGCACGGGCTTGCCGGTTGTGCGCGCGGTCCAGCCGACGAGCACGTCCTCGACCGCGATGCCCTTGGCGCCGAAGCCGCCGCCGACGTCGGGCGCGACCACCCGCACGTTCTCGGGCTCAAGCCCGAGCAGCGTGCCGAGCACCATCTTGTCCTGATGCGGCGTCTGGGAGGAGATCCACAGCGTCATCCGCTCGTCCTCGCCCCACTGCGCCGCGCTCGACCGTGGCTCGATCGGGCAGGCGGCCAGCCGCTGGCTGATGACCTTGCCCGTGACCACGACGTCCGAGCTGTCGAACAGGTTCGGGTCGGGATCCTGGGCGGGGTTCGAGATGCAGACGTTGGATCCGACGCCGGGGTACAGGACCACCTCGTCGCGAGCGGCCTCCTCGGGATCCGTCACGGACGGCAGCGGGTCGTAGTCGACATCGACGAGCTCGGCGGCGTCGACGCTCGCCTCGCGGCTGTCGGCCACCACGATCGCGACGATGTCGCCGACGAACCGCGCCGTGTCCGCGGCCAGCAGCGGCCGGTACATCTGCGCGTCGACCGGAATGAACGGCGGCGGCGGGTTGACGATTCCGCCGACGTCGGCGGCGGTGAAAACCTGCGCGCCGGCAGCCTCGGCTTTCGAGGTGTCGATGCCGTTGATCCTGGCGTGCGCCATGTACGAGCGCACGAACGTCAAGTGGAGCGCGCCGGGCATCGACAGGTCGTCGACGTAATGGCCCTCGCCCCTGAGGAAGCGCGGATCCTCGCGGCGGCGGATGCGTTGTCCCACGACGTTGGCCAAGGCGCGGGAAGCTTACACGCCACCGGCCCGCCGTCCCCTGACCGGATGGGGTCGCCGGTCCCACGGACGTCGAGCGAAGCGAGACCCAGATTAAGCGGCGTCGGCGATCGACAGCGAGCCGAGCGCGTCGAGCTCGGCCGGCGGCTCGCCCGGCAAATGCCAGTCGGTCCCCGTCCACACCACGGCCTCGCGCGCGGCCAGCTCGCCGAGCGCCTTCGTGACCGTGGGGCGGCGAGCGGCGACGAGGTCGGAGAGCATCGAGTGCGTCAGCTGCAGCCGCACGTGGACGCCGTCCTGATGCATGGTCCCCCAGCGGTCGGCGAGCTCCCAGAACAGCATGTGCAATCGCAGGTCGATCCGCGGCTGCTGGACGATTGCCATGTTCGTCGCGATATGGCGCGAGCGCCTGAGCGCGCGCGTTACGAGCGCCGACACCACCTCGGGATAGCGGGTCGCGCGCGAGGTGAACTCGTTGTCGAGGATCGCCATGCGGCTCGGCCGGAGCACCCGCCACCGTCCGGTCCGCGGCAGCGACGTTCCCATGTCGTGCCGGTGGAATGGGTTCAGGAGGTCGCCGTCGCCGAGCAGCTCGGCGCCGAACCGTCCGGCGACGCCGACCCGGCGCGCGACCAACCCGTCGAGGATCAGCAGCCCGATGCCTTGCGACATGTCGGGCAACTCCTCGGGCGGCGACCACTGGCCGGCGGGACATTCCCACGTCCCGGCGACGCAGTCGCGGACCGCGGCCTCGAGTCGCTCGCCCGACAGGCCGTCCGTCAACTCAGGGTCATCCGCCAGGATCCGGCTCAAACTACCCATGATGCGCCGCTGCGCCGCGGCTCAGGGAGCGGGGTCGAGTGCGCGCCGGCGAGCCGCGATCACCCGCGCTGACACTCGCTGATCGCGGTCGGTGATCGCGAGCAGCTCGTCGACCAGGGAGAGGGCGGCGGCGTGAGTACGGTCCGTGTGCTTCCGGATCGAGTGCACGGCGTAGGTGCCGACCGCGTCCATCGGGGGCCGGCGCAGGCGGCCGATCGCACGCAGCGGCGAGCGCAGCACGAACCAGGTCGGCCGCGTCCGCTCCATCTCGTCGGCCCATTGCCCGAGGTGGGCGGCCCGAGCCTGCTGGGTCTTCGCGGATGCGCGGCTGCCCACCACCTTCGAGGCGTATTCGTACAGGCTCTGGCGGCGGTCGGAGTCGATCGAGTCGTTGTACGAGCGAAGGAAGGATCCGATGACCGGACACACCGATGCCGGATGGTCGGTGAATGGCTCGCCGGCGAGCATCGAGGCGAGCTCCATCACGCATGCCCCATCGTCGGGGCCGGAGTGCTTGCCCTTGCTGAGCTTGATCGTCTGGTAACTGACCGGGGACATCTGCCTTCCTTCATTGCCGCAATAGACCTGGAGTGTCTGTTGGATTACCCACCAGCGACGCGCTTCACGCATTCCAAGCGCCATCAGCTCTTTGCGAATCCGGCGTTGAGCAGCTGCACGGCCTGGGCGTATGTGTTGCCCGAGTGCAGGAGGACCACGCCGAGCCAGCGACGCCCCCGCCGAGCGGCCGCCACCAGGCACTGGCCGGCGGCGTCGGTGAACCCCGTCTTGACCCCGTCGGTCCCCGGATACTGCGCGACGAGCAGGGGATTGTTGTTGTACAGGAACAGCTTCCCGCCCTTGATCGGGAACGGCACGATCGCGCTGCGCGAGCCCACGATGTTCGCCAGGAGCGGCTGGGTAAGGAGTGCGTGAGCGATCAGCGCGAGGTCGGAGGCGCACGAGTGATTGCCCGCATCAACGATGCCCGAGACCGTCGTGTAGTGGGTGCAGGTCAGGCCCATGTCGTGCGCGCGTTGGTTCATCAGGATGATGAAGTCCGACTGGGTGTGCGCGACGTGGTCCGCGAGCGCGATCGCCGCGTCGTTACCGGAGGGGAGGAGCAGGCCGTAGAGCAGGGCGGTCAGCGGCACGCGCTTGCCCTTTGGGAGCAGCCCGACGCCCGAGCCCGTGTAGTGGAGCGCGTCGCTCGTGATCAGGACCCTGGCGCTCGGGCGCGCGTGCGTCACGACGACGAGCGCGGTCATCATCTTCGTCAGGCTGGCGATCGGAACCACCTGCGTCGGGTTGCGTGCCCACAGCACCTGCCCGGTGGTCACGTCGAACAGGAGCCCGCTCTTGAGCCCGAGCTTCAATTTGACCTGGACGCGGTCGGGGGCCGGCGCCGGCGCGATCCCTAGTTGCCGCGGACCGGCGCTTTTGGCGGCACGGCATGTTTCGCGGTAGCGATGGGCGGCCTGGGGAGAGGAGCCGTCCCCGGGCCGCTCGCCCTCGCGGCCATGAACCCGAGGAGCGCCGCGCCCGTGAGGACGACGACGCCGATGGCCGTCCGGAGGCGGTGGGGCCGGGCCGCGCCCTTGCGACCGGGTCGCCGGGGGGCGATGCGCCGGCGGCGGTCCCGGCGCGTTCGGCCTCCTTGGAGGACGCTCATCGCCGTGGAGGATGAAGCAAAGCCCCGATGATTCCGAACGTGAACAGCACGACGATGATGATCGCGAGCACCGCGACCGGCGTGAGACCGTGGACGTGGATGTCGCGCACGGTGAGGGTGGCGAGCGCCGCGACGAACAGCAGCGCGATCGTGAGGACGGCCAGTCGCAAGCCTCAGACCGCTTAGTAGACCGGGTCGCGGGACGGAATCTGACGGCGCTTCGTGGCGAGCAGCTTGATCGTGGCCAGGCCGAAGACGAACCCGCCGACGTGGGCGAAGTACGCCACGCCGCCGCTCGACCCCGTCGCCGTGGTGAGGCCGGCCGCGGCAAACGCTGCCTGCTCGGCGAACCAGATGCCGAGCATCACGACCGCCGGCAACTCGATCACGGTGAAGAACAGGATGATGATCACGAGCGTCAGCACACGGGCCCGCGGATACAGCAGGATGTAGCCGCCGAGCACCGCGGCGATCGCCCCCGAGGCCCCGAGCGTGGGCGTGAGCGAGTTCGGGCTGATTGCGACCTGGAGCGCCAGCGCCGCGATCCCGCCGAGGATGTAGAAGAAGATGAACTTGACCGGTCCCATCGCGTCCTCGACGTTGTTGCCGAAGATCCACAGGAAGATCATGTTGCCGCCGATGTGGATGATCGAGGTGTGCATGAACATCGCGGTGAACACCGTCTGCCACGTGGGGATGGCGCCCGGAAGCGTGCCCTTGACGCAGCCGATGGCCTGCTGGCCGACCGCGGTCGTAACCACGCCGCACTGATCGCCGGGGTGGGTAAGCGCGAATGGGATCGCCCCGTACTTGACCTCCTGCTGCGGCGTCGGGCCGCTGATGATGGACCCGCCGTGGCGGATCGTCAGCAGGTACACGACGACGTTCACCAGAATCAGCGCCGCCGTCACGAACGGGAACCGATCGGTGGGGATGTTGTCCTTCAGCGGGATCACGAGCGCTTCAGATTAGGCCCCGGGTGGGGCAGCTCGTGCCGGGTGCGTTAGCCCTGCGGGACCGGCGAGGCGACTGCCGCGAGCAGCCACGGCTGGCGGGAGTCGCCGTCGAGCGTGAACGTCCAGTGCTCCGTGAACTTCGTCTGATGCGACGGGCTGCCGGCGACCACGGCAGTCGTGTCGCGATCCTCGATGTAGCGCCGGCCTTGTAGCTGCACCTCGATCGTCATCGTCGGCGGCTGCGCGGCCGCGTCCAGCCCCGTTATGCGGATGGCCGTGACCTGTGGTCCACGCACGACGAGGCGCGTCCTTTGGCTGGGATCGCCCGGGTGGAGGAGATCTCTCACGGCCTGACCGTGGGCGATCGACCGCAGCCGGGCCGCGTCGCCATCGACGGCCTCGGCCCACGCGCTGACCGCGCGCCGTGCGGTGACCTCGAGCACGTCGGGCGCAAACCGGCCGTCCGCGAGGCTCAGGTCGAGCGCGGCGGCGTGCGCGTCGCCCTTGAAGTCGAGGTCCGCGACCTCGGCGATGTTCGTGTTCTCTGGCACGGCGTCTTGGACCGCGCCCTCGATCAGCGCCTCGTCCCTGAGCGCGGTGTTATCGGACCACGTGGTGGCGACGATCGCCTCGTCGATCGCGTGCATGCCCTCGGCGCCCTGCTCGATGCTGACGAGCATCCAGCGGCCGTTTCGGCGGCCGAGGGTCCAGAACTCGCGAAGGTGGACGGTCTCTGACAGGTGGCCGGCGCGCTTGACGTGGTTGCCGAGGCGGTCCTCGACGTAGTCGCGGAGCTTGGCCTCGACGCGGACTGTGACGGTGTCGGTCTGCGCGTCGCCCTTGTGGTTCAGGCCCACATACTCGACTTGGGGTTCGCCGAGGATCTGGACGCGGTTCCGCCACCCGTGGCGGTCGAGGTCGTCGAGCCGGCGGTCCCATTCGCCCGAGAGCTTGGGGCCGACGAGGCGTTGGAGAGCCGCCCGGTCGCCGCGGTCCCACGCCGCCTGGACCTGCTTGAACAGCGCGGTGGCGTTAACCTTGACTGCGTCGGCGGCGAACGCCGCGTCGTCCTCGGCGGCCTCGGCCGCGGCCGCCTGGACGCGGCGCTGGCGCTGGGCGACGCGCCGGCGTTGTGCCCGACCCTTGCTGCTCTGCGCCGACCACGCGCGAGTCGCGCCGGGGGCGACGCGGGTGATGATCAAGTACGCGATGGCCAGCGCGATCAGGACGAGCGCGCCGAGACCGTGGCCGAGCACGGCGATCCGGATGAGCAGCTGGATCAGGATGAAGACCCCGAAGCCGCCGCCGCCACCACCGCCGCCGCCGCCACCGCCGCCTCCGCCTCCGCCTCCGAAGCCCGCCGAGCCGCCGCCGGCGGCCGCGAGCGCGGCGGGCGCCAGCAGGAGTGCGGCCAGGACGACCGCGGCTGCGATCAGGAGGGTCCGCTTCCTGCGACTCACCCGGAAACCTCCAGCGGCCCAACCCCCGCCACCCGCTGCGCCACGTGTTCGTCAGCGTGGTAGCTGCTGCGCACGAGGGGTCCGGCCGCGACGTGCTCGAACCCGAGCGCGTACGCGGCGGTCTCCAGCTCCTTGAACTCGTCGGGGTGCCAGTAGCGCACGATCGGCAGATGGTTTTCGGTCGGCCTGAGGTACTGGCCGACGGTCAGGACCTGGACGTGGTTCTCACGGAGCGTCCCGAGGGTGTCGACCATCTCGTCGAAGGATTCGCCCAGGCCAACCATGAGGCCGGACTTGGTGGTCACGTCGTCGCCGGCGAGTTCTTTGGCGTTTCTGAGGACCCGGCACGATCTGGCGAAGGTCGAGCCGCGTCGGGCGAGCGGATAAAGGCGGGGGACGACCTCGACGTTGTGGTTGAACACGTCGGGTCGCTCGGCGATCACCTTCGCGAGCGGCATCTCCTCGCCGCGGAAGTCGGGGGTCAGGACCTCTACCTTGCAGTGCGGGGCCTGTCTGCGGATCTGCCTGATGACGCCGACGAACGCTTGCGCTCCGTAGTCCGCGAGGTCGTCGCGGTCAACGCTTGTGATCACCGCGTGCCGTAGACCCATCTTGGCCACGCTGCGTGCGACCCGGGCGGGCTCGAGCGGGTCGTTCCACGTCGGCTTGCCCGTCTTCACGTTGCAGAACCCGCAGCGGCGCGTGCACGTGTCGCCGAGGATCATGAACGTGGCGGTGCCGCGCTGCCAGCACTCGCCGATGTTCGGGCACGCGGCCTCCTGGCAGACCGTATGGAGGTTCTCGGCGTCGATCAGGTGCTTGAGCTGCCGGTACCGCGGGCTGCCCGGAGCCGGCACCTTGAACCATGACGGTTTGCGCGACCGGAGCGGCAACACGTCCGGGCCCAGGATGCTCAAGACGTTCTGGTTCCCACCCGGGTTTGCACGCGATCGCGTCGCCATAGCCCTCAGTGTACGGCGCGCGTTACGCAGGATTGGCACACCGCGTCGCACACCTGTCACGTTTTTTGGTGCACGATCGCTCTCGTGCCCGAGCCTGGTCGAGAAACCACCAAATACGAGGGATTTCTCAGCCAGGCATTGGGGCAGCTGAGCCTTGAGCGAAACGGCGTGTTCGGTCTCGACCAGCTGCGGGGTCTGGGCCTCTCCACGTCCGCGGTCCACAACCGCCACGCCACCGGCCGCCTGCACCGCATCCACCACACCGTCTATTCCCTGGTGCCCAAGGACCTGCTCAAGCGCGACGGCCTCTACATGGCCGCGGTGATCGCCTGCGGGGAGGGCACCGTCCTATCGCACCGCTCGGCCGCCGCCCTGCACGGCATCCGCGACTGGGGCCACACCAAGATCGAGGTGACCGTGCCCGGCCGCTCCGCCCGCCGGCACGCTGGCATCAAGGTCCACCGCTCGACCACCCTCACGGCCAAAGACGTCAC